>Ga0080064_1000249_pt1 | contig 156396 bp, 201 predicted proteins | sample Subgrocontami54m_FD_69260 | JGI IMG/M metagenome (GOLD analysis project Ga0080064, IMG submission 69260) | Subsurface groundwater microbial communities from S. Glens Falls, New York, USA - GMW46 contaminated, 5.4 m (SPADES assembly) (version 2) ...
CGCGGAGGCTTCGTTGCCCCCGTGAGCAACAACATAGCAACGCTTTAGGCATTGGCAACCCCCTCCCGTACGATTTCACCCATTCCCCGGATTCCAAGCACAATCCTCGAATTCGTACAGAACCCCCCTTGCCAATCGCAAAAGCGTTGCTATGTTGTTGTTCACGGAGGCAACGAAGCCTCCGCGGAAGGACTCTCCCCATGACCACGCCCAGCAAGGCCACGCACACCCGGGTTCTCATCGCCTCCGCCCGTCACATGCCCTTCGGGGGCTACGTTCGGATGGCGGCGTGGGTCTCTCGCGCCACGCAGGAGATCGAGGGACTGGAGATCGCCTCGGGGAAGTGTGTGTGGGACGAGGCGGAGTACGCGGAGGTTCTCTGCGGGGAGGGGTGGACTCCGGGGGAGATCCATGGGGCCCTTAGCGGCCTCAAGGAGGAGATCCTGACCTTCGTCAGCTATCTGTGATGGGGTTCGGTTTCGTTTGCGGGCGGCGCCCGCTGTCCCACAATCCCGCGCAGTTGTGTGACATCGCCAGGATGCGCGAGGAGGTTCCGATGTTGTTCTCTGTGTCTCTCCAGGGGGGTTCTACGTTCGTGGTGGTCGCGTCCGACGCGGCGGAAGTGCAGGCGGCTGTGCCCGCTACGCTCCACACGGTGGTGACGGTCACGCCCGTCGCGCTCACGCCCCTCTCCTCGCTCGCCTTCGAGCTCTACGACGCCGCCGACCGCGTGCGCAATGACGCGCAGAAGCGCGGCGCCTTCACCGACCACACCTGAGATGTCCATCATGCTCTTCGATCCCAGCAAGTTCCCAGGTGGACGGGCGATCCTGCCTGTCATTCACCACGCATCCCCTGGCAGTGCTAGGGACTCTATCGGAGTCGCCGCGGAGAGCGGCGCCGACGGGGTGTGCCTCATCACCCAGGGGGCCTCTCTCCACGATGTTCTCGTGCTCGCGGGGTGGGTGCGCAAGACCTTCCCCGGGCCCTTCGTGGTCGGGGTGAACCCGCTCGGGGGCAACGACGTGGCGTTCGCCCACGCGGACGTGGACCTCGTGTGGACGGACGAGTCCATCGTGTCGCTTCAGAACCCCGGGTCTGGGCGGATGGAGCTTCCGGCGTACCTCCGGGGGCGCACGAAGCCCTGGGCGGGCGGGTGTGCCTTCAAGACGCACCGTACGCTACCTCCAGAGGGGGAGGTGATGGCGACGAAGATCGCTGCGCAGTACATGGACGTGGTGACCACCTCCGGGCCCGGGACGGGGCGGGCGGCGTCGGTGGAGAAGATCAAGCGCATCCACGGCGCGCTGGAGGGGTTGGTCCCGCTGGGTTTGGCCTCCGGGGTCACCCCGGAGAACGCGCCCGCAACCCTCCCCTTCGTGAGCCTCTACTTGGTGGCGACGGGGATCGAGCGGCGGTGGGGGGTCCTGGATCCCATCCGCACCCGGGCTCTGGTAGAGATCGTCCATGGCTGACACCCCCTCCGCATCGGAGTCCGTGTCCTCGGACCGTACGGTCCGGTGTCCTCGGTGCGGCGGGGGTGGTCCTCCGTTTACCGCGGAAGGGGCCATGGCGCTCACGCTGGAGCTGGCGCGTGGCCTCCTGTACACCGCCGTGCTCATCGAGCAGGGGCGTCTACGTAGTCTTCCCTGGAGCGCTCTCCAGGAGTCGGCCCCGGAGCTGGCGTCCTACATCGCCTCCAAGGGGGACGTGTTCCTCTACCGCGGGAAGCGCGGGGAGAGTGCCGCCGCCTTCGTGAAGGTCGCGCAGGCCGTGGCCACGCTGTCCTTCCTGCCGGGGGGCGTGACCTTCCTCGGGGAGCACTGGTGTGCGGAGCATCCCGAGGGAGTCAAGCAGACGCCTCCGCGCTAGGACGGCCTCTTCGCCCTCTTCCTGGGGGAGTCCGTGGATTCAGCGGGTTCGGGTTCGGGGGGGCTCTCGGAAGCAGCGCCGTTGGCGTCCTCCGTGGCGCCGATGTCCAGTACGCGCAGGGCGCCGGGATGGACGGGCACGGGGGGCGGGGCGATGACCGTCGCGGGCTGCTGTGCGGGGCGCAGGGTGCGGACCTTGAACACCGTGGCGTCCAGGCTCTCGCGCATGAAGCGATACACCTCCCCACACGCGAGCTTCGCGCCTTCGCACACGGCGATCTGCGCGTCGTTGCGCGCGATCTGCGTGCGGATGCTCTCGATCTGCGCCCGGAGCTGTTCGTTCTCCGCGCGGAGCTTCGTCACGCCTTCGAGCTGTTGCGCTTCCAGCGCGCCCACCATGACCCCGAGGTCGTGACCCCAGGTGGTGAGGGCTGTGGCGTCGAACTCCAAGCCGTCGCTCAGGGCGTTGGAGACGGTACCGAGGATGTGGTGGAGGGTCTTGGGTTGGGACATTTCCCCGCACTATGGGGGAAACTCTGGGGAGGGGTCAAGGGCTACCCTCCGGAAGAGGGTAGCCCTACCCCGCTAGGTCATCGCTCGCAGGCGTGGGCCCGGATGCGCCAGTCCATCGTGGTCGCGGCGAGGCCGGTGACCTGGGCCACGATGTTGTTGGTGGAGAGCGCCAGCGTCGCGGCGAGGCTGGGGTTGTCGCTCATCCCGGAGATGAGGGCGATGTTCCCCGAGACGATGGAGGCGTTGCCCGTGGAGCCGCGCCGGAAGACCCCGTGCAGGAGGTAGCTCGCCCCGACGCTCCCGTCGTTCTTGAGCGCGCTCACCTCCGCGATGAAGCCCTGGACGCTGGAGGCGCTCACGGTGAGACCGAGGTCGATGTCCGTCGCGGTGGCGTTGGTGGTCTGCCCCGTGGCGAGGTAGCTCGGCCCGTAGTTGGTGAGCTTGGAGAAGTCCGAGGAGCTCATGTAGCCGTTCTGGCTGGCGGAGCTCGCGGGGACGGAGATGCCGGTGGGCGTCACGGAGATGGTGGAGTTGGCGGCGTTGACCGCGAGGGCGCTGCCGTTGCCGCCCGTCAGGCCGTTCCCGGCCACGTCGCTCCCGAGCTTGGCCGCGGTGACCGAGGTGGCCGCGAGCTTGGCCGTGGTGACGCCGAGGTCCTTCAGGCGCAGCGTGTCGGTGTTGATCTCGATGCCCACGCTGTCCACGTTGACGGACAGGGCCGTACCGCCACCTCCCGCGAGGCCGCTTCCGGCGACGCTGGTGTTGAGGTGCGACTCCGCGATCCCCGCCGCCTTCACCGAGAGGGTGTCCGAGGTGATCTGGAGGGAGGAGTTGTCCACGTTGACGGCGAGGGTGTTGCCGGTCTTGGACAGACCGTCGCCCGCCGAGATCTGCCCCGCGGCAGAGAACTGCACGAAGGTCAGGTTGTTGGTGCCGACGGTGGCCGCGCTGGCGTTGGACGAACAGGTCCAGCCGGTGTCCGCGTATGTGGTGCCCTCCTCCACGAAGGTGAAGGCCCCGGCGACCACGGCGCCGGTGTTGAAGTCCGAGGGGCGGGTCAGCGCCGAGGCGGCGCCGTTCCACACCCAGATGCCGTTCTGCGACGCGGTGGTCTGTCCCGTCAGGAGGATCCTGTCCGAGGCCGCCAGGGTCACGCCGTCCAGGGAGGCGCCAGGGGACGAGGTGTTGATGTTGGCGTCGCTCAGGGCACGGACCGAGGGCTTGGCGTCGAGGCCCTGGGACACCGAGTCCACGTAGTCCTTGTTCGCCACGTCGGTGCTCGCGCTGGGGGTGCCCGCGACGCGCAGCATGTTCGCGGAGAAGCTCCAGAGCCCCGTGAGGTCGGCCTTCGCCGCCGTGACCGCGAGGGCGGCGATCTTCGCCGTGGTCACGGAGTCCGTGGCCAGCTTGGCGGCGACCACGGCGCCGTCCGCGATCTTGAGCTGGGTCACGGAGTCCGTGGCCAGCTTCGCCGCCGTGATGTTGGCGTCGAGGATCTTCGCCGTGGTCACGGCGTCCGTGCCGATCTTCGCCGCCGTGACGCTGGCGTCGAGGATCTTGTTGGTGGTGACCGCATCGTTGGCGATCTGCCCACTGGCCACCGTGTCGTAGGTGGACGTGTAGAGTGCGTACTGAAGAGCCATGGGGGTCTATCTCCGGTCGGGGTTGGTTCCGTCCCCATGCAGTTTTCCGAAAATCTGGGGGGCGTCAACCGCTCTAGCTCCCTTCCTTTACGAATTGTCTGGCCGGTTTCATGTTCCTGCGGATTGTCAATCTCGTTAGCTTTCGTTAGGGTTGCGCACGGATGGTCGCCTCGCGGGAACACAAGATCGCGGTGATGACGCGCGGGCAGGTGGTGACCCTCACCTCCCAGGTGGGCGGGGTGGGTGGTTTGCCGCTGGGGCTCTTCATTCTGGAGCAGCAGGGCACCGCGTTTTCGCGCCTTTTGTTCAAGGCGCAGCCAGGGGACAGCCCGGACTCCCTCCTGGAGCTTCCCATCGCCTCCGGCTCTCCAAGGGAGTACGCGCAGCCCGAGCCGATCCAGCTCGCCTATGCGACTACCCTGGCTTCTGAAGAGGTGGTCGCAGACACAGGCATCGAGGTCACGCCGGACGCCACCCTCCTCATGCGCGTGCGCGTGAAGGCCCGTAGAACAGACCTCTCCCAGGCGCAGGCGTGGGAGCTGTCCGCCATCGTCGCCCGTAACGGCGCGTCTAATCCCTCTGTTTCGGGGGATATTATGGTGTCTGTGCTCCACGGTACGCTTCCGTGGACGGCGGTGCTGGACGTGGCGTTGGTGTCCGGGCAGTGGAAGGTCGTGGTGCGCGTCAGAGGCGCTGGTTTTCCGTGTCAGTGGTATCTCTCGACCACCTACTTCTGACCGCGCTCCTCGAAGTGTGGTATGGTATCTCTCATGGGAAAAACGGATGAGCTTCGAGCACTTCTGAAGCGGGGCGGGACGCAGGACTGGCCTCACCGCCGCGCGGAGTCCTCTCCTACCCAGGAGTCCAGGCAGCCCGTACGGCGCGCATCGTCTTCGCGGGGGATGGATCTGGACGCCATCCTCTCCAAGGTAGAGCCCCTGGAGAGGGACCCCTACGGGCAGGACGATTTCGGGGGAGGGTTCGCGGAGACACCCTCCCGGCCTGTGACGGAGGGTCGCGCGTCGGGGGCCCAGGCTCCAGAAGCCCGTGCTCCGGGGGTGCGCGCTTCTATTCCGAAGGGGGGATTCAATTTCGCCGCGACACTGCGGACGAACACCGCACCCTCGTCCTCGTCGTCCGCCGAAGATGAGGATGCGGAGGACGAGCCTGTATTCTCTCCTCCCCCGCGACCTCGGACCGTACGGTCCGAAGCTGTCCGCGGGGCCCCACAGGCGACGCATCGGGCGCAGGGGGTACTCAGCGAGCAGGGCGAGGATCTGCGAGGTTTTTTGTATCGGCAGGCCGCGGCGCTGGAGGCTCAGGCCGCCGAGCTGCGTCAGCGGGCCGGAGCTCTCGGGGCTCCGGTACCCCCGCCCGCCTCCGAAGCGACTCCCACGGTAGGTTCCGACCCCTCGGGGGATGACACGGGAGAATCGCTGGCGTAGGCTGTTTCCATGGAGTTCGTGGTCAAGACTCTACCTGGGGTGGCGTTGCGGTTCCTCTCCGGGTGGGGATGGCTTCGTCCGGGAGACAGGCGGTGGTCCTCCGAGCCGCTGGCGGAGAGGTACCCGGAGATCTTCGAGCGCGCTCCGGAAACGCCCGCACAGGTGCCGCAGCCTCTTGCGAAGGCGATGACGCCCTTTTTCGTGCAGTTCCCTGCGGAGCTAGCGGGCGCGGCGGACGTCATTGAGATCCCGGGGCCTCCAAAGGTGCCTTCGGGGGTCCGTGGGTACGACGTAGAGGGAGCCAGCGGCGGGGAGGCCCCTGTCGTGCCTGAGTTCTCAAGACGGCGGAGGAGGCAACCATGATTCCCTCGAAGTGCCCGAAGGGCCACACCACGCTCATTCTCGAAGCGGCGGGGGCGAACACCACGCGGGTTCGATGCACCACCTGCGGCTTCACGGAGGTCCGTGATAAGGAGGGGAAGTCCTACCTCACCGGGACGCAGAACACCGAGCGTCCGAAACTGACGGGGTGATCTGTGGTCGAACCTGTCCGTCAGTCCGAGGAAGACATCCAGCAGTGGATTCTGCGGCGGCTAGGAGCTCCGCAGCTGGAGGTGGAGCTCACCCGGGAGGACCTGGAGGACGCGGTGAACGACGCGAAGCTCTGGTTCTCCGTGCGGCTGGGGGTCACCCGGTACTACTTCCTGGACGTGGCGCAGGGGGACTCGCGGTACACGATCCCCGCGGACGTGGACACGGTGCTCAACATCGACTGGCCGCTCCGGGCCACGGACCTCTCCTTCATCGTCCCGGGTGCGTGGCTCCTCCCTGGGCAGGCCGTCCCGGCGTCCCTGTTCTACGGTGCCAACGACGGAGGGCGTTTCTCGAACCTCGTGCAGACCATGCAGTACCTCGACATGGCGCGCAGGGTGACCTCCGCAGAGCCCGACTGGCGGCAGGAGGGGCGGACGCTCTACATCTTCGCGGCGCCCAGCGCCTCCAGGCTCCGGGTGCAGTTCAAGGCGAACCTCGTAGTCCTGAGCGAGCTGGACAACCGGGCCTATGACCTCGTGCGGCGTATGACCCTCGCCAGGAGCAAGGAGAAGCTGGGGCGCGTGCGCTCCAAGTACGACAGCGCGCAGACCGCCGCGGGTTCCACGGGGCTCGACGGGGCTACGCTCCTCCAGGAGGCCAGCGACGCCATCGAGGCTCTAAATGAAGAGATCATGCAGGCGGGCCTCCCACTCCCCATCCTCATCGGGTGACCCATGCCGGTGCGTCCCATGCGGTTCCAGCGCCTCGTGAAGCCCTACCCTTCCGGGCCCCTGCGTCTGGATGGGCGGGACCTGGAGATTCAGGATGTCTGGGCGAAGGAGTCTACGGCCATCTCCGGGGTGGAGGTGGAATACTGGGCGCTTCGGGAGCACACCGCGGCTCAACGAGATCCGCTCTACGGCGAGTCCCTCAAGCGCGAGTTTGCGGGGCCCTACAAGCTGTTTGCGCATGTGGACGCACCGGACGCCATCCCGGAGGTCCGTGAGGAGGGGTACCGTGCAGCCTGGACGGCAGCTGCGTGGATCGCGCGCAAGGCGTGGGAGGACTCCGGGGCGGCGGAGGGGGGCTACGCGCCCTCCGAAGGGGACGTGCTCGGGTTCTGGCGGAGCGCGTTCTTCGACCACAACGAGGCGCAGCAGGGGGACAACCTTCCGGGGGAACGCTTCTACTTCTCCATCACGAATGTCTCGGATGCGGGGCATCTGTTCACCGACGTGGCCTTCGTAGGGATCGCCTTGAACCTCACCAGGGTCACCAACTTCGCGCCGGAGCGGCGCATTGACGTGCGCCGATGACGCCCTTCGAGCGCGCGGTGGCAGACGGGTTCTCGGTGTTCTGTGCGTCCTGCGAGCACCATCACACGTCCAGGGCCCTCGGTAACCTTACCTGCGGGCGCCCGCACTGCGGTTCCGTCCTTCGGGGCATGGCGTTCCCGGAGTACAAGGGTCCGCTGCGGAAGGACGCGCTGTGCTTCGTCTGTGGGGCGGAGGTGCAGCAACTCGTTCGGGATCTGGACTCCCTGGCGGAGCTGGGGCTGTGCGAGGCTCACCTACCTATGCTGCAAACGTCCAAGCGCCGCTTCGTGCTCCTGCATCACGGGCGGGTACGTCTTGTTCAGTACCCGGGCCCCTCGCGGTTTGCCCGGTTGGTAGAGGAGGTCGAGACCTACTACGCACGAAAGGACGCAGAGCGTGTGGGAGATCCAGCCCCTCAAGAATAACCAGCGGGTCTTCAAGGTCGCCAAGGAGCTCACCCTCCGGGTGCAGCATCTTCAGGCTCGCGCCCTGGAGATCCTCGCGCGGGACGCGCTCCAGCGCCTCCAAGAGGGGGCGGACGCTATGGACGCCTCCTACGCCTCCAGGCTGTCTCTTGCGCGTACGAAGTTCCGCCCCGGAGAGGCTTTCGCCATCGTTCTCAGGGGGGAACCTCTCCGAAAACGGCTCCTGGAACTCGACACGGCCAGTCAGGTCGTCTACGTCCGGCCTCGTAAGGGGCAGCCTCCATCGAAGGTGATTGACATTCTCCGTCAGTATTCTCCCTGGCCCACCGATGTGCTTCCTGTTCAGCCCCCGAGGGGGGCGGCGCGGGTGGTGTATCGGACGGTGACGCGGGATGAGGTGGCGGGGGTACGGCGTCTCCGGGCGGCAGACGCGACGGCGTGGCGCACGGCGTTGTCTCAGGCTGGGGTGCGATTGCCGATGCCCAGGCCCTCCGAGGGGCTCCGGGTTGTAGAGGACTTGGCGTTCCAGGTGCTTCGTATGGAGTTCGGATCCAAGGCGACGCAGGCGCGGCCTCTGTGGCTCCCCACCCTTCGGACCGTACGGTCCAGGGTGCGACAGCTCTGGCGGCGGCGGGAGTTCCACAGGGCCTTGACGGATTCCACCTTCTACAAGTGGCAGCGGTGGCCAGGAAAAATGGTTCTGGTACCCTTGCGGTCAGTTCAGAGGTATCGTCTGTTTCAACGGCGCCTTCTTCGGCGCCCATGAGGAACCCATGTCGCTTCTCCAACGTCTGCGTCTTCTGGTCGAAGGGGCCACAGCCCCCGTTCCTGCATCCTCTCCGGCCTCCAAGTCGCGGGAGGTGCCCGGTCCCGACGCCGAGCCGCTTCTCGGGGACGAGGAGCAGGCGCTGGAGGCATACCTCGCGGACATCTACGAGGCGGCGATGGACGCCTTCGAGGTGGACGAGGAGGACGTGGACGGCATCCTCTACGAGGTGATGGACACGCTCTCCGGGGAGGGCGCGGTCACAGCCCTCCCTGGGGAGGACGACGCCGAGCCCTCCGAGGAGGAGGTTGGGGAGCTTCTGGCCCAGCTTCGCACGGCAGACCTGAAGGGTCGCGTCCTGGCGGAGCTGGAGGCCAACTCCGAGTAGTGACCCGTGTCGCCCCCCGAGGGGACAGCCGAGGATCGGAGGCAAGGCCGCGCACGCAACGGCGAGGTCTTCCTCCGGGACTTTGACCTCGGGATGGTCACGCAACTGGGGGCGGTGCTAGGTGAGAGCTCCTCCGCGGATCCGGCCTACCTCGTGACGGTGGAGGGGGTAGCTCCTCCGCCTGGGTTTGCAGGCATCCCCGTCTACGCCGCCAACCCGGAGGATGCCTTCCAGCGCTACGTCCAGCCCTTCTTCCTGTTCCGGCGGGACAGCCACGCTCCGGCGATGAACCGCTGGCACCCCGGCGCGCAGCAGTACAACATCTTCGACAGCACCTCCGCCGCGGCATCTGCCGTGCTCAAGAACGGTGCTGTTCGCGCGGGGTTCCGTCGCCGGGTGGGCAAGGGACAGGCGCTCCCGATGGATCTGTCCTACACGCTCCTGGTGTCCGAGGTGCGGAGGACAGGGGCGCAGGCTATGTTTCGTCATGCGCTACGACGGTTCCACCCGCACGGCTTCATCACCGTCACGGACTCCGTAGGGGATGCGCGCACCTACGATGCCTACCTGGAGTCCATGGATGCCGCGGACGACATCTTCGATGTGTCGGACCGCACAGTCGCCTTCAATCTGTCTATCAGAGTCGAGGGTGAATTGGATGTAGGGGAGGAAGTTTCCGCGCCGACGGTGCACGCGGGGTTGACCCGCCGCATCGTCACAAGGTAAGGTCCAGACGTGGGCAGGTACTTCAACACCACACGACGCCCGGTGCCGATCACCGCAGGGGACAAGACCTTCACCATCGGGCCGAAGGCCGTCGTGGAGTTCTCCCAAGGGGAGGACACGTCCCCCGCGGTTCGGGATGCGCTGTACACGGGTGTGCTGGTGCGTCTCCCCGAGGAGCCCGATGTGGTGGTGATCTCCACTCCCGCGGTGGTAGAGATCGCTGTCGTTTCGGGGGCGGCGTTGTCCTTCGAGGAAGCGCCTCGAAGTGAAGAGGTACCTACGGAGGGCGGGGAGGTCCCTTCTCCGGAAGTGACGGACGCACCTTCCTCGGGGTTCAAGCGGCGGCGGTAAGGAGACGTACACATGGCAGAGCTCGTCGTTCCTGGCGTCTACATCGAGGAAGTTCCGGGTGGGGTGCAGATCACATCCCCTGTGTCCTCCTCGGCGTGTGGTGTGCTGGGGTTCACCCCGCAGGGCAAGGCGAACAAGGCCACGCTCGTCACCTCCTTCGCGGAGTTCCAGCGGATCTTCGGGGGTTTCACGCGCAGTTCGCTCCTGGCGCAGACCCTCGCGGCCTTCTTCGCCAACGGGGGGTCGCAGGCGCACGTCGTCCGCGTGACGCCTTCGGATGCGGTGACGGCGACGGGGGAGCTTCGTAGTCAGGTCACGGACCAGCAGATCGAGCTGGGTTCCGGGGGCATCGGGCCCTACGCCAAGACGAGCGCAACGACGCCTCTGGCGGTCTACGCGGGAGCGGCTCCTGTTCTGGCCACGTCCTTCTCCCTGCGCTGGCGCGGGACCGGGGCGGCGGTGGCGGGCGAGCGCCTCTACCAGCGGGACGGAGTGACGCTGCACACCCTGGTGAACGGCACGGCGGCCTACGAGGGGGTCATCAACCCCACGGGGGCTCCTGCCTATGACGCGGAACTGGACGTGGTGGTTCCCGGCACCATCGTGGTGTCATGGAACCCCGACGGTGCGGGCGCACGCACGCAGGCGATCACGGGCACGCCTACCAACGGGGTGCTCTCTGCGACCACGGCGCAGGGCTCGGTGATGACCTTCGATCATCGCACGCGGAGCTGGAGCATCCTTTTCGCGGGGACGGACATCCCCAACGGCGCGGTGATCGCCACCTCCCTCACGGTGAGCTACAACCGCGCGACCACCACCTTCACGGCGACGGCGGCGGCGCCCGTCGCGGGCGTGAGTGCGCTCACGGGTTCGGGTCTCGCGGGGGGGAGCACCCTCACTCCGGCGACAGGCGCGTACACCTTCACGACCACGGCGGGGGGCACGCCCTACCTCAACGCGCGCATCCTGGCCACCTACCAGACGGCGACCTACGCGCTGCGCGCGGCGTCTCCTGGTGCCTGGGGTGGGGCCCTTGTGGGAGGTGTCCTTCAGGGGCTCTCCCTCCGAGTGAGCGGGGACCCCCTGGGGTTCACCCCCGCCACGGGGCAGTACACCAAGTTCAAGGCGGCGGTGTACCTCTACAACCCCGCAACGCTGCGCTCCGACGTGGTGGAGACGTACGACGATCTCGTGATGAACGATTCCACCTCGCCGCAGTGGTGGGTGGACGTGCTCAACGAGCTGTCGGACTACATCACCATCACGGAGCCTTCCGGGGTCGAGGCGCCCAGGCAGCTCCAGGCGCGGCAGCAGATCGTGCAGCTCGCGGGAGGCGCGGGGACCGCAGGCAGCGGGACCGTGACGCTCACGCTGGCGGGCATCCCCATTCAGGCGCGTACGGTGTCCATCACCTACACCGACACCGCCGGGGTCGTGCGCACCATCACCGACAACGGGGTGGGGGGTCTCACGGGGGCTGCGGGCGTCCTGGACGGGACGTACACCACGGCCTACCTCGGGTTGGCGGCCAACTCGATCAACTACACGACGGGTGTGCTGAACTTCCGCACGGGCTTCCTCCCGCGGGGCGGCACGCTCATCCAGATCTCCTACTACCTCGTGGCCAGCGCCACGACGCACACGGAGAACCTGGGGGACACGGCCAAGGCGTACTCTCCGTACGTGGCGGGCTCCGATGGTACCTTCGGAAGCTCCTACTCGCGGGCGCAGTTCACGGACCCGGCGTTGGCGGCCACCACCTCGGGGATCTACGCCCTGAACACGGTGGACGACGTGCTTCAGATCGCCGTCCCGGACTTCGCCGGGGACGCCACGGTGACGGCGGATCTCATCGCCTACGCCGAGGCCCGCGCGGCGACGGCTTCGGGCGGGGACCGGATGATCCTCCTCTCGCCTCCGCAGGGGTACACCTCGGCCAGGGTGCGGGACTGGGTGCAGTCCACCGTGTCGTCCTTCTCGAAGTACGCCGCGGTCTACTGGCCCTGGGTCAAGGTTGCGGATCCTCTGGCAGAGGGCCGTCCTCTCCTGGTTCCTCCCCTGGGTCACATCGCGGGGATCTACGCGCGGACGGACGCGCGGCGCAACGTCGCCAGCGCCCCGGCGGGCACGGAGAAGGGGGCGCTCCTCTACTCCCTCGGGCTGGAGACGGTCCCGACGGACACGGATCTCGTCATCTGCGCGGAGGGGCGGATCAACCCGATCCGGCAGTCCCGGCAGGTGGGGCGGGCGGTCTGGGGGGCCCGGACGCTCTCGACGGATGCGGACTTTCGCTACATCCAGGTGACGCGCCTGTTCATGTTCGTGGAGCGGAGCGTCTACAACTCGACGTGGTGGGCGGTCTTCGAGGACAACGGCCCGGCGCTGTGGACGCGGGTGAAGCTCCAGCTCCAGGCGTTCATGGGGGGTCTTTTCCGCGAGGGCTACTTCGCGGGGAACACCGAGGCGGAAGCCTTCTCCGTGGTGGTGGACGGGAGCAACAACCCGGTCGCCGTCAGGGATGCCGGGCAGCTCATCGTGGACGTGGGCTTCGCGCCCCAGAAGCCCGCTGAGTTTCTCCGGTTCCGGTTTGCCCCGCGGCGTCCCGCGGCGTGATGTGACGGTGTGACGGCGGCTACGAATTCTGGTACTCAAGAGGCAACATGGACATCGCAATCACGAACCTGACTAGCTCCCGGAAGATGTACTCGGACATCGGCGTCGGCATCGACGCCGGGGCGACGGTCACCGTCAAGCGCCGGGCGAATGAGATCTCGGGGATGCAGGGCTTGATGAAGGCCATCCAGCTCGCGGAGGTGAGCGTGGCGCTCACCCCCACGGCGGAGGAGCTGGCCTCCGGGCTCCTCGCGCCTCCACAGGCCGTGCAGGCTGCGGATCTCGCGCCCGTGGCGTCCTCTGCGGCGGATGCGCCCATGGGGAGCTTCTTCAAGGCGTTCGCCGCGGCGGCTGCGGGGGCCCCGGACGACGTGACGATCTTCGCGGTGAACACCCTCCCGTTCAAGATCCGCGTCTTCGGGGCAACGGCGCTGGTGTCCACGGCCATCGGGGCCTCCACCCTCTCCGTGCGCAGCGCGGCGGGCGGTGGCGGGACCGAGGTGGCGGCACTGGACAGCGCCACCACCGGGTTCAAGACCCAGACGGCGCCGCTGGCCTCCGTGGTGCTCACGCCCGGGGCGGCGGTGGGCCTCTTCGTCCGGCGCTCCGACCGCGGGGTGGCGGGCGAGGTCAACGTGCTCTGGCGCCGGGAGTCCTGAGCCGCACCCAGTCTCAGTGACCCGGAGGAGTGAGAAGGAGAAGCGATGCGCACTGCCAACACCGATTTGATCGCCTCGATGCGGTTCCACGTCACGGCGTCGCTGGTGGGCGCGGCGCCTACGGATCCCCTCCTCGTGACTGACTCCGGGGCGCTCTCGGAGCGGGCTCAGGCGGGCTTCACCTCCGTGACGGTTCCGGAAGTGAACGCCGAGCCCGTGGAGTACAAGGAGGGGCTGTTCACCTTCCCCAGGAAGTACCCCGGGGCTCCCACCGTGGGCGACATCTCGCTCTCCCGCGGGGTCGCCAGGAGGGACGCGACCTTCTGGACGTGGATCAAGTCCGTGATCTACGGGGGGTCGGAGTACCGGGCGCAGACCATCACGATCAAGCACTACGGGCGGGAGGCGATGCGCGGGGGCGCCATTGATCCTCGCACTGCGGTTCCCTCCAGGGAATACTACGGGAAGAACGGCTTTCCGACGCGGCACAAGATCGCGGGGGACATGGACGCCACCTCCTCCGAGGTCTCGATCATGGAGCTGGACATCGCCATCGAGGATCTCGACGTGAACGAGAGCCCCGCGGGCTCCACCTAGTCGGCGCTCTTCCTCTCTGTGGTAGGCTCCCGGTATGGGCGCCATCACCGGCAGCACCGTCCTCACCGACCATCTCCAGTCGCACGCCTTCTGGCTCTTCGACGCCGGACCCCTGGACACCTTCGGCACACCCGTCCTCTCCCCCTTCGCGGGGTTCTCGTCCATCACAGCACCGGAGCTTGAGCTGGACTCCCAGCCCATTCAGGAGGGGACGGGGCACCAGATCACGGTGGTCAAGGCGGGCCACGCGCAGAACATCACCCTCCAGCGGGGCGCCTCCCTCGGGGACTCGGACTTCTACAACTGGGTCTCTGCGGCGCAGACGGGGCAACTTGGAGGTAGGATTCTCAGGGGCGCGACCCAGCTCGGAGGTGTTCCCGTTTCCCCTCGGCGCACCCTCGTACTCATTCAGTTCTTCCCGCGCACGCCCTTCGATCCGTCCCTGACCGCAGGCGCCTCCGTTGCGGCAGCCGTGGGGCTTCTGGCGCGGGCCGAGGGCGAAACGCTCCTGGGCTTCACCCTTTTCGGTGCGGCCCTCGGCGCGTCTTCCAATGCCCTCGCCGTACGCCTCCCCGCGCGGGCGTGGATCCTCAAGGGCTGCATCCCCATCCGGTACAAGGCCGGGAGCGACTTTGACGGCGCCAGCGCGGAGGTCAGCATCATGGAGCTGGACGTGGCCGTGGAGTCCTTCGAGGAGGTGTCGTTGTGACTCCGCCGTCCCCGTGGCGAAAACTCCAGCGCCTCACCGAGGAGGTCCTCGCAGCCATGGTGGGCCCCTACGTCCAACCCCTCGGAGGTCCCCTGCCCACCCTCCCCCTCCCGCCCGAGGGCTCCGAGGACCCTTCGGACCGTACGGTCCACATCGAGCGCCCCCGCCGGAAGCGCAAACGCTTCCGTAAACGGGCCTAAACGCCTGTAAGTACAGGGCTTTTCAGGAATCGTACAGCGGCCTCTTGCCAATGCGAATAGCGTTGCTATGTTCTTCCTCACGGAGGCAACATGGCCTCCCGGAAAGGTCTGTCCATGAACGCCATCATCTCGATCCTCTTCGCCCGTACTGTGGTCGTCTCCGTCGCCGCCGTCTCTGCGGCCTTCCTGGAGAAGGCCCAGGCCATCGTGGCGTCCGTGGGGGGCACCCTGGAGGTGCACCCTACCCTCCCGGAGGACGCGGATGAGCTCCCCGTCGTCACCGTGGGAGACGGGGACAAGTGGTTGGCTGCGGTGCAGGCCGTGGTCAACGAGGTCGTTCTCCGGGAGCAGCAGGTTTCCGGGTGCACCTTCGCCGCGGCGGAGGCGTGCGTGAAGGCGCAGTCCGCGGTCCGCGGCTACCTCCAGGGCCTCCGGGCGAAGCCCCGCGCGACCTGGACCGTGGGGGAGTGGACGCAGCTGGAGGCGCTGGACGAGCGCGCCGTCTCGCTCGGAGCGCACTCTGTCCTGGACTTCTAAAGTCCTCCCGAAGGGGGGCCCTGTGCGGGGCTCCCCTTTTCGGCATTTTCCCCGGCCCTCTCCCATTCCCCAGCGGTTGCTGCGCGACGCGCTGTCACACAGCACGACGTATTGCGTGACATTTTCCTAGATGCCAGGGCGCGGGGGGCCCTTGAGTGTGCCTCGCCTTCGCGGTAGGGTTCTCCCGTGGAGCCAGAACCCCCGCAGCCTTCGCACACCCTCACGGAATACGCGCAGTGGCGCGATGCGGTGCTCACCCGCCACGAGTTTCTCTGCGCGGTCTGCGACAGCGCGGAAGCTCTCGTGGTGCAGCCTCTCGTGCCCTTCCAGGCGGGCGGAGGGCTCACTCCGCGGAACGGCACCGTGCTCTGTCGCCGGTGCGCGCAGGCCGCCGCGACGCCCCAGCACGGCAAGGCGGAGCTCACCATCTCCTTCTACGTCTCCAGGGCGCTCTACGGGCGCATGGATGCCCCCGGGTTTCTACGGGGGTTCCCGTCGAGGGGGGCGCTTCTGCGGCATCTCATGGACGCCTACCTCCGGGATCCTCAGGCGTACCTCGCGGACCTGGACAAGTACAGGGACGTGGGGGTCCGGGGGGACTCCGTGAAGATCGCCGCCTGGGTGCCCCCTGACACCTACCAGCGGTTTCGCGGGCACGTCCGCGGGGAGTCCGTGCGGGTCACGAACGTGCTCCGCGCGCTGCTGTTGATGTTCGAGGAAGGCGGCATCGTGGAGGCATCATGTCCAAGAGTTTGATGGAGACGCTCCTCGCCTCGGCGGTGAGCATTCCGAAGGGTACCTCCGGAATCGGAACCCTTCCGGTGGGGTACCTCGCGGACCCGGACAGCCCCGACACCTCGGAGCTCTGGACCGACGTGGAGGTCCGGGAGATGGACGGGCGGGACGAGGATATGCTGGGGGCGGGGAACATCGCGGCGCACAAGAAGCTGGGGGAGCTTCTTCGGCGGTGCCTCGTAGCTCTGGGTCCTGAGCGCGATCCTGCGGTGCTGGCGCGGGTGGTGGGGAAACTCACCGTGACCGACCGCCTCTTCACGCTGTTCCTCCTGCGGCGCACCACCCTCGGAGACACCTACCCCTTCGAGGCGACGTGTCCGAACGACGCTTGCAGGGACGAGAAGGGGCGCCCCACGGTGGGCGTGCACTCCGTGGACTTGTCTTCTGCGGAGATCCGACCGGCCTTCGATCCCAGGCAGCGGGTACACACCGTGACCCTCCCCTCGGGGAAGGAGGCGGTGTTCCACATGATGACGGGGAACGATGAGGAGCGCGTGGCGCGCTACGTCGAGGACCGCGTGACCATGAAGCACGCCGCGCGGTTGGACTCTCTGGAGGGGCGCAAGTTTCCCACGGACCCCAACCGGGTAGACCCCCAGGTGGTCGCGCTTATTCAGGGGCTCGCCTTCGCGGACAGGGATTTCCTCTCCAGCGCCTACGAGCTGGCCGAGGGGGGCGTGGACACCGAGGTGGAGCTCAAGTGCGCGGCGTGCGGCTACACGTTCCGGCAGGAGATGGACATTCAACGGGGTTTTTTCTCCCGTTCGGGGACACGGAGGCCCTCGAAAACGAAATCCTCTTGATGATGGAGCTCTACCCCGGGCTCACGCACGACGCCATCCTGTCCATCCCCACCACCCGCAGATATCGGCTCCTCCAGGGGAAAGAGCAGATCGAGAGGAGGAAGCGGGACGCCGAGGCGCAGGCACGGTATAGATCGAGGGGACGGCGCTAGACAGGACCGTACGGTCCAAGAGGAGAGATGGGGCTCAACTTCGGCGGGCTGGGACTAGCGTTCGTGGGCAAGGACTCCGGCCTCGTGGCCGGGGCCCAGAGCGCCGCCCGCGCCCTCGACACCCTCCGTGTCGGGCAGACATCTCTCCTGTCTGCCATGGACCCCCGAAGGGTGACCTCGTGGCTCCAGTCCTTCTCCGCGGAGCCCATCGAGCGGGCGCGGACGGCCATGAGCGCCCTCACCGGCGCGAACATGAACCTCACCACCGGCTTTGAGGCTCAACAGGCGCAGCTCGGACAGGAGGCCCGTAGGACGGCGGCCAACCTCGGGTTCGTAGGCCGGGAGGCGCGGCAGGTGGCCAGCGAAGCCGCGGGGATGGCCTACGGGATGAATCAGTCGGCGGATACCACGGCGGGGGCCGTCGCCAACTGGCGATGGGCGCGGGAGGAGCTTCATGCTCTTGGGATCCAGGGGCCTCGGGACCTCGTGCGTATCCAAGCTGTCACGGGGGTGACCGCCGCCACCATCGGGGACTTCGCGCGCACGGCGCATCTTTCCCTTCACCTGACCACAGAGGAGACGGGGCTCCTCATCGGGTCCTTCACCCGCGCCGGTCAGGCCATCGGGGACGTGGGCGGCGTCGTCAACATGCTCACCCCTCTCATGGACAACCTGAGTCGCCATGCGAGTCTCATGGGGATCGAGGTGGACCATGCGCAGCTCGCGGAGTTTGGGCGGCAGATGGCATCGCTCATTCCCGCCCTCCACGGCGCGGGGATTCAGGGGGCTCGCGCGCAGCAGTTCGTACAGCAGTTCAGCGAGACGCTTCTGGAGTCGAGGGAGCAGCTCTCGGGCCTCGTCCACGGGATCCAGGAGGATCTTCCACAGCTTCCACAGTCCATCGCCATTGCCCTCGGGAACGCCCCGGACGCCTTCGAGCTTCTCAACCAGGGCCCGGAGCACTTCGTGGCGGGCCTCGCGCGCATGATGCAGGTGATGCGCTCTGCGGGGGCCTCCCAGGCGGATATGAGCGCGGCGCTTCAGACGCTCCAGGCCCGGTTGTCGGAGACGTTGGGGCCTGAGCAGACGGGCACACTCATCAACGCCATGCGGAGTATGAACCCGGCGGCGCTGGAGAACATGCGGAACTTCCGGGGGACAGTGGAGGATCTTCGTCGGGTGGGGCAGCAAGGGTTCTCTACGGGGCGGACGCTTCAGGACGCCTTCGACATGGCGCGTCAGTCGGCCATCGCGGCCTTCCGGGCCATCGGGCGCCGCGACGCCATCAACATCGTGCACGACATGAGCGCGGAGTTTAGGGTGTTCAACGCCCACCTGCGCGAGGTCGCCGGGCAGGGTGGCCTCCTCGGGGCCTTCGCAGAGCGCATGAGCGCGGCAAATTCCGTGGGCGCCCTGGCCTTCATCCCTCGGTCCCTCCGTCCCATCTCCATGCTCATTGGTACCTTGGGGGAGGAGATCGGTCCGGCCCTCGTAGGGCTCCGGCAGCTTGGGTTCTCCTTCTCCTCCCTCGCGCACCCCCTTGCGCCCATCCTCACGGGGCTGGGCCTTCTGACCATGCGCTTCGTGGATCTTCGGATGCACGGGCGGAACACCAAGCAGGCGGTGGAGGAGATCGCGCACTCCCTGGTGACCTTCCTTCAGCGGCTTCCGTCCCTCGTCACCCACGGTTTCGAGTCCCTTGCCCACGCGCTTCAGAGCACCGGGAGCGCGCTGTCGAGTATCAAGTGGGGGAAGCTCTGGGCGGACCTCCTTCAGGCCGGACGCAAGGCGTGGGCGCAGATTCGACCGCAGCTCCGGGCCTTCGCGCAGAGTTTCTACCGGGCCATCACCGGAGCGCTGGATAACACCGCGGCCTCGGGGGACTCCGCGGCCTTCGTGGGCTCCGCCATCGGACGGATGCTTCGTAGTGGGGTTCTCGCCGCCTGGGGGTACCTCACCCAGACGGTGCTTCCCGCCGCGCGGGAGCTTCTCCACGGTCTGTGGGATGGGCTTCTTCGGCAGGACACGGGCACGCAGTCGGTGTCCGCCCGCCTGGGACAGCAGCTCGGGTTGGCGCTCCGGAATGCCTTCGAGTTCGCCAAGGAGGGCACGCAGAACTACTTCCGTTCGTGGTGGCAGGATGTGGGGGACATCTGGGCAGACGAGTCCAGGCCCCTGTCCGAGAGGATGCGTGCTATCGCCGGTCGGAGTGAGGGACTGGGCGCTCTCGGACTGGGCGCAGGACTCGCCGCCAACCAGCTAGGTATTCTTGGACCCGCCCTGGTGTTCGCCGCGCGCGGGTTGAACGTCCTCTGGCAGGGGCTCCGTCTCGCCTGGGGCGGGATTGGCTTGGTCGTGCGGGGGCTGGGAAGTCTTGGGCGGGGGATTCAGTGGGTCTCGGAGCTCCTGAATGTTCTTCGTGCGCGTGGGGGCGCCAGTATGCTGTGGAGGATGCTCACGCAGACGCGCGAGATCCAAGGCGCCGTGAGAATCTTCAGCACGCTGGGGCGGGTCTTCACCACCATTGGAGAGGCACTATTCTCTGTCGAGGGTGCGGTCGTAGCGGTGATCGTGGGCCTCGGGGCGCTCGCGGTGGGGTTTCACGAGTGGCCGGAGCAGACGGAGCGCCTTGTAGAGCGCATGGGGCAAGCGCTGCGTACGTTCATGGCGGATCTTTTCGAGTACACGGTCTTCGGCATCGCCCGGGTGGTCCGGGAGCTCGTCTCCCTCGTCTCAGGCACGCCGGGGGAGGTGAGCACGACAATTTCCGAGTTCGGGCGGATGCTCACGGTGGATCTTCCGAAGTACATTGACGACGCGCTCCCTGGGTGGTCTGCGGCGCTCTCCCGCGCGGGGGACGCGCTCATCCGGCTCCTTCAAGACGCGGTGATCGGGGCGATGGAGGGGATCGGTCGGGCGCTAGAGCGTGCCTTCCCCGAGGACGCAGACCGGATCCGCGAGTTTATGACCTCGGCCATCGCCTACACTCAGGTGTTCTTCGCGGCCTTTCGAGGGCTGGCTACGGGGATCGGTCCGATCATCGTCGGGCCCTTCCGTGCCATGTTTACGGTCGTCAGTGCGATCATCACCGGGGTGGTGGGGATCGTCACCGCGGCGTTCCGCTTGGTAGGCAACATCCTCGCGGACCTGGGGCACGCACTCTGGACCTTCGGTTCGGGGTGGTTTACGGTGATCGGGGCTGTCGCTAGCTTCGTGGTGCGGTCGTTTAGCAACCTCTGGACCTTCCTCCAGGGGTTCGGACGGGGGTTCGTGCTTCTGTTCACGGACCCGCTCGCGGGGCTCCGTATGATGTGGAACGCCCTCGTACAGCTCGTGTCGAGCACGGCGTCCTCCGTCGGAACGCTACTCAGCGGGATTGCTACAGGTGTGGGGACCATGATCGCCGGGGCGCTCACCATGGTTATCGGGGTGTTCGTGCACGCCCTGGAGTTCATCGGATCCCTCGCGCAGAGCCTCTTCGGGGTCTTCCGTGGGATTCTGCAAGGGACCTGGGAGTTCTTCTCGGGGTGGTTCGAGGGGATCCGCATGGCCCTCACCAACGCCTTCGGGGCGGTGGGCACGGCGATGGATGCGCTCCCTTTGACGGTCCGCGCAGACCTGGATCTGGCGATCCAGGCGGTGAACGACTTCGTAGGGGGGTTCGTCGGGGGCCTGGATACCATTTGGGGGCGGGTCATGTCGGTGTTCGGGCACTCTGTGCACACGGTGGTCGCGGAGGATCTCGCGCAGGTTACGCCGCACCTTCGCCGTTTCCAGAACGGGTTTCACGGGGCGGTCACCGCCCCCCTGAACGGCGCCACAGCGGCGAGTGCGCAGCTCGCGCAGGGCATGGTGACGGCCATGACCGCCGCGCAGCGCAGTGCCGCGGCGGTTCGGGAGTCCATGCGCGGGATGACCCCCCAGGAGGCCAACAGGGTGAGCGGACAGGTGTCCACGTCCCTCCTGGACTCCACCCAAGCCTTCGAGACGGCCTTTCAGGAGCGTCGCAGGGTTGTTCAGTCCGGCATGGACGGGCTGACCACCTACCAGCAACGCCTCGCGGAAGCCACGATGAGCTCTCTCCAGGAATCTATCCGTCGGGGGGATATTACCGCGCAGCAAGCTCGGGAGCGTTTTCGGGAGTCACTCCGGTTGATCCGTACAGAGCAGTTTCAGCCCCCCGCTGCGGCGGCTCCTACAGCGCCTCCTCCCCAGGCGCAGCGGCAGATGGACGGGGTTCACACGGAGATGCAGCGGCAGAGCACGGAGTTCCAGACGCAGCTCTCCGCGTCCATCACGAACAACCTGACGCAGGCGTTCATCACCAGCTATGCCCGGGTGCTCCGAGAGAACGGGAAATTCCTGGAGTTGATGAACCGGGCGTACAACCAGTTCACGGCCAACCTCGTGCTGCGCTTCGGGCGCATGTGGGGCGGAATCATTGAGCTGTCCGGAATGGCGGTCCCGGCCATCGAGCAGGAGCTCAACCGCGCCATGAGTTCGCTCCTCCGGTTGCAGGGCATCGCCTCCCGCGCGGAGGCGATGCAGGGCGTGGCGGGGGATGCCCCTCGGGCCTCGGTGCGTCTTCAGCACGCGGCGACGGACACGGATCTCTACGATGCCGTGCACCAGCCAGACTGGTACAACCGAGACTACAAGGACCGCTTCGAGCGCAACATGGGCTCGCTCAGAGACGCCATTCTGGCTTCGAGAGGCCCAGGCCCGCGAGGGGCTCCTGTTGCGGGAGGAACTACAGTCTCCAGGGCCAATATGGAGGCGGCTACGCAGAACGCCGTTGTGAGGATGGGACGCTCCCCATGACAAGCGTTCACCGCTGGAGTCGGCTGCGTCTCACGTCTCTCCTGGACCTCCAGGGTACGGAGGTGTTTGAGCTTGGGGACGTGCCTGTGTTCCCCAACCGGGCGGACGACCTGTCCTACGTCGTCTCGGACGGGGACCGCCTGGACGTACTAGCGTACCGATTCTACGGGGACGCGGTGCTCTGGTGGGTGATCGCCGCCGCCAACGAGTTTCAGCTTCCTGTCTCGGAGATGTTCTCCGGCAGAACGCTACGCATCCCCTCCCCGCAGTACGTGACGCAGGAGCTTTTCACCACGCTGCTCGCACGGAGGGCGTAGAGTGCCTGTGAACTACGACGCCTCCGGAGTGTTCCTGTCCGCGGTCATTCGTACGCGCGACGGGGACCGCTTCCCCTTCTGGCTGGATGCGCAGGCGTCTCCGGGTGGGCGTCACCAAGACAGGCCCTTCCTTTCAGAGGTCACGGTCAAGCTCAACCTGGGCAACGTCCCGATCATCACGGCGCAGATCACGCCTCCCTACGGGGATGCGTTGGCGCTCCTGGACAGCCCCATCATGGACTGGGCGAGTCAATCCATGCTGGAGGTGCAGTTCGGGTACAAGAATTCTTCTCCCGCACAAGCCATCCTCTCCCAGCCGTTTCAGGGCCTCATCCTGAAGCCGGAGGTGCAGCTCGGGGAGGAGGTGTCCGTGACCTTGAACGCGCAGGGGATTCCGCGCTTCAGTTACAACACCACCGGGGGCCTTCGTACGCTGGCGGGCTCCCGCGCGGAGATTGTCGCGGAGCTTCTTCGTGGTCCCGATCCCGCGCATCCATCCCCTCTCAAGCTAGACGACCGGGATGTGCGCCTGGAGGGACCCGGCTCCGTGGCGTACCGTGCTCTTTTTCACGACGTGTTGGGCTTCTCACAAGGGCCGCGGACGGACTGGCAGATTATCACGCAGCTCCTCTGGGAGGCCCGGTGTTACTTCGTGATCGTGGGGGCCGCGCTCAAGGTGCTCCCCATGAGTATCAGCGCTACGGTCCGCCCCAGACGCACCTTCGCGCTGGGGTACTTTCCCGAGGGGCGTATGGGCGGGAGCCGGAACGTCTATCCGATCCTGTCCGCCTCCAGTCCCACCCTGGGAGTCTACCTGTCGACGCCGCCGACGCTGGGCACGCAGCGGAGAAGCATTGACAGCGGAACGGGGGCGGTTACGCCCGCCGAGGTATCGGACCGTACGGTCCGACCTTCGCGGACGGGGAGGACCACTTTGGCGCAGGCGCCCTCGAACACCGCGCCCGGTCCCAGTGCGGACAATACCCAAGGGCCCCAGTTCCTACCGGGAGATGCGGCCAACGCGCGTTCGGAGGCTCAGGCCCACGCAGAGTGGGAGGCGCGGCAGTCCATCGAGGGGATCAAGCTGGAGATCGAATCCATCGGTATCCCCGACATCATGCCCGGGGAGGTCGTGACCGTACAAGGGCTGGGCGCGAAGCTGACGGGGGAGTACCTCATCTTCGATGTGACGCACACCGTTGGGGGCGGGGCTACAACACGACTAACCATGGTCAGTCAGGTGGACAGGGTACTGGAGCGCGCTGTCCAGGCGCTCGGCCTTGCCAACATCGGGGCGGCGTCCCCTCGGGTTACGGCGCTTCTGGGAGATGACCTTGTGGACGTTTCGCCCTCCGCGGGCGGGCTTTTCGGGGGACTCTAGTGGTCGCGGAGTTCGTCCGTCGGACGCGCATCTTCGGGCTGGAGACCACGGCCTCCCGGTACTACGCGGTCTACCGGGGGGAGGTGACCTCCACGGCGGATCCGGAAATGCGCGGGAGGGTGCAGGTGCTCATCCCTGGCGCTGGACAGCAGCGTCCCCTCACGGTCTGGGTGGATCCGGCCTTCCTCGGGGCTTCCCAGGGCCGCGGCCTGTTCTGGCCGCCCGAGATGGGGGATCTTGTACGGGTGGGCTTCGAGAACGGGGACGTGGACAACCCTTCGATCTGGCTGGGGGGCTGGCACACCCGGAACGCACTCCCCGCGGAGTTCGCCTACGACACCACGCAGCGCGGTAGCCCCGTCCCGAGGCGGCGGGGCTTTGTGACCCGCGGGGGGCACGCGCTCCTCTTCGACGATACGGTGGGGGGCGAGCGGGTGTCGCTCACATGGCACGCCTCGGATCCAGGAGATGCTTACCGTACGGACCCGAAGAAGTCCGCCGACCGCGCCACAGGGAAGACCTCCAAAATCGCCTTCGATCCCGACGGCAGCTTCCAGCTATCGGTGTTCGGCGGCTACAAGGTCCGGGTGGACGTGACGGCGGAGACGGTGCTCATCGAGCACCCTGGGGGTACCAAGGTCTCGCTTTCCAGGGGAAAGGTGGAGGTCACCTCCCCGCAGGCCGTGAAGCTCACCGCGCCCACGGTGGAGGTGGCGGCTTCCTCCGTAATCCTCGGGAACGGGGGTAACCACCCCGTCCCGCGGGGGGATTCCCTCGTGCAGTGGCTCGCCACGCATACCCACCCGACGGGGACGCCGAACACAGGGCCTCCGACGATACCACCCACCCCTTCGCTCCTCTCTCCGGGGGTCAAGGTCCCGTGAGGCTTCCGTTCCGGGGGCTCCATGGTAGGCTGGCGTCATGGCCGTAACGCGCCACGTCCGAGGCTTTGCCTTTCCCTTCCGTAGGGGGACCTCTGGGTTCCCCGAGGGGGCATCGGACGACGCGCTCATCCACGACGCCCTCGTTCAGCTCATGCTCACGGCGGTGGGGGAGCGCACGATGCGCCCGGAGCTAGGCACGCGGCTGTTCGCCCTGGTGCACGAGAACAACGACGCGCTCCTGGGGGAGCTCGTGCGCACGGAGCTTCTCTCTGTGGTCGGGCGCTACGAGCCCCGCGTGCAGCTAACGGATGTTCAGGTGTCTCGGGATCGTGACGCGGCGACAGTCACGGTGGACGTTGAGTACGTGGTGCGGGCCACGGGCACCTCCAGCTCGGCCTCTCTCACCCTCGGAGCCACGCCGTGACACCGAGGGAGCTCACCACTGCGAAGTACACCGGGGCGGACTTCCACACGCATCTGGCGCGCATCATGGAGCGCGTGCAGGCTGAGTACGCCGCGGATTTCGATGACTTCTCGGTCACGGGGCTCGGTGTCGTCCTCATGGACCTCGTGGCCGCGGGGCTCGACCAACTCTCGTACTACCTCGACACGCGCGCCACCAACAACTACCTGTCTACTGCGCGCACACGGCGGGCCATCACTCTCCTCGCGCGGCAGCTAGGGTACAAGCCCAAGGCTGCATTACCCTCCACGGCAGAGGTCACTGTCTCCATCCCCGCGGTGCTCGCCTTCGCGGTGACCTTTCCGAAAGGTACGCAGCTACGAGGGAGCGCGGGGATCATTTTCGAGACGGCGCAGGCCGTGACCTTCCTCGCGGCGGAGACTGGGAGTGCGGCGACCAAGACCGTGCCTGTCTACCAGGGGGAGACGTTCTCCGAGACCTTCACGGGGGACGGGGAGGCGTGGCAGCAGTATGCGCTTCGCAGGCTGACGGACACGGCTTTGCTGGTGCAGGGCTCGGTGGGGGTGAAGGTGAACGGCACGCCCTACACGGAGACCGATTACCTGCGCTTCGGGGATACCACGGCCTTCGAGTGCGACGCTGCGGGGGATCCCCCGATGGTGCGGTTCGGCAACGGGGCCATCGGCGCGATCCCCGGGGTCAACGCCACGATTGAGGTTACCTACGTCCAGACCCGAGGACGCGCGGGGCAGGTGCCCGCCAACACCTTGCAGGATCTTGTGAGCCCGGTGACGGTCGCTGGGGTCCAGGTCATCCCTACGATCACGAACCCGAAGGGTAGTACCCCCGGGGATGACACCGAGGCGCTGGCTTCGGTGGTGGCGAACGCCTCCAGGGTGTTCAAGGCGCACGTCTCGGCGGTCACCGCCCCGGACTATGCGGCGCTCTCAGATGCGTTTTCGGATCCGGCGGCGGGCCGCGTTGCCGTGTCTACGGCCTCGGTCGTGCGTTCGGTAGAGGACGACGCGGCCATGACCGCGTATGTGCAGGCTGTTCTGGCCGTGTTCGACGCGGTGATCGCAGACACCAACACGCAACTCGGCCTCGCGCGTGGGTACGCCAACCAGCTCAGGAGTGCAGCCGCCTCCATTCAGACCCTCCTCGACGCCATGGCCGGGGTGACCTCGGTGCAGGTTCCTGCGGTGGAAGCCGTCCTCACCGCGGAGCGGGGCATTCGCGGGCAGGCACAGGGCATCGCTACGAGCGCGACGGACGCCGTGACCCAGGCCACGGCGGTGCGCACCACCATCCAGGGCATCGCCACGGGAGGGACCAACACCCTCACCACGGCGACCAAGGACGCCCTCCTCCTGTCGTTGAACAATCTCCTCGCGGTGGCGGCTACGCTCTCCAGCTCCGCCTCCGCCGTTGTGGGGGCGTCCGACGCCTCCATCACATCGCTAGGCGCCATCCGCGACGCCATCACGGCCCAACTAGGGCTCACCGCCGTTCCTTCCATCGCGGGCGCTCCTCTGGCGCAGGCCGCCTATCACCGGGATCTCATTGCGATTGCGGTAGGCACCTACACCCCGACGTATACGGGTTTGGAGCTCGCGCTCCAGACGATCAACACCACGGTCATCTCGGACAGCGGGCCCCGTCGGACGGAGCTGGCGACCCAGCTCAACACCATCAAGAGCTACGTGGACTCCTTCCTCGCGGACGCCTCCAGCGCCAACGTGGTCAACGTGTCCATCCTGTCCGTGGATGCTGGGGGGTTCTATGTCGCGCCCCCCGTCGCGCTCCAGCAAGCCCTGAAAAGCTACTTGACGGGTATCAAGGAGGTCACGCAGACGGTGGTGGTGGTTTCCGGAGCCGGTGCTTTGGTTCGGGCGTCGCTCTATCTCCGGGTACGTGTCCGCGCGGGTGTGTCGCTGTCCGGTACCGTTGCGGCGGTCACCGCCAGCGTCGATGCCCTTCTGCGACGCAGGGCTTTCGGCGCGTCCTTGTACGCCAAGGAGGTGTACGAGCGCGCAGGGAGCGTGGTCGGTGTGGTCTCCGCGGATGTTCGGATCAACGGGGACCTGCGGGCGACGCCTCTCGGGGACGTCCTCAATGCCTCCAGGCTGGACACCTTCGGGAATCTCCTCGTGAAGGCGTCGGAAACCATCACCAAGGGGGCTGTGGTCGTGGAGGCGGTGTCCGAGGATGTTGCTTGATGCCGTCGTATCCTCCGCGGACCTCATCGTGGTGGCGCAGGCCGGTGAGGGGCTTCAGGGGGCAGTCCAGCCCGCGTTTCATCTCCTGGCGCGCATCGAGGGGCCCATGAGCACCACCAACCTGCTACAAGCGCGCAATGGGATCGAGGTAGTACGCGGGGCTACACAGACCTACACCGTCACCGTGACGGACGAGGCTGGGAAGATCTTCGATCTTACGGGCTCCAGGCTGGTGTTCAGCGTCAAGGGGGACGTGTCGGACCGTACGGTCCTGGTGCTGAAGACCACCGACGGGGTTTCTCCGGGCATCACCTATCCTTCCTCGAATCCGAGGCTGGGGGTGGCGAAGGTGACGCTCTTGCCCGCGGACACGGAGAAGCTCCCAGAGGGGGATTACGTCTACGACTTCTGGGCGCAGCTTCCGACGGGGGAGCGGTACGTCCTGGTGCGTCCTTCGCTGCTACGGGTCCTTCCGCGTGTTACGGTGTTTCCGTAATGTCGCTCCAGGCCCCCATCACCACCACCACGATCAACGCCTTCGTGGCGTATCTGCGCGCTCACGGCATCCCGATGGAGCTCCGGTACAAGTCCGAGTCCTGGGGGATGCGTGTGCTGGGCACGTTCCTGTTCTTCAACAGGGGCTTCATGGACAGCTACATCACCACGCTCGGGTCGCGGGTCTATCTTCCCTCCCCGGCATGGCGGGCGCAGACTCCGGCGCAGACGCTGCTGGAGATCCTCGCGCACGAGGCGGTTCACATCGCGGACCGAAAGCGCGTGGGGGTCCTCTTCTCCCTTGGGTATGTGTTTCCGCAGGTGCTCGCGCTGGGGGCGCTCCTCGCGGTCCTGGCCTTCTGGCGGCTGGAGTTTCTCCTGTCCCTCCTCGCGCTCCTGTTCCTTCTCCCCCTCCCCGCGCCGTTTCGGGCGCGCTGGGAGCGCCGGGGGTACGCCATGAGTGCGGCGATGCTCTACTGGCTGTCCGGCTCTCTGGAACCCGTGGCGAGCTCCAGGGAGTTCTTTCGGGCGCAGTTCCTCGGGTGGCCCTACTACCGCATGACCTGGAGCGCGCGACGCCACGCGGAGTGGTGGGTTCTTCTCCTGCGAAATCTTCCGACACAGGCTTTTTTCCAGGGGGCTGAAGGACTGCCCTACCGCATCGTCTACGATTTCCTGCACACGCATCGCCTTGCGCGGGTGCGGATCGACCGAACATCGGAGGTCCCCCGTGCCTGACACGTCGCGGCTCAAGTGGCCCTACCCGGACGCCAAGCAGTCCTCCTGGTTCGACACCTTCGTTTCCATGCTCGGGGCGATGGATGCGTCTGTTTATTCGGCGTTGGAGAGCCGCAACGACATTCTGACGACGGAGGGCACGGTGACCTGGGACGCCAGCACCAACACCCTCACCTGGGCTTCTGCGCTCATCCTTCGCAGCGCCATCACGGCGGGCCTGTGGTCCGTCCCCGCGGGGTCGCTGGCTGTAGGGGACGGGCAGCTCCTAGCGGTCACACTCACCCCCGGTCCCCTCGGGACGGTCACGGCGTCGCTTACGGCGGTGTCTTCCATCTCAGGCGCCTCCGGAATCAACACGGACCTCATCCTGGCGCTGCGCTCCGGCTCTCGGCTGTGGTTCCGCAACGGGTGGGTGCTCCAGACCGGGACGTATACCCCGGGGCTCCTGACCCCGCCGACCTCGACCTTCGTGGCGGAGCTTCAGGTCGGGGGTACCCAGGTCGTCACCGGGGCGATGCTCGGGGCGTGGCGCTCCCACGGAACGATCTATCTGGACCCCGCCGTCTACGGGCTCTCGCTCCAGTCGCTCCTGTTCAAGGCCGAGGGGCGCAGCGGCGCGGATGGGTATGTGGGGTCCGTGCGGGTCAAGCGCCTTCCTGCGGGCGCCCCTGTGGTAGAGGGTACGGTGACGATCAACACGGCGGCGCTCGCGCGGGTGTCCCTCGCGCTTCCGATACAGACCGCCGCGTGGTACGAGGTGGAGGTGTCCTCGACCAACACCGGACTCATCACGGACACCTTCGAGCTCACCCGCGCGAGCATCACCGTAAGGAGGGTCTGACATGGCCTACACGTTCGATGTGAACCAGACCCCGATAGACGGGGCCGCGGCGATCTTCCAGCTCGTCATGGCCCTCCAGACCGCCGGATGGACCATCCATGCCTACGGGACGGGGGCCGGGGGCACACGCACAGGGAGCGGCGCGGGCTTCGCGGTCACCTCTCTCCGGGACAAGTCCCAGGCGTGGGTGGCCGTGAAGCGGGGCACACGAACCTTCGTCTTCCAGAGGGACGACAACACCGACACGCCTCCGGGGACCAACACCGATTGGTGGGTGGGGTACTGCGAGGGCGGTCTCACCACCGGGGGCACCGCTACCCTCGCAGATCCTCCAACAGTGGCCCTCGACACCAAGGACGTGTGGGGGACCGAGGCGGAGCCCGCGCAGCTCTTCCCCGCGGACGATGCCCTCGGGGCCTTTCGGTGCAACGTCGGCGCGGACGGCGCGAGTCCGTACACCTGGTACATGGCGTGCTGGAACAAGGGGACGGGGGATGCGCGCACGCTCCTTTTCTTCGACAAGGCCAACGGCTCCTCCGTCGATCCTGAGCCCTACGTCATGCACGCCTCGTACAAGGCGAGTGCTCCGTGGGCGGGGGCATACGACATTCTGGCCAGCGGAAGTCTCGGGCCCTTCTCCTGGTACAAGCGCGGGCTTGGGGGTGCGGCTTTTGCGCGCACCGTGTTGTTTGCCTACGCGGACACAGGGGGGCAGTGGGCACCCGGTTTTCTTCCCGTGGAGCCGGTGGAAAGCAAGGACACGCTGCTGCTCTCCCTCTACGGGCAGAATGTGGCCTCCACGCGCTATCCGAAGGGGGGCTCGACCATGGTGGCGTGGAGCGGGGGCAACCGCACCACGGGGTTCACCTTCAACGTGGACGGGGTGACGGATGACAGGGTGTGCGTCACGCACTCTACATTCCCCTGGCCCTCGGGCGTGGCGGCGGTGATCTAAGTGGCGGACGCTTCTGCACTTCCGCTTCTCGACCCGCTTCCGGCGCTGTCCCTCGCCCGAGGTCCGCGGGCTGTCGGGCGAGTGGCAGGCGCCGCGGCGGTGGCCACCACCTACATCATGGGCGGGCAGCTCGTCGCAGGTAGCGCGTGGGTGACCTGGGCGGCGCAGACCATTGACCTCGCGGGCGCGGGGGCTCCTGGACCTCTTGTCGCGGGGACGGTGCAGCTCCGCGCGGTTCTCACGAGCTGACGATGCCTGGGTTTGGGGACTACAGCTTCGGGGACGGGCACTTCGGGGAGTGGCCCGCGGAGGTGGATCTTCTCCACAACACCATCCCGCAGACCTACCTGGACACCGACGCGGACGGGCTACTTCGCGGCTATCTCACGGCGACGGCGGAGGAGCTTCGAGACACGCGGCTGCGCATCGACGCCTTCGAGTCACTCCGAGATCCCTTCACGGCGCGAAGCAACCACGCGGAGAACAGGTATCTCCTCCTCGGGGAGCCGACCCCAGAGGCGGGGGAGCTCAAGCAGAGAGGTGCGGATGGGGCGGTGATCGCTCTCGGGACGTTCCAAGCGCCCTCGGGACGCTTCGATGCGAAGGACCGTGGGAGTCTCCTGCGGTTGACGTCGGCTCTGCCAGGAAATCACGGGTTTCTTCGGGTGGTAGCGGTGTTGTCGGGCACCACCCTGGTGACGGATCCGATTCTCCAGCCCGAAGCCGGACCTGTGGCGTGGGGACTCTATGCGAGCCGCGAGGGGGAAGGCGTCCTCATTGATGCCGAGGGGGACGTGTCTGCGCTTCGGCCCGGATGGCTCCTGGAGGACGGAGAGAACGGGTACGAGGTCCTCGGGTACGACCTGTTCTACCCAGGGGAGCAGGACGGAATTGTGCCCGCGGACGGGACGGGTTCGTTTGCCGCGGGGCTCCTGAACATCACCGGGAGCTTCGCGCCGGAGGACCGCGGGCGAGGCATCTTCGTACGTACTTCGGACCGTACGGTCCAGGGGGTGTACCTCCTGGGGGCGCTCACGGCGACCACGGCAGAGCTCCTGGACCCCGCGACGCTTACGGCCTTCGTGCCCGCGAACGCCACGGGGGTCTACTGGGCCAAGCGCCCTCGGGCGCGGGTGCGCGTGAAGGGGAGTCTTTCGCCTCGGGGGGTTGTTCTGGCGCGGGGTACGGGTGCCTCGGTGAGCGGCGGGGCGACGGCGACGGTGACGCTCCCCGGTGCGCAGCTTACGAGCGCCGACGTGGGGCGTCTCCTGGAGATCTATCCCGTACTGGGCGGACCGGAGCGGCGTAGTGTCACGGTGACGCGGGTGTTCGGGTTGAACACGGCGGAGGTGACGGTGTTCGCCTCGGAGCCCCCGCTGGCGCTCCAAGCGGGGTGTCTCTGGGAGCTGCGCACTGCGCCATCTCTCGGGCGCGCGGACGCGCGTGTCCGGGTGCGACCCCCTGCGATGCTCCAGCACCTCACGGAAGACATGGCGCTTCCTTTCGACCCGACGGAGGCGGAGTCCTATCAGCGGGGCTGGGCGGACGGGCTGCGTCGCTGGCGGGCCCGGAAGGGCACCTCGGAGGCGTACGCCACCATCGGGGCACTCACGGGGCTTCCTGTCACCGTTCTCGGGCTGTGCCGGGTGGGCGCGGATTTCTACCCGAAGATTCCGAGTGCACGGCGGTACGAGTTCCGCGAGGTGACTACAGGTCGCACGGGGACGGGGAGCTTCTCTCCAGGCGCGGGGAGACTCATCCTCACGGCGAGCACGGGGGTGTTCAAGGGGGCGGACAGCACGAAGCTCCTGCGGGTGTCCAATGCTACGATTCCGGAAGCCAACGGGCTCTACGAGCTTCAGGTTCTCTCCGGGACATCTCTGGCGCTGACGCGCGCGGCTCTCCCTACGGTGCCCTTCACGGGGGACTGGGCTGTCACCGAGGTGTTCACGGATCTTCAGCCCACAGCGCCTCGTTTCGATGACGTGGTGCCGGACGAGTGGTTCTTGCAGACAGGCACCCCGCTCGACACCTATTCCTGGGAGACGGCGTACGTCGCCTCCGTGGCGACCGAGCTTCTTTCCAGCACGCTTTTGTCTGGTTCAAGGTACCGGCTTCGCCTGCGTGGTAACGCACCCGCGATGGTCGGCGGTGTTGGGGGGTGGGCTTTCGTGAAGGGGGGCGTGACCTACTGGCTGGAGACGGTACCGCTCCTGGTGATCTCGGTGCCTCCCCGGGAGTGGACCGTCGAGGTCTGGGCTGCAACTGCTCCTGCGGCGGGTATGGGCACCCTGACCTACACCGCGCCCCTGAACCCCGTCTCGTACTTCGCGCCCGTAGCCGTCGTGCTTCTGACGCTGCATCTGGGGGAGCTTGCCGTGGGGAGCGGCGAGCGTGTCCCGCGGCTTCTGCGTCGGATCCAGGAGGTCATCCCGATCCACGTGCGGCTCCTGGTGCTTCTGGAGGCTACCTTCGAGGCATTTTTCGGGGATTCCGCGGGGTTGGAGGCGTATCTGGAGGGTCCGGCGATCCCTGTGCTGTACGCGCCCTTCACGGCCTACTATGATGACGTTCCCGGTGACCTTCTCCCCGCGGACACCGCGTGGGAAGCTCTGCTAGAGGTGGTGAGCTGACGACATGGCATTTCTCCTCGCCAAGATCACGGACGATGCGCGGATCTATCTTCCGCGGCTCCTCGGGGGGATTCCGTACGTTCCGGGCACCCCGACGGTTCTCGGGTCCTCGACGTGGGATCCGCGGATCAAGTTTTTCCGTGTGGGTGAGGGGGGTTGGCAGCTCTCGGGGATCTCCAAGGTGCAGCGCCTCCCCGTCTCCAACCTCCGGCGCTTCGACAACAGCGTGCAGGACATCGACGCCCGGGTGGACACGACACGCCTCGCCGCCGGACAGCCTGAGCGCTACGAGGGCAACCCGCTGAACGCGGCCTACTCCCGTGGGAACTTCCAGAAGGCGCTCACCTCCGGGGACTTCTCCTTCGTCGCGCCCTCCAGACTGAACATCCGGTGCCGTCTGGAGGCTGCGGAGTTCAACGAGGACTCGGCGGGGAGCGGGCGGAGTCCTGAAATCTGGGAGGTCGGGGTCTTCGGGGATCACCCCACGGTCGCGGGCGAGGCGCTCCTCTGGGCCTATGGTACGCTCACGGAGGCCGTTCCAAAAACCGCCGCCTCGGCGCGTGAGTTCAACATGCTCTTGGTGTTCTAGGAGATCCGATGCCCCCGCCCGCCACACCGACCACGCTCTCTACCTACGGCACTGCCGAGCGTGCGATCAACTTCCAGGAGACCTTCGTCACCGAGGCCCTGAACCGCCGGGACGTGGGGATCCTCGCTCCGGGGGTCTACCAGGGGCTCCTCCTCGCGGCGAACGCGGCGCCCTACACGGTGGACGTGACCGTAGGGTCCGAGGGGGCATCCACAGCGCTCTACCAGACCTCCAACGGGTACCTCATCACCATCCGGCGCCTCGCCACCTCCACCCTGGTGATTCCCGTCTCCTACGACGGGACGACGGTGGTGCTCTGTTTGTACGCCACCTACTCCGTCGGTGCGGTGACCACGGCGGAGCTGCGGGTCTACACCCAGGCGCAGTACGACGCCTCGGCGGACAAGCCCTACTTGGTGGTCCTCGGGACGATCACGGTGCCTGTGGGCGGCGTGATTACGAGCGCGCAGCTCTCCTACGCGCAGCGCACCTACCCCGCCGAACGAGCCCCTGAAGGACTCCAGGGTCTCCGGCTCCTCACGAAGAACCCGACCTTCGAGCAGTCCTCCCGTTTCTGGGCGCGCTCTCAGTCCGCGGGGGACATGGCGGTGGCGCCGGGGACCACAGGGGCGCACCTCCTCACCGGGCAGGCCCAGTACCTCGGCTTCACCCGCGCCGCGGCGGCGAGCACCGGACTGGTCGAGCAGCGCGTGGGGGCGCCGATCTCGCAGGCGCTCCAGATCGTCTACGAGCTCAAGCTCAAGGCGATCCAGGCTGCCACCGCGGGTACCTTCATCCTGCGGCTGCACTGGAAGGACGCTGCGGGGGTAGACGTGGGCGCTACCTCCACCCTCACCGTGGACCTCACTGCCCCCGATGCGTCCACGCGCACCCTCACGGGAGCCTTCGCGCCTCCCGCGACAGCCGCGCGGCTCTGGAAGGTCGCGCTGGTGTACACCGGCCTCGATTTCGGCGCGGCGGGGCTGGCCTTGGTGGTGAACTCCCTTCGTCTTCTGCAACTGCGGCGCTTCCAGGTGGACGAGCCCCTGGGGACCTCGGGGGACGCTCCTCTGGCCACGCACCAGCTCGACTTCGTGGACGCGACGGGGGCGGATGCGGTCTCCTCCCCCAGGGCGCAGGTTACCACCCAGGCCGGGGAGACGGTCCTGGAGCTTCTGGACAGACTGGGCACCGTCTTCGCATCGCTCCGTTCTACGGGGCGACTTCTCTCCGGAAGCGGGATGACCTCCGCCGCCGACGCGGTGAACTTCGCGCGACTTGCTCCCTCCGTCCGCACCACCGTAGGTACCCCCACGCTCCTCTTGGAGACGGTGGGCGTCGGGCGTCAGCACCTCCGGGTGTACTACATCGCGGACAACTCCCCAGCGCACGCAGAGCTGCGCGTCACGCTCAACGCCTTCTCGGACGCCTCGGTGCAGTGGACCAAGGATGTGAACGGCGAGGCGGCGTACATGCTCGCGCTCGGGGCGGGCACTCCGGGGTACCTTCAGTATCGCAGCCGCGATGCTGCGGCCAACGGGACCTGGGCGGACAATCTGTGGTCCGTGCTCGATCTTCAGGTTGGGGAGCTGGCCGCGGCGGTGTCCGGGGCGCTCACCGTGGGGTACAACCCCGCACTCGCCGCCAGCGCCGCGCTCGCGGCTACGCCTCGATTCCTCTTCGATGCCGTGGCGGCGATGCGCACGGGGCACACGCACGCTGTGGATGCCTCCGGGGACGGGACCGTACGGTCCTACGTCGCGCCCGAGGCCGGGAGCGCCCGAGGCTCGGAGACGACTATCAACGCACGCTGGGACGGGACCAACTGGGTGCCGGACAATGCGGGCGTCGCGGCGTTCCGGTTCGTTCTCCTCCTGGACCGGATGAAGGTGCAGTACGGGCCCGGAGGGGCTTCCTGGGCGGAGGCCGCCTGGGTGGATATGTTCACCGTCCTGCGCGGCGCGAACTCCGCGCTTCAGTCCCGGGACGCTCCGCTCTCCTTCAACGCGGTTACGGCGGTGAGCAATCCCACGCCCGTCGATGGGGGACAGCTCGGCAACACGCTCTACGCATCCAACGTACCGAAGGCGTGGGGGCGTTTGGCGTCTACTGGCGCGGGCCCTGGCGCGGTGACCATCGTAGACGGCTTCAACATCGCGTCAGCCACGGTTGCGGGGGGAGGTACGGTGAGCGTGACCTTCGTGAACGGAATGGCGGACGCCAACTTCGCGCCGCTCATCACCCCGCTCAACCTTGCGGCGCGCATGGCGACGGCGACGATTTCCGCGGGTACGGGGTTCTCCGTGAAGGTGTGGGACGCGGCAGGGGTGCAGGTTGACCTCGCTACCGTGGCGGAGAGTTTCTTCTTCGTGGTCTTCGGGAAGCAGAGCTGACGGGAGCACGCCATGGGCATTCGAGTCAGGTACGCGACGCAGGTGTCCATCTCGTCCAGCACCAACGAGGAGAAGGACATCGCCAACGCCAGTACGGCGATCCTGGACGACAGCCTCATCGAGGCCGGGAGCGTCAAGATCAAGATCGCGCCGCTGGCGACGGATGTGGCCATTCAGCCTTCCCAGGTAGGCAACGCGCGCTTCATGTTCATGCGCGTCTACTCGGTGGATCCCACCCTCGCACCCACCCCCCTCAACGTGAAGCTCAACGCCACCGGGAACACCGCCATCGACGTACGCCCCATCGGCAGTCAGTCCGAGGCTGTCCTCCTCGTCACCTCCCCCATCACCGCGGTGTACGTCTCGAACCCGAGCGCGACGGTGGAGATGTATGTGCAGGTGTACTTCGCCGGGACGTGAGTCGGACCGTACGGTCCGATCACACCGCGAAGGCGTCGCGGGCGAGGTCGCGGCGAAGCGCTGCGGCGAGACGGCGGCGGGCGAGGCGGGTCCAACGGCGGGATGCGCGGGCACGGCGGGCGCGGCCTCCAGCACCGTTGCAGCCGGGACGTGCGGGGCTGCAACAGGTGCAGTGGATCCCGCCCACGCCGCAGTTATCGAGAAGCACACGAAAGGCGTCCATGTGAACCTCCTGTGGGGCTACTGTCCCGCTTCGAGCTGGGCGACGGTAGCCAGGAGCGCGTCGATCTTGTGACGGCAGCCGAGTACCGCCACCTTCACCGCGTCCTCTCGGCGCTCGAAGGTGTCCATCGGGGACACCGTGACTGTGTAGCCCGGATCCCTCCTGTAGGAGAACTCCACCCCCACGACACGCCCTCCTACCAGGAACGCCGGGGTGAACGTGCCCGTGTGGCATTCCACCCGGACATCATCCTCGTCCCGCAGGATGCAGTGGCGGGTCACCTCCCCCACCGGGACCGGGACCCGCACGATTCTGCGGCCCTTGCACTGCGCGCAGACCGTGGGGTCGTGGGATCCCAGGCAGGCCGTGCAGAAGACCTCTTCCTGAAGAGCTGTGGCTGTGCTCATGCCCCTATCATAGCAGCGTGTTTGGGATTGTCAAGGGCTCGCCGTTGTTCTGGGGAGAGGTTCGTTTCCAGGCCGCAGCGGTTGCAGCTTCCCATGGTCAGGATGGCGGCGGTGAGGGTTTCCTCGGAGTCCCACACGGTGCCGAGGCGGAAGCAGAGGTTGGACTCTCCCGCGACCACGGAGCCGTCCTGGGATACGGAGGGCGTACAGCTCCCACCCGAACCCGTGGCGGCGCGCAGGCGCAGCGCGCACACGGCGAGGGAAAAGCTCCGGGTGTGCTGGGCTAAGGAGCGCAGGTTGAAACTGGACGGGCCTTTCCGAAAGGGGAGCGGGGGCCTCCCTGTCTTCCGGGCCTGTCGTCCCAGGGGGAGAAGGACGGTGAGCGCGTCCACGTACACGATGCGCGGGTCGTTGACGCGCTGTGTCGGACGCTTCGGGTAGAAGCGCGGGTCGTAGGTCACCTGTACGAGGATCTCGGGCCACTCGGGGCGCAGGAGCGCATCGCGTAGCGCGTTGTCTGCGAGGAAGTGCCCGTTGGACAGGAGCATGGGGAGGAACCCTCGGGCGCGTACACGCTCCACGAAGGCGACGATCTCGGGGTGCTCGGTGCACTCTCCGCCGGACAAGAGGATGCGGGGTGGGATGCCCGTGCGCCACGCGATCCCCTCCGTCCTGGCTGTGAAGTCCAGCGCAGCCTCGAAGGTGTCCAGGCTCATGTGGGCGCCAGCAGGCGTGGAGTCCTCCATGCAGTGCGAGCACCCCGCGCCGCACCTGTTGGTGACCTTGAGGAGCATGGGCGTAGGGTAGGGACGCAGATCGCACGCGCTATCGCGTACTACGGATGCGCGCGGCGGAACTCCGCCAGATCCTTTTCTCCGGGGGTGAGCACCGGATCGCTCGGGGTGAGGGCGCTTCCCGCTCCCATGTTGCGGTCTGTGTAGACCGTGGGGTTCATCAAGGCCCGGCGCTCGAAGCCCACGGGGGAGCACTCGAAGCGGGCGCTCTCTCCGGCGCTCCGGCACACATGCCCCATCCCCAGCGCGTGCCCCAGCTCGTGTCCGAGAATGCTCTGGAGCTCCCGCGCGGAGACACAGTGCGGCTTCAGGGTGACGCTGCGAGAGCCCACGTCGTGAAACCCAGCCCCTCCCGCACAGTCTCCCGTACCCCGGCGCACCACGATGGCCTCGCCCGTTGTGCGAGATCCTCCCGCGGTGTCGAGCACGAAGGCCGGTCCCAGCGCCTCCAAGCGCTCCAATTCCGGAAGGAGCGCCTGGACCTCCGCAGGGCTCCACCCGCGGAAGGTCACCACCACCGTGCCGTATCGCGCGGGGTCGTGCTGACTCGGAGGCTTCACCAGGAGCCTCCCGAGAAGGATGGCGAGGACGCCGAAGAGGAGAACCAGGAGCACCGGGAGCACCTGCCGGAAGACGGACTCGCGCGCGGGAGAGGTCTGGGGTGTCATTCCTCATGCGTACCGCAGTTCCGAGGGTGGCACAACCGCGGCGTGTGGGGTTCCTTCCTCTTGACCCCGCGGGCGTTGCGTGGGTAGACTGGACTCTCACGGAGGCTCTCCATGTCCACCATGCAGATCACGAACACCTCGGGCGGCAAGCTCAACGACGTTCAGAAGCTCACCACGATGCCGAGCTCGGTGGTGGACTCCATCGCGGGCATCACGGCGACGGGCGGCTCCAGGAACAACCCCCTGCCCTTCCCCTTCGAGCACGTCGCGGAGATGGCCGCGGCGGCGGTGAGCGCGGCCCTGCCCATCCACGCGGGCGACCTCCTGCGCTCGAAGACGCCCTACAGCCCCCTGCCGGTCAGGATCCAGTGGCAGCAGATGATCCAGGCCAAGAAGGTCACCGTGGCCTTCGCGGGTGCGGCGCAGGCCGACGTCTCCGACAGCCTCATGGGCACCTTCTAGGACCGTACGGTCCGAAGGTGTCTCGCCTCGTCCTCCAAACCACAGCCCTCCGCCGCGGGCGCCTCGGTAATCCGACGGGGCCCGCGGAGGAGCTATCCTGGGCTAGGGCTCAGGCTCTTTTCGGGGCTGGGAAGGTTCTGGCGTCGATTCGCCCGGGGATGCTTGTAGGTGTCCGGCTGTCCGAGGGCGTGCGGGTACCTTTTGTGGTGCAGGGTCGGACGGCGGCGCAGACCTTTCAGCAGCTTTGTCGCAAGGATCCCACCTACGAGGCCAGTGTTGAGGTACTCTACCGAGTGCTTCAGTGGGACTTTGACAACGCCGCACCAGGAGGCGCGTGATGTTCGAGGGACAAGCGGTACGCGGAACGTTCGGGACAGCCACGCTCACGGCCCTGTGCAGACACCGGGTGACGCTCCAGGGGGCGAACACCCAGACCTACAGCGCGGCCTCGTGGCCGAAGCTCCAGCTTGAGATGCAGCTCCACGGAGGGTGGCATCCCCTCCGTAGCGTTGTGGAGCACCTGGAACACGGCGTGCCCCTCCCTCTCTCCGACCTGGGCGGTCTCCTCTCCGAGGCCAAGGCCCACTACCCCTTCAAGCGCAAGTCCAACCTCGGTCCGGGCCCTCTGAAGGGCAAGAACAAGCAGACCGACCACTGGGACTGCGACTGCTCGAAGAAGGGGGGCTTCACCGTCTGCAAGTGTGACGACCTCACAGGCGCGACCAAGGGGAAGATCGTCAAGATCCCCCTGAGCTACAAGAAGTGGTACAACAAGATCTACCGCGCGTGGCTGGCCAAGAAGGCAGCGAAGGCCGCGGCTTCCAAGAAGGCCGGGAAGTCCAAGAAGTTCGCCAAGAAGGCCGGAGCCCCGAAGTTCGTCGCGGGTAAGAAGGTCGCCTGACCTCGGACCGTACGGTCCGAATTGCGCAGCCGATGGCTTGCGCACAGCAAACGCACTGCTACGCTTATGGCCATGAGTAGGTACCATCTCGCCACGGTCCCGATCTCTACCCCCTCGGGCACGACGAACGTTGTCTGCGAGGGGGCGTATACGCCCGGCAGTTCTGGGCGCTTCTCCGGCTCGGCGGAGGACTGCGATCCGGGGGAGCCTGCGATCTTCGAGGTGAGCCACCTGCGGATCGCGCAAGGCTCCATGGCCCTTCGGGTACCCTACGAGGACGCGGAGAGCGTGCTCGCGCTGTTCCTCGGTGCCCCGAAGGCGGACGAGCTCCTGAGCACGCTCCGGCGGGATGCTGCGGCGGCCTTCGAGGCGGCGCATCCTCCGCCCCCGGATACGGGCGGTGAGACGGCGTGACGTAGTTCCTCGGATTCGTGGTAGGCTCCGAGGGTGCCAACGGTCGCGGATTATGTAGGGACGCCCACGCGGACACTGGCGAACGCTCTCCTGGAGTCCAGCAGTCCGCCCGCGGCCTACGCGGCGTTGATAGAGCTTCCCGAGGGGAGTGAGCGGCTGGCCCTGTCGGACATGAGTGCGCGGGCGAACAGCGCTCTCAGGTTCCAATACTTCCCGGACTCCATCACCTCATCCAAGACGGTGAATTGGCAGCCCAAGGACATCCCGATGGCGAGCCTCCCGCTCTACCAGTGGATGAACTCCGGGGAACACTCGGTGTCCTTCTCTGCCACTTTTTCTGCGGATGTGGACGTGGTGGCGGAAAAGGCTCGCCGGGCGGAGAACCCCGTCTCGGTCTTCGAGCGGCAGGGCATCCTGGACCGGAACGTGGACGTGGTGGCGGCGATCACATGGCTACGCCAGTACCTCCTCCCCGTCTACTCGGACCAAGGCAACGACCGTACGGCGCTCCTGGCGTCGCCTCCAAGGAAGCTCCTTCTGTGGCTCCCTAACTCCGGAATCGGGCTCGCGGGCGGTGTCTCCATGGGGGCCTCTCCCCGAGACTCCCTCGTCTCTGTGATGACGCAGTGCGAGGTCACCTACGATGCGTTCTTCCCGACGGGGCAACCCCGCCTCGCCACCGTACAGCTTGCCTTCGCACAGATCGCGCAGTATTCAGGTTCCATCGTGTTCCCGCAGAGCGGGCGGCAGATGGCGCGGGCCGCCTACGGGGCAAACTCCCAGACCTTCGGGTACACCCTCCGGCCCTCCCGTGTCATTCGGTTCCGGTGACAATCATGCGCGCGACCTCCGTTCCTGAGCCGAAGGAGCCCGAGCGGGGCGTGGTGGTCCTGGTGCTTCCCCAGGACGCCTACGACCGCATCGCCAAGGCAGCGCAGCTTCGAGGGTTGACCGTGGGGGCGCTTGTGACTCATGCTCTAGCTTCCTACCTCGCCCTCTCGGGCGACACTCAGGAGGCGCCGCGTGGACTTCGATAGTTTGATGAGCTGGGTGAACCTCTCCCTCGCGGGAGCGATCTTCGTCGTCACCGCTACCCTCAAGCAGATCCTCGGGAAGTTCTTCACTTCCCCCGTGGGACAGCGGCTCCTTCCACTCATTCCGCTCGTCCTCGGTGTGGGCCTGTCCCTCGCGGGCTTCCACGACGGGCGGATGAGCAGGTGGCAGGACCTCGTGATCGTGGGCGTCCTCTCGGGTGCCTTCTCCGGGCAGATCTTCAAGATCGGGCGCACCTCCCTCCTCGGGCGCGGTCTGGATCCGACGGCGCCGGAAAGCTCCGCCTCCGTGACGCCCCCACCCCCAGAGCCGCCGAAGGGAGCGTGAAGCCGTGCCGTTTCCGGCATCCTGGCCCCCGCGGAAGTCTGCGGGTGTACGCTCCCTGCGGGTGTACAAGCGGGGCACGTCCACCGCGGTCTTCGAGGACCACGCCTTCATCTTCGCGGAGATCGCCACCGCGAACACGCTGACACCCACGCCCATTCTCCTCCCTGGACAGGAGGGCGTGTCGGTGGTCGGGGGTACACAGACCACCGGCTCCAGCTCCCCCTCGGGGGCGGGGCCTGTCGCGGCCATCGACGCCAACCCGAGTCTCCCCGTAGCCCTCCAGGCGTCGCCACCCCCGATGATCTGGTGCGGCGCGCTCTTCGTGGCCAACGACGATGCTCCTGGGGGCAACGACTTGGAGTTCTCCTTCGACGGTACCGCCGTGCACGGGCGGCTTCGTCCTGGGGAGAGCCGCATCTACCGGGATCGGTACGAGGCGGGCATCGCTATCCGTGGCGTGCCCGCGGGGGTAGCCTACCGCGTGGAGGCGTGGTGATGCTGTTCTACGTCGAGACCGAGCAGGATTCAGAGGCCGGTCAAGAGCGTGTCCGGTACCTCCGGCGCAGCGGGCGGACGTGCCGCGACACCTTCTGGACCGAGGTGGATGCGAACTCTGCGACGGAGATCGTGGCCCAGGTCGGGCGTTTCGGTGTGCTGCATGTGACGCCGCTCCATCTCCAGCATACGGAAACCCTTGCGCGGCAGGAGTTCCTCTGGCCACCGGAGTCCGTGTACGCGGCCAACCCTCCGCCACCCACCATGCCCTCGGACCGTACGGTCCAGCGGTGCGTGCAGTTGGAGCTCTTCCCCCAGAAGGTGTCGTGAAGGTCTTCCTCGCCAGGATGCAGTGGTGGGCCTGGGCGCTCCTGGGCGTCCTACTGGCCGCGGGGATCTTCTTCCTCAAACTCATCTCCTCCCGTCCGAAGGAGCCCCTCCCCTCCGTCTACACGCCTCCCCCGGAGATCCAGGCCCGGGTGGAGAAGGCCGAGGAGACGGCTCTGCGGGCTCGCGTAGAGGCGCGCGTCACCGCCGAGCATCAACGGCAGGAGCTTGAGCACGTCGCCAAGATCCCCGAAGGCGCCCTGCGCAGGAAGCGCCTCGCGGAGCTTCTCCGTCGGCTCTGAGGTCCGTCCTCCCCATGGCGCGCGTCCTTCAGTCGTGATAGACGATTCACATGGAGATCACCGAAGGAGATCGTCAGGGGTTGGTGGCACGGGCCTGGGGTCTGTTTCAGCGTCGCTGGCGGGCGGCGAGGGATCTGGTGTTCGTGTACATCCCCGCGCCTGCGAAGGTGACGTCTGCGGGGGTGGTGCTCACGGCGCGGGAGTCCTGGGCACTCAAGGGCTTGCCGCACCTCATGGTGCTCAAGGGTCGCGTGGTCTCCGCGGGGCCGGAGGTTCCGTCTGACGCGCTCCGGGAGGGGGACGTAGTTTTCTTCCCCCGGACACACTTCGCTTGGCTCTTGAAGCTGGACGACGGGAGCTACCTCGGATACATTCCTCTACGCCACGTCGCGGGGGTGCTCCCTCCCGACCACCTCCAGGAGTGACGCCATGAGCGTACTGCAAGACCTTCAGACCATCCGGCAGCACATCGAGCGTACGCTCGGCGTCGAGGGCACCATCCTCGATGAGAAGAAGAAGAAGATGAGCAGCTTCATCAAGTCGCTCCGGTCCCGGGAGGACATCAAGGACCCGGAGGCTGTGGGCGGCTTCGTGCGCTTCGCCAAGGCGAACCACCTCGCCCAGTGGAAGAAGAAGGGCAAGAAGGGCAAGAAGTAGCCCTTCGTGCCCAGACCGGCTCTTCCAGCATCTCTCCGACGGTGTGTGCGCGCCGTCTCCGCGCAAGATCCCACAGGCTCCCGTGCGGGTATCTCCAGGGCCTTCGCCATCTGCGTAGCGCAGGGGCAGAAGCGCGGGGAGATCGCTCCGGGATCACTCAAGGCCACCAAGGCGGGGAAGAAGGCGTCCCGCAGGAAGGCCGCGGACAAGACGCACGCCATCAAGATGCGGGACTACGAGATGCGTCTCGCGCAGGCACGGGGGGAGGGGCGCGCTCCGCTGGAGAAACTCCGCGCACTCGCAGAGGCGTGCCGCGCGGGGTCTTCCTCAAAGCCCTAGCGCTCGGAAGGTACGTTCCCCGCGGAGAAGAAGCCGAGGAGGCCCGCGCGGCGCACGGACTCCGGAATCTTCGGGTCGTAGGGTTCGTGGCAGAGGCACACACAAGGGGCGGTGACACCCCAGCGTGCGCACTTCGTCCCAGTCACAACGCAGGCGCACAGCCGGGCGGGGTGGCACTCCGGGCAGCAGCCGTCGCCGCGCAGCGGGACGTTGTGCCTCGCGCACACACAGAGATCCCCTACTTGCTGAATCACACGGCCCTCTGGAGCTTCCGCCTGTTCCCCACCCTCGGGCGCTGAATCTGGGAGGGGTACTCATCCGAGAGCCGCGGGTTGTCACGAAGCCAGCGCAGAAGCGTGGTCAGGGATACGTCGAGCTCCTGTGCTGTGTACGTGCGGTTCCCTCCGAACTTCGCCAGGGCATCGCGTACGCGCTCCTCCTCGAAGGCAGAGACGCCGCGACGGAAGGATTTGGGTGCGCTGGGAGTCAGGGTGTTCGAGGGCATGGTGGCTATGAAAGCCTAGCGCGTCCTGCGAAAGCTGATACCCCCCTCGAAATCGCGGCTTTGTGAAATTCCGCACGCCCACCCCTTGCCAATTGCTAACACGTTGCTATGATATGGGCCATGAGCTGCACGAACCACCGCCGCGAGACCCCCCGGGAGACCCGCGTTCTCTCGGATTTCGATGATCACGGGGATGCATCCTCCCTTCTGTCCCGGGAGGACGACGGTTTTCAGGAGTGGGCCGCGCTGGAGGCCGCGCGGGAGGAGCGCGAGGGCGCTTCGGACTTCTTCCTCCCGCCCGAGTCCAAGGGAACGGGCACGGCTACGGACCCGGATCCCTTCAAGGGGCTTCGGCCCTACGACCCGAAGCGGGACAAGGGTACGCCCGTGGTCCCGAAGCCCGCCTCGTTCCTCGGGGCGGGTGGCGTCTACAAGGCGCCCGAGGTCAAGATGCACGAGAAGACCTACGACAACGGCAAGCTGTTCAAGGACGAGGGGGATCGCCCGCACTCCTGGGCCCGGGATTCCCTGGGGAGTCTCACGCACAACCGCGCGGATGAGCGCCGTCCGGGGGAGACGGCGCCGCGTACGAGCGTGTCCTACCCGATCTATGTGGACTGGTACGACGCGCCCGCGCTCGGGGGTGCTCGGGGGCGCCTGGGCATGACCTTCGCCCCGGGGAAGAAGGACAAGGGGAACACGGCGACGTGGGACCGTGACCTGGACCTGGACATGGAGCGTCTGCGCAAGGTCGAGCGCGTCACCACGGTGGTGTGTCTCCTTCAGGATCACGAGCTGGTGCAGCTCAAGATCCAGGACATCGTGGCCGTGGGCGCGGAGCACGGCGTCAACGTGCTCCGGTTCCCCGTGCCGGACGTGTCCACGCCGGATTCCCTCCGCGAGGCTCGCCTGTTCGCGCAGCGCATCGTGCGGGACCTGAAGCGGGGGCACCGCGTGGTGTTCCACTGTCGGGCGGGCCTCGGGCGCGCGGGGATGCTCGCCGCCGCGGTGCTCATCGAGATGGGTTGGAGCCCGGACAGCGCTGCGGCGCTTACCCGCGCGACGCGGAAGGGTACGATTCAGACGGCTTCCCAGGAGCGCTTCCTCGTGGACTACGCCGCGAAGCGCATCCACAGCAACGAAAGGCTCTGAGGCTCCCCAGGCTCTACGCCGTCACCACGGACACCCAGGTCGTGCCCGCTCACTGCGAGCGGTGCAAGGATCCCGTCACCGTCGCGCTGCGTCACTCGGCCTTCGTGGGCTACGTGTGGTTCTGCGAGTCCTGCGCTCGGAGCCGTTGCGTGGACTGCCGTACCCTCCCCGCGCAACTCGGCCTCTTCTGCGAGCCCTGTTCCGACGCGCGTATCCTCGAAGGGCTTGCCAATAAAGAGTAGGTTACTACACTGTAGTACACCGGGCACTCAAGGGCCCCGTCAGGGAGGTTGTCATGCGAAGGAATGCCAGGGCGCAGAGCTGCGCGCATTGCGGGGCGAACGTCCCTGCGAGCGCGGGGGAGCTCTACAGGGAGTGGTCGGACGATGACGACGAGTTCCGGGGACCGTGGCTTGTTCGGTGTCTGGACGAGAAGGCTGCGTGTGCCGTGCGTGTCGCGGAGCGTCGGGCGGTGGCGGAGGCCAAGCGCGCAGCCTACACGGCGCGGGTTCTGGTTGCGAAGGAAGCGAAGGCCACGCTCAAGGCGGCTTTCGCTTCGGCGGAACATCCGAAGTCCTCCTTCGGACAGTTTTCCCTCCAGGGGGAGGAGCTGGCTCTGGGAGGCGGCGACCGGGCTTACGGGGGCGGTACGTGGGCGGTGATCGAGGACGCGGGGGATCGCACGCCTCCGTCGGATGCGGAGATCCTTGCGCTCCGGGAGCGGGTGGCCCTCGCGGATGCCCCGCTGCTGGCCGCGCAGAAGGCCGCCAAGGAGGCGGGGCTGGCGTGCGCGGCGTGGCATCGTTCGGTCGGCGGCGCGGGTCACCACCTGAACGAGGTGGGGATCCAGCGCTGCGAGCTCCCGTTGACGGAGGCGCAGCGTGCGGAGGGCCTTCGGCTCTGCGCGGCGTACAAGGCCGCGGATGCTCTGTGCTACGGGCCCCAGGCCCTCAAGGGGGCGCCCTTCGCAGAGCGCAAGCTCCTCCGGGAGATGGAGGAGCGCGCTCTCCGCGCGACCTACCCGCGGTCCATCTGGTTTGTCCAAAATAACGGGCACGACGGCGACTGCTGGGCCTACAACAACGTCCACACGGGCGGCGCGGGTGCCGTGGGTCAGCGCCTCCCCTGGACCCCGGAGCTGGAGGCCCTGGCCCGCAACGCCGCCGAGGCTTACGCCGCCTTGGCAGGCACCAAGGAAGCCCTCTGAGTCACCCCGAAAGCCCCGAAACCAGGGGCCTTCGAGAAAACGGCGGGGAGCCCTCCAGAGGGGGTTGACTATCGCAGCCGCGTTGCTATGTTGTGAGGTGTGAGGGCGAGCTAAAGCCCCCCGGAGGATACCATCATGGCGAAGCACCCCGACCCCCCTGCCCCCTGGATCCGCGCGGTGACCACGCGCCCCGTGCAGGGACTCCCTGCGGGGAGCCTCGTCTACGTCCGCAGGGCACGCACGGAGGCAGGCTGGCGAGTGCTGGGTGCCACGGTGCAGTTCGTGGTGACCCCCGCCCATATCGGGCGCTTCGTGGTGGCGCTCCGTACGCCCGCGGGGGTTGTGCGCACCGTGGGTCCCTCGGGAAGCGAGAAGCTGAACAAGCATCTCGCCACCATTTTCAAGAGCACCCTCCCCGTGGCGTGCTCGCCCAAGGCTGCGAAGTCCGCCTGAAATCAAAGGACCGGAGTGCCCGGTCCTTGTCGGCTAGGGTAGGGGACGGACCGTACGGTCCGCCCCCTTTCCCGGTTTTCTTCGTGTTTCTGGGGGGTGTGCGCCCCCTGGGCTTGACCATCCCTCCTGGCGTGCTACATTCCCACCATGGCCATGCAGACCGCTACGGAGAACCTCCTGGTGGCCTACCTGGAGGAGACGGGCTTTCCCCCACCGGGCTCACGCGCGGCGGGGATCATCGAGGCGCTGGTGCGGCGCCTTCGCGCGGAAACTCCCGCCTGGGATACGGACCGTGCGGTCCGACGTGTTCTTGCGCTGGAGGCCGAAGTCGTCCAGAGTGAAGGGGAGTCGCGCGCGAAGCTGGAGCGTCAGCTCGCGGTGGCGTCCCGAGACTGCGCGTTGACGGTGGAGTCTCTCGCCGCCTAAGTGCTTGACAACCGGCCACGGATTGTCAATAACCTACGGGTGTGGTCGCGGAGGCTGTCGTCAGCGGCGGAGCTTGTGGCGTACCCAACCACACTGTTGCGTCTCGGTGTGCTGTTCGACGCGGAGAACGGGGAAGTGTCGGTGTCCCTGCCTGTTCCGTGGCTGGGGCTCACGGTGGTGGTGACGGCGCCTGAGCTGGCGAAGGCGGGGGCGGGGGAGTTTCCCCGCCGGACCTTTGAGGTGGCGGTGCCGTTGTCCACCTCTCCGACGTTGGAGGTCGTGCGGGGGCGGAGGCGCATGAGCTTCCCGCTGGGGGACATGCTCTTCGGGGTTCCGGTCATCGAGAGGCTTCCGCGGGGGACGGGTTCCCTCACGCTCCAGCTCCCTGAGAAGCACTACACGGCGGAGGTGACGGTCACGGAGGAGGTTCTCCGTCGTCCGCGCAGTCCGCTGCCGACGTCCCGCACGGTAATAGACTTCAACTTCACGGAGGATCCGATCCCGATGCCGGGGAAGGACGGGGATGAGCCTCTCACGCAGTACGTTCACACGTCGGCGGGGGAGCCCACGCGGGCTCTCGTTCTCAGGGCGTGCGAGGATGTCACGGCCAAACTCTGCGAGGAGCGGGTGCGTATGCGGGGTACGGCGGTCATGGCCCCTCGCGCTGTCGCGCACGGGGTTGTCGAGGACGAGTGACGTGTCTGGCGCTCATGGTCAGTGCCGGATACCGCGTGACCATCCGTCGCGCGACCTACCTGCACGCGCCCGTGTGGACGGCCTGCGTGTCCAAGCCGGTAGCGGCGGGGGTGGGGGGTCTGCGTCGGGTTCTTCTGCGGGTTTCGAGAGACCCCGACATGCAGCTCGTGCCCGAGGATGTCTTCGTCCTCATCTTGGCGGTCATCGAAGCCGGACAGCGCACGGCGCTCCCGGAGATCCGAGCGCAGCGTGAGATCCTCGGAACCCGGACATCGGACACCCAGCGCTGGCGACGTCTCCGACGCTTCCTCGGAGCCCCGCTCCACGACCGCCTCCGGAAGCTCGCCGGACTTTGCGGGTCTGTGTGAGCGCTGCGGCTCCGCCTACACCGCCGCGGCAGTGCGGCGACTCCCCGCGCGGGCTGAGTTCCTTCTGGACACCGAGGCGGGGCCTCAGGTTGTCGCCCGGCACGTCTGTGTGTGCGAGGAGATGTCCTCGCAGGGGAGCGTGCTTGTCCCCCTCGGGGACGGATCGAGAGCCGTGCGCATGTGCTTCGCGCGCACCGTCCTCACCGTCACGGTCACCCACGTCTACACCCAATGGGCGGTGGTCGAGCGGGCCGGGCGCCGTTGGCGTGTGTCCCTCCGTACCGGGCACCTCGTGACCCTCGCCCAGAGCGCGGATCCGAAGGTGATCGCCCTCCCTTGCGTGCACCCCGAGGACATGGAGCGCCTACGCTCCTTCCCTAGCACCCCACGGCTCTTGCAAAGCCGCAAAGGCCACGCGGCGTAAAGCCGAAATATCCCGCGGATGTAGCACTTTTACAGTATTTTGTGTAAACGCTTTACACTTCCGGTGCGCGTACGAACACTCAACTTCGAGGTGGACCATGAACACGAAGGACGAGGGTCAGACGGGGGCGTTGCCCGCGCCCATGACGATCTATGTGACGCGCTACTACCGGCGCAAGCGCCGGGTGTACGAGGCGCAGGCCCTTCCGACGGATGGGGGCGCCATCGTTGTCTGCGACGGGAAGGTGGGGCCGACCCTGACCTACGAGGACTACTCGATGTCTCTCGAAGAGGCGCAGGGGATTGTGCAGGGCAAGATCGCGGCGCTCCTGCGCCAGACGAAGGTGGAGGCGTCGAACCTGGAGACGGAGCTCCAGCGGCTCCAGGCGGCCCCGCCGAAGGTGGAGTCCTGGCCGCCGAAGTGATACCCTGACCGGGAGGTATACCATGGGACTCGTGGATCAAATGGAGGATCTCGCCAGCGTTGACTTCCGGGCGGTCTTGCGCGCGAAGGCGCGCAAGGACTGGAACGCCCTCACCGAAACCTCGCTGTCGCGGGTCTGGAAGCACGTCGGGGACGCCAAGGAGACGTCCTACGCCATCCTCACGTCCGACCGCAGGTACGAGGACGACGGCAAGACGCCCAGAACGCACAAGACCAAGCAGGTCGTGCGGGGCAAGCTCCAGCAGGATCTTCGGTCCATGGGGCTGACCTGGACCAAGCTCATCGGGCACTGGCGGGAGTGCACGGTGGCGGGAAAGGACTACAAGGACTGCGCCCCGGAGGAACTGGAGGACACCAAGGAGGTCGTCTACATGGTCCCCGGCCTCTCCAAGGCCCAAGCTCTGAAGCTCGGGCGGAAGTACAACCAGGACGCCGTGATCTGGGCCGGGCCAGAGTCGGAGGGCAAGACCCTCCTCATCTTCCAAGACGGCTCGGAGCACGAACTGGGGGCGTTCACTCCCTCAGTAGTCCGGCAGGGCTACAGTCAGGTGAAGGGCAAGACCTTCGCCTTCGAGGCGCTGGAGTACCCCGCGCAGTCATGGATCGAAGCCATCATCGAGCAGTCCGAGAGGGCCAAGTCGCGGTAGCACCGCAAAATTCCAGGGGATCGTGGGTGTCCCCCGGAGTAGACAGTCGCCGCGGGCTACGCTATCTAGTAGCGCATGAACGCTGTGTATGCGGAAATCGGGCGCATCGTGGGCATGGTCCTGTTCTTCGTCGCTTTCCTCTTGGTGGCGGTCCGCCTGGGGAAGCGGCGGGCGGAGGACTCTCCCGCGACGCAGAGCGCACCCCCGGAGCTTCCCACCCCGGAGGCGTCTGGGATCGTGGAGGCTCGCTCGAAGCCCGCGGGGCGTCTCGGGCGGCACCAGGAGATCCAGGAGCGCCTCGCCACGCGGAGGTGCGCCAACTGCGAGGCGGAGGCGATCTATCCCATGCCTGACGTGGTGAGCGTCGGGAGCGTCCTCGACACCCTCATCCGGTGGCTCGGGGGCACGCCCCCGGAGCGCTTCCTCATCGTGATGGCGCCCAACGAGGTCCACGCCCTGTGCCGGTGGCACCGCGACGCTCGGAGGGGGAAGCTGGAGCGCGCCTTGGTGGAGCTCGCCACGGACGAGATCGCCTCCAGGGAGCAGCGGCGCCTTCGGCTCTTCGAGGCCGTGCGGTACGGCGTGGACGAAGAGGTCACCGCCGAGATGCGCGCCATCCTCCGCGCCAAGGTCCCCAACGGGGTGACCGTCACCACCGCCGTCGTGCCCGCCAACGGAGCCCCCACCAACGGCGCGTCCCTTCCCGCGCGGGCGTAACTCGCATCACAATTCCATTGCTCCGTTTTGAGTTCTAGGGCATCCTCTCCAGGGCAGTAGCGGTTGGACCGTACGGTCCAGTTCACGGAGGGCTCATGGTCAGCGAGCGGGCGATGGAGTGTGCGGTGCTTCGGGCGCTTTTCGGGGGCGCGGTGAAAACTGCGCGGGAGGTATCGCGCACGATGCCTCACGGCGCCCCTCGGGGGAGTCTTCGGCAGGCCGTGGAAACTCTCCGGCAGGCGCACTGCCTCGCGGTGGTGGCGCAGCGTCGTCTCCAGTGCACGGGGAAGCACGCGGACAGGGCCATCTTGCGCTACGGCACGGAGTGGCTCCTGGGCAACGTGAACGCGGAGGGGTTCCTCCTCCTCTCGGACGCGAGTTTGCGCAAGATCGAGGACGGGCCCGCGCGGTGGCAGGCCCTCGTCTCCGCAATCCTTCTGGACCGCAGTCGAGAGCGGCTCCAGGCCCTCAAGCTCGCGCACCTCAAGCAGGCCGAGGAGCGGTTGCGGGGTGTTGCAGAACAGGCCCGGCGCGCGGGGGATCCGTATGTAGCGCAGGACCTTAGCGTCCTGGTACGGTCCACCCCGCTGCATGTGTCGTAGCGTCCGCTGAGTCCCACCGTAAACTAGGGCCATGATTCAAGAGCAGTCGGCACCCGCACGTATGCATCTCCTGGAGTGGTACGCTCGTCACGCGCCGAGGCGCAGCGCGCGTCCTCTCCTGGAGGCGCTGGCCTTCGCCGCGCAGGGAGAGGAGCGCTACATCCTTGTCTCCGATGAGGGTGTGGGGGAGCCCACCATGGAACCCCTGGTGCCGCTCTCCGAGGCGCCGGGCTGTGTGGTGCTCTACACCCCGTCGGGGGAGTCCTTCCCGGTCCCGCACGCCCCGATGGATCCCGCGAAGCTCCCGATCTATGGGATGGTGGAAGGTGTCTCGCACCTGTCTCCTCTCGCGCAGCGCCGAGTCTGGGCGGCCTTTCAGGTCGCGCTGGCGGAGATCGAGACGGGGCTGTGCGCCAACGCGGTGTTCCTCCGAGTCTACGACAACCGCATCGTGGCCCGACATCTGACCACCCTCACCGCCCTCCAGGCCGAGGTTGCCTCGGAGATCCAAGGGGCCGCTACGATTCCCGTGTTTACGATCCCGCTGGCTCCCGAGTGCGTGCGGTGCTTCCTCTTCCTGGACTCTCCGGAAGTGGCCCTCTCCGAGAGCCCCGCGTCGAATCAGCATCTTCTGGGTCTAGACGTGGACGTGCTGGCTCGCGCAGGTACCCCCGCGCTGTCCTCCAAGCTGGCGCGGCAGCTACACCCCCTCCTCGGGGACCTGACCCCCGCGTTCGTCTCGACCGTCCTGCGCGGCGTCGCTACCGCGGCGAGAACCCAAGACGGCGGGCACCGCGTGGTCGTCCTCCCTGTTCATCTATCCTGGCTCACCGGGGATGAACTGCGTTTTATGGCCTCCAGTCACTCGGCGTCCGCAGAGTCCCGGGCGCGCGTCCAGAAGCTCCTGGACGCCTACATGGACGATACCGTCCGGCAGCTCCTCCGCGGGCACTACGAGGCCGTACCCCAGGGCTACGCCCGCGTGCTGGCCATCGTCCCCGTGGACCCTGGAATGCGCGCTCTGGCCCTCAAGATCCCCCTTCCCGGCTCCGTCCTCAACTAGCGTTGCCCGTCAACCTCGCGGAAATACGCGCTCCGCAGGCATTTCCTGAAAATGTTGGCGCGCTAGAACAAAGCAGCCGTTTTCCTATTGACCTACGCTTTCCCGCTTGCTACGTTCTGGTGCATGGAAGCCACCACCACACCGGATCCGAAGTCCACCCGGCCAGAGGCCCACCTGGGCCTCGCCCACAAGATCGCCTGGGAGTTCCACTCCCAGACGCACGAGCACGAGGACCTCGTGCAGGAGGCGCTTCTGGCCTTTGTGGACGCTGCGCGGCGTTTCGATCCTGTGAAGGGGGAGAACTTCGCCACCTTCGCGGGCGATTGCGCCCGGGGGCACCTTTGCCGGGTGGTGGCGGAGGGCTTCCGGGAGGTGGCGATCACCGGGCGGGCGCAGCACCATTTCTTCAAGGTGCTGAAGATCGCGCGGGGGAACCCTGAGCCGAACGAGGCGACGTTGCGGAAGATCGCCGCGCTCCTGTCATCCACGGGAGACGTGGCGGAGCACGGTAAGGGCAAGGGCCTGCGGTTCTCCGTGGTGGACGCCGCGCAGCTTGTGGCGACGCTCCTGCGTCCGGCCAAGCGCTTGAATGCGCCCATCGGGGAGCACGGTTTCACGCTGGCGGAGGTCATCCCGGCCCCGGGGGAGAGCCAGGAGGCGGCGGTGCTCTATCGGGAGCTGCACACCATCCTGGACGCCTACCGCAGGACCCTCGCGGACCCCAGGGCCGTCCGTGTCCTCGACCGCTACCTCGCGGACGACGATACGACGATGGAAGCCCTCGGGCGGCGCTTTGGGGTGACCCGGGCCCGGATGCAGCAGATCGAGGCCCAGGTTCTCGACGGGTTCGTGCGCTTCGCGCGGGCCTACAAGCCCCTCCGGTGACATCATGGGGAGCACTCCCCTCTCGCTCAGGAGTTCTCATCATGTCTCCCCTACAGTGGCAGATCACGACCCACGCGCTGCACCGCTGGCAGGAGCGGTGGGCGCCCGATCTTCCGGCACGGGAGGTAGAGGCGCGGCTGCATCGGCTCCTCGACACCGCCACGGACTCCGGGGAAGTGCGCGGAGGCAAGCGGGTGTTCCGTACGCCGGAGTCCGCGGACAGTCTCTTCCTGGTAGCCCTCGACGTTCCAGGGGTCAGGCTCCTGGTGACGGTGATCCCCTCCCGGGCGCACGACACGTCTTTTGAGACAGGGGCGCACTACCGGCGTCGAACCGCACGCCGCGGTCACAAGGCGTGGAACAGGACCTCTCCCCGTGATGACGACTGACGGCGTGGACACCCCCGTGATGTACACCTCCCTCCCTAAGTGGTGCGCCCACCGTCCGGCGCTCCCCAAGGTGCTCGCGGCCCTCACCGACTGGAGTACAGAGGCGTGGTACCGTGTGCTGCATGATACCGTGCTGTTCGACGCGCAGTCCGAGGGGGTACTCCTGCGCCTCCAAAGGCAGCGTGTCCTCGCGCAGTGGACGCTCCCGAACATTCAGGAAGCCGAGGAGGTCCTGGAGACCCGAGGGCTCTGGGAGCAGGCCGAGGATCGCCGCCTGGATACCTCCGACGTCCGCGTCACCCCACGACGCTCATCGTCGGGGCGCTTCTTCCGGCACCTCATGGACATCGCTTCCATCGGGTACCCCCACATCGGTCTTCTGGAGAATGAACTCCGGGAGACGTTCGAGTCCCCGCCAACGTGGCGCTGCGCCTACTTCGCAGCTGACGTGGGGTTCCGGGCGCAGGCTCGTACCGCGCTTCAGAAGGAGGCCGGTGTCCTTTGCACCCTCTACGAGCCCTGGAGTCTGTGCGCGCCCTTCGTACAACGGGGTGTCTGGTAGGGGCTCCGGTACTGTAGGTCCGTCTCCGGAAATGGTGGGGCGGTCTCCTCGGGCGCGCTAGAGTGAGGGGATGATCCCTCTCATCCTCACGGCTCAAATGGACCCGCAGGTCGTGACTCTACTCACCCGAGGGGGCACGGGTGCTTTGATTCTAGCCCTCGCTTTCGCGGTATGGCACCAAACCCGTCGCGCGGATGGGACGCAGGCCGCCCTGACGGCGGCACATGAGCTCCATCGCAAGGAGCTCGGGGACCTCCACAAGGAATACGTCCTGAAAATCGAGGGGCTGCGCAAGGACTGGGACGACCGCATGGAGCGGGTGAACGAGGCCAGGATCGAAGAGATGACCATGGTGACCAAGGCCGTCGAGACGCTCACGGACGCGCTCAAGCCTTCGCACCCCCGCGGTCGTTGAATCGTGGGCGCACATCCTCTGTTTCTTCTGGACGGGGGGAGTGCTACGGTGGTTGTGTGGGTGGCGAAACTCTTTCCTCGGAGGCACCACGGTGAGCTTCTCGACCGCGCACGCGCCGCGCTCCCAAGAAGAGCGTACGAGTCTGGCCACCCTGGCCCGGGATCGCGCGCTGGACGCGCTCCGCCGTCAGATCGAAGCCTTCTGCGCCGTCCCATCCCTCCGCGTCCTCCTGGTGGAGGACGACCCCCTCTTCGCGCGCACCCTCACCCAGAGCCTTCGAGGGCTCCGGGGGGACATCCAGGTGGTGCGGCCCCTGACGCCAGAGGATGCGCTGCGCTACGCGACCGAGGATTCCTGGGCGCTGGCCGTGCTGGACATGCACCTGGACCATCCGAGCATCACCGGAGTGACGATCCTGCGTCACCTCCCACGCTGGGTGCCCGTCGTCCTCATTTCCGGGGAGATTCCCGAGACAGTGCACGCGCTGGCCAAGCGCCTCAAGGCGGACGCCGCCTTCGCCAAGCCCTTCCCCCTCCCGGCTTTCCTCGACAAGTGCCGCGGTCTCCTTCCGGCTACCCAGGTTTCCGGTGAGTTTTCCAGGCACGCCGAGGAGTCTGTTCTCTGCGTGCGTGATTAGGTCGGACCGTACGGTCCGGTTTCGTGGACGGTGGTAACGGGCTTGCGTTGCCAATGCACTGCGCCATGCTAGCTACATGAGCCGTAGAACTTCCAGCCCCCGGTGCGCGCGCTGTCACCGGCACCCCGTCGCCAGCGGGCACAACACTACAAAGCTACGCAGGGGGACGCACCCAGAGATGCTGGCGTGGTGCCACCCGTGCCGTAAGCTCGTCCGGGACCGGAAGCTCTACAAGGATCTCTGCGAGACGGCGACGTGGCCGTTCCCCCTCCCGGAGGAGCTCAAGTGCGATGATGTCCTCGCCAAGGTCGTGCTCCCGCCGAGTGCGGTCTCCGCGCCGCCTGAGGCGGCGCCCCAGACAGCAGCTCCGGCGCAGACACATCCTGTCCCCGTCTCGGACCTCGGGGAGCCTTCGCCGCAGGCAGAGCCCGCGGCTGTGGCCGTATCCATGGCGGCACTCCCGGAGCCTTCGGGCGCCCCTACCTTCCGTGTCGTGCTGCGCGCATGTGCCCACATGCGCGCGTTGCAGGAGCTCGGGGTGCAGAGAGAGGATCTCGCCGCGCTCTACGACACGACGCGGGAGCTGGCTGCGTCGAGGTAGACGGGGGCAATCGCGTCACGTAGGCTCTGTTTCGGAGGCTATCATGGCTCTGTCGTTTACGTCGAAGATGAAGAAGCTCACGGAGGCCAAGGCGAAGGCTGCCGGGTGCGTGCCGGTCCTCGGCCTCGATCCCGAGGGCGCGCAGAAGGTCTGGGTGCGCAAGGTCAAGGAGAACCCGGGCTTCCCGGCGCAGTGGACCTTCCCCAAGGGCCGCGTCGAGGCCGGGGACACCCTGGAGCAGACCGCCGTCAAGGAGACGAAGGAGGAGGCCGGGTTGAAGGCCACCCCCCACGGAGCCCCCCTCGGGAAGTACGAGGGCTCTGTCACCGAGACGACCTACTACCTCGCCGTCGCGCCCGGTCCTTCCTCGGGGCACGATGACGAGACGGCGGAGGTGCGCCTCGTGACCTGGGAGGAGGCCCGCAAGCTCTTCAAGAGCCTGACGCCCAACACCCGGGACCAGAAGGTTCTGGAGGATGCCGTCAAGCGCCTGAAGGAGATGGGCCTGGACCCGGAGCCCGTCACCCCGCCGGGGGATAAGGTGAAGGCGCCCGACGGCGCACCCCAGGAGAGCACGAAGGCGCCTCCGGGCGCCAGCGCCAAGAGCACGGCGCTCCAGGCCGCCATGCTGAAGGGGCTGCGGCGTTCCGTGGCGCTCTTCCGCGAGCAGCTCAAGGGCTACGATTCCGTCGCTTCCAGGGTGGAGGCGGGCGTGACCAACTCCCTGCACTCCCTGCACACCGCCCTCGCTGACTTCGAGGAGGATCTGAAGAAGCTCGGATGACGCTTTCCTTCTCCCTGTCGTAGCGTACGTTTAGCGCACGAGAGGCACGGACAGTGGCCACGACCAACACCGCTACGCAGAAGTTCTCGTCTCCTGCCGGAATGCGGCGGTGGATCGCACAGATGTTGACCTCGGCGGACATGGGGCCCCATCTTCGCCAGGGCGGGCTTGTGTTCGCGTGTCCCTGGCTTACGTGTTCCGCCCGGGGACTCATTCCGGGTGCGCTTCTACAGGAGCACAACGCCCTGTGCCCGCTGAAGGCGGAGCCGATGCTGGGCTACAACGCGAAGGGGACCTGTGTTGTCGGAGCGCATCCTTCGCAGGAGCACACCGAGGCGAGTGCCCGGAAGCGTATTCTTGCCCTGAGCGTCCAGCTTCCGAAGGACGCAGACCCGCGGCGGTGGTCCTGGCTGCTATGTCCGTGTGCGCGGTGTCAGCACCACGCGGGGACCGAGGGGGCGGACTGTCCCCCCTCACTGTGTAGCAGGCACAAGGTGCCGCTCCTGCCGAGCGGGGGCGTTACGTTTTCGGAGTCCTTCTGGCGTAGTGACGCGGACGTGGAGCGCCGTGCGAGGGAAGCCTTGGCCGTCATGGGAGTGAGCGCCGCGGGGAGCCTCGCAAGCATAGGTGTGTGTCCCGTCGCGGGCTGTGGCGGCTACGGGGTGATGGCAGTAGGCACAGATCCGCCCCGGTGTATCAAGCACGGCGTGCGTTTTGTCTGTTCGCAGGACGTACAAGAGTCTGTGGCCTTCGGAGCAGCAGAGCCCCGCGTGGCAGAGATCCTGACTCGCCCTGGTGTTCTGACGACACTGCGTGGGGTCTCGCGCGATGTGTTCCAAATGATGGAAGTCCACGTCTACCTCTGTCCTGAGGACGGATGCGCGCGGATCACCATAAGTCACGGAACCCGTGAGGATCGGGGATATGTATGCCCCCAGCACGTACGCACGCCGCTGCTGCCGTGCGCCACCGATGACATTCTTCGTGTCCTGAACGACGCCGCAGGGGAAGGGCCCCCCGCGAAGCTCGAAGGGGTTTTGCGTTCCGAAGTTTTGGAGGCTCTCCGCCACCGCGTCCAGCGCGCGCCTTCTCCTCGGGGCTACGCGATCTGCGCGGCGGAGGGGTGTGTCTGGGTGAGTGCCTCGTCACGCTTGCATCGCCTCCCGTCGCCGTGCCCGAGACACCCCACGGGGCCGCATATTCATCTGACTGTGGCCGAGACGACGCGCCTGCTTTTCCGGGCGTACGCCCCCAAGGCATCGTCCTCTTGGGTTCCGTCTGAGGACGCCGTTACGCTGTCCAAGGCGTATGTTGATGCGCAGCACACAGACTTCATTGAGTTCCTGAGCGAACGGGCTAAGGAAAGGGAGGCCGAGATGGCGACACAGAACGATTCAGGGTGGAAGGCGACGCTCAAGCACGACGGGGAGGAGGCGCTGTACCGCGCGGGGGGTTCACAGCTCGTGAAGCTCTCCCGCGATGCCTTCGTGGCGGTGCTCCTTCGGAATCTCGCGCCCGGAGATGAGGGGCTGCGCGTGCGCCTCGCGGACTTCTTCCGTACCCCTCTGGGCGACGCGGTGCTCGCCGCGGTGCTTTCGACGGGGCTAGGTGCCCTTCCTGTCGAGAATCTGGGGCTATCTGCGGAGGGCTCCGGGAAGCTCGCACGGGAGCTTCGGGTGCGCGCCCTGGCGGGCACCGCGGACGTGGTGACCGAGGTGCTCATGGAGCCCCTGCGCGCCACCATCGCCGGGGCCCTCAAGGACGTGCGGGTGGAGGTGACCACGGCGCCCCCGGCGCTGGACGCCCCCCAGGTACCCGTGGGCTCCATGCCCCAGACCCTCGGACACGAGAGCGCAGTCGATGCGTTCAACGGCGTTGCCAGGAAGGCGTAATGAAGACGGACGACAAGGCCCAGGTGGAGGTGTTCAAGCTCCTCCGGGACACGGACGAGACCGGCGTGAGTGGGGCGGGGCACGTCGCGGACGGCGTGTGCTTTCCGGACGGAACGTGCGTCGTACGTTGGCGCACGGAGCACCCCTCCACGACAGTGCACCGGAGCATCGCGGATGTGACCGCGATCCACGGCCACGGGGGGAAGACCCGCGTGGTGTTCGTGGAGCACCCCTTCGACCGCGGGTGTCGCAACGCGGAGCAGGATGCCATGGAGAACGCACCCTTCGCGGGAATTGGTGGCCCGGAGCAGCGTAGCTCCCCCGAGGTCCCGGGGTACGTCGCGGAGAAGGACCGCGGAGCGTGGCTGGCGGGCTACGAGCACGCCTGTTTCAGGATGTTCGGTCCGTACTGGAGGACGTGCGCCTTCGGTTGGCGCGCAGCGCTGACCTTGGGGGACACAGCACCCGAAAGGGGGCCGCGATGACGGACAACAGCGCGGCGTGTCAGGAGTGCCCGGAGTGCCGGAAGTGGGCGGAGCGTGTGCGAGACCTCACGCGCGCTCTGGAGCGGGCGGAGAAGAACCGCGTCGCGGCGGTCTTGTCTACCCTCTCGACGTGGGCGATTTGGCTCGCTCTCGGAGGCGTCGTGTTTCTGGGCTTCCGGTGGTGTGTGCGGGATCTCGCCTTCGGGCAAGACGCCAGGAGGAACGCGGAGCGGGAGGCCGCGGCTTTCGTGCGGGCGATGTACCCCCAGGAAGCCGCGGCGGGGGTGTCCGCGGTGTGCTCCGGTCTGCTCTCGGAGGAAGGCAATCATCTGCGCTGCGAGGTCCGCGCGGGGGTCCTCCGGGTATCTCTGTGGTGCGACGATGACTACCCCAGGAGGAACGACGGGTGCGTCCTGCCTTCGAGGGGGCCTGAACGCTGAAGAGAACTGGACCGTACGGTCCAACTACCGCGGGCCCCGTCAGGGCCTACACTTCCTTCGCCATGCGCGACTTCAAGGCCCTCGTAGAGCACGCGGTTTCCTTCGTCCGTGCCTTTCAGGAGTTCCAGTGCTCGCGCACGGAGGCGATGGCGCGCATCCTCGCCACCCCCGCGGCATGTTTCGGGCTGGGGGACGTAACGATCCTTCAGAGCCTCACCGAGTGGGCGGCCATCGGGTGTCCGCGTGTGGAAACCACGCACAAGCACGCGGCCTACCTCATGTGCACGGGGATCACCCAGGACAGCGCTGACGATGTGCAGCTCCCCTGGCCGATTTTCTCCGTGCTCGTTCCCGATGGCCTCCTCCAGATGCAGTTCCGACGGAGACCTCCGGTTATTCCCTCGGACCCGCATCACCCATCCTGGAATGAGCAGCCGTACAGGGAGGCCGACGTGCTCTGCGCGGTGTTTGCCAAGGCGCGGTACGTCTCCATGACGGAGCCCGTGGACGGGGGGCCGGGCATGACAGAGGGCGCCACCTTCCTCGGCGTCTCCGTGGTGGTGTTTCCACGCGGAGAGGAGCTCTGCCCCATCGTGCAGGTGCTTCGCGGGGAGCTCGGCATGTTGGTGGCGCGGGGTCTTCGAGCGCCCACCACGACGCCCGAGGCGAACATCCCCGCGTTGGAGCTCCTGGCGCGGTACGCGCTGGGTGCGGCGGTAGAGATGGACACCTACCGCCCCAAAGGGACGCCCGCCGCGGGTGTGCCTCCGACGCCGCACGTCTGGCCGTCCACGGGGAAGCTCCAGCCCCTCATCGTCCGGCTCCAGCCGCGCTGCGGGACGCTAGACCTCCGAAGTGAGGTGCCCGCGGCGATCAAGCACGCTCTGGGGGCTTCCCATCGGGGCGGGGGCCCGGTCACCGTACGGACCCGTGTCCGGGCGCACTGGAAGCGGCAGCGCTGCGGGCTTCGAGGAGAGGACCGCAAATGGATCCGGGTCGAGTCCTTCTGGCGAGGCAACCCCGACGCGCCAGTAAGCGCACACGGGGTAAGGCTTGGAGACTAGAATGCCTCCCCTCCTGAACGCTACCCTCATCCCCATTGGCATCCTACAGACCCTCGCGCGGAACGTGCCCGTGGCCGAACGCACGGGGCCCGGGATCCTCTTGGAGGTGTCAGAAGAGCGCGCCAGTCTTAGCACCCTAAGCCTGAGCTTCGAGATGACCCTGGACGCGGAGCTCGTGGCGGTGAAGGTTCCTGGGCGTGTCTGCCTCCCCTGGGCGCGCGTCCTGGGGCTCCTGCGGTTGCCCCGTGCGAGCGTCTTGCGCATCGTTGCTTCGGCAGGGGCGAGATCACGGATACGCACGGAGGTCAGTCACGGGAGCACGCGCATCGCATGGACGGATGAGCCGTCTGTCGTGCGGTGCTCCGACGCTCCTCTGGGCGACCCCTCGGTACGCTTCGAGGTGCCTGAGTTCGTTCTTGTGGAGAGTCTCCGGGCGGTGCGCCCTTCCGTGTGCGAGGATCCAACGAGAGAGAAGCTGTGCGGGGTGTTCTTCGAGGGCACAGACCGCGACCCTCACGTTGTCGCAACGAACGGACACACCCTCGCACACGACACCCCGCCCTGGGACACACGTCGCCGCCCGACGGATCTTGGAGATCCGAAGGCCCTCCTGCCTGCGCGTCTGTGTGACGCGCTGTGCAAGCGCACGCTCAGGCCGTCTACTGCGCGGGTGGTGGTGGTGACAGGCACGCCCGTTCCAGGAGACACGGACTCCTGGTACTGGCGCGCACACACACCTACATGGTCTGTAGGGGCTCTGGGTGTTGCGCCGGGAAACTTCCCGTCCTGGCGGCAAGTGGTCCCCACCGTCCGCGCGGAGGGCATTAGGATCCAGGCCGCTCAGCTCCTGGCGGGGCTTGCGTGCCTGCGCTGTAGAACAGTGGCGCTGTGTCTGGTGAACGGCGTGCTGGAGGTGATGGACGCGGACGATCCAGAGAACGACATAGCCGTGACCTGTGCGTCCGTGCGGGCGCCAGACTTCAAGATCAGGGTACGGCTGTCGTATCTGCGAAACGCCGTGGTGTCCCTCCGGCAACATTCTCCCGTGCTGGAGCTCTGCGTAGAAACGTCTCTGGATCCGATCCTCCTTCGCGCGGGCGAGGATCGGTATGTCCTCATCATGCCGATGCGCCAGTGAATCCTCCGCACAGGTGTCCATGCTGCGGCGTACTCTGCGACCCCGCTGGCCCCGGAGGGGTGTGTGCGTGCGATGCCGCATGTACCTACTGCGCCTCCGACGGCGCGGAGCTACACTCGGACGACGCTCACAAGGCGTGCCTCCACGGTATGTGTGTCCCGTGCTTGAAGATCGAGGCGGCATCGAAGGAGCGCGGAGATGCGTGCGGGTAGGCTCTCCGAAATCCATCCGAGCTACAAGGTTGATCCCACGGCGCATCTGGGCCTCGTGTACTACGTCGTCAGGCTCTTCCTCAAGCAGGGGCGTACGGCGCACGGGATGACCGTGGACGACATGGTGCAGGTTGGTAACCTCGGACTGTGTATCGCCGCGCAGCGCTACGACGTAACGCGCGGCTCCTTCGTGGGCTTTGCACGCAGCGTTATCGAGAGGCACATTGGCACCGCGCTGAGTGCGACGCGGCGCGTCGGGCGCTTCGGCGGTATCAGCACTACACAGCGGCTACTGCGGGGCGGCGTTCACGGGCACACGGACAGCGACAGAGTGCGGCGGCTCGTGACGAGTCCGCAGGCCCACAAGACGTACACCACCGATGCCCAGGTAGCCGCGGCCAAGATGTTCGGCGGGGGCCCGGAGCTGTCCTTGAACACGACGCGCGCGCGGGCCTCGGAGGGGCCTTCCTCTGCTGTCCAGGAACAGGACAGACTTCCAGACGAACAGCATGAGGGCACCGAGGAGCTTCTTGGAAACAAGGAGCTCACCAAAGCCCTCCAGTCGTTTCGGGAGGGGCTAGGGAGCCGAGAGCGCAGCCTTCTGGACGCGCGTGTGCTTGCGGATGAGGACGAACAGGCTACGCTTCAAGAGCTAGGGGGACGCTGGAGCGTGACGCGCGAGTGCGTGCGGCTGTGGGAGCTGGCACTCGTACGGAAGCTGCGGCGTTTCTGTGTGGTGCAGGGAGTGTGTGATGCCGGACCATGACGCGAATTCTCAAGAGCCGCAGAGGCTCCCTCTCCTCGCGCTGGAGAGGCAGTCCTTCCTGCGCGCCCTCCGCGTCCTGAAGGCGCTCCGCGGGCCGCAGGCCCGAAGGCGCTACCCGATCCTTCACTTCGCCGGGGAGGTGCGGTGGAGCGCCCAGGGCTTCCCCCAGCTCTCGGCGGGAGACGGTGCCGCGTGGATGACCCTCCCTGTGAAGGGCACGCGCTATCAGCCCGAGGGGCGCGTGCGCATCCCCTGGCGCGTCCTGACCCGGCTGGTGCTCCCCAAGAGCGCCTTCGTCCAGCTAGGCACCGGCTGGCTGACTTCCGGAAGCGCACGCTACACCTGGGATCCGACACCGCTCCCTCCCGTAGACTCCCTGTGGTACTCCCAGGCGGAAGTCTGTGGACATCTCACGGTGGCGGAGCTTCTGGACGTGTTTCGGCACGTCCTCCACGCTGTCGGTACCCAAACTCCACAGTACGCGGGGGTGCGATTCGTGTCCCACGAGGGTGCGCGCTGGGCCATGGCCACGGACGGATTTCGGGTGGCGGCGCGGCGCGTTCCTTCCTACGCCCCCTCAGACCTCTTCCTCCCCCTTCGGCTCTGCGATGCGCTCCGGCGACTCACAGAGTCCCTGAGCCCCATCGAGTTTTCGTGTGTGCAGCCAGCCAACGCATCCTTCACGGTCCAGGCCGCGGGGCTCACCGAGGGCTGGCGGGCTGTCGCGCGCTGCGTTCCCCCAGAGGAGCCCCCGCCGCAGTTCTTCAAGGCGACCACTGTCGTGAAGCTGTCGCAGCCCCACGTCGCCTTCGGCCAGCTCCGCGGCCTCGTGCGGTCCGCCCCCTGGGAGGTCGTCTTCGAGGGCCGCACGATTCTCGTGGGGGACGGCCACACCACCGTGCGCTTCACCAGCACCCCCGAGCTCCATGGCACCACCCTGCGCGTACAGCCCGCGCACCTCCTGGAAGCCCTCGCCCCCTACGCCGGAGAGTACAAGCCCACCCTCCACTACGAGCCCCGCACCGGCCTCCTGGGTATCCAAGGCCCCGATCCCGAAACAGGATGGCAGCTCTTCTCCGCGCTGCGCTGAGTACCACCCCAGGAATCCACGGGATTTGCGGCCTCTCCAGAAATCGGGAGCCCACCCCCCTTGCCAATCGCCAAGGCATTGCTATGTTGTGGAGCATGGGCCGCATGAACCAGTTCCCCTCTCCTCCCACCGTGGGCCTCGCACCTGCCCGCGAGTTCGACTTCTATCGGTTCCGGCGGTCCATGGGCCGGATCGGCTCGCGGGAGGAGGCGTATGCCTCCGTGCCTGAGATCGGATGGACCCGCGGGTACCGGAACAGCTTCATACTCCGGCAGCGGAGTCTGGGAGGCGAGCGGAACGTGATGGTCCTACGGGTGGACTACCGCGGCGTGTTTTTGGAGAGTCTCGTTTTCCGTACCGCCGCGGGGCTGGGCATCTACTTGAGGTCCTGGAGCGTCCTGTCGGAGGGCGAGCTGACGCGGTTCCTCGATGTGGTGGAGCGGCTCCTCTCCTGCTGGAAGGCGCCTGTGCGCCGGACCAAGGAAGCGAAGCGCGCGGAGCGCGCGGAAATCCTCGCCGCCTCCGGGCGACGCCTCCCCAGGCCGGATCCACGGGACACGGTACTCCCCCTTCCCTGACACTGGACCGTACGGTCCAAGGAGCGGACGATGGATAGCGTAAAGGGCGTGCCCCGGCTCGAAGATGTGCTCTGGCAGTGCGGCGCCGTGCTCCACACGGCGTGTCCGTCATGCGGCGCACCCGCGGGGGTGTGGTGTCGCTCGATGGCGCTCTGCGCGAAGCGCCTCAAGGCGTTCCGGGAGCTGTTGAAGTGAGCGTAGACACCCCAACCCACACCACCCGTCCCTACTGGCTCGCAGACCGCCCCGCCTCGGGGCTGGATGAGGTGCCCGCCGACCTCTTCTTCACGCTGTTCGTGGCGAGCGTCTACCGCCCGGTGGTGTCGGACGACGTGCGGGTCGTCTATCCGGTCATGCTCCCGGTCCGTATGACTCCCGAGGGGGAGGAAGCCCTGGACCTGCATTCCAGGACGGGGCCTTGGCTGGGGTACAGGCGCGAGTATCCGCACCCCCCGGTGACCGCCGACCTCGCAGTCTCGGTGAGAACCCACAGGGAGCTCCCAGACGCGCCGAGCGAGATCTTTCCGGATTCCGTTCCCAGGCCCTACATGGTTCGCAGGTGTCGGTTCGTGCCGCGGCATCTGCGCAAGGACGAGCGGTACTATATCTCCGAGGGCTGGAAGCTGTGCTGGGCGGAGAGCGCCGCAGTGATCTTCAACCGTAGCGCCTATCCCCAGGGCAGGTACGAGGTGCGGGCGCTCTTCGTGGGTGGCGAGCGAGGCATGATGCAGGTGACCTACCCGGACGGGCCTACATGGCAACGGCCTGCTGTGCGCTTCCTCCCTCTTCAGGGGAGCGTGCTCGACTACCTCAACAGCTTCGTCGAGAGCCCCTTTCCGTACGCGCAGGCGTTCAGGTGACCCCCATGAGTACCGATACTCATACGCGCGTGCTCCGTGGTGGTAGCTGGTACGGCGTGGGTGTTGCTGGGGTCCGCGCCTCCGCGCGCATCAGGAACACGCCATCGAACGGGAACATCGATGTCGGTTTGCGCTGCGCCCGAGATTCTTCCGACGAAGGCCCCACAGATCCCGTTGTGGAGGTATACGGCATGGACACGCGATACATTGTAGAGCGCCGTTTCGACGGCGAGCCCTGGCAGGGCGTGCTTGTCACGTCCGACTACGAGGAGGCGCTGATTTGCGCTTCTGCGGTACCGCGCTGCGCGGAGGAGCACGCGCGCATTGTGGGCGTCACAGTGCCAGCGACAAAGGTCAGCACCGGCAGCCGTGTTCTCCGCGGTGGGTCGTGGTTCAACTACGACGCGACCTGGGCTCGCTCAGCCGCGCGCATCATCATCACGCCCGCAGACCGCGGCAACAACGTCGGTTTTCGCTGCGCCCGCGCACTCCACCACTTCGAGTGGCACCCCGCGGTTGGGGTGTTCCCGAAGATCGAAAGGCTGGAGCTTGTGTGGCCCGCCTTCGACGAGCCTGTCGAGCGTCTGCACCTGCTCGGCGCAGTGGAGGACACCAACCGCGTGACCGAGATGCCGGTGCTTTATGTACCACCCACCGGCCCCGATGGTGTGTACTTCGGTGAAAGCGACAAGCGCGTGCTACACCGCTTTCCGGGCTTCTGGCTCGGAAAGTACCCCGTGACACTCGCGGAGTACACGGACGCGGGTCTTTCTGGCCCCGAGATCCCCGTCACCAAGGTATCATGGCACGACGCCGTAAAGTGGTGCGCTGCCCGCGGTCTGCGGTTGCCGACGGAATGGGAATGGGAGTACGCCGCACGAGGCATAGACGATCGCACCTATCCGTGGGGCGAGGAAGAGCCCGATGATACGCGCCTTGTGTGGTCTGGCAACAGACCTCGACGCTGCGTCGAGATCGTGGGGTCGTGCCCCACGGGTGCTGGCCCCTTTGGACATCTCGATCTCGCAGGCAACGTCTGGGAGTGGACATCATCACCGTGGTAGCGGGAGGATTCTATGAGTATCTCGTGTTCTGTGTATCTCGTGTTCGGGGTTGCGTACCCAGCGGGCGCAACACCGACAGCCCTGGGCAGGGGCCACGGGACTGTAACCGTAGAAGCCGCGGAGCCGATGGGAGGTTCTGCGGAGACCGTGGTCTACATCACGGAATCCCAGCGCACGGTCTTGGACGACCGCAACGGGTACGAGTTCGAGGATCCCCTCACCGCGGTAAATGCTCTTAGCACGCCCGCGCAGTGGGAGAGGGAGATCCAACAGTTCCAAGCCGCGCACGGCCTGCCCAAAGTAAGGCCAGGGTGGGTCGTGTGGATCTGCGTGGGCTGAAGGGCAGGAACGTGCCATGAGGCCGCTACCTGCTCCCGATGCTCTGGAGCACGCGCTGCGCGCGTTGGGTCACGTCCCCGGAGGGGTTGTAGGCGTGAACACCCTGCACAAACTCTATGGGAATCTGGGTCTGCGGCTGGCTGGGCGTACGCGGGGGACCATCGCCGTTTCCGCGCTTCTGGCACGGGTGGGGGAGATGGGGTGCACAGAGACGGTTCACAGTGCTGCGAAGCGTCGAGGCCTCGACACCCGTACGCTCCTTGGCATTCTACGGCGTGCGGGGTTGGTGCCCGAGGGGACAGGGGATCGGCCTGGAACCCCTCGCGGGGGTCGGTGGCACAGGCTCCCCACCGAGGTCATTGATCGGACCCTCGTGGAGTACACAAGCCGCAAGCACGTCAAGGAGGCTAGCGTAGCCGCCAAACACCGCTGCGCCTGCGGGGGCGTCAAGAACGTGGCCGCCGAGAAGTGTCTGGCGTGCGCATACAAGGCACGGCGCGGCGTCCTCCGTCCTGTGCGGCGCTTGGACCCTGCCGTCGTGCGGGAGATCTTCACGTCATCCGCTCCGTGGGCAACGGGGGCGGCCCTCCAGGTAAACTCCGGGATGGTGTTTCGCATTCTGCGGGGCGTCTGCTACCGCGACGTGACGGGCGGGCTCATCTGCGGTCACGTTATGAAACCGCGGCGACGTACTGCCCTCGTGGGCGCCCGTCCGTAGACTTCGGGTACTAGAACCACAGTTCTGCAACGGGGAGGCGTCATGCCCACGGTAGACAGCGTTCACAGGCTTCTCTATACGGAGGATGGGGCCGAGGGGGTGTACTTCGCGCGCGTCATGGCCGTCGAGCCCACCTACGTCCTCTGCGAGTTCTACGGAGGCTCCATGGACGGACGCCTCTGTCCGGCGGGCGGGCTCTTTCGGCGCTGGGTGAGCGTCGGGGTGTTCACGGACGCAGGCAACCCGGGGCTGCTTCCGGAAGGGATGTGTCTACCGTGAGCACCGACAGACAGAGCGAGTATGCCGCACTCTGGAAGCTGGACGGCGAGCGCATCTCAAGGGAGCGCGTGACCGAGGCCACGCAGGGCGTCATGGTCCTGCTGGACGCCCTTTCCCGTGCCAAGAACGGCGAACAAACGAGGGAGCTGGAGTGCGCGCTGCGCGCTGCCCGACACCACGAGAGCCTCGCTCTGCACGTCGTCTGCGCGCTGAATCGCGTGGAGCAGCTCAGGGACACCCTGAACGCGATCTGTGACGCGCTCGGGTACAAGAGCTACTCCGAGGCGCTCGCCTACGCGGCCACGGTCAGGAGGGTTCCCTCGGACCCAGACGCCTCCAAGGGGACGGAGTGAAGGCGCCGTGATGCTCACTTGGGTACTCTGCGGGGTGTTGGCCCTGGGACCGCCCCCGTCACGCGGGGCACAACGCCCCCAACGCTACGTCTGGGTGGTGGTGCTCACCGAGCCCTGGGACTGCCCGGGGGTAACGCGCCAGTCTCTCCTCCACGACGGGATGGAGTTTCTCTTCGAGGCCGATGCCCGCAGGGCCGCCGAGGCGTGGCGGGTTGCCCAACGGGAGCTGCATCCCCGAGACTGGCGCCGGTACAAGGCCGCCCCTTTGAGAGTCGAGGTAACACCGTGACGAAGGACGACTGCGCAGTGCTTTTGGAACGCCCCTCCTGCCCTGAGTGTCAGGGAGAGGGTTGGGTGTCTACACACTCGGACAGGCCGCCCTTCAGCGGGGCGTGCTCCGCGTGCCGAGGATCCGGTGTGGATCCGCGGGAGACACACCTCCTCCTCAAGGCCATCGTGCAACTCCTTCTCCAGCGACCGCCCGCGTGATCATCCTCCCTGGGTACCCCTGAAACCGGACCGTACGGTCCGGTTTGCGGACTTGACAATCCGAAGCACACTGTTATGTTTCAGATATGAGCCCTGTGATCTTCCTGGACCTGGACGGGGTGTGCAACGACGCCGCCTTCATTGCCGAAGCCACGAAGGGGGTGATGGACCTTCAGATCTTCGACATGGCTTTGGCGCAGCGGACCCTGGACCCTACCAGGGTTGCGCGGGTGCAGCGCATCTGCGACGAAACAGGTGCCGGGGTCGTGTTCGTCACGGGGTGGCGCAGGTGGGCAACCTGTGACGAGATCACCGCGTGTTTGCGGGCTGTGGGGCTCACCGCTTCGATTTTGGGGGTGGTGGGACAACGCTTCTCTGGGGACTGCCGGGCGACCATGACTCGTTGGTGGCTCCAGGAGCACCCCGAGGTCACCCGCTGGGTGGTGGTGGACGACTTGGCGTCCCATTGGGCGGGCTGCGGTCCGTGGCTGGCCGGACGGTGGGTGCGGCCCGCGGACGGGCTGACGGAGGCGGACGCCGCGCGGGCCATCCAAATCCTCCAGGGGGCGGAGACGCCCTCGGGCGGGAACGACGATCCGGCGGATGATTCCGAAGGGGCTTGATCCCTGCGGGGTGCGCCGATGACTCGTGACTTCTATGACTTCCCGGGGTTGCCTGGAGTTCTCAGTGTCATCTTCGATGCGCCCGCCGAGGACTTCACGCACATTCTAAGCCTGCGTATGACGGCATCGCGCATATCGGTGCGCTTCGCCTCCGGGGACATGACGAAGCGCTTCCACACCGCGCACGGCGCAGCCTACGGCGTCTACGATCTGTGGGAGCGGCTCGTAACCAGGGGTGTGCTCTCCGAGGCGCTAGGTCCCTACGCAGACCCGGAGCGGACCTGGGCATGTTTTCTGTGTGCTGGTCTGGGGCAGACGTGCGAGGTGTGCCGGGGTTCCGGAAGCATGACCCCGACCGCGACGACCGTCCTTCAGTGGGCGGCCCTGGGGACCGCGGGAATCCTTCAGCGGGAGGCCCTCGCGCGAGATGCCGTTCACGCGCTGGCAAAGTTCGGCTCCCCGAGGCCCTCCTGCGTCGGATGGTTCCCCCTCCGTAGCGCGTTCAGGGTGGACGCGCTGTGGCACTTTTTCGGCGCCGGGGGGAGAGACACTGACATGACATCGGACGGGTTCGTGCGCCTACCGGGGCGACGGGAACAGATACCCTCCGTCGTGCTCCTCAACCAGCTCGCTAGTCCGATCACGCGGCTTACGGAGCGCATGGTGTGTCTGCGGAGCCCCACCCTGCCCGACCTCAACGTGCCCCGCAAGTGAACAAACTGGCCGCAACTTCGGACTGTACGGTCCAAGGGAACGTCCCTACCTTTGGATCTAAGGACCAACAAGATGCGCTGGCGATGGCGCTCTACGGAAGCGCGCCGCTCCCGCCGGAGTGGATGACGCAGCTGCGTCGGGCGCTCCTGACCAACCCACAGCTACAGCAAGCACTACAACGGGCCCTACGTCTGGCCTCCGAGGAGGTCGGGTAGTGCCGGACGCGGAGGGCACCGTGTACGTATCCATCTGTCAGTTCTACCCAAATCGGATGAGTACGCGGGAACACTTCCCTCGATACGCGGATGTCTTGGAGACCTTCGTCGGGCACGGCGAGTTCCGGAAGGGCCTCTCGGAGGCTAACTTGGTCCGCGTCGTGGCGTACGGGGGTGGGCCGCAACTGGAAATAAACGGCGAGCACGGCGAGCACTGGGACAAGCATCCCTTCGCGTTCTCCCACAAGGACACCTCGGAGCTTTGGGAGGCCCTCGTAGCGCGGGGGATTCTTCCGCAGGAACTAGGTCCTGGAGAGGTCGCGCGGAGATGGCTGTGCCCTTGCTGGGACAGACACCTGTGGGAGTCCAAGCGGTGCCAGCGGTGCGATGGGGGCGCCATGCATTCACCTCCCGTGACGGGGTTCTTCCTGTGGGCCAGCATGGGCGCCGAGAATATCCTCCGCCGGGAAGCACTCGCCCGCGAGGCAGCGCATGACGCGGCGCGGCGCACCCAGCAGGAGCCCCCATCCTGCATCGGCTGGTATAACCAGCCTACGCTGGGCGTGCCCGTGGCCCAAGGTGGCTACCGGAACGCGGAGAGCGTAGCGTCGTACCCCGCCGCGAAGGCGCTTCGTGCGCTACACAGCCCTGTTCTCGGCATCCTGTCCGAGGTCATCCAGCTGCGGGTGCCCACGCCTACAGACACCTGGAACACGGACCCAGACACCGAGAAGTCCTCTTGGTTGCGCCTCTAGTCTCCTGTTGGACCGTACGGTCCCACTTCCAGGCTTTCGTTGCGCATTGGAAACACCATACTATCTCTACGCACGAACCCGGCAACGTCGCCGCACGGACTGAGAGGACACCATGAAGGGGCACGGGAAGCGGGGACTACGCTACATCAACGAGAGCACGCTCTACGCCGTCCTCATGGTACAGAAGGGGGAGGGCTGCGATTACACCATCGGGTGTGGTTTCGCCCTGTACGGGCTCGCTGCCCGAGAGCCCATCGCGGCCAGGGAGGAGGCCGAGAGCCTGTTTCGGCCCGGGGGAGCTCTGGCATCCTCCCTGGTGCCCGGTCACGAGAAAACGCCTACGCGAGCTGTGGTTGTCCGCATCGGGGCGGAACTCGACCTCGAAGGCATGGCTCGAAGGATGGCAGAGGCCGATGCGTGGCGCCAGGAGACGCGAGAGCGAGCCCAGCTCGCCGCCCGGCTGAAGAAGTACGGCCCGTGAAGGTCCCCTTCGTCACCATCACCGTGCGGGTAACGACGCTTCGTCGCGCAGAGAAGATTTGTGCCCGTATCGAGCGCGAGCTTGAGGCCGACTGGCGCTACCGCGACTACCCGAGCGGGGCCGTGGAAGATCTGCGCGATGCGGCGAAGGCCCTGCGCGGTCTGTTGGGCGCCGAGCTACCCCCCGAGAAGGGCACCCCGTGACCCCGCACTACGATCCCAAGGAGACTCGCCCATGAAAACTCTCCCCGCCGACACGGTGAAGCTCCTCCAGTCTCTCCGCGAAATCAGGGAAGGGGAGGTGGTAGGGATGCCTCCCGCCCTCAAGGGGAAGCTCTGGAACGCGGACTCGCAGCCATGCGACCTCCTCTTCGGGCCTTGTTCCTGCGGAGCGTGGCACAACGTCAAGGAGCTGTGGGATCGCCTCCACCGAAACGGCTTCCAGGCGTATTCGCTGGGGGACGCCTTCGACGCGCTCCAGGCTCAGGTGGAGGGGCCGTGCCTTGTGGTGTGCGGCGAGGAGAAACAGGGGCACGGGCGCCTGTACATCTTCGTCCCCGGCGACCATCGGGAGGCCGCGCGTATCGAGAGCGCTTACGGCAAGAGCTGGCTGGGCTACCCTCTGACCATCGTCGCCCTCGGGTGCTGGGTGGAAAGGTGAACCTCTCCCCATGAAGTCTCCCACGCCGCCCCCCACACACCACCTGACCCACCGGAGGTTGCCCGAGTGCGAGGGCTGGTGGTACGCGCGCACCCAGGGGCAACACCCCGACGCGGCCCCAGGGGGGCAACAGACCAACGGTCCCCCGACGATGTGGGTGCGGTACACTGAGACGGGGCGCTGGTACGGTGCGGGTCGGTGGCACAGCGCCCAACACCTCGCGGCACTGGTAAAGCTGGTAGACGGCGCAGACTTCGACGCCATCGCAGCCATCGTGAGCGCCATGCTCACAAGCACCGCCGACCCGTAACACCTCGTGGGCTGTCGGCAGAAGGGATAGAATGACATGAAGATCGAGGTAGACCTTCCCATCGAAGACATGATCCAGAAGGCTGTGGTCGCGGCCATGACGACGATGATCCAGGGACAGACCGCCAAGGAGTTGCAGCGGCTTATCCGCGACGGAGTGGCGGGCGTCGTGACCGCTCGCATCAAGGAGCGGCAGCCCGAGATCGAGGAGCGCACGGACGAGTGGGTCAATCAAAACTTGGAGAACGGGCTGGAGGCCCACCTCGCGCGCACGATTTCGGAGGCCACCGCGGACCTCCGCCGCCGCGTCCTCGGGCGGGACGAGAAGAAGTGAGCTCCCCATGATGTAGTTTTGCAACACAACCCGCTGTCCCGCGGACATCGCCTACGGGCTCCTCAAGGGCACGCGCCTTCATCGCCTGACCTTCAGCCGCTCCATCGCGGTGTGGCTCGCTTCTAAAACGGGCTGCGTCGCTCACCGTGTGCGCCTCCGACTCCTCCGCCCCCTCTTCCCTGGAGAGCAGAGCACGACCGGAGTCTATGCCCTGGTGTCCGTCCGGAAGGGAACCATCCTCCGAGCGTCCCTCCTCCATGACTTCGCCCAGGAACTCGTGGACCCTGAATCCCGCGTGCTCTACGAGGTCCATGTGGAACTCCTCCCCTGCGCTTGACAATAGCAAACACGTCGCTACATTAGGGTACGCGGGTGCGGAGGATCCCTCCGCAGGCCGCGAACCAGGAGACGGATCATGCCTATCTTCAAGGCGCACGGATGCTACATCCACGACCACGCGGACGTGCGGTGCCTCCATCGCATCGAGGCGTCGGATGCGTCGGAGTACCTCGCCGCGTCGCCGTACGCGGTCAAGACCCCGAACGTCCTCGCCGGGGACAATCAGCTCCTCATCAACAAGGGCTACGCCGTCGTCTCGGCCACCGACACCGAGCTGCGCCTCGTCTACCTGTGCGATGACCACTGGTACCTCTTCTCTGCCCCGAGGACCCTCCTGCATCGCCTCCGGCTAGAGTGATCGCACACCCTTGACAATCGCGCTAGAGTTACTATGTTTCCCACCATGAGCAACACCGGCTGGCTGCGGGGCGATGAGGGGTTCTTCTTGACGGCGCTGAATGCCGTGGAGGATGCCAGGGATCTTCACGAGGAGCCGTGGCCCCTCCCGGTTCCTCAGTGCTTCGCGCTGGGGGAGCTGGCGGCGCGGGAGACGGTGCGCGCCTACACGGCGGACGGCTTCCCCCTCTCGGTGGCGGTGACCTACGGCTGCGTGGCCGCCGACCAGCTCCAGCGCGATCTCCTCCGCGGGCACCTCCGCAACCCCTTCGCCCTGTAGAGGACATCTGGGAAGAACCTAGCAGGCCACCGCTCCCCATGGACACCGACACCTACATTGTGTGCGACTTCTGCGGGGTAGCCCCCACATCTTCGTATGTCTTGGGGGCCTCGCCCCTTGGGTGTTGCCTGGGGTGCTGCGATGATGCAGAGGCCCTCGCAATGGCCCGAGAGTCCTTGCGTCAGGGGCGCAAGAACCCCTCTACCGCACATAACCTGGTGGTTGCTACCATCTTGAGCACCACCTGGGTTGACGCCCCGCGTCTGCCGATTACCCTGGGCGAAGAGATCACCTGCCCGCGTGGCTGGGTCTACCGCTGGTGCGAGAACGACGGCTACCGCGGGTTCGAGGTTGCGGCAGAGCCCCCCGGCCCGGAAAGGGGAGTGCGACGATGACTGACGCCCCCTACATCATCGAGCGCTTACATGCCGAGGGCGGCGCTTGGGGTCAGGTCGCAACGGCTCCTGACCGCGGCGGGGCACGCGGTACCGCTGGGCCCCTACCGGGGGCTGGACGATAGACTACGAGGCGCCGGAAGTCCTCCTGGATGAGGAAGAGTACGCGCCCACGGGTGACATCATCGTGTCGTGCCCCCTGTGTTTCGACGTGCATACGGGGCCGTGTTCGTGAGCGCCCTACAGCAAGCCGCGAGTGACTACCGCGGGGAGCACACGAGGGCCCTGTGGGAAGGGCTGGTGGCGCGTGGGCTACTACCCCCCGAGCTAGGCCCCGAGGCCGACCCTCTGCGGGGGTGGGCGGGGGATGTGTGGTGCGGTCGCGCCCCCAAGGCGGTGAAGGCCCGCACCACGGGGCCCCTGGAGGCAGACTTCGTGGAGGGCCCTCTGGGGGATTTCTTGAAGGCGCGATTGCCGGGGGTGCTGCCCCAGCAGGATAGGGTGGTGTTGGGGAAGGGCGACCTGCTCGCGGTCACGGAGCAACAGGTGGGGAGTCACAACGGCATCTACAGGGTGACCCAACGGGGCAAGTCGCGGGTTGGTTGGGAGCTTCAGCGTGAACCTCTTACGGGCGACGGGGTGCTCCATGTGCGCAGGGGTTTGTGCTACATGGCCACCCGAGGCGTATTCGTCGGAGGCCGCTTCTCGCCCATGGCGATGAACGTGCCACGGGGGCACGCATCCTTCGAGGTGTGTGACGGGTGCCTCTGCAACCCCGTACCCGCTCGCCAACACCTCCTCCTGTGGGCCGCCCTCGGGGCCCCCACGATTCTACGCGCCGAGGCCCAGGTACGAGAGGTTCACCAGACGTTTTTCGGTGGAGAACGCCCATCGAAGATTATCTGGCGTGCTGGGGGGCGGAGACCTACCCATAGTGAAACCCTTGCGTGCCCCCTACCCTCGGGGCTAGGGGTCGATGCGTTCACCCCAGAAGTGGTACGGGTGTGGCAGCCCACGACGTAACACCCACACACCAGAAGGCCCATACCATCCCATGCCCGACTATCGCCGCACCCCCGAACTCACAGATCGCATGGCGAGCGGCGAGACGACCACAGAAGGCGACCGTGGATGAACACAACGGCACCTACGCCTCGCTCGCACGACCCGGCGGAGTCCGTTGTCTATCATCGAGCTGCGAATAGCGTGGGCTGGCATGACGTCTTCCACGCCGAGGACCCCGAAGTGGTGGGGGACTGGCTCCAGTCTCCCACGGGGGACTACGGGGCCTGGGACCTGTGGCGTCTCGGCGACGGGGGAGGGGCCTGGGTCGTCGCTGATACGGAAGGTGCTGTACACGTCATCGCTGCCCTCCCCCCGCTGCCCCCGCGCCTGACGCGGTGGGGGGCTACGACCTGGGAGGTCGCCTGGGAGGACCCGCGCGCGGAGGCAGACGACCTCCTGGCAGTCTGCGAGGGCGTAGATCGGCGCGTCCTGGTGCGTGCGGCCTGCGCGTGCGCTCGTACTGTGCTCCCGGTCTGGGAGGCGCGGTACCCAGGCGACCTCCGGCCCAGGCGGGCGCTGGAGGTCGCAGATGCGTGGACCTGGGGGGAGGCCACGGTACAGGAGGTGAAGGACGCCACCGACGCCGCCTACGCCGCCTACGCCGCCGCCTACGCCGCCGCCTACGCCGCCGCCTACGCCGCCGCCGACGCCGCCGCCGACGCCGCCTACGCCGCCTACGCCGCCGACGCCGCCGCCTACGCCGCCGCCAGGGCCGTCGCCCGTCGTGCACTGGCGCCCATCGTCCGCCTGTACATCCCGCTGGGGATGGTGCTCCTGGCACAGGCTGGACGCGCGTCGTGATCCCCGCTACACGTTGGACGCTATTCTGTCGGCTCCTGGCTCTTCGAGCGTTCGTATTTCTAGCGTAATCCCCCGAGTCTCGTCCGTTTCTGTGGTAGGGTGTGTTCTATGATCGAAGCGTCGGAAGTAGCAGCCGTACCCTCCTGGTTGTCCGAGGTCCGAGCGGTTCTTGAGGGACGTGCCCGGTGGTGCGTGATCGAGGGGGACTGTCTGGAGGTCCTCCCTCTCCTGGCCCGGCACTTTGGTTTCGTCGTGGATGCCGTGGTCACCGATCCCCCCTACCACCTCACACAACTCTCTCGGAACGGCTCCCCGCGGCAGTTTGTGGACAACCCCTACGGAATGCCTTCCGTAGGACAGGACAAGGGCTTCATGGGGAAGACCTGGGACGGAGGTGACGTGGCCTTTCGTGTGCCCACCTGGGAGCGCGTGCTCTCCGTCGCCAAGCCCGGAGCCCACATGGTCGCCGCGGGGGGCACCCGTACCTTCCATCGCCTCGCCTGTGCCATCGAGGATGCTGGGTGGGAGGTGCGAGACTCCATTCTCGCGTTCCTTCATGGTCGCGGATTTCCGAAGAGCCACGACGTATCCAAGGCCATTGACGCGCATCACGGCGCAGAACGACCTGTGGTCGGAACCTGGAAGCCCACCGGGACGGCACGGGTGAAGGGCGCCGGGAACATCGCCACCTCGGGGCAGGGGAGTGCAGAAGGAGAGCTACGAGACGAACTACCCATCACCGGGCCTGCTACCAAGGACGCCCAGACCTGGGACGGATACGGTTCCGCGTTGAAGCCTGGGTGGGAGCCGCTGTTCCTCGTCCGGAAGTCCCTGGAGGGCACCATCGCGGCGAACGTGCTCAGGCATGGGACCGGGGCCATGAACATCGACGCCTGTCGTCTACAGACGGGGGACAATCTCAATGGAGGCGCGTATGCCAAGGAGGGCTCCCCTCGGTACGACGGCGCAGAGAACTGGCGCTACAAACGCGAAGGCGGGGCTGGCGTCTACACGCCGCCAGAGGGTCGCTGGCCGCCGAACGTGGCGTTGGTGCACGCCGAGGGGTGTCGTTCCACGGGAACGACGAAGACTTTGTGTCACAAGCCCACGGCTGGAAGTACCCCCACCACCGGAGCCGTAAACGGCTCCGGTTTTCGGCGTTCTACGCGATGTGGAGCCGGGGACGCCGAGGGCATGGAAACTGTAGAGGTATGGGAGTGCGAGGAAGACTGCCCCGTACGCCTCCTCGACGAACCCAACGGCAGTCATCCCGGTATGACCCGTCGGGTTCTGCGCCGAGGGGTGGAGTCCGGCAAGGGCCTCGGCTTTCCCACAACCTCGAAGCCCGGGGATGTCCTCGCGGGCTACGGAGATTCCGGAGGGGTGTCGCGGTTCTTCTACACCTCGAAGGCCAAGCAGTCCGAGCGGTGGTGTCTGCCGAAGTGCGGCTGCGACCTCCCGCCGTGTCCCGTCCCCGAGGCGATGGACCGTACGGTCCGGTTGGGGTCTGGCATCGTCTGCATGAAGTGTAAGCAGGTGCGCACACACAATGCGCACCCGACGGTGAAACCCTTGGACCTGACTCGGTGGCTCTGTCGGCTTTTGGCGCCCAAGGGTGCTGTGGTGCTGGATCCCTTCGCGGGGAGTGGGACTACGGGGGTTGCGGCGCTTCTCGAAGGGCAGAGGGTCATCTTGATCGAGTGCGACCCGGAGTACGCTCGCATCTGCCGCGCGCGGCTCCAAGCTACCTGTGCACAGGAGCCCGTATGACCGAGCCAGTCCCCGAGACACCCGCAGAGCCAGACAGCCCGAGCGCGGAGGAGTCAACGCGCTCCCCCAGGATCGTCTTGAACCTCCCCGAGGTACCGGGCCGGGTGCTGACCGACGCCAGAGAGAAACTCAACCTCTCGGTGGAGGCGTTCGCGTACTACATCGGGATCCACCCGGAGGACCTCGCGGCTTTGGAGGCGGCGAAGGTCCTCCCTCGCTTCGCGCACCTCGTCCTCATCGGAGTAATGGTGCACTTCCAGCAGCTCGTCACCGCGAGTCTCGTGGACCTTCTGGGTATTGCTTCCCAGCGCCCCACGATCTCCGAGCCCACGGCGTCCTCCGAGCCTCAGTCCGAGATGTTGTGCGAGACGTGCGGAGGCCCGACGGTGCTCGTACACGGGCACTACCAGTGCGCCAGCGGGCCGTGTAAGGGCCGCGTCACATCCCCGTGCTGCGAAGGGAAGTCCTCCCTGTGAAGCGTTCCCTCTATGTGGATTTTGACGGCGTAATTCCGTGACGCACCCGCAACCAATCCCAGGGTGTGAAGGGTGGTGGTACGCCGTCACCCGAGGCAACAATCCTGCCGCGCCTCCGGGAGGGCAACAGACCAACGGACCCATGATAGGGTGGGTCCGGTACGGCGGGACGGCGCCGTGGGAGTCTGCCGGGCGCTGGCGCAGCGTGGGGGACCTGCAACGACTGGTGACGATGGTGGACGGCGCGGACCTGGAGGCCATCGTCGGAATCGTTCGTGCGGTAGAACGGGCAACCAATCCGTGAGCACCGAGGACATGACCCCCGCACCACCACACACCCTCATCGTTACAGGCGCAAGGGCTCTCACGGATACCAAGGCCGCCGATGCGTGGTGCATGGAGCTACTCCGGAAGCATTTTCAAGGCGTGGGGCGCGTAGTCGCCGGAGACGCCCGAGGACCCGACACCTGGGCGCTGGACATGGCCCAAGGACGAGGGTTGGAGATCGTGCGCTGGGATTATGACGGAAATCTCTTCTCCCGTAGGGGCTCTGAGGTCGTTCGGACCGTATGGTCCACCGACCGCCTTCCTGCGCGCGGGGACAAGGAAGGCTGGCGTCAGCAGTACCTCCTTCGGGATCGCAGGATGATCGAGCACTACGGGGCGCTGGTGAAGGCCGGACAGCTTGAGGCCTCCGTGGCGGCCTTCTATGCCCCCTGGGCGACCACCTTCGGCACGGGGTACACCGTCGCGGTGGCGCATCGGGTTGGTCTTCCCGTGGTAGAATTCCACTGCCCCTCAGAGTTTGGTGTGCGAGGCGAATCGTGACGAACATCCCCGAGCTTTTGGTCTGCACCCGTACCCTGTTGGCGGAGGCTACTCCCGGACCGTGGCGGTCGCGTTGGGAGGAGATCGGAGAGGGTGTGGAACCCGAAGACGAGGCTGTCATTGTGGCCCCCGGAGGCCCTGTGCTGGGAATCGTCTGGTACGACGGACCCCACGTCCTTGTCCGACACGGGGACGCGGCATTGATCGCGGCTGCGCCTTGTCTCCTGGCGGACCTTGCAGCAGAGGTAGAGCGTCTGCGTGCCGGTCTGGCAATCCTCGCGGGGCGGGTGAAGTTGCCGCCACCTCCGCCGGAGGCCCTTCCTATCGGCGCCTTCGGTTCGGCTGGGGCGGCCATGATACAGGCGTCCGTGGAGGCATTCGCGGGGGACCTGCTCGACGGTAGGGATGGAAAGAAGGACAAGGAGTAGTCGTGGTATTCGAGACACGAGTTGGCGCGTGGAGTCAGACCTTCACCGGACGGCAGTTCTGGCCCCTCGACCCACGCCCGTCCGACTTGTGCATCGAGGACATCGCGCACGCCCTGGCGTATCAGTGCCGCTTCGGCGGAGCCTGTCGTACGCACTACTCCGTCGCGGAGCACTCCGTCCGCGTGGCTTGGCATGTATACGACATGCTGGCCAGCGGGGGCGACCTTTCCGTAGATCCCAGGGTGCTCCTCGCGGCGCTCATGCACGACGCCGCGGAGGCGTATCTCGTAGACCTTCCCCGCCCATTGAAGGTCTGTGAGGGGATGGCCGTCTACCGCGACGCCGAGCACACACTCTTGCGTGTGATCGAGTCCTGGGCGGGGTTGGAGGCGGGTGCCTGTGACGCCCCGGTGGTGAAGCGCGCGGATGAGGTGCTCCTCGCCACCGAGCGCCGGGATCTCATGGCGCCGTGTGAGATGCCGTGGTCTCTCGCGGAGGAGCCGCTTCCGAAGATCATCCGCCCGTGGCCAGCTGGGGAGGCCGAACGGGCGTTCACGCTGTACTTCGAGCACGTCCGTAAGGAGATGGGAACGTGACGCCAAGGGAGCTACCCTACCGCGGGGGTACTCCCCCTCCACCCGCCCCTCTCCCCTGGTGGGGGACTTTGGGGCTCCGAAGGCTCCTGGGGGACGCGCCCTGGTACCGGCGTCTTCTGGGCGGGAGGTGGCTCTGGTTCTGGGCGCGACCTCGTGAGTACCATCACATCGTGTGGGTCTGGTACGGGGACTCGCCGTGCCCTCTACGTTACCCGGGCGGGTGCGCAGGGGACGGCGCCCCGGAGAGCTCCATGACGTGCCTCCACTGCGAGGTCCACGCTCCGAGGCCCCGAGGAAACTTCCTCACTCTGGGACAGCGGGTGCTCCTGCATCTCCTGCCGAAGGAGATGCTCACCGACTGGCAGTGGTATCGCAGGCACATCGGAGGTGCCTGGACGTTCCACCCAGGGTACGGCAGTCTCCTCTATGCCGTGTGGAGGCCGCCGCAGTGGCGACCAGCCACGGGCAACGAACGGGACGTGCTCGCCCGCGAGGACTGGGGGGATCCCCCGTGACGTTGACCCCCGATGCGTTGTGCCGGGAACACGCAGAGCAGCTTCTCTTTCGTATCCTGGACGCGATGCGCGCGTACGATGTGGTTCGCGCCGCGGGCCGGAGACCTACCCGCGCCAAGGCCCGTTGGCTGCGCTTGGAGGCGCGCTACACACGCTGCTGGGAGGTTCTGTGGAGGCTCCAGCGCATCAAGGCCTCAGGTGTACCCGAGACCTGTGGCGTGGGCGGGACCGTCCTCTCCGGGGTCCGCGAGGAGCGGACATAGCTGTCTGTCTGTCAGCACGGTCTGTACGGGCATGGCGCGCGTTCCGGACGCATCCTCTACGTCCATCACCTCCCGCACGAGGCGGCCTCCCTGGGAGTAGTCTCCCCAGCCGACGCTGTGCCGCCCGTAGAGCGGCTGTATCTGCGTGCCATCATCGTTCCACCCGCCGACGATCACCAGCCTGTCTTCGCGGTAGCTCTGGAGGTGTCCGGTCACGATGTCCTTCATCCCGTCACTCACCAGTCCGAGCCGCCCCGCTCGCTTCTCCTCCCGGTAGACGTCCGCTGCGACCCACGCCTCCGTGCTGTCCATGTGGAGCTTGCGTTCCTTGATCCATGACCTCCAGCCCCGGAAGGGAATCCTCACGGGGGCCTGCGCGTGGATGGCGCGTACGATCCCGCCCGTCGCCAGGACGCACCCGTACGTCCGCGCCACCCGCCACGCATCCTTCGCCTTCAACGGCACCCGGAATCGATGCTCAGGCGTCCCGAAAAGAAGCCAGTCCGGGGAGACGTACACCGTTCCCGTGACCCCCGGAAGGGACTTGTGCGTCAGCGTCACAGGGACGAACTCCAGGAGCCACCGAGGGAGCCCTTCGAGGAGCGCCTCCGTGAGCCGCGCATCCCGCGCCGAGCGCGTCAGTCCTGCAAAGTCGGGCATTCCAGAGATGGAAGGGAGGGGCATCGCGCTTAGGGTACCACCCCGGGTCCTGGAGGCTACACTCGTGGGGTGCCGCCTGAATGGATCCGTACGAGGATGGACGTGTACTGCGCCGCGCTTCGTCTCGGGCAAGACAAGCTGGAGGCTGCGGGGCTCCTGATTTCCGATGGGCCTTCGCTCGCCCTGGGTGTCCTGGAACGCTTCCGGGACGGAGAGGGTGAGTACGGAGACGCGAAGCTCCTCCGCACCCTCATCCGAAACCCCACACCAGGAAACGCATCCGTGGCGTTCTACACGCTCACCGCCCTCGTGAGGGACGCCTTCCTGGCCAGGAAGGACGCCCTCCGCCTCCGAGACGACCCCAGACACTCCCTCGGAGTCCGGGGCCTGGATGTCGGAGACGACCTCGCGCTCCTGGCAGACGCCGTGGAGGGCAACGTCGTCCGCGTCACCCGGGAGAGCTGCGCATGGGCAGAGAACGCCCTGGAGCCCTACTTCCAGGCCGCCGAGAAACACTTCCTCGACGGTCGTACCTACCACCGACCCTACCAAGCCCGCAGAACCGCTGACCCGAGCATCCTCCCCGTGACTGCCCTACCCTGACACACAGACACACTCAGTCTGCGCGAGTGTGAGTCTGTGTGCGTGATGTGAGGCCCCCCGGGCCGTGTCTGCGTTGACCAACCAAGCAGGCCATCCTACGGTTTCATACCTGGACCGTACGGTCCGAGGTGGCGGACTGCGTGCGAGTGGGTAGGCTTTGGGGATGGACGCGAGGACGTACAACGGGCTCACGAAGGAGAGGGCGCTGGCGGCGCTCCTTCGGGGGGACGAAACCGAGTGCTGGCGGATTCAGGGGTGGAGGTTCGACGGGGAGGAGGACCTCTACGAGGTGCGCGACGTTCCGGGTACCAGCGCCTACGGGGGCACGGTCCGTACGGTGGTCTGTCGGGTGTGCGGGGGCTGCCGGGCGAACAACAAGAACCTGGACGGGGCTGTGCAGCACCACACGCTAGGGTGCCCCACGAAGGCGGAGTCGGAGCGCCGCTACGCCGAGCGTGTGGAGCGCTTCCGTGCGAAGGTGGCCGCGATCCGTGAGGGCCGCAGTCCTTTGTCCTCCGAGGGCGAGTGACGCCGGAGTTCATCCTCGCGCTCATCCTCACGGCGGCGCAGACGCACGACGTCCCCTACGAGCTTCTTCGCCGGATCTGCTACCAGGAGTCCGGGCTCAACCCCAGGCACCCCCTCTGCGGTGTTCGAGCACGTCGTCCGCCTGTGGATACCTCCCGGTGTCGGCGCCTGTCGTCTTCGAGACGGCGGCGGTGCCTGCGGGTCCTTCTGCGTCCGCGGTACGCCCCCAACCCAGAGCAGCCAGACCGCGCAGCCCACGCGCTGCGACGCTGGTACCTGTACTGCCTCTCCTGTACGCCTCGGAGTCCCTGGCAGGGCGCCATCCACCTCTTCCACACCGGGCGCTCCTGTACCCCCTCCCGCCGCGACCCCTACATCCAACGGGTCCTCCGTAGCCCCTCCCCGCTCCTGCCTACCCCTCCACAAAGGTGATGCGCACGCCCCACGCCCTCGGGGTCTGGCGCTGAAGTGCCTCGTAGCGCACCCGAGAGTCTCCATCGTCAATCCCGAGCCACGCTGCCACCGCGTCCCTGACGGCCTTGAGCGACATGGTGTTGTTGTCGTCATCCCAACGCCTCGGACCCTGACGCTCAAGAAGCACCCGTAGCCTCTCCGTCTTCGGGCGCGGACACCCCAGAAGTCCAGCGGTCACGCGCCCCCGCTCCGCCTTCACGCGACGATGCCGTGTGAGCCAGTGATCCCGGAGGTTCGCTACGCTCGCCAGCCGCAGCCCTGGGTAGAACACAGACACCCCCTCGGGAAGTCGCGTGACCTCCACACGCGGAGGCTTCCCCACCCACAAGGGGCTTTCCTCGCGCACCTCCGGAAGTGAAGCGGGGCGTAGGAGCGCCCGCACCCCCGGGTTACGGCGCAGGAGACTCTCGGACAGTACGAGATCCTCCAGTCGTACGCTCTTGTGGCGCGCAGTCCCTCTCACCGAGTGCCCCCTCGCCTCTCGGACCGTACGGTCCAGGCAGTCACAACCCCGCGCAGTGTCCCTGGGTGAAGTTTCCCCCGCCGCACCGCCTGACGCACCGCCGCCTCCTTCATCCCCAGGAGCTTCGCCAGCTCCCGGTAGCCGTACGCCCAGAGCTTCACCGGGCCCCGGAGCGGCGTCCCCTCCACCACACGAACCGTCCGCTTTTTAGGGGGTTCCATGCGTAAAAGCCTAGCACATCCGAAACCCCCTACCATGAACCTGTCACACAGCACGGCTACTTGTGTGACATTTCCTCGGGCACGCTACCTCGCTTCCGAGGGTATCCTTATCCTCGCGGAATCTCTGCGGGCCCCCTTGTTCTCTCGCGGGGGAATTGTGGTAGAACCGTTCCATGGGCCTCACAGGACTCCTGAAGTTCAGCCAGGGCGACGCGATGCAGCAGCTTGCGGAGCGCGACACGCCCGTGCAGCGCGACATTCTGCGGGGCGCGCAGCGGGCGCTCCTCCAGCGGGGGATGGCCGCCAAGGAGCTTCAAGAAGCCGCGGCGCTGGTGCTTCAGGCCGTGGAGGCGCACAACGGCTCCAGGGTGGACGCGCTCTACACCCGAGCGTCGATCCCGCTGCGCGTCGGCACCGACCCCGAGGTCTTCGGCGCCTCCCTGGTAGAGGGCATCCTCGGGAGCCGTACTCCCTGGGAGGCCGCCTACGGCACCGCCCCCTGCAAGCTCCCCCACATGGACGACACGGCGGGCAAAGGCCCTCGCCCCTCCAAGGCCCCAAAGTCCTTCCCGCCCGTGCGTGGGGCGGAGGGAGAGGAAGCCCGTGCGCTCGGTGAAGGGGCTGCTCCCGCGAAGGCTTCTGCGAGGTGGGGAGCGCTGGCCGCGGGCGAGACGAAGGTCACCTACTACCCCTTCAAGAAGTTTGAGTCTCCCTCGGAGGTGGCTGCGCATCATGCTCGAACGTTGCCGCGCGGTCCCGAGAAGAACAGGGGGGCGCTCGTCTATGTGGCCGCCTACACAGCGCAGGGGGCGCTCGGTGCGGGAGGTGTGCTCACGCTGAATGTGGACTTCGGTCCGCGTGTGTATGATTCGCCGCCGGGTCCGCCGCCCAAGGACGTTCTCCAGCTTATGACCCGTGCCGCAGAAGTGCGCGCAGTGCGCTACGAAAGCCCGCTGTCGGAGGGCTTCGAGCCGTCGCTCAAGACGGCGACCGCCATCGTCACCTCGGAGTTCGAGGATGTCGTCAAGGGCCTCGGACGTACGGAAGACGCCTTCAAGCGTCTGCGGGCCGCTACGGAGGGGGTCTCTCTCACGCCGGAGCAGACGGCGGCCCTGAAGGGGATGGGGGACGCGCTGAAGAAGTACCCAGGACGCACGAAGGGTCGTCTGCGGGCGCTGGCGGCGGCCTGGGACAGCTTGCGCACAGCGTTTCCGAAGGACGCAGAGGAGCGCACGCAGCGCTACGAGAGCCCGCTGTCGGAGGCTGACGGGCCCAGGAGTCAGGCGCGCACTCTCCTCCGCGACTTCGAGAAGGACACGCACACCCGAGGTAAGAGTCTCTTGAGAGAGCTCTACGCTCTCAAGCTCTCCGTGGCTCCGAACGTCCTTCACGACCTTGCTTCCAGCCTGGACGAGTCCCCTCTCCACCTGTCGCTGAGTTCGCTGTGGGACGAGGTGGCCACGGTACAGGACAACGTGGCGCCGCAGCGCTACGAGAGCCCGCTGTCGGAGGCCGAGAGGCAGTCCGAGGGGGCGTTCCGGGCGCAGTTCGGGCTCACCGAAGCCAAGGGTGACTGGCCCGCCTCGGCGGACAAGATCCTCGCGGCCTACGAGACGGAGATGGCCGACTTGAAGGAAGCCCTTGCGGAGCTGAAGAAGGCCGTGGAGGGCGAGGACAAGCGGGCCGCCTCCAAGTGCAACGCCCGCGTGCGGGAGTGCCTGAACCGCCTCCAGGGCATCAACGGCGCCCTGTACGCCATCACCCCCACCACCCCGATGTACCCTCTGTACTGAAGGGCGAAGATGAGCACTTCCCTTGACCGTCTCCGCCAGCTCGCAGAAGCCTCTCGGTGGGAAGCGACTCCCGAGTCCTCCCCCGAGTTCGTGGCCAAGGAGAAGGCACGGGCAGCCCTTGCGGATTTCCGCAAGGATTTGCGCGCCCGGGTGACTGCTCTTGCGGATACGCTGCGTCCTCTCAAGCTGGGCTCGGAGTGGACGGAGCTTTACCAGAGCCTCAAGAACACCGCATCCTCGGAACACCTGGACGTGTCCGCCGCCATGGACGCCCTCCAGGACTTCCTCTCGGAGCGCGTGGGCTTCGAGCAGCGGCGGTGGGGTGTGATGGTCGATGGGGACTCCAAGCCTACCTTCTACCCCGTGCGGGACTTCCTCGTTCTCGACGTGGTACGGCACCACGTCAAGGAGACAGGCGCCGCGGAGGGTGCGCGTGTGTACGTCGGAGCGTACGCTCCAGACGGCTCCCCCGCGGCGTTTGATGGGAGCACGGCCCTCCGTGTCTACACGGTGACGGGGACGCAGGTGGTTCCTGTGAAGGATAGTGTTCCCCCCAACATCACGAAGGCGATGGCAAAAGCACCGAGGGCACGAGGGCCCTGACCGCCGTGCTCAACAGACTCCGAAGACTGGCCGAGGGGACGTTGGACGACATGGACAGGGCGGAGGCCCTGCGCGTCCCGTCCCACACTGCGCAGGGATGGCAGTCCTTCGTGCTGGGTCTCACGGCGGAGACGCCTCTGGAGACGGCGCTGGAGGCCGGGCTTCGAGCCTTGGCGCGGGCCCGTAACTTCCCGACGAACAAGGCGCTGGAGAAGAGCCTCCGCGCCTACGCCAAGGGGGACATTCCCTTCAAGGTGTTCGTCGGGAAGGTGCGGGAGCTCGTGAACGCGGGCATGACCCAGGAAGGTCAGGCAGCCTACGCCTCCATGGACGCCTTCGACGCACAGGTTGGGCAGGCGGGCCGTGCCCTCCACAAGGCGCTCGACAGACTCTCCCTCCTCCAGGAGGGAGAAGATGAGGAAGTCATGGACGTGCCCAAGCACGCAGACACGCAGCCCTCGGATGACATCCTCCAAGCCATCGAGACGCTCCGGGCACGGCTGGCGGCCCGAGGGCTGAAAGAGGGCAAGCCCTACGTCTGGAAGGCCGTGCCACGCACCCAGCGGGCGTCGTACCTGGACAGGGACGAGTGATGGCGAAGGACGCGCGCAGCTCCGAGCACGATGCGTGGCGTGCGTTCCTCGCCGCCACCCCCGCACGCTTCAACACCTCCGCGGAAGCAACGACGTGGTGGCGGGACGTGCTCTCTCTCTCGGAGAAGCATCCCACCGCCCGGGACCACGACCTGTGGGCCCTCGCGCAGGAATTCAAGAAGGGCCTACTCGACCTGCGCGTCTTTCGAGGACGGGTGGATTCGCTGTTTCGACAGTCGGAGAGCACAATGACCGTACAGGCACAGGCACAGACCGAGGCGTTCACGGACACCATGCGGGGCTTCCTCGGGTGGCTCGCGGGGGTGATGAAGGCCACGAAGACCTGGGAGGCCAAGGGGCTCCCCGAGGACGGAGAGGCGATGGTCCTGGCCCTCCGGAAGTCCATCCGTGACTTCGTGGACAAGGAGGTCCAGGCCAAGGAGTCCGTCGGCGCCTCTCCCCTGGACCGGCTGAAGTACCTCGCGGAGCTCACCCGGACCGTACGGTCCGATGAGTTCGAGGATCTCCAGGAGACGCTCCGGGAGGATCTCTGGGACCTCCCGCAGAAGATGCTGGGGAAGTTCCAGAAGGTGCGCAAGACGCCCGTGACGCACGCGATGAGCGACGCCGACGTGCACGCCCTCCTTCAGAAGGAGGCGCAGGAGCTTCTGGACGTGACCGAGGGGCTCACGCGCCATGTGAAGCTGCGCATCCTCCCGTTGGCAGACGCGCTCCAGGCCCGGGGGAGCGCCACGGTGAAGGAGTCGAGCGCGAAGTACCTCTACGGGCACCTGAAGGACGTGCTCAAGCACTTCGAGACGTTCATGGAGGACGTGCACGCCCACGCCCCGGCGGTGAAGGAGAGCTTCGAGCGCAATCTGGAGGTGCGCTTCACCCGCAAGGCGCGCTACACCCCAGAGAAGCTCCGGGCCGAGGACCGGGACTTCGACCGCCAGCACGCGGATGACCCCGCAAACAAGCGCCCCGACGCCCCCTACGAGGCCGCCATGGCGAAGCTCCTGGGCGCTCTGGGCGACGAAGACCGCGTGCTCAAGGGCTACGAGGGCAAGCTGAAGGCCGAGCACAAGGGGAACAAGGTCTCCGTGCTGGTGACCTTCACCGGGCCGAAGGCCATGCAGCTCGACAAGGACGAGGCCCTCCTGGAGAAGGCCCTCTACGCCATCGAGGATCGCCTGACCGACGCCGTGCAGGTCTTCGACGCGGACAGCACCGAGGATCCTGAATGGGCCGAAGGGATCCTCTACGACGAGGCCGAGTGGCAGGTCGAGGTTCTGTGAGCTTCTCGCAACAAATGCGTGCGCTCCTGGAGACGACCGATCCTGCCAAGGTCGCGGCGCTACAGGCCGAACGCGCGGCAATGAAGGCCGAGAATGCCATGGACACCGCCAAGGACGAGGCCAGCTACAACGCCATGCTCCCTGGGTTGATCCGAGCGTGGCGTGCGGCGGCGAGAGCGTGGGCGACGGTCGATGCAGCGGCGCCTCTAGGAGGCGAGAAGTATATTGCGGGTACAAAAAAGGACAAGGCAGAGAAGGCGGTCAAGGAGTGGTCCGCGGTGGCCAAGGAGGCGGGCGTCGCGGTGACGGAGGCGAAGCGGCCTCCGACATCGGAGGTGAAGGACGACCTGCACGCCATCGTCGCGCAGCTCAAGGACATGGCCTACCACCTCTACGCGGCGGACGGCACCGAGACGCCCGCGGAGCTTCTGGTAGCCGTGCGAGAGGACGCCGAGACGGTCAAGAGGCTCCTCGGCCTCGCGCACAACCTCGCGCTCTTCCAGCTCAACCCGAAGCTCAAGAAGCTGGGGCAGACCGCCAAGCAGACCCCGCACCTCCCCCTCCAGCCCCTCCGGCGCGTCAACACCGACGTGGACGACCTCATCGCGGCGCTTGACACGCTCAAGGTCGAACAGGGATAGTGGCGCATGACCTCATCGTCCGTCCGCCTCCTCGCAGACTGGGTGCTCCTCAGGAAGCTCCCGGCGCCCACGCGCACCCAAGGCGGCATCGTGATCCCCGAGACGGTGGAGGCCCCGTTGCACGCCTCCGTCCGCGCCGCAGGGCCCACCGCAGGCGTTCCCGCGGGGGCGAAGGTGCTCTACGAGCCCAACGCCGGAACCGAGATGACCTTCGAGGACACCCCCTGTCTCCTCCTGCGTACCCCCTTCCTCGTGGCCCTTCTGGAGGACTGAAGTGCGACACCCGAACCCCCTGGACACCCTGCGAAGCATCACGGAGCGTCTTTCGCGCCCAATCACCGAGGCCGCGGACACCTACGACGTGTCCTACATCGGAGGCGGCACCTACACCGTCACCGCGCCTACGCCCTGGATCGACAAGCTCCTGGCGGCGCTGTCGAAGCAGTTCCCGAAGCCCAGGAAGAGCGTAGCGGGTGCGAGGACGACGCTCTACACGAAGAACGAGAAGGCCAAGAAGGCCGCCCAGGAGTGGCTCTCCGCGCAGGGCCTCTCGTCCCAGGCCAAGACGAGCATGGGCGACAGCCTTCAGGGAGGGGAGACCCTCCGCGAGGGCGCCGCAGTCGCCGTGACGCTGCGCTACGCCATGGGCGTCGCCGTCTCCCCCGAGGATGACGATGACGAGGCTGTCAAGGCGGCATACGCCTTCCTCGACAAGGTGGAGAAGCGCCTGCGCTGGACGGGCGTGAAGGCGCGTGTCGTGGCGGAGCTTCACGCGGGCACGCACGGGCAACCAGGAGAGGCGGAGGTGCGCGCGGTGCTCTCCACGGAGGACATGGGCGCCCAGGCCCTACGGGATCTCGTGACGGCGGGGAAGGAGCGTCTCCAGGAAATCCTCCGGGGGGAGACGTCCTCGGTGCGCAAGCATGTGCTCAACGACGCCGAGGACCCCTGGACCGCGGAGGTTCTCTCCCCCGCCCGAGCTCGGGCGGCCTTCCTGGGGGTGTCGGAGGCGAAGCAGCCTACCTACGATGAGGCGCGGGCGGCCTTCATGGCGTACCTCAAGACGCAGGGCTGGACGGTGATCGACGGGCTCAAGATTCCCTACGCGGAGCATCCCGACGGGGGGCTGCGCCTGTGGTTCAAGAAGCAGGCGATCTACTACACCACCGCGAAGCAGCACGGCGAGAAGGAGATGCGCAGCTTCGGCAACGCGCACAGCGCGTGGGTTTCCGACATCCGAAAGATGTCGCCCGAAGCGACGCTGAAGGACATCAACATCCCCCTCCTCCTCGCCCAGGAGCCGTGACGGTTCCATGAACCCGTTGGACAGACTTCGTAGCCTCGCAGTGCTCGCGGAAGCTGTACGAGTGAGCGCTGCACCTCCGGCTCTGACAGAGCCGGAGGTGCCTCCCAAGGTGCAAGCGCTGGAGATCCAGGCGCAGCTCAAAAAGGCAGGTATTCCCACGGACATTCAGTGGAGGGACGGGCACGCACACTTCACGGCCTCTTCTGCGGGGTATATCACGCTTCGCTGGGGGGTGCGCGGAGACAAGGCGCTGTACTGGGCCTGGGAGGCCGACCGCTCTGAAAAGCTGCCCGGCGCATCCAAGGACTACGCAGGAGAGTTTCCGCTGCGCGCGGGCGACGTTCAGCGCCTCCCTCAGTGGGCAGATGGGATTCTCGCGCCCAAGATCCTGAAGCGCCTCGTCAAGGAGGCGAAGGCCGCCTTCGACAAGATCCAGGCAGCGAGAGAAGAGACGAAGACGAAGGCTGCCGCAGCGGAGGGCTCGGCAGAGGATGCCACAGACAACGTGTGGTCTGTCGTCACGCTCGGGAAAGACCACGGCTACGCGACGGAGGTGGACACCTTCGCATCCAAGGACGCTGCTGTGCAAGCCGCCAAGGAGCGCGGCGGCGTCTACGTCGTGAAGGGCACACAGATGTGGAACGAGCCCCTCGGGCAGGTCGAGGAGCACGACAAGCCCGCCTGGACCCGGTACTTCCCATGAATCCGCTGGACAGACTGCGCAGCCTTGCGGAGTCCGTCCGGAAGCAGTCCGGGGTGCGCTCCAAGGTGAGTGACCTCCTCCTGCGCTTCCACGAGGCGCAGAAGGCCCTCACGCAGGAGAACGACCACCTCTTCCACGCCTTCGAGGACATGGACAAACTCCTGGCCGAGTGGGGGAGCCTTCCAGCCTCGGAGCGCATCGCCCTCGGTAAAGAGTACGGAGAGGATCTCACGAAGGCTGTGCAGCACCTGACGGCCCTCGGAAACTCCAGGGAGGACCTCGCAGACCGCACGTGGCCCCTCCTTCAGCACGCGGGCCCCGACGCCCGGAAGGACGTGCAGCGGGCGCTACGGCTCCTCACCCGCGTGGACGCCTTCACCCCCACCGCGTTCAAGTCTGCCGGATAGCTCAGGCGCCCCCAGCGCCTCTGCGCAGCGCAGGAAGTGCCCGAAGGCGTCCAGGAGCCTCACGCGCTCCGAAGGCGTCAGCACCGCCCCCTTGAACAGCCGACACTCGGTGTGGTTCAGCGCCCCGCGGAGTTTCGCCAGCGCCTCCCCCAGCGCCTCCTTGGATCCGGGCGCCGTCATGCGTCCCCTACCGCCGCAAATACCTCCGGCGGAACCTCCAGCTCCTTGCGGAGCACCACCGTCACCTCGGGCTGAAGCTCCGTCAGCGTGGCGAAGGCCAGCTCCCCGTGCCACGTCAGCCGCGCCCGATGACGTAGAACCCCCGCATCCGTGTCGATCTGAAGGAGAAGCCCCGAGGCCGTGCGCGTCACCGCCCACCGCTGCGAAGGATAGCTCCACACGTCCCCGTTCCACGCCAGCCCCGCCCGGCGAGCCACAAGCCGCGCCACAGCCTGTGCGCTCAACAGCACCAGGATGCTCACCCGCTGTACCAGCATCGCCCGTAGCGTCATCCCCAGAAGGATACCCCCTCCCGCGCCGCCCGGAAGCCACGATTCGAGCGGTAGCACCCAGCCTCGGATCCGCTACACCCCCAGCGCCGCGCCTGGGAGCGCCTCCGTCCCAGGAAGCAACCGGACGCGGATTGGACCGTACGGTCCACATCCTCTGCGCATGACCCCCGGTCTTTCCGTCCTGTGTCGGGGTTCGGGGTCGTGCTAGGGTTCTTTCAGACGAGGTGTCTGAATGATCGTGTCTCCCGTCCTCCTAGCGTTCCTCGGTTTCCTTCTGGCGGCGTTGGGCGCGGTGGTCGGGATGGCGATACGGTGGGGGGCCCACGCGCAAGGCGCCGCCCACACCGAGAAGGACATCACGGACCTGCGCGCACGGGCGGACAAGGACGCCGCGGAGCATCGCACCGAGAACCGCGAGCTGGCCTCCCGGCTCCGTGCTCTGGAAGTCTCCTCCATCCAGCAGGCCGCCCTCGCTCAGGAAATCTCCCACATGCGCAACCAGTCCACCGAGCGCCATGAACAGGTCATGGTCAGGCTCGACAGGATGGAAACGCACCTCCTCGCGGGGGCCCGAGTCCCGTGACCGAAGTTCGCGCCGTGCTCGTTGCCGTACGGGAACGCGCCAGCGCCCTCGCCCTCGTACGCGCCCTGGAGCGCCACCTGCCCGTCAAAGGCGTCGCCTGCGCAACGCCGAGCGAGACCCTCGTAGCCCTCCCCAAGACCCGCCTCGCCGTCATCGACGTGACCCTCTCCACCTCCACCGCCCTCCTCTACCAGCTCGCCGCTAGAGTCGTCCCCGTCCCCGTCATCGTCATCCTCCAGGACCTCGCACCCACAAGCGTAGACGCAGCCCTGCGCGGAGGCGCCGTAGCCGTCCTCTCCTGGCCCGTAGACGCCGAAGAGCTCGTCACCGTCGTGCGGAGACACCTCCCGTGAACGACCTCGCCCTCCTCCTCGCCGCCCTGTGCCTCGCATGGGTGCTGCGTCTTCGCCGCCAAGTGGTAACCCTTACCCGCGAGCGGGACGACGCCTGCCGGAACCTCGCCCGCGTCGAAGGACTCCTGCGCCTCGCCAGACAGGAAGTCGCTACCCAAACCCTCGTCATCGCAGGCATCTCAGCCTCCAAATCAAGGTGACTCCCCCTCCGCGCAGCGATATGCTCCACCCAGACATCGCCATGATGCCCCGCCCCCGGTATCTTCCCCTTCCAAAACCGGACCGTACGGTCCAACCCCAACAGCCCGCCCCGCAGGCCGTCCTCACCCGTACGCCCTGGGGCCTCCAGCCCCGCTACCCCGTCCTCCCCTCCCCAGACTCCTCCTTCGTGGAGTTTCCGGCCCTCAGACCGTGGTCCTCCCCGCCCCTCCCACACGAGAGCACTTCGTGACCCCCATCGTCCGACAGCTCTCGCGCAGACGCCCTCCCCAAACTCAAACAGCTCTTCCTCGCCTACTCCAAAGCGTAGACGCCCTCCCTCACTGAGTTCCCTAACTAGGCGAAATCACTACGCTCCTAGACACACCAACATCCCCAGGCCCACACAGCCCACCCCATGAACCACAAGACCAACAGAGCTCCAGAGACAAACAGAGCCCCCAGAGAGGGCATCTCCCAGGGAAGCCCCCAAGGAGGCCCCCAAGGAGGCCCCGTCCGAGAACGCTTCCCCATGGGCTGTCTGTCCCTCGGAGGCTTGGTCCTGGGCGGCTTGGTCCTGGGCTGCGCGTCTTCTCCGCTTCCCAGAAATCTCGTTCCAGAGGCAAGGCGCGTAGAGGCCTCCACAATGTCAGGGGACCCTCGGGGGGAGGCGTTACCGGAGGGGGTGCCTGTGGGGGAGTGGGTGGAGGCTTTGGAGGCAGGGAGCTGCGATCACCAGCCGATGCCGTGTCCTCCGAGAGGGGGGATTCTGGTATCGGAGGCGCGGGCGGTACGGGACGGGTTGTTTCGGGTGCGGTACGACGAGCTGCGGGTTCACTACATGGCGGACCGGGAGGTATGGGGAGCGCAGCGGGAGCTGTACGAGGGGGCGCTTCGGGAGGCGGACCGTACGGTCCATGCGCTCCGGCCTTCGTGGTGGCAACAGAATGCGCTGGGGCTGGGATTCGCGGGGGGGCTTCTGGTTGCGCTGGTTGGAGTTTCCCTGACGGCGTTTGCGCTGCGGTAACGTTCTACCGTTTGGTAGCGCCTTGGGTATGTTTGGGGCATGGCAGGACGAGCATGGACGGAGTGGGAGAGGCGCCAGTTGCGGGAGGGGATGCGGCGCAAGGTATCTGTGGAGGAGCTGGGTCGGCGGCTGAACAGGACGGCGGGGGGAGTCCGGGCGGCGTACCGGCTGTACGTCGGTCACGGGCCTCTGAAGCCGTGGTGGCGACCTGAGGAGGTGGCGACGCTGCGGCGGGAGTGGAACGAACTCAGTCGGCGGGCGTTGTTGGCGAAGGTTCGGGAGGCGTCTGGGGTACGGCGATCCTGGAACTCGGTGCTTAGGAAGGCGCGGGAGCTCAGGCTTCCGGTGATGCAGGGGTGGGTATCTCCGAAGAGGGCGGAGGCGATCACGGGGTTTCACCAACGGCAGCTTGTGACGTTCCTGGAGCATCACCCGGATGTTCCCGTGAGGCTTCGCGGGTACGGGACTTCGGGGCGATGGGTGGCGCGCTTCGAGCTCACGCAGGCGGCGCAGGTGTGGTGGGCGGGGGAGACGATTCTCGCAGCGGCGCAGCGCCTTGGGGTGGCGACGGGCACCCTTCGGCGTCGGATGCCTCCGGGACGCCCGCTCATTCTCTCCTCGACGGAGAAGCACGGGGTGGGGCTCCGAGCGCGCTATCCCCGGGCTTTCTGGGACGAGCTGGCCGCCGACCTTCTGTTTCAGGGGGAGAGGATTTCTCAGGCGGCTCGCCGTCTGCACATCGACAACGGGCGCCTCAGTGAGACGGCGAGGTCCCTGGGGTTTCGGCGCAGCACCTACTGGATGCTCACCCCCGCGGACTGGGACAAGGTGGCCCAGACCATCCAAGCCGAGAAGGACGCCAAGGAGCGCTACTACCGCCCCGACACCTCCGTCTCTGCCCTCGCCCGTAAGGTCCACCTGCGCGCCGACACCGTGCGGGCAAGCCTCCTCGCCCTCCGCGTCCCCTACGAGAAACACGGCCACGTCTACTGCTTCCAAGGCACCCCAAAGGCCCTCGTGCGGCTCCTGGAGGGGCACCTGAAGGCGTCCCCCCGTCCTGTGCAAGCGCCGGGCTTCGTGAAAAGTCAGCCCCTCCCGTGAAAAGTGCCCCGGGTGCTTTTCTCCGGTTCCGTGCTCCAGAAAATCAACTCCCCCTCCTTTTGGCCTTGCCAATCTGAAACCAGTTGCTATGTTGTTGGCGTGGGAGGCACGAACGCCTCTCCTGGGAGCGCATCATGGCCATCCTGAATCACAGGGAATACAACGAGGTCCTCTCGATGCTCCGGCACGCTTCGGCGGCGGGCGACACGACCGAGCTGGCGCGGTGGGCGGACAAGCACGGTCCCGGGCTCATGGCGGAGCTGGGGATCGCGTGGGGGGTCGCGCCGGACCCGAAGGCTCTCAGAGCGAAGCCCGAGGAGGCGCCTGTGCGGTCGAAGGTGGCGTCGGCGGCGCGGGGGGAGCTCAAGGAGGCGGCCTTCCGGGTGGGGATCGAGAAGTTCGCCAAGGGGGTGCACGGACCCCTGGTGAACCTCGTGGCGCGGTGGGTGACCCGGGAGGCGGGGGGTGACCGCGCCTTCTTCACGAAGCTCCACAAGGTGCTGTCCTCCAGGATGGGGGTGGGCCTCGTGGCCGCCCTCCTCTCCGCGGGGCTCCTGCCCTTCTCGAAGTCGGACGCCGAGGGCAACCCCGAGAACACCGCCGCGGTGGTGGCGCGGGAGCTCCGGGTGTTCGCAGCGCAGAGGACGCTTTCGGAGGGCACCGACATGGCCTTCGAGGCCCTGTCCAGCGCCGTCCCCATGCTCCTCGGAGCGCTGTCCAGCGCGGAGGACCCCGAGAGGGCGCTGGAGGACGCCACGCGCTCCTTCCAGCGGGTCCGGGCGGTGGTGGACTCCATCCCCCTCCCCGAGGAAGACGAAGCCCCCGCGAAGCCGCGCCGCGCCTCCAGGAACTAGCGTCCGACACCCGAGCCCGGTAGGACGCCCTTCAAGGCGAGCCCCGGGCTTGGGGTCGTGAGATGTACCTCGCACGCATCACCGCCCACGACAGCAACACCCCGGCCAAGAGCTTCGAGACGCTGGCCGAGGCCCTGGAATGGGTGGGTCTGCGCGAGGCGTGGATCGGGGAGGCAGGCGTCGCGCCCTTTCCCATAGCCTTCCGAGTGGTCCTGGGGGTCTGTACCGGGCGCTCCTACAACAGTAGCCCTGCCATCGAGCCTCCAGCCAGCGGACCCTGGGGGTTCGGAGGGCTTCTGAGGATCCTCCCTGGAAATGTCACAAAGCAGAGCTCCATTGTGTGACATTTCTCCCGAGCGAGCCCCTCCATCTTCGGACCGCACGGTCCGGTTCCGTTCCGAAAGGAGACTCTCCATGAGGCGCTACTTCGCGCGCCTGACCGCCAGCGCCCCCAACACCCCCACCACGGGCTTCGAGACGCTCCAGGAGGCCCTCGCCTGGGTGGGGGATGCCGAGGCTTGGATCGTCCGTGAGGGCCCCGGGTATTTCCGGGCCATCCGGGTCTTCCGCGGGGAGTGCACCGGGCAGTGCTACGCTCCCGACGGCACCGTCTGGGGCGTCCCATCCTTCGGCCCCGGCGGCTTCGGGGGCTTCTAGCAAAGCGCACATCCCCCGGGCGCTACTGCCCAAATGACCTGTCACACAATCCCCACAACATTGTGTGACATTTCCTCCGAGTACCGCCTTCTCCCACGGACCGTACGGTCCGGTTTCCCTCTTGCCCATAGCCCCCGCGTTGCTACACTTCGGGTATGACCCTGCATCCCTACGAGGATCCGAAGTGGTGTCTGGAGTACCCGCTCCGGGGGCAGACCTACACCCACGGGGAGTATCAGCTTCTTGGCTGGATGAGCGCGCACACGCCGCGTGTGCGGGTCTGTACGCCCGACACGGACATCTTGAAGCTGGCGGAGAGGATCTTCGGCGAGGACGCGCCTGTGGACATGCCGGAGGCGTACCGTGTCCAGGTCGTTCGACCTCCCGCGAAGCTCGCCGCGGCCTACGCTCGCGGGAAGCTCGTGTGGGAGGAGGAGCACTACAGGAGGGCGCTATTTCATCACCTGGATGCGCTCCCCGAGGACGAGCCCCTCCCAACGCCCTTCGCGCCCTGCTTCGGCAACGACCCCCCGACCCCCGCTCTCCGAGGGCACGACGGGTGCCCTGACTGCGTTCAGGGCGTGCGGCTCTGCGGCACGACGTACACGGCGCTCTACCTGAAGAACCGAGAGCGCCTCGCCTACTACACGCGCCCCGATGCCGGGGCGTCCTTGGAGGACGCCCCCCAGGCGAACGAGAGCGATCCCCTCCTCGCGGTGATCGTGGCGGGAGGTGAGGCGAGGATCCTTCGGCTGCTTCCGGAAGCGTACCGCCGCGAGGAAGACCTCCGCGGGCTCCTACAGTACCCGCTTCTCGGGTTGTTTCGCATCGTGGAGTTTCACGACATCGCGCCCTACTACGCGATGGCCGACAGGGCTCGGGCGCAATACCTCGCGGAGCAGGAGGCTGCGCGACGTGCGTACTCGGCGCCGCGGACCGAGGATGCGCGGAGGAACCTCCGGCATCTCCTGGGAACGCAGTGACCTACGAGGAACTAGACCAGCACCTCGCCGCGCACCCGCAGGAGCCCTTGCTCTGGCGCGGACGGGACGGCGCTGTCTTCCGTGTGGTCCTCCGGGGCTGGGACACCTTCAAGGGCACCCGCTGGGCGCGTGTCACTCTCCCGAACGGGGGCTACACCCTGGTAGCCCCCTCGACCCTTCATCCGCACCCCGGAGTCAACCCATGACAACCCCTGAAGTCATCATCTCCTGCGCCTTGGGCTTCCTGGGCGGACTGGCCGCCGCCCGCTGGATCCGCGGGGACATCCGTCGGATCTTCGTGGCCTCTCCCCGCACATCCAAGGACTCCCCCCGTGACCGCTCCTGAAGCCCGCGCCCTCGCCGCCGTCTCCCTCGCCTTCGGTCCTCTGGGTTGGCTCGCCGCCGCCTACTGGACCCGGGTGGCCGAGCGCCTGGAGGCAGCGGCGCCCCCTCCTGCAAACTTCCAGGGGCCGAAGTGGCCCCTCCAGCCTCCGCATCCCCTGGTGCGCCGATGAGTCAGGGAGCTCCGGGGGTTGCATAGAGCCCCGGCGTTCATAGAGTTCGCGGGAGTAGCCGTGGGCGAATCAACAGGTATCTCCTGGACAGACCACACCGCAAACTTCTGGCGGGGCTGTCACCGTGTGTCTCCGGGGTGTGAGAACTGCTACGCGGAGGCACTGGTAGTACACAGGCAGAAGCTCCCTCTGTGGGGGCCGCCGAAGACCACTCTGCGACGCAGGGGCAAGTCTGTCTGGAAGGACGTACCCCGGTGGGACCGCGCCGCCAGGGACGCGGGCGTGCGTCGGCGGGTGTTCGTGAGCTCCCTCTCGGACATCTTCGAGGCTCACCCCCAGGTCGCCCCGTGGCGCGCAGAGGCCCTGGCGCTCCTGGCGACGTGTACACACCTCGATGTGCAGCTTCTCACAAAGCGTCCGGAAAACATCCGAGGCATGGTGCCTCCGGCGTGGCTCGACCACTGGCCTCGGCACCTATGGGTGGGCACCACCGTGGAGGACCAACGCCGCGCCGAGGAGCGCATCCCGCACCTCCTGCGGGTACCCGCGCCCGTGCGGTTCCTGAGCTGTGAGCCGCTGCTGGGGGCGGTGGACCTCACGATGGCGTTGGAGGAGTTCCAGCCTCTCAACCCTGACCTGTCTCAAAAGCCGCCGCCCGTCCAGTGGGTCATCGTCGGCGGGGAGAGCGGTCCCGACGCGCGTTCCTTCGAGGTGGTGTGGGCGCGATCCATCCTCCGGCAGTGTATAGCCGCTGGGGTCCCGTGCTTCGTGAAGCAGCTAGGAGACAACCCCCGCACGACCCTCCCTGCCTCAGAGGTCTGGCCCTCGCACGGACTATGCGGCAAGGGAGTGCAGTTCAATGGGGACGGCTTCGGGCACTATCAGGTCACGGGCCTCGCGCATCATGGCGCCGATCCCTCAGAGTGGCCCGCGCACCTACGGGTGCGGGAGTTTCCAGGAGGCTCGCCATGACCAAAGATGAACCCCAACAGCTACTAAGGACACGAACCATGAATATCGAAGAAAAGGCAAGGCAAGCGCAGGTAGAGCAAACCGTGCTCGCGGCGGCACGCGCGGCACACGAGGTCAACTCTGTCTACAGTGCCACCATCGGGGACACGCCCTCACCGGCGTGGCACGACCTCACCCCCGCGCAGCGCCAAGGGGTCCTCGCCGGGGCGCAGCACGCGCTCGACGGCGGCACGCCCGAGGCGTCGCACGCACTCTGGCTCCAGACTCGCGCCGCGGAAGGGTGGGTCTACGGCCCCGTCAAGAGCTTTACGGAACGCACGTCTCCGTGCATGGTCCCCTACGCGGAGCTGCCGGAGGCGCAACGCAGGAAGGACGTGCTCTTTCAGTCGGTCGTGCGCGCCGTGGCCGAGGCGCTCCGATGACCACGGAGACAGCCGACCAAGCGAAGACAGAAACCGTAGACCATCCAGCCCACTACGGCGGCGCGGAGAACCCCTACGAGGTGATCCGTGTCATTGAAGCCTGGGGCCTCGGCTTCTGTCTCGGGAACACCGTGAAGTACATCGCCCGTGCGGGGAAGAAGGACCCTGCGCGGGAGCTGGAGGATCTTCAGAAGGCCCTCTGGTACCTTCAGCGACACATCGCGCGCATCACCACGAGCCCCGCGAAGACGCCATGAGCCGCGCAACGCTCCCACGGGCTTTGGTTCTGGCCAGGATTTCCCTCGCATTTGGGCGCGTCGAGCGCGCCACGATGCACGAAGATGGCCTTCGCCCTGAGACCGACACCGACCACACCGTGATGCTCGGGCTCATTGCTTGCGAGCTTGCTCCGCCCCACCTGGACCGCGCGAAGGTCGCCGCGTTCGCCCTCGTGCACGACCTCGCGGAGGTCTACGCGGGGGATGCGCAGACCCTTGTGATCTCCCTGGAGGCCAGGGCTCAGAAGAAGGCCCGCGAGGACGCCGCACGACTCAGGCTATCCTCCGAGCTAGGGGAGGACTCATGGCTGGCCGCGCTCCTCGCGGTCTACGAGGCGCAGGAGGAACCCGAGGCCCGCTTCGTGCGCCTGACGGACAAGGTGCTCCCCAAGCTCACGCACGCCTTCAACGGGTGCGTGGCCGCGCACCCCATCGTGGACCGCGCGGGGTTCCTTGCGGCGCACGCCCGGCAGCTTCAGGAGCTCCGGGAGGCGTACCCGGAGTTTCCCGAGATGCTCGATCTCCTCCAGGACGCCATGATGTACGCCGAGAAGTGCTGGTTCGAGGCACACCCACCGAGCCTTCCGCTGTAGTTCCCGGGGAAATGTCACAGTACGGGCATCCGCATTGTGACATTTCCTTGGGAGCGGCCTACGCTAACCTGTACCTATGTACAGCCAGGGTGCCCTTCCGTTCCATACCGCGGCGATCTTCCGGGGGTTGAACCTTGAGCAGCGGGCGGTGGTGGAGCACCTGGAGGGGCCGCTCTTCGTCCCTGCGGGCTCCGGAACGGGGAAGACGACCACGCTCACCCGACGCATCGCCAACCTCATCGAGGCGGGCGCCAACCCCTCACGCATCCTGGCGGTGACCTTCTCCAGGAAGGGTGCGGAGGTGATGAACGCCCGGCTGGACGCCCTCCTGGGGTCTCCTGTGGGCACCGTCTCGACCTTTCACGCGCTGGCCTTGAAGATCCTGCGTACGGAGAAGCGCTGGCGCCCGGAGGACGGGTGGGAGGGGCCCGACACGGAGCACCTGTACTACGGGATGCTCAAGCAGGCCGTTGGGTGGAGCGCGGACGAGTCCACGATGAACTGGAAGGGGGCGGATCCGACCTACCTCCAGCGTCTTTTTGCTTTTGCGAAGGTGAGCCTCCTCAAGCCCGACTCCCCGGCCTTCCTCCAGCTCGCCAAGCGCCTCGGGAGCCGCCGCAGTCCCCTTGTGGGAGACCCACACAAGGCGCAGGACGCCTTCAGGCGCACCGAAGTCCTGCGCCTTCTGCGCAAGGTCTTCACCTTTGACGACCTCGTGGCAGAGGTCGTGCGGCTCTTCGAGGACGAGAGCACCCGTCTGCGGTGGGCGTCCAGGTGGGACTACCTCCTACAGGATGAGTGCCAGGATCAATCGCCGGACCAACACAAACTCGCGGAGCTCCTCGCCCGGGACCACAAGAACTACATGGTGGTGGGGGACTTTTTCCAGTGTGTTCATTCCTGGCGCGGCGCGTCGGTGCAGACCTTCCTCGCCTTCCCCGGCGCCTGGGGGGCCACGGTACAGCCCTTGTGCCGCAACTATCGTTCGGGGACGACCATCGTGGCGATGGCCAACAGGGTGCAGCGCAAGATGGCATCGCTCCTCCAGGGCGCTCCGTCCTCCGCGGAGCTTGTGCCCGACCGCGATACCCCAGGGGTCATCGAGGGCTGGCTCTCGGAAGACTTCGACGCCGAGGGGGAGCGCCTCGCAGCGCGCCTGAAGGCTCTCAACGCACAGGGGGTACGGTGGCGGGACATGGCGGTCCTCACCAGGGCTCGCGCGCAGTCCAGGGCGCCCGAGGAAGCCTTCCTCTCCGCGGGGGTGCCGCACTTCGTCCTCGGAGGCGTGTCCTTCTACGAGCGCAAGGAGGTCAAGGACGTGCTGGCGTGGCTTCGGGTGCTCTCCGACAGGGCGTCCTGGGACGACTTCGCTCGGACCCTGAGCGCGCCCAACCGCTACGTCGGTAAGGTTACCATCAAGGAGCTCCAGTCCTACCTCAAGGCCGCCACGGGGATGCTTCCCCTCCCCTGGCAGACCTGGGCCCAGGGCGTCACTGGGTTCTGCGAGACCGCGAAGCTCAAGCAGGGCACCCTTCGGGGACTGCGGGCATGGGCCGACACCGTGGAGGATCTCGCTCTCCGGAAGCTCCCTCCGGTGGACGTACTGGGGGCGTTCTTCGGGCAGACCTCGTACCTCACATGGCTCCAGCAGTCGGAGGGGGAGGACACCCCGGAGTCCTCCCGGGTGTCCAACGTCCTTGAGCTCGCCCGGACCTCGGCGCGGTTCCCTACGATCCCGGCCTTCCTCGACCACATCGCGGAGGTGCTCTGGCGGGAGCGGGAGGCGAAGAAGAACGGACAGCCCACGGAGGCCGTGACCATCGCCACCATCCACAAGGCCAAGGGCGCGGAGTGGGACGTGGTGGCCGTCCTCGGGGTCAACAACAACCTCCTCCCGCACATCCGCGCGGACGACCCCGAGGAGGAGCGTCGGATCTTCTACGTTGGGATCACCCGCGCGAAGGACCACCTCATCCTCTCCGCCGTGCGCGGGGCCATCGTGGGGCAGCGCTTCCGCCCCCTCGCCCCCTCTCCCTTCCTGTCCGAGGCGCGCGTTACCCTCACCGACGAACAGGGAGAGGAGCTCGTGTTCACGGACGATCCGACGGAGCTTCTTCAGGAGTCTCCGTGACCCTCATCTCCGAGGGTCTTCGAGAGGTCGCCTACCCTCTCTACGCGCGGGCGGGGGCGGGCGGCGAGTGGCGTGTCCTCGGGGAGTACACCCACGAGGCCGCCCGGGACTTCCTGGCCAGTCCATCCCACGATTACGTCGCCTGGGACGTGTGGCGGTACAAGGACCATTTCACGGTCGCCCTCCCTACAGGACGTACCTGTCTTCTGATAGGACTCCAGCCGCCACAGCGGCATCCGCGCCTCCGGGACGTGGACATGCTCGGGATGCATCGCGCGTGGCCTGGGTACTGGGAGTCCGCGTCGGTGTGCTCAAAGCTACGTCTTGCCCGCGAGTGGGGCGTGTCCTTCAAGCTGCGCTGGCGCGCAGCCGTCGCCTTGGTGAATCTGGTAGTGTCTGCGAACGCGGGGCTGCCTTTGGTGCTGCGTGACGCGGCAGAGGCCCTGAAGTCCTTTCCTGGGGGGCCTGAAGAGGATCCAGTACGCTTCGCGGCCAAACGAAAGGAGTTCGCCGCCCGGACGAGCGATGCGCCTCGTCTGCGGGACACGCCCGGGTGGGTCCTGGAGAGCCTCGAAGTCCTCTACTGTGAGGGGTACGAGAGTGCCGCGGAGGACGCAGCAGCGCGCGTTCTGTGTGCGAACAACGCCGCGCCCGACCCCCTTCCCCTCTCGGTCCTTCATGGCCGCGTCGCCGCGCACCTGCCGCTCGGTCTGGCGCTGTACGCAGCGTGCTACGGCTCGTACGGGTTCATTCCGCGCGAAATCCGTGTTTGATGCCTTCGCGTGCAGCGCACCTCCGGCGGCCTACGGACACTCGGTGGACCCCTGAGCTTTTAGAGCGCGCACGCACGGCTCTGCGGAAGTACGTGCGCCGGACGGGGAAACTCCGGGGCGCGTACATCGCCGTCGCCAAGGCCCTCAAGGTCCCGCACAGGGCGCTCCTTCTGGCGGCGAAGCGCGCAGGGATCACCGTGGCGCTTCCAAGACGAGGGCCGTGGTCCGCTGCGGAGGTGGGGCGGCTGCGTTGGCTCTGGTGCTCGGGCGCGTCGTCCCCCATGCTCCTCAAAGGGCTTCCTGGCAGGACGGCGGGCGCGATTGGTCAGCGGGCCAAACTCCTCGGGCTGTCCAAGGATCGGAGTGAGTACGTCACGCTCACGGAGGCCGCGCGGCGGCTGGGGGTGCATCGGGATGTCGTGCATCGCCTTCTTCAGCAGCACAAGCCGTACACGCGCCGCGGACTCACGCGCAACGGAACGGTCTCGACGCGCAGGCATCTTCCGTGGTCGCGGGTGCGTGCTGCGTACATCCAGAGCCTCCAGGATCGCTACACCCTCGCGGACGTGGCGCGGGAGGCGGGGGCGCATCCCGCGGCGCTACGTCGCGTTCTGAGCGCCAAGGGCCTCGTGTTCTACAACGGGCGGCGGCGTACCTATTTTGACAAGGCGCGGTTCGATGAGCTCGTAGCCATCTATCGGAACCGCCCAGGGAGACGCACGCCATGAAGATTCCTCCGATCACGGGGTTCCCCCTCAACGGGCTCCTCTGCTCCGCGTGCGGGGCTCCGCAGTACCAGACACCCTCCGGGACGGTGTGCCGAAGCGGGCACGGCGGCGCGGAGGGGGTGGCGCCGCCTGCGGACTACGACGCCGCCCGCGCGGAGCGGGATCGTCTGGGCAAGGTCGTGCAGGCTGCGTATGTGCGGTGGCTCCTCCAACGAAAGACGGAGGGTTCCCTTGTCCCCGACACCGCCCTGGGTCCCTGGGGGACTCTCTCCGAGGATGCGCGGGAGCTGAGTCGGTACATAGAGGAGGCCGTCCGGGACGCCGTGAAGGGGGGCTAGATGCTCTCCGCCGACCACAAGGCCCAGCTCTGGGACATCCTCCACACCGCACTCCAGGCGACCGAGGGGCGCGCCCCTCCCGAGGAGCTCCGAGCGAAGATGCGGGGCTTCCTTCGGGCGACAGGCGAGCCCGAGGAGTCCGCCGAGGGGCTGGACCGTACGGTCCTACTGAGGGAGGGGGCGGAGGTGCTGTACGCGGAGGTCCGCGCGGTGGCCGCTGCCCCGCCGGAGGACCGGGAGGCGTACGCCGCGTGGCTGACGGAGTTTGCCGCCAGGGCCCGCCTCCTCGTGGCGCAGGGCCTCCCTCCCGAAGATGTCCGCAAGACCATCCGGCTCCTGGCAAAGCAGGTCGAGGCGCGGCCCTCCCTCGGGTACATCCAGGGCATCTCCCGCGAGGACGACGCCCCCTGGCGGGCCCTCATCGCCCAGGCCAGAACCATCCGAGAACTACGGCACCTCGCCGTGGGGGGCCGTCAGGGGTTGGGGGCTCCGCTGCTCTCCGGAAACCTCAAGGGCTACACGGACAAGAGCTTCCCCCTCCTCCGTGCGGCGTGCCCCACCCCAGCGAGCTTCGGACTCTGGGGCGCGCCCATCTCCGGGTACGTCTGGGATGCGCTGACCGCCCTGGACCTGAAGGCCACGTTCTATGTCGCGCTCCCGGACCTCCTGAACACGCTGCGCCGGGGGAGGCTCCGGGCCGTGCTCCTCCTCGGGTACGCCTCCTCGACCGAGTGGGAGCTCCTCCGCGAGGCCCTCTGGGAGTACACGGGGCCCGTGGTCTACGCCTTCGAGTCCGACTCCGAGCGCCTCGTCTCTGCCCTGGAGTGCCTGGAAGAGAAGCTACGCACGGCGTAGCTTCTTGATTGCAGCGCCTCTCCGAGTCCCCATACTCCCCTTGCCCCCGCAGTACGGCCCCGGGTTACTTCGTCAACAAGACCAACCCAGGGCGCTTCTTCTCGGGGGCACTCCCTCCCATGGCACACACCCTCCCCCAGCCTCTTCTCGCCGCCCTGGAGCTTCAGACGGAGGACACCCTCGGGGTGTTCCGCGGAGCTACCCGGGAGCTGCCCGACGGACCCGGGTACAGCCACGCGCGGCATGTCGTCAGCGACACCCGCGAGTTCCTCGCCTTCATGGAGGTGGACGGCTGGGTGGTGTGCGAGGTGCGGCGGAACAGCCCCTCCGTTCGTCCGGTTTCGTCCTCTCCTTGGAGCTCCGGGCTCCTGACGTTGGACGTGCCGGGGCTGTTTGGCGGCCAGGAGTGCGTAGGCTGCGCGCCCTGGCTGTTCTCGCTCGTGATGGAGCGGGCGGCGTCCCCGCTCCCCTTGGACAGGTTTGTCGCGCTGGGGGCGATCCTGCGGTTGTGGGCGCCCACGACGCCCACGGAGCGGCGTCTTGTCCTGTCTGGGGGCATTACGCCCGTGGAGCGGGCACGCCGGGTGGTCAAGCAAATCCCGAGGGAGCTCGCGGCGGCCATCGAGGCCATCGCCGTGCGAGATGCGGGGCTCCTTACGGAGGAGCTTCTCCGCTTCGAGACTTCAATTTCCACGGAGGAGATCCTGAACACCCTTCATCATCGGGACGATCTGGCCTGCGTACAGTGGGTGCTCTCCCTGCGACACGAGGGCGCCGCGCTCAGGGACCGCCTCCACGCGCTCGACGCGGACGGGGAGCGCTTCCTCCGTCACATCCCCATGGGCGCTGCGCTGCACACGGACCCGAGGTTGTCCTTCGTGTCTGCGGAGCCCGATGCGTGGTGGGGGGGAGCCCGCACTATGACCTCCAAGCCAGAGATCTCTCCGGACAGGCTCATCACCCCCGAAGGGGAGGTGCGGGAGGTCCGTCCGGCGAACGGCACGGACTACACCCTGGAGGAGCTTCAGGGCTTCGTCGGGGGCTACATCGAGCTGGTGCCCGTCCGCAACAAGGAGGTCCTCCTTGTCGTGGACGAGGAAGGGAGACTCAAGAAGGACTCCAAACTCAACCCCGGCGCGAGCGTGCTCGCAGGCCGCGTGATCGTGGGGACGGTCCTCCTGGTCCGTCGAGACAGAATTCTGTAGCGTCCTCGCCGGGGCGCCCTACCCTGATACGGGGCCCGGTCGGCCCCTCCCGTAGGGGGTGATGCCCCTACGGCCCCGTTGCTCCGCTCGCGGCGCGGGGGTAGTTCAAGCGGCACGGTGAGGGCCGTTGCTTTGCGCGCGTACTCGGCACGGGGAGCAACCCTCACAACCACGGGGAAGCTCAGAGGTGGCCACCTCTGGGTAGAACCGCCGAAGGCCCTGAAAAGCTGACGGAGCCGGTAGAAGGCCGGGGAGGTTGTCCACCCAGGGACAGTGGTGTAGGCGATGGGCCCATCGCCGTTTCGTTCGACTCGGAGACCTGGGATTACTTGGACCAGAGGGCGTAGAGCGCCGTGTAGGCATCCAACGCGACACCCTCCGCCTCCAACACGTCTGCGGGGGTGGTCTCCGCGTGCATGAGCGCGGCCTCCGCGCGCTGCACGAGGCAGGCTGACACCAGCACCGCGTCCTGACGACTTCCTTCCCAAGGAAGAACCTCCGCCAGCCGAAGGGCCACCCGGAGTCCTGGTGGCGCTCCGAGCAGGCGCTCCTTCGGCGCCCAGGGGCGCTCTCCGTTCACAGGGAGTGCGAGGCCTTCCTGGTGGAGCTCCCGCGCGTAGCCCACAAGGCCTCGCAGGGAGCGCTCGCCTCGCGCCATGTTCGCGGCCTCCGCGGTCTTCGCCGCTTCCATCTTCACCGCTTCCATCTCTGCCCGGACTTCGGGGGAGGGGACGGGGGCTTCTCCGGGGGCCAGCCAGACCTCCGCCCCCACTGCGACTCCGAGCGCGTGCCAGCGCGCCACAGCGCGGGTGTAGGCCGCGCGCTCCGCAAGGTAGGCCGTGCAGGCGGCGGAGAGGATCTTGCTCACAGCGACACCTCGGTCTCTCGGTGGGCAACTGCGACCTCGAAGGCCCATCGGCGCTCCCCCGTGTAGGGCTGGAGGCTCGCCGGGGCTCGGGACGTGGGGGTCACTGTCTGGAGCCGTGGTCGGGGCTCCACCGCGCGCCCGAGGCGCACGGAGAAGGTCGCCGTGCTTTCCGGGTCGAGCTGCACCCGGCAGAGGGTGCGGGCTCCCTCCACGGTCAGCCATGCATAGGTTCGGACGCCATCGGTGAGGATTTCTGACATGGGAGTACCTTTCCGAGAACGGGATTGGGGACGGACGCACTACCGGGACATCTTCCCTTTGAGGAAGGTCATGGCCTCCGTGACGGACCGGGGGAGGCACCCCTCCGTGTGGAGGGGGATCACCTGCGTAGAGCCCGCGGGGGTTTCCGCGTCCCACAGTCGTAGGTGGGGAGTTCCGCTGTCCTCGCAGACCAGGGCGAGAACGACCCCCCGGACGCGACACGCGGGGGCTTCGAGCACCGCGTCCAACGCCCCCCTCGTTCCCAGGAGCGCCCGGAGGGCTTCCTCCAGCGCGACCACATGCCGGGGGAGAGCGAGGGCCCCACCCCCGATGATGCGTACGGCACCGTCGCCGGACCACGCCTGTCGTGCGTGGTCCACCGTAGCTTCGAGGCACACAGGGCCCCGCCCGATCCCGTCCGCCGGAGGGCGGTGAATCGTGAGGGTGCATACCCCCTCTCGACTCACTACCCATCGGAGACGCCCCGATGCGGTGCCGTGGGCCACCTCCCCCGTCTCGGGCGCCACGTCCGGGCCCGTGATGCCCCCGAGGGCGGAGGGCGGGCACCGATCCTGAAGGTCTCCTACTCGGATGTCTCCCTCATAGCGCTCCTCCGGAAGGTCCACCCCGGCCCACAGGTGTCCGTAGGCTCGGGCCAACCTCCAGGTTGCGACTGCCTGGCTTCGAGTGAGGGTTTGTTCGCGGAGGGCCTCCGCGTCGCGGGCTAGGAACTCCGTTCGGGATGTGGTGGTCTTCATACCGCCACAGGCCCGGGGCTCACGCTCTCGCGTGTCCTACCGGGCCGAAGGCGTGCGGTCCTGGGAAGAGTGTCCCTTTCGGGACTGCCCTCCGCCACCCCCGCACAGGTGGCGTTTCGCGCTACTTGCCCTTACTGGATCTCCAGTCGCCTCCGGGCTCCGAGCTCCCCCCACCGTGTCCGTGGGGATCATTGCCATCCTGGAGGGGATACGTTCCCCCTCCGTTAGTTCTCACTTCACCACCTCCAGGTCCAGGAGGAAGGCCAGGGGGATCGTGGAGCCCTTGGCGAACACCCGCCCCGTGCGAACGGACCGGAAGGCGCGAACGGCCTCCACATCGGCAACCAGGGTCGGGGTGCAGGCCCAGCAGCAGGGGCCCAGAACGGTGATGAAATCGGCCTCGCGGCCACAGGTGCAGATGTCCATGATGAGTCTCCTTTCCACGTTGTTCCGTCATGCCGCCGCGGCGGCGGCATCCACCACCACGGGCGTCTCCCCGTAGTGGGTAGCGATGAGGGTGAGCACCGCCGTCTCCTGGTTCGCCCGCACCTCCCACATCTTGAGCCCGGCGTTCCACGCACGGTCCTGATACGGGAGCGCCTTCACCGCGGCGATGAAGGCCGGGTTGTACGGCGCCACCACCCGAAGGAACGCCGTGTGGGTGCCCTGGTGCCGCGTCACCGAGGTCTTGCCCGCCGGGGGAGGCGCGGGAGGCGCGATCTCCGCGACGGGAGCCTGGAGGATGGCGGCCACCATCTCAATCGTCGCCCACTCCACGGTGGAGCACGGATAGAACTCCTGGACCACCGCCTTGACCTTCGCCACCTGCCAGACCGGGAAGGTCCAGCGCTTCGTGACGGAGGAGAAGATCCGCCCGGGGATCTTCTTGAACGCGAAGGACGCCGCCTTGTTCTGAGGCGCTGTCAGCCTCAGAACCGTCCCGTCCACCACCACCGTCGCGGCGCCCGTCCCCGCGGACTGCGCAAGGATCGCCGCGAGCCCGATGTATCCCAGGGCCTTCACGCCCTGGATGAGCAGCGTTCGCGTACCCTTGGGGTGGGCGTACGAGAGCGCCCAGTCCACCCGCTTCACCAGCTTGCGGAGGTCCTCCTCCCCTCCGCCGAGGACGGTCTCCAGGACGTCCGCGTGGACCGCCTCCAGCACCTCCGCCGTCTCCGGCGCAACCCCGAGGAGAAGGGCCGCCGTGAAGGCGTCCCGCGCCGCCCTCGCGTCCGCCGCGAGGGCCTTCGCGTACAGCTTGTTCTCGAATCCCCGGCAGATCGGGCCGACGCCCGCGTCCAAGGACGCCGCGTCGGTGAGGGCCCGCAGACAGTGGGAGCAGGACCGTACGGTGGACATGATGGGAGCCTTTCCGGGGGGCTTCGTTGCCCCCGTGAACAACAACATAGCAACGCCTTTGCGATTGGCAAGGGGGGTTCCGTACGAATTCTGCGGAGCCCTTGAATTCAGGGCATTTCGTGCGAACGAGGGCCCTCGGGCTTGCGCTCGGGCGCACAGAGGCAAGGCTTTGCGGGATGGCATCGCCCCCACCGATTGCGCCGCTCGGCGGCACCCCGCCCTCGCTTCGGGAGGTGGAGCTCACGTTGGAGGGGCTCTACGTTCCCTTCGAGGGGGGTCCTGCGGTTCATGCCGCGCTCTGCTGCGGACGGCTCTACCTGGGCCCGACGCCTCCCGCGCGCTGTCTGCGGTGCGGTCGGGATGCCTTCCCCGCGGCGACGCTCCGGAATGCCTCCGAGGTTCCCCACGTCGCGCACCTCCTCGTGCGGGGCTACTCCCCGCCGCGCCCCTGAGTTTTCGGTGAAGGCGAAGAAGCCTGGGGATCCCAACCAGCTCCCGCTCCTGGCCAAATCGGTACTGCGAGACGGCGATGCCCTGGCGGGGCTTCAGCGGTTGGACCGTACGGTCCAGTCCTGCGTACTCTGTGCGCGGCACAGGACTCGCGAGCTGGCCTTCCTCGGGGGCGGCGCGACGGCGCCTCTTCTGGTGCTCCTGGGGGAGGCGCCCGTGGGCAAGAGCCCTACCTCTCCGCTGGGACAGCGGGAGACCCTGTGTCTGCGGGAGGTTCTTCAGGAGGTGGGGATTCCCGAGGCGCAGACCTGGATCGGAAATGCCGTGGCCTGTCAGGGGTACGGAGCGCCCTCCCCCGGGGAGCTCTCCAAGTGCCTACCTCACCTGGAGCAAGCCCTTCGGCTTCTGCACCCCGCCGCCATTCTCCTCCTCGGAGGCATCGCGGCTTCTCAGCTCCTCGGGGTGCGCCGGGATCTGCGATACCTACGGAATCAGTGGTTTCAGTGGGAGGGGATCCCCGCGCGGGTGACGTGGCACCCGGCGATGCTCGCAGGATTGGATGCCCGCACGATTCAGGTCATCCGTGGGGAGCTCCTCACAGACATGGACATTCTGCGACAGCACCTCAACCTCCCTGTCCCCGTGAAGCCCGTACCCCCAGACGCACCCCCATTCTGACAGGCGGGGCTTACATTTGCGTTCCCCGGGCGTATGCTTCCCGTGGAGGAATGCATGGAAAAGTGCGTGGTGTGTGGTGGTAAGCTCCTTCCCGGTACACAAGCGGCGGAGGTCATTACGGGGGTGGTCGGCCCGAAGGGGACGCTCGTAGGATCTTCCAGTTGGGGGAAGATGCACGGCGACTGCGTGACCGAGATCCTGGGGCGCCCCAAGGACGTGCTGGAGCTCCTCCGAAATCGCGTCGAGGCTGTCAAGGCGAGGGACCTTGCGCTGGCGCAGGAGGCCGAGAAGCTCGAAGTCCCCGGAGCGCCCGCGGGCGCATGAACGCCGACGCCACAACCCGACTGGCGGTAGAGCTGGAGGGGCACCCTCCGGGGACGCCCCTCCACGAAGCCCTGGTTGTGGCGAAGAAGGTCGAGGCGTGCCAGCTCCAGCGCGACTTGTCCGCGTGCTCGGAGTGTGCTCATTATGAGCCGTGCGCGCTGGTGAAGGCTCACCTGCGAAATCTCAAATACGGCGTGCTGGCCCCGCACCTTCGTCAGCACGAAGAAACCCTGCGAGCGAGACGATGACCCCTGCCGAAGCCCCCCCTCCCGCGCCGCAAGAGGACGCGGCCCACAAGCCCTGGCCCGCGGCGGTGAGTTTGCGCAAGGAGCTTCGGGACGGTGCGCTCCACCTCGCCCAGGCTCGGAGCATCTCCTACCACGAGGCCGTGTCCGAACTCGTGCGCCTCGGTCTTCAACACCTCGCAGCGCCTCCCCCCACCGAGGTGCGCCACCGGGATGTTCCCCCGCCGCCTCCTCCCACCCCCACGGCCTTCCGCCCCCCTGCGGTCTCCCGCAACCTCGGAGAACGCGCAGCCCCGCAAGGGCACCGTCCGCTTTCCGTCGTCTCGCTCCTCTCCACGGAGCACAGGTGCCTCTACAACCGCGCCATCCTCCCCCCGGGGCAGATCGCAGAGCGCTGCGCTGGAACCTGTACCCACGAAGTCGCCGGTCCCCACGCCGCGTGCACCTTCCCCACATCAGGGGCCGACTCCTGTACGCGCTTCCGTCCGGCGAAGCCCACCCGCCGCTGAATAATTCCTCGGTAACTCCCGAGGGATCCTGAAAATCGTCGGTCTCGGTACTAGCCGCGCGCAAGGAACAGCGGTATTGCTGCGTCCATGCGGAATTCCCACGACTTCAGGGGAGGTGTGCTGTGAGTGCAGCCGAGGCTTTGGAGGCGGAGGGGGATCCGCGGAGGAAGGGGTACTTCACGAAGGTGTACCACGACAACATCCGGGCGGGGGTAGTGGGGGCGTTGGGGGGCGCGGTGAACTACTGCGTCTATCAGGCGCTCCTCATCCACATCTGGAGGGCTCGCCGCGGGGCGCTGTCCTTTTGGTGGGCGCGAGGGCTTTTGGTAGCGCGGGCGACGCAGGACACCCTGGCGGAGATGTCGGACGTGGGGTCCTCCCAGGTTCGGCGGAGCTTGAAGGTGCTCCTGGACCTCGGGGTCATCACCCGGATCGCGGACAAGTGGCGCAACCACATCTACATCCTCGGGTACCTGGACGCCCAGGGGAAGGAGCAGCTCTTCCTGGACACCTTCATGGACAAGCGCATCGCGGACCATGACAAGGCCGCCGCCCGGCGGCTCATCGAGAGCACCACCTTCTACAAGACCCTCCTGCGCCGCGTGGCCGACGGAGATCCGAAAGCCGTCCTCGTCCCCTACGACGATGCCCCCGAGGTCGGGGACCCGGACGACGTGGACCCGGACGGCAACCCCCTCCCGCCGCGTACCGCGGGGCCTCCGAAACCCGACACCCCCGCACAGACACCTACAGTGTCTCCCCCACCGCCGCCACGGGCGCTCCCCTACGCAGGGAGGGACTGCCCGGACGTAGCGGCCCTCGTGGCGAGGGCTCCCCGGGGTCCCTGGTACCTCCACCCCCCAGGGGGTTCGGGAGGGGTGGGGAGGGGGGGAGGGGTCCCCTCGGGGGGCAGCGCCGCAGCGGGCGGTTCGGACACCCCAGGGCCGCGCCAGAAGAGAGAAGGGAGTGGAACGCTAAGAGATAAGGGAGAGGAGGTATCCCTTACGTCTCAGTCAGTACCCTTTCAGGTTACTGAGTCCTCGACTCCTTCGGAGTCTTCGTCCTCAGTAACCTTCAGGGTACCGACTTCGACTCCAGGGACACCTCCTGGCGACGCTGCTTCTCAGGCTTCGCTTCCCCAGGCAGCTCAAGGGGCGCCACTTGGTGTGAGGAACGTGCTCGGTGTGGCCCCCTCGGGGGCACCTTGCGTCGGTACCGTGACCGTGGGGAGCGCCGCGGTTCCACTGAGCACCCAGGATGGCACCGTGGCCGTCGCCCCGGGAGGTAACCCGGTCGGGGAGAAGGACACCTCCTGGGATTTCCTGGAGGAGCCTACCCAAGAGGAGCCCGAGACCGATCCTATGACCTGCGGCGCAGAGACAGTCCCGGCGCCTTCGGCCCCGGGACGTGCCCCCTACCCCCCTACCCCCCTACCCCCCACCCCCATCCCCACGGAGGACTCCATGACCGATCCGACAGACCCCGCCCTTCTACGTCGGCTGGCGCGCATCACCCAGGGGCCCCTTCGGGTGGTGCCCGGGGGGAAGAACACGGAGGGGGGCGTCGCCGGACCGCGGCGGGGGGTAGAGTCGCGGGAAGGGGGGGCTCCCGCCCTCTCTCCCGTCCCGGGGTCCTCGGGCGCCCGCAAGGGGGTGTTTCTTGGCGCCGGGGGAGATGCGTCCCTGGAGGATCTTCTGGGAGTGGACGAGGTGGGGGATGAGGCGACCTTCGGGGAGGGGGGTTTGCCTGGGCCCGCGGGGCTCCGGAAGGTGTCCGAGGAAGATGAGGGTCCGCCGGAGGACTGCGAGGTGTCTGGCGCTTCCGAGGCGTCCTCGAAGTTGGACCGTACGGTCCGACCTTCCCTTCGGGTGGTGCCCCCCGCAGCGCAGGACACGCCGAAGGCGCTCGACGCCAAGCTGGCCGGGTTGCGCAAGACACTCGCCGCGAAGCGCGCATCCACGGCGTGTGTGACGCCGGAGCGTTCTCCCTCCCGGGGGGCTGGGAAGGCTGGGGCGCGGAAGGGGGCGCGGCGATCCATGTCCGCGCCGCGGGATCCTGCGGCGCTCGCGTGGTATCAGCAGGTGGAGACGGCGTGGCGTACGGCGATGGAGGCTCTGGACCCGACGCTCCTTCTGCCGCTCTGGGGTGCGAAGGAGCACGCCCAGCTCAAGGGGATCTTCGCGGCCTACGGGGGCGGCGCCAAGGCGACCTCCGTCGTGAGCGCGGGGGTGCGGTTCTTCGTGCGCTTGTGGGACACGTTCTACCGGCCCCGGTTCAAGGCTGTGGGGCATCCGCCCCTCAAGCTGTTCTTCGCCTGCCACGCGGACATTTGCCCGACCGCGGTGCAGGTGCTCGGGGCCCTGAAGATCTGTCGCGCGATGGATACCCTCCGCGCTTCAGGTAAGCCCATCCCCGCGGAGATGGGTCTCGCGCACGCGCAGGCGGAGGTCCACCTCGCCTACCACGGCATCACCCAGGACGTGCAGGTGATTCCCGCGGACAAGCGCGGCCCGATCCTGGACGCCGCCCGGGTGAAGCTCAACGGGTTCCTCCCCGGTGGGACCTCCAAGAGGTCTTCTGCGCCCAAGGAGGCGTTCGGGCCCTGGCACGCGCCGCGCTTCGTCGGGGACACCCCCGTCCCGGAGCTGCCTCTCCCCGCGCCCTCAGAAGCGCTCCCGGAGAGCACCTCCGTAGCCCTCCCGGAGCCCGTCTCCGGGGATCCGTGGGCGAGTGAGTGAGGGCTGCATCGGTGACTGTTTGCGGTCACGGAAGGGGTACGTAGGCTAGGACCATGGCGGTGCTGGAGGAAATCAGAACACCCGCGGACTGTCTGGACCGCTATACGGTGGACAAGACGGCGTACATTCGGACGCGGACGCTCACGGACGCGGACTTCCTCGCCATGCGGATCCCCCGGCGCTTCTGGGCGTCGGACCTGAACCTCGTACCCTCTCATGTTCGGCGGGGCGTGGCGCATTACATGAACGACGTTCCCACCGTGTGTGCCGGAGGCACGGGGATGCTTTTCTTCGGGGGCGCGGGCAAGACAAGCGCCGCCACGGTGGTGCTCAAACACCTTCGCGCGCACCTCATCCCTGCGCTTTTCCTCTCCGCGTCGGAGATCACGGACGGCTCCAAGGACCGGGAGCGGTTCCCGATCCTCCTGACCCGGGTGCGCACGGTCCCCGCGCTCCTCATCGACAACTACAGCTACGCCGAAGGTCTTGACAAGTTCTTCGGGGAGGCGCGCTGGGAGGCCCTCGTACGGGAGCGGGAGGCCAATCTTCTCATCACCCTAATGACCACGCTCAACCTCCCCTCCTTCGTGGCGGCGTGGAGCGCGCAGACCCCGAAGCTCTACTTCTAGCCACCGTGACACCCTCAAACACACCCCCGCCCGCGCCTCTCTCCTCCGAGGATCCGTTCGCAGACATTCCCGAAGCGGGGGCGGAGCCGTTCTCCTTCGAGCAGTCAGAGGAAGAGCCGCAGGCGGAGGACCCGGAGTCTGAGGCGCCGAGCTTCACAGAGCCGGAGCCCGCCTCGGATCTGGAGCGGCATTTTCTCCACGCGGTGCTTCAGGGCGGGACCACGGCGCTCAACGCGGTTCTCCGCAAGGGTTTCGATCCCTCGCTGCTTCGGCCCGATCTTCGAGAGATATTCGTGTTCGTGCGCAGCTACGCGGATGAGTACAGGGCGTTCCCGACGCTCGCAATCCTCGCAGAGCGTTTTCGGTTCCAGGCGGAGACCCCCAAGGGGACGGCGGAGTTCTTCCTGGACGAGATCTACAAGCGCGAGATGGCGCAGCACATCACGGAGGGTGTGCGGCAGGTGCTCCGGCACCTGGAGGCGCAGAATCCCTACAAGGCGCTGGAGGTTCTTTCGCAGCTTCAGCGGGATGCGCGCAGGCGCGAGGCCAGCGCCTCCGTCACGACGCTCATGGGGATGCTCCCAGACCTCCTCACCCACTACGACAAGGTGAAGGCGGGGCTCTGCGGGATTCCGTCTCCGTGGCCTACGGTGACGAAGGCCACCCTCGGGTGGTGGCCCGCGGACCTCGTGACCTTCGTGGCCCGGCTGGGGGCCGGGAAGACGCAGGCGGCGGTGGTCATGGCGATCCATGCGTGGCTCAAGGGGCACAAGGTGCTCTTCGCCACGATGGAGATGGGGGCCCTGGCCATCGCCCGGCGCATGATCGCCTCCGCGTGCCGCTTTCCTTTCGGGGACTTCCGCCGGGGGCAGCTCCCCGAGGCCGCGGAGGTGTTCTTCCGCAAACTCCCTGCGCTGGACGCGCTCAAGCGCCTCCCCGACCTGTACATCTCCGGCGGGGGCTTCTCGGCCAATCCGGAAATCCTCCAGGCCCAGGTGGAGCAGTACGAGCCTGAGCTTGTCCTCGTGGACGGCGCTTACCTTCTGGCGATGCAGGGGAACACCGCCACGGAGAGCGCCGCCCGGGTCTTCGACTTCCTGAAGACCATGGCGCAGCGCGTCCAGAAGCCCGTCATCACCACCACGCAGTTCAACAGGCAGGGCGCCAAGGAAGCGCTGGTAGAGAACATCGGGCTCACGGACCGCGCCGGGTGGAACGCGGACGCGGTGTTCGCGCTCTACCGCACGGAGGACGACGTGACGGACGGGCGCCTCACCCTGAAGGCGCTCAAGATCCGGGAGGGGGAGCTCATCCCCGCGATCCAGTTGAACTGGGACTTCGACCGCATGGACTTTTCCGAGCGTCCTGGCGCGGGGGTGACCTATACTCCGGGGCAGGAGATCGGGGTGCTCAACGACCCAGCCCTCCCGGAGCCTTCCACGGAGCACAAGCCCTATCGCCCGCAGCCCGTAGACGAGGACCCGAACGACCCCTTCTACGGGCTTCCGCACTCCAGGGTTTTCTGAGTCCTCCTCCATACGCAGAAGAACAGGTTTCCATGAGCAAGACACCCTCGAAGACGAAGCGCCCGAGACTACCCCCCGCCGCTGTCGTAGGCCCTGAGCCCGAGCTTACGGCGCAGATCCTTCAAGCCCTGAACGGGGACGACACGGGGATGGGCTACACGGTGGTGACCCTCACGGAGAAGCTGAAGCTCCTCTCCGAGGCGCTCCCGCGCGTAGCCGTGATTCTCTCCCGCCTCGTGGAGTCCAAGCAGATCTCGGTCTACGGCAAGGGCCGCTATCGTCGGAACGACCCGAGCGCCTGACCTCGTGCTGCCGTCGGTCCAGGTTCCAGCCGCCTACGAGACGGCGTGGGGGCGGGCGTTCTGCGCGGACGCGCGCTGGCTCCTCTCTCAGCTCCCTCCGGATAGCGTGGACCTCGTGTTCACTTCCCCTCCCTACGCGCTTCTCACGCAGAAGGCGTACGGCAACGAATCTTCCAGCAAGTACCTCCGGTGGTTCGAGCCCTTTGCGCGCGGGGTTCAGCGGGTGCTCAGGTCCACGGGAAGTTTCGTGGTGAACATCGGCGGGGCGTATCAGCGGGGTACGCCGACGCGCTCGCTCGTACACCTGGAGTTACCCTTGAGGATGTGCAGGGAGTGGGGGTGGCACCTCGCGCAGGAGTGTTTCTGGTACTCCCCGACGAAGCTCCCCATGCCCGCGGAGTGGGTCACCGTGCGAAGGCTCCGCCTCAAGGACGCTACGGAGCTTGTCTACTGGTTTTCCAAGACCCCATGGCCAAAGGCCGACACCCGCCGCGTACTCCAGCCATACTCCGAAGCCATGCGCGATCTCATCTCCACGGGGAGACGTCTTCGGCGCAGCCCTTCGGGGCATGTGGTAGGGGAGGGGTTCGCCCAGGATCTCGGTGGCTCGATCCCCTCCAACATGCTCACGCTCTCGCACTCGGAGGCCACCTCCGAGTATCTCCGGCGCTGCAAAGCCGTCGGGCTCAAGCCCCACCCGGCGCGGTTTCCAGGAGCACTCCCTGAGTTCTTCGTGAAGCTCCTGACGGAGCCCGGGGACTGCGTGCTGGATATCTTCGCGGGCTCCAACACCACGGGGCGTATCGCGGAGGATCTTCAGCGCCACTGGCTCTCCGTCGAGAGGGAGCCTTCCTACGTGCAGGGCTCCCGGTTGCGTTTCGATCCCCCGGGTAAGTGGCTCTACAACCTCCCTGGCAGGGTGGGGCTGTCCGAGGAGGAGCTGGACCGTGCGGTCCAGCTCTGAGTTCAGGTGGGGACGGGGATGCCGAGGGCCTGGGCGACCTGTCGGAAGGCGAAGCCGTCCACGGTGATCCCCGCATCCCGCTGGAAGGCCCGGATGGCCGTCTTGGGGTCCACCCCGGCGCGGGCGAAGCCCCGATGGCGCAGTTGGTGGGCAATGGCGATGGCGGCGAGGACCATCTCGGAGGGGAAGGGCTCGCTCCAGATGACCACCCGGGTCTGGCGGTTGACGCCCCAGTCGAGCAGGCAGTCCACGAAGTCCACGGTGTCCGGGTGCGCGTAGCCCTGGACGGACACGGCCTCGGTGCGTGCGAGGCCCGCAGCCAGCATCGTCGGACGGATCCGAGCCCAGTCCCGCTCCATCCAGGCGATGATCCGCTCGTAGGCGTCCTTGCCCCACTGCCGGAAGAAGTTTGCCCAGTACGCCTGCCGCGCCCGGTCGCCGTTCACCACCGAGGCGGCGAACTCGTCCACCGGGAAGCCCCGGAACACCCTGCCCGCCTCCAGGGGCAAGGCGCTGCGCCGTAGCCCTCCGTGGGAGTCGATGGCGAACCAGCATTGGTCCCCCACCCACGCCAACGGCGCCTCCTTGCGGAAGGCGTGCCCGAAGACCACCGCCCCCCGCTCGTCCATGTCGTCATCCTCGCCTTGGTCAGTGTCCCACTGTCCCTCGGCGTCGAGGTACGACCCGAGGCAGTTCTCCTCCGCGGCGACGCTCCCGCAGAGTTCGCCCTTCTCCTTCGCGGTGAGGGGGGTGCCGTCATCGTCCTTCTTCCCATCGAGGCCCCAGGAGGCCAGGGCGGGGAGGCCCTCGCTTGCCACGAGGGCGCTCCACTTGTCCCAGGTCCGCGCCAGTCCACGGGGGAAGGCGTGCAGGATGATGCCGTCCACGCCGATGTTGCGCGCCCGTCGGGTGAATTCCAGGAGTTGCTTCTCCCGTTGGGGTTCGGAGCCACGGATGGCGCCGAGCCATACCTGGACGTAGAAGCCCGGACGGGGTTCAGGGCGCATGGGATAGGAGGTGTTCATTTCCGCAGTCTCCGGCGTTGCTCAGGCAGTGTCAACCGCGGTAGTCTTCGAGGGTGATCCCTGCCCTCCTCAAGCACATGGCGCTGGCGATCCACGAGTCCGACGCGGACCTGGACCACAAGGGCGTCCACCGGCTTCAGAGCGCCATCGACATCGCGCGGGCGCAGCTGGTGAAGTACGGGTATCTCACGCCCGGGTCTCTCACGGGGCCTCTGGAAGAGGTGCGCCTCACTCCGAAGGGGCGGGAGCGCAACCTCAAGCACGCCAACCACGACCGGGTGGTGAAGACCTACCGCTTCGATCTCCTCTACGGGAAGCTCCTCGCGGCCAACCCGCCGAGCACGAAGGCTCCAGCGAAGGATACGGCGACCACGAAGTAGTCCCGCGGTCCGTAGCTTTGGGTAGACTTCCTCCGTGAACGCCGACGAGGTGTCCTTCGTCCTGCGGGCCCTCGGCTCCAGGCAGCTCAAGCGCGGGCATCGCTACGTCAACGGAACCTGTCCCCTGGCGCGGTGGCGGCACAAAGGCGGGCACGACCTCAACCCGTCCTTCGGGATCTCCATAGACCCGGACAGAGAGTCCCGCTTCCGGTGCTTTGGCTGCGGCATCGGAGGCTCCCTCTTCGAGCTTCTCTGGGCGGTGGAGGGGCACAGCAACACGCGCCATCCGGAAGTGCAGCGGTTCATCCAGGCGCACAACCGGGAGACGCTCGCGGCGCTTCAGGCGCGGCTGGACCGCCTTTCGAAGGAGCCCGAGGTCGTCTACCAGGAACTCCGTGCGCAGCGCCTCGGACTCAAGGCCGAGCCCGGACCGTACGGTCCGGTGGCGACGGACCCCCAGGTGCAGCCCCCGCCTCTCCCCGAGAGCGAGCTGTGGCACTTCCGGTTCCTCCCGGAGGACGTGATGGAGTGGCACCAGTTCAAGAAGCGGTACATCACCCGCGAGACTCTGGACCGCTTCGGGGTTCTGTGGCACCCGCGCGCACAACGTCTTGCCGTCCCTGTGCGCAACGAGCACGGGGGGCTTCTGGCGATCACAGGGCGCCGCGCGAACGACTTCCTCTGTCCGCGGTGCAACGTGACCTACCTCACGGTCCATCTCGGGGGCAAGGACCGCAAGCGTTGTCCACGGTGCGAGCGGGGGCAGCCCCCGAAGTACCTGCACTCCACGGGTTTCCGACGGGACTTCGCGCTGTTCGGGGAGGACCACGCAGCGGGGGCTTCGGGAGAGGGGGTGCTGGTCGAGGGGCACTTCGACGCCATGGCCGTCGCGCAGGCCGGGTATCCCTGTGTGGCCGCCATGGGCTCCTGGCTGTCGTGGTGGCAGCTTCGGCAGCTCCGCCGCCTCTTCTCCGCCATCACCATCTTCCCCGACGGGGATCATGCCGGGCGGGTCATCGCCCATAACTTCTACAAGACGCTACGTCCGGTCATGCCCGTGCGCATCGCGCAGACCCCCGAGGGGAAAGACCCCGACGAACTGCCGGACGAGGAGCGCGCCCGCCTCCTGCGCGAGGCCCCCGAGGGTGAAGTGTTTCTGCGGGATTTTCTAGCGCGTCAGCCTGTTGCCAATCAGCGGGAGTTAGCTATACTCTGAGGGTGGCGCGGGGGTACTTTCACCCCCTCCGCACCGCTCCAGGGGTACCCATGATTCTCGCTCGCATCACCCGCATCTGTGACCGCTGCGCCAAGGTCACGGAGGACAAGCCGCTGGACCCGGGCGCGGTCCCTTCGCAGGTGTCGAAGGACCCGGCGCTCAAGCTCATCTTCCGCAACGAGAAGGGGGTCACGGAGGTGTCCTTCGATGACCTCTGCGGGGACTGCCAGGATGCGCTGGAGAAGGTGGTGCAGCGGGTGGAGCTCACCCGCAAGGGCCGGGGGCGGGAGCTTCCGCCCGTGCTCATGGAGAAGGGGGACGGGGCGGCGCCCGCGGCCTTCGAGCTCCCCGTGGATCCGTCGGTGGGGGCGTAAGCCGACGCCATGGAGCACAAGAAGCTCACGCGGCTGAAGAAGCAGCTTCCGACGGGCTGGGCGGAGGAGGCCGACGCCATGGGGGCGGCGTCTCTCCGGGACGTGGTGATCGAGGCGGAGACAGCCTTGGTGGAGACGGACAAGTCGCAGGAGAGCGACATGAAGCTCCAGGGGGCACTGGAGATCGCCAAGGACCTCAAGGGGGCCTACACGGACGCGAGGAAGGCGCAGCGGGCGAAGATCGCCTACGCGCTCTATCTCCTCGCGGAGAAGGGGGTACTCTAGCGGGGAGGGTGGCTTCGGCGCTCACAGGGAGCAGGGGTTGTGTCGCGGCACAGTCTCTCGCGGGTTCGAGTCCCGCACGAAGCTCCGCGCCTGAGGGCGCACATGCCGGGGGTGGTCCCGGTCTGGAGCGAGGCACGATGTGCCTTGAGGTGATGTATGACAGACGCAGCGCAGCAGTGGTACACGCGGGGTGAGGAGTCCATCATGGACGCGGACGCGGTGGAGACGCTTCGGCGGCTCAAGCCCGACCGCTTCTGGCTCCCCGTGGGGGCCTCCAAGGAGGTGATCTTCGTGGATGACGAGTGCATCGGCATCCGGGAGCACAACTTCAAGCGGGACGACAACTGGAACAACCACCTCACCTGCAACGCGGACGCCTACCCGGACGACGGCGGGGAGTGCTGCCGGGTGCTCAAGCGGGATCCTCGGTGGACGGGGCTGTACACGGTGATCGACGCCACGGGCTACATCGCCAGGGGCGGGGAGACGAAGGGGCGCGGGGAGCTCAAGCTTTTCCCTGCGACCTCCGCGGTCGTGAAGAAGCTGGCGCGGATCAAGGCGACCCACGGGGGCTTCGCCTATGCCAAGCTCCGGGTGTCCAGGGACGACAAGAGCGAGGCGCAGTGCGGCGAGACCTTCGAGTACCTCGCGCCGTGCCCCCCGGAGAAGGTCGCGGCGCTGTTTGCCTGGGCCACCCTCCGGGGGAAGAAGCTCGCCGCCTACTGGCGCGACGCCATGGAGTCGCCACGCGGGAAGGACGTGCTCGCCCACCTCTGGAACCCCTCGTGGGAGGACGGCAAGCCGGTGTACGGCATCCTGCCCTTCAACTACATGAACCTCCTGCGGCCCATGGAGCCGAAGGTGATGAAGCAGTTCTTCCGGCGCAACCGGCCCGACGCGGAGGAGGGGGGCATCGTCTCGTCCTCCAAGCCCGGGGCGGCGGCTGGCGCGCAGGACGACTCGCCCTTCTGAGGGCTGGGGGCGCCATGAAGATCCTACAGGTCGTCTGGGATTTTCAGACACGGCGCCTCGTGGTGTGGGTCGAGGACATGGAGGGGCGGGTCCAGATCAATCAGGAGGTCTGGGCCCACCCCGACAGTCTACGGACACCCTTCCCTGAGTGGTGGAAGGGGGTGGAAGCTGAACTCCAGGCGCATCGGCGGAAGCAACACGGGGCTCCCTTTGTTTGACGTGACCGTGGATACCCATGCGTGGCTCCCCAAGCGGGCCCTCACGCCCCTCCAACTGGAGAGGCTGCGCGCGGCACTCACGGTCACCCCCAGAATCCCCAAGGACTTCCAGGACGACAAGGACGCGACGCCCGTCGAGCTGTTCATGGAGAGGGAGGATGCTTTCGGGCTACCCCGCGGGTACTACCAGCGGCACTTCGTCCCAGACAGGCATCGGACCGTACGGTCCACCACCCGAGGCGCACCGCTACCCTCGCCCCTCACGTTCCAGGGAGAGCTCTACCCAAAGCAGGCGGAGGCTCTGAAGGTCGTTCTGGAAAAGACACAGGACCCCAACTTCCTCGGGGGGCTTCTGGAGGCCGCCCCGGCATTTGGTAAGTGTCTGGGGCTAGGTACCCCGGTTCTGTTACATGACGGGCGTACGGTGCGGGTGGAGGACGTGCGGGCGGGGGATGTCCTCTTGGGGTCAGACAGCACCCCCCGGCGAGTGTTGAGCACGACGCGGGGGGTGGGTCCTCTTTACCGGATTGTTCCGGTGAAGGGTGCGTCCTGGGTCTGCAACGACGCCCACATCCTGACGCTCGTGCACACGGAGACGGATGCCGTGGTGGATGTTTCGCTCCAGGAATGGCTGCGGTGGGGGGCGTGGAAGAAGTCCAGGTACAAGCAGTTCACGCCGCCGCGGGGGGTGGCGTTCTCGCCTCCGTCGGTGCCTCTCCCGCTGGACCCGTATTTCCTCGGCGTGTGGTTCGGAGACGGCGACAAGACCTTGAGCGAGTCCGGGGTGCTCACCGAGGTGGCGGTGAGTAAGCCAGACATTGAGATCCAGAGGGCTTGTGAGGCCGTGGCAGAGGCGTTCGGGGTGCGGGTGCGCACGGACTTCGGGACGGGGGGGTGTCCGACGTATCATCTGGCGCGACCCGCGGGGCGGGGGGCGGGGGGCAATCCTCTGCTGACGACGCTGCGCGACGTGGTGGGACGCGCGGAGCATCTCCCGTTTTCGTATCTGACGGCAGCCAGAGAGGACAGGGCTGCGTTCTTGGCCGGGTTGCTGGACTCGGACGGCTACTACGCGGCCAGCGCTGACGTATTCGAGATCATTCAGAAGCGGCGGGCGTACGCGGATGGGATTGCGTTCCTCGCGCGCTCGTTGGGGTTGCTGGCCACCATCGGGAGCAAGATCGTAAAGGGCCAGACGTACTGGCGGGTTCATGTGTCGGGGGAGCTGACGCAACTGCCTCTGCGCATTCCGCGGAAGACCCCGAGGGGGGCGAAGCACCGCAAGTGCGTGACGCGATGCGGATTCCGAGTGGAGGCGTTGGGGGTGGGGGCGTACGCGGGCTTTACTCTGGACGGGGATGGGCGGTTTCTTCTCGGGGACTTCACGGTCACGCACAACACGGTTACCCTATGCGCCATCGTGGCGGCGCTCAAGGTGCCTACCCTCGTGCTGGTTCACAAGCAGTTCCTCATGGACCAGTGGTCCGAGCGCATCGCGCAGTTCCTCCCCGGCGCGAAGGTCGGGCGGGTGCAGGGGCCGCAGTGCGAGTTTGAGGGCGTGCACATCGCGGTGGGGATGATCCAGTCCTTCCGCGAGCGCACCTACTGCAACAACTTCTACAAGACCTTCGGCCTCGTTGTCGCGGACGAGTGTCACCGTGTAGGCGCCCCCACCTGGGGGCCCATCCCTCGACGATTCCCGGCGGAGTGGTTCCTGGGGCTCTCCGGTACGATGCGCCGCGCAGATGGCGCGGAGGCGGTGTTCAAGGACACCTTCGGGGACGTTCTCTTCTCCCACAAGGAATCGTACCTCAAGCCCAAGCTCCACTTCGTGAACTCCAGGTTCAAGCTGTCGGAGAACATCAACCCGCGGCTGGTGAAGCGTCCGTTCCTCATCAACTGGTTGGCGAAGAACACCACACGGAACGATCTCCTCGTGCGGACGCTGGCAGATGCCGTCCAGCGGGGGAGAAAAATCCTTCTGGTGTCTGAGCGTCTGGAGCACCTGGACGTGCTCACGGAGGGCCTCCGGAAGCGCCTCCCCACCCACCCCTTCACCGTAGGGCACTTCGTCGGGGGGAGGAAGCCCGCGGAGCTGAAGGCGGCGGCGCAGGCTCAGGTGGTCGCGGCGACGCTTCAGCTTGTGCTGGAGGGGCTGGACATCCCCGAGCTGGACGTGCTGGTGATGGCTACGCCCTTCTCGGACCCGGAACAGGCGGTGGGGCGCATCCTCCGGCTTCATCCGGGGAAGAAGGAGCCTGTGGTGGTGGACGTGCGGGACGACGGGGTTCCGCGGCTTCGGGCGATGGGGGAGTACCGGGACAGGTTCTACCTGGACCTGGGGTGGTTGCAGGCGCCTCCGGGGGCTTGACCCATCGCCCGAACGTTGCTATGCTCTGGGCATGGCAGATCCAGCACAGCAGTCCACTCGGTATGCGGCGTGGAACGCAGGCGAGGGGGGTGAGAACCGTAACGTCCGGCGTACACAGCGATATTGGACCGATCCGGCCTACCGGGCGCACATTCTCAAGATCAACCGGGACGCGCGCAACCGGATGAAGGAGGAGAAGCTCGCCGCGCAGCAGGTGGTGAGGGATGCGGTGAAGGTCAATGACTACCTCCTGCGCCGGGACCACGATCCTGTGGCGGTGGAGGTGCTCATCACGGAGGGGGGCGTGGAGCGTCGGACGACGGTCTACGGCTACCCCATTTCGGCTCTGGCCTTCGTGGCGGGGGTGTCCCTCCAGGCACTCCGGGGCTGGGAGGAGCGGGGGGTGATCCCAGGCCCGTCCTTCTGGGGCACGACCGGGGAGCGGGTGTACACCGTGGAGCACATGGAGACGATCCTGGGGCTTCTCCAGGCCAAGGGGCGGATCCACCTGGACCGGGCGGTGCCGCGGGTGCGGGACGTGCCGGTCCTCGCGCGCGACGTGCTCTTCCCCGACGGGACGCGCCAGCGGCTCTACCTCCTTCGGGTGGGGGCGATGGCCCTCGCGTTGGAGCGGAACATCTCCACGGTGTCGCAGATGGAGCGCTCCGGGGTCCTCCCCGAGACGCCGTTCAAGCCCACCTCCAAGCGGCACCGCCTGTACACCCTCGACATGATCGAGGCAGCCCGCGCTGCGATTCAGCGGGTGGGTACCCTGCACTCCGAGGCGAATCAGCGCGCCTTCCACGAGGAGGTCCGCGCAGCTTGGGCGAAGTACGACGGGGTGACCGTCGCGGACTCCGCCACCATCGCGCTGTAGCCTTTCGTAAGGGCTAACAGTTGGACCGTACGGTCCAATACTTCTCCCCGAGGAAGCGATGCAAACAGCCAAGGCGAGCGCGAACATCACGACGGAGAAGTCCTCCAGCGGGAGCAAGACCGTGGAGGCCGCGGACCTCCCCATTCCCGTAGAGCCCACGGACCTCCCCTGCGCGCATGTGGGGTACGAGGAGGGTTTCACCCGGAACCTCGGAAACTTCGAGTCGCTCAGGGTGACGGTGCACGTCACCCTGCCCTGTGCGCCCACGTCCATCGCCATCGAGGCGGCCTACAAGCAGGCGCAGGCGTTCGTGCAGGCACACCTGGGCGCGCTCCACGGGCACACCCAGCCGAACACCAAGCCCAAGCCCAACCTCAACGAGGCACCGTTTTGAGCGAGCCGACGCCGAAGGCCAAGAAGGGGGCGCCGCCGGAGCCCATGGCCGAGGACAAGCTCCAGGGGCTCCTTCAGGGAAGCATCGGGAAGGCGCTCCGCAAGCGCTTTGGGGAGCACGCCTTCGGCGTGGCCTCGGAGAACCGTGTGCTCCTGAACCGGCAGGTCATCCCCACGGGCGTATACCCGCTGGACGTGGGGTTGGGTGGGGGTGTCCCCGTGGGTCTCGTGACCTCCTTCTGGGGGCCGAAGTCCAGTGCCAAGAGCGCCCTGTGCGCCAAGACGGTTGCGCAGGCCCAGCGCCTCTGCGCGCGGTGCTACCAACGCCGTCCCTGTGCGTGCAAGGAGCCTGACGACCTCCTGGCGGCCTACGTGGACGTGGAGGGCACCACCGACCTACGGTGGCTCGCGCACCTCGGGGTGCAGGTGGAGCGGCTCCTCTACACCCAGCCTTCCACGGGGGAGGACGCTGTGGAGATCGTGGAGACGCTTCTGCGCAGCGGGACGTGCAACCTCGTGGTCCTGGACTCCATCGCCTTCCTCCAGCCTGCGAAGGAGATCGACCGGGAGGTCAACCAGCCCACTCCGGGCGCGCAGGCACGCCTTCTCACGGAGGCATCCAGGCGCATCGTGGCCGCCCTCAACGCGCAGGGCAACCTCACCGGACGCCGCCCCACGCTCCTCACGGTCTCACAGGAGCGCTCCAAAGTCGGGGTCGTCTGGGGCTCGCCCATCGTGCAGGCCGGGGGGTTCGCGGTGGGGTATCTGAACGCGGTGGAGATCCGTACTTCGGGGGGCAAGGTGGAGATGGTGGAGGACAAGGAGGCCCGGAAGGAGTTTCCCGTGTACGCCACCAACACCGTGACGGTGGTGAAGTCCAAGGTGGCCGCGCCTCGGACACAGGGGGAGTACAGGCTTTTCTTCGCGGACTCCGGGCTGAAGAAGCGCGGGGACGTGGGAGATGAGACGGCGATGGTGGACGATGCGGAGTACGCCGGACTCCTGACGAAGGTGGGGATGCGGTACCTCCTTTTGGATAAGGAGTTCCCCACTCGAAGCCACGTCGAGACGGGGCTCATGGAGAGCGCGGACTACAAGGCGCAGGTCCGGGACGCGCTCCTGGCCGTGCTTCTCAAGTAGCCCCGTGGACGAACGTCGCCGTCGCAGCCGCGAGACAAAGCGGGTGGAGAACGCGGCGGCGCAGGCTCTCGGCGCGCGGCGCCTTCCCGCCTCGGGCTCCAAGCCCTACGCCGGGGCGCAGACCGCAGGGGCGGACCTTGTACACCCCAAGGCCCTCATCGAGCACAAGCGCACGGAGAAGGACGTGCTCCAGCTCCAGCTTCGGTGGCTGGAGGTCGTACGCATCGCGGCGCTGCGCGTAGGCAAGGCCCCGGCGCTGGCTGTGCGGTTCTCCAACGCAGACCTGGAGATGCTGTTCCTCCCCGCGCGCTACGTCCTCTTCCGGCGGGAGCTCCAGACCTTGAAGGTCACCGGCTACGAGACCACCCATCACTCCATCCCGTTGCACAGCGAGGCTGTGCGCGCGGCGTTTCAGACGGAGCCCCCCAAGGTCGGCGCCATCTTCTTGAGCTTCCGGGCGTCCGACCCGGAACACGGGCGCTGGCTCGGACTGTCTTTCCTGGAGGCGCGCACTCTTCTGGAGGCGGCGTGAACACCCTCAAGGCACTGGTAGACGCCCGGTTCACCCGCGAGAGCACGCAGGCTCCGCTGACGGGCATCGGCTCCGAGGGTGTTCGGGCCTCCGGAATCCACGCGCTGTGCCCGCGGTTCGAGGTTCTTCGCGCTCGGCGGCGCCTCCCGCTCCTTCGGCAGGACACCGCAGACGCGCGCATGACTTTCCTCCACGGGGACGCGATCCATTGGGCGGTCCAGAACAGACTCCTCCCGGAGCTGGAGGTGCTGGTGGGGCGCTGGGGGTGTCTGGGGTGCGGTGATTCTGTAGGGGGACCGGCCAGCGTGTGCATGGGGGACTTCGATCCCGCCCAGCTCGTCCTGCGTCCGCGGCAGTGTCCGTGCGGCTCGCGGGAGTTCGGCTACCAGGAGATGTTTCTCCAGGGCGACGGCCTCCAGGGCCACCCCGACGGGTTCCTCCGGGTTCCGTGGCGGGAGGACCTGGGGATCTTCGAGGCCAAGTCCGTCGGGTACCGGCCTCAGATCGAGGAGGCCCCCCTGTATGCGCATGTCCTACAGGTACACGTTTATATGCACCTGACGGGGCTGCGGTGGGGGACGATCCTCTACTGGCACAAGGCGGGGAAGGGGGTGGACGCTTTGGTGGAGCACACGGTGGATTTCGACCCCGAGATTGTGGTGGCGCTGCGGGAGGAAGTACGAATCCTTCGGGAAGGGCTCGATGGCGGCGCGTTGCCCGCGCGGGTGTGTGGGGCGGCCACGGATGCCTTCGCGCAGCGTTGCGACCTTGTAACCCCCTGTTTCGAGGAGGCCGACGGTGGCTGAACATACGGCAATGACGACGGCGAAGGACAAGGCACCGGGGACGAAGGCGTGGGGGGTGATGATCCGCACCCGGGCGCGTACCGCGGTGAAGGTGCTGGAGCAGTCCTACATGGACTTGGCGATGATCCTATCCATCGTCTACCGCACGCACGTCGAGGACGATCCCTCGAAACCGCTGGTTTGCACGACCTGGGGCTACAAGTCCTGGAACGAGTGGGTGTACCAGGACCTCGGGCTCAACCCGCACAAGGCCAATGCTCTCCGGCTCATCGCGGACAGGGCGGAGAGCGTGCTCGAAGGGCAACCGGAGCTCCGGCCACGGCTGGAGGCCGTGGGGTGGACCAAGGCTCGGGAGATCCTTCGGGTCGCGGCGAAGGACACGCTCCCGCAGTGGGTGGACTACGCGGAGAAGAAGTCCTTCGCGGACCTGGAGGTCACCGTCAAGGCGCAGCTCACCAAGGCCCAGAGCGCCAGCAGTCCCACACAGGGGGCGGGTTCCTCCGCGCCCTACGAAGCCGCGAGCCCAGGAAGTCCCGAGGCGGAGCTTCCTGCGATTCAGGTGTCGCCGTCGGACGTGCTCACGCGCAAGGTCTTCATGCTGCACCCCGGACAGCTCCAGGTGGTTCAGCAGGCCCTCGACCGGGCGCAGGAGGCCTCTGGGAGCGAGGTGCCGTCCCACAACCTCTCCCTCGTCTGCACGCAGTTCCTCGCATCCAACGCCTTCACGGTGTCCGAGCATTCCCGCGCGCTCCTCCTACGCTCTCTCGCGGACGCGCTGGGGCTGCGTATCATTGCGCTGGAGAGCAGTGACAACGTGATCTTCGACTCGCAGTACACCCCCTCACCCTCACCCTCACCTAATCAGTAGGTCCCCGTGGAATCTTTAGCGTTGGTGGTGCTCCTGGACGAGCTGGCGTCGGCCCAGCGTAGCCTCGCGGCGGTGGCGCGGCGGTGTGAGTCGGTGGCCTCTTCGGACGAAGAGGTCTCGGCTACCCTTCATCTCCTGGCGGTCAAGCTGGAGGCTCTGTCCGAGCTGACCAAACCGGAGTAGGCTACGGGTCATGGGTCGTCCTCGAAACCGGACCGTACGGTCCGATGCCCCGGAGGGTGCGGGTCTGGGACCTGGGGGTCCTGTCCGGGTGCTCATGCCGGAGCTGGTGCCCACGTCGGCCTGTGTGCCGACGGGGTGGAACGTCAACGAGCAGACTCCGGCGACCTTCGCGGCGCTGGTAGAGGAGATCCAGACCGTAGGGTTCCTGGAGGCCCTCATCCTCGTGCCCATCGGGCACCTCGAATACCGGATCCTTGGGGGGGAGTATCGGTGGCGGGCTGCGGAGCACCTGCATCTCCCCGAGGTATCCGCGATCATCCTGCCCGTAGAGGACTTCGAGGACGAGGACGTGCAGAAGGCGCTGTCCTTCCGGCTGAACAACATCCGGGGGAAGCCCAATCCTGAGAAACTCGCGCGGCTCCTCCACGAATTCGTGGCCAAACGGAGTGCCCAGGAAGTCCGCAAGCTCTTCGCCGTGACGGAGGACGACCAATGGCGGGCCATGGTGGAGACGACCCGGAAGGCCCTCCAGTCCCACGGCACCCCCGAGGATGCGCTGGCGAAGTACGACAAGCAGGCGAAGCAGGCCCGGACCACCGACGAGCTGGCGGCCATCGTGAAGCGCCTCCAGGAGGATCACGGCAGCACGCTCCAGCACTCCTACATGGTGCTCACCCTCGGGGGGCGCGAGCATGTCTACATCCCCCTGTCCAAAGCCTCCAAGGGCGCGCTCGACAGGTTCCTCCGCGCCGTGGTGGACAAGGAGCCGCCTGGGGATGTAGACCTAGCCATGAGGGCCGCGCTTCTCCATGTCGCAGACCACTTCTCCAAGGATGCCCCGCATGTCCTCCCTCGGTGAACGGATCTTTTCCCTCTGCGGCGAGTGGGTTGCCCTGGACACCCTCATCGTGCCCCTCCAGGAGGGGGAGACGGACGCGCTGCCTGTGGGCACCTACAAGACCTACGGGAAGCACATTTACGTCAAGATCGCGGACACCGTGGGCGCCGGGGGCAAGAACTGGAAATACTACGCCACGGTGGGCACTCCCAAGGCCAACGCGGTCCTGGGGGGCGAGCACGGCAAGCCGCATCCTGTGGATGGCGGGGGCATCGTGACCGTGCCCGTCACGAAGCACACCCCCGAGGTACCTCCGGCGCATGTCCAGCCCCCGGTGGTTCCGGCGGTCCATCCGGAAACCCAGCCGCCGGTCCCCACCCCTCCCGTGAAGCTCCAGCCGCAGGGGATGGATCCCTCGAAGGCCGTGACGGTGAAGGACGGGCCGGAGCACGTTCATGCGCAGGCGATCAAGGATGCGTTCAAGATCATTGCGTCGGTGCACGGCCTCGGGCTCCCCCCCAAAGCGCTCCCCAACATCCCCGTACGGTCGTCCGTGGATCTCAAAAAAGTTTCAGGGGCATACCTAAGCTACGCGGGGAACATCCCCAACGAGATTGTGGTGTCGAAGTCCCCGTCCAACAAGAGCCCGGAGCTCACCTTCGTGCACGAGTTCGGGCACTACCTGGACTACAACGCCACGGGTACTCCTCAACACTCGGGGAGCAAGCACTCGAAGATGCCTGAGTACCACGCGGTGATGAAGGCGATGGACGACTCTCAGGCCATCCAGACCTTGAACAAGCCATCCCCCGTCGTTCCCGCGCCGTTGCGGACCTACCTCCTCAAGCGGTACGAGATGTTCGCGCGGGCGTACGCGCAGTACATCGCCACGCGCTCACAGAATCCGCTGCTCCTCCAGCAGCTCAAGAGGTACCAGTCCAGCTCTGTCCCGATGCAGTGGTCGGACGAGGACTTCAAGCCCATCGGGGAGGCCATGGACGGGCTCTTCAAGAAGCTAGGATGGGTCAAATGACCGAGACCGCCAACGAACACACACCGCCCCCGCTGGCGAAGCCTCTGGAGGCTCACTCCCCGCACGAGCTCTCGATGCTCCTCGGCATCCACAAGGAACTCGCGGAGCTTGTGATCATGTGGGCCAAGGGCGAAGGCCGCGAGGATGTACAGGACGAGAACGGCGATCCTCCCTCAGAATGACCACGGAGATCCAGCCCGCGAAGTCTCGGAAGTCCCCGAGGGGTAGCGCACGCACGGATCTTGTGCAGGCCGCCGTGGTGGGGGACTCCTCCGACATTTTCCCCACGATCCTCCAGCTCTACGCGCGGCAGGATTCCCGCATTGCGGACGTGACCTACGGGACGGGGGTCTTCTGGCGGCGAATCCCGGACGACCAATACAAGACCCGCTACCTATCGGACATTCAGACGGGCACGGACGCCCGGCACCTCCCCTACTCCTCCGGCTCCCTGGAGCTTCTCGTCTTCGATCCTCCGTACCTTCGGCCTTCGGGGGACTCCACCTACCAGACCTCAGAACACCAAGCCTTCAGGTCGTACTACAAGGTCGGGGAGGGGGCGCCCCCAGAGGAGACGCCAGAGGGGAAGTGGCACGAGGCGCTTCTGTCCTTCTACTTCGAGGGATTCAAGGAGCACGCGCGGGTTTTGTGTGACAACGGGGTCTACGTGGTGAAGTGCCAGGATGAGGTCTGCGCGAACAGGCAGCGCTTGACGCACGTAGAGCTCATCCGGCATTATGAGGCCGCAGGTTTTGTGGTAGAGGATCTCTTCATGTTGGTCCGGGCCGCCAAAGCAGGGGTTTCCCGCTGTGTGCGGCAGCTCCATGCCCGGAAGAACCTGAGCTTCTTCATCGTCGCGCGGAAGGACTCGAAGGGTCGTATCTGGGAGGGGCCGTGAGGGCGCCTGGGCACGACGGGGGCGCCTCCGATTGGTGGTCCGCAGACCATCTGTGGGACACGCTCCACGGGGACGCGGACACGCTCTCCCCCGAGGCGTTTGCCCTGGAGGAAGCCAAGGCGAGCGACAACTGGCCCAAGGGGACGGTGCAGCTCTACGGGAAGCCGCCGAAGCAGCTTCTCTACATCAAATACGATGACAAGCCGGGGGCGGGTGCGGCCAACTGGAAGTATCTCGCCACGCCCTCGGGCGAGAACGTCAAGGCGCTGGGCGCGGTTGTAAACGCGGCGACGCCCGAGGCGCAGAAGGCGGCGGTGGATGCTGTCCATGCGGGGCTGGTGAAGCAGCTCACGAAGTGGCTGGGCGCCGACTGGAAGCCGAAGCTCACCGTGGCGCTCACGCACCCGGACATGAAGGCTGGCTGGCAAGCCCTGGTTGTCTCGAAGCTCCCGAAGGGTACGGTACCCGAGCCGGAGCCTTCCGCAGCACCCGAACCGGCTACGCCCGCCCCGTCCGCGGAGCCTACGGAGCCCTCAGAACCCGAGCCGGAACCCGAGCCGGAACCCGAGCCCCCGGCTCTGAAGGCGGAGCCGGAGCCCACGCCACCGCCCGCGCCCCCTCCGGAAGCGAAGGATGCTCCGCCTGTTCTTCCTCCAGAGCCCGAGCCGGAGGATCCGTGGCATGAGCCCCCTCCGCCGCCCGCCGCGGACGGGGGGACCGGCGCGATGCCGAAGGCCGACACGCCTCCCGAGGTCAAGGCCGCTCCGGTGGTCTATCCGCTCCCTGCGGAGTCGTGGTTCACGCAGACCGCGGCCCTCCTGACAAACTTCGCACCTGCCGGTGCGGTGGATGATTTGGACGCGCTGTCCCCCGGGACGGTGAATACGGTGGGGCAGATTTCTGGGGACGGCTGGCTTGCTATTGCCAAGCAGCACATCGGTCCGTTGAAGGCGGCGGTGGCGAAGCAGGTAGAGTGGAACAAGAAGTACGACGGGATCGTTGCGATCCTCGCAGATCACGCGGTCGTTCCTGAGGAGCCGCTCTCCGTGGGGGTGCTCAAGGCCCTGCACGCGCTTTTTGGGGGTGCGACCACAGCGGAGCTCAAGGCGGACTGGCCGTCCTTTGTGCACGACACGGAGCTCCTCCTTCCCTCCGGGTGGGCCGCGGACTACGACGATCACGTCAAGCTCGTCAAGGACATCCAGAAGGAGGAGAGCGGGTGGGCTTGGGGAGGCGCGCTCCCCACCTCCACAAATGCGATGGCGGACGTAGCTGCGCTGGTTCATGGCTTCGGGGGCGCCGACAATTTCCCCGAGGATCTGTTCTCCGCCGAGTTCATGGCGAAACTGAACGGGTATGTTCAGGGCGCGGGCTTTGCGGACTGGAAGGGTGCCTACGAGGCGTCCACGAAGCCGAAGGTCAAGCCCTCCGAGCCCAGCATTGATCTGGCGGCGTCGCCGGACGGCGGTACGGCGAAGTCTTCTCCTCCCGCGCAGACCGTCCAGGCGTTCACCTTCCTCGGGGACACCTTTGATCTCACGAGCTCCAAGGAGCTCGCCCTGCTACAGCTAGCCTCCGCGCACAACCCCGCGGGGTACGGCGGGATGAGCGCTGATATCCAGAAGCTCTTGACGGGGTACTACGGGAGCTTCGATACTGTTCTCGCCGCTATTACTACGGGGAAGGCGATGCTGGGCACCTTCAAGCAGACGGTGCTGCTCGCTGGGGGGTTGGGGGCGTTTCTTACAAACTTCCCCACATCGGTCGCACTGCTAGGCGGTGCGGAGAAGGTCACGGCGCTCTGGGGGATGATGCAAAAGTACGGGTCCGCTCCCGTAAACCCGGCTGCGTCGGATCCGGTGCTGCCACCCGAACCCCCGTCGGAGCCCGAGCCGGAGATTGACGTACCCCAGCCGAAGGAGCCCGCGGCTTCTCCGGTGCAGCTTGCCTCCGCGACGGTGGGGGGTCTTCAGACCTACGCCAAGAAGCTCAAGGAGCTCTACGGGTCCGTACCCAAGGCGGTCACCGCGATCCTCGAAGACCCCGAGGTCATGGCTTCCGTGGCCAAGGATGTCGGCTCCGACTGGGCGCAGGCGGCGGCCCTCGGGATGCTCCTCTCTTCGCCCGATGCGACGGCCCCGTATCCTCCTGGGGGCGCGGGCGCGAAGATGGACGCGCTGGCGGCGGGACTTTCTCCCGATGAGTCTGAGCTCCTGAGCGATCTGTTTTCTGGGGGGCCCTGGAAGAACGAGGCCGTGCTGGCGCTGACCGCCGCTCCGGGGGCCGAGGGCGCGCTCTCGCTGAAGGTTCCGTTCACGGCGCCGATCCTTGCGCCTACAGAGGGGGCTTCGGCGGCCCCGGCGGCGCTCGACACCTCGGCGGTTCCCCCGGAGAACGACACGGGGGTGGAGGACCTCCCCTTCGTCTCCACGATCCCTCCGGTGTCGGAGCTGACGAAGCTCCCCCCAGGGACGATTGCGTTGGGGGGCGCGGGGAAGAAGGACATTTACATCTCCAACGTCGCGGCGGCGGGGCTCCAGGCAAAGTATGGGGGCGCCTGGCTCCAGCACGTTCAGGAGGCCCCGAAGCACGGGGGGAGCCTTTTCTTTTTCCAGTGGGCTGTGCAGAAGGGGAACACTAGCAAGAAGGAGCCGTGGCGTCCTAAGTCTCACGAGATCTGTACGGCGCTTCAGCAGGTCGTGAAGCCCTTTTCGCCTCCCGTGCGGATGGAGACCATCAACGGGATGCCGGGGCTTCTGCGTCCGTGGATTGAGGCCACTCCGCGCGCGACGCTCCAGCAGTGGGCGAACGCGCCGGAGAAGCTCTCGGACACATCCAAGCTGGACGTGGCCATGGAGCACATCGTGGACTGGGTGACCTCCAACCACGACAGCTACTTCGACAACTTCGTGCGGGCGAAGGTGGGCGGGGTCACCCGCGTACTCGGGATCGACAAGGAGCAGGGGTTCAAGAACTTCGGGGAGGACGATCTCTCCGCGGACTACAACCCCAACCCCATCCCGCCCTACTACAACACCTTCTGGAACGCCTTCAAGGACAACACCATGGACTTCGATCCGAAGTCCATGCTTCCCGCGATTGAGTCCGTCGAGGAATTTGACGATGCCGCGTACACGAAGCTCCTCAAGGACTACGCGGCATCCCTGCCTCCGGGGCACGAGAACAGTACGGATGCGTTTGTCCAGGCGGCGCTGGAGCGAAAGAAGAACGTCCGGAAGGACTTCGAGGCGTTCCTCACCAAGCTCTACAAGAAGCGTCTCGGGCAGGATGGCGCCTTCACCTTCGCCGGAGGCTGGGCTCCGAAGGGTGCCCACGTAGTCCCAGCCCTCAAGGACAATCCCGCAGGCACACCTACGGTAGACAAGCCTGTCGCAGACAAGCCGGTTGTGGATAACCCTGGGGACGCAGCGCTTGGACCGTTGAAGGGTTACACGGTGGATGGGCTGAAGGCCCTGTGGGTGGAATACTCGAATGCGCCCGCCACGACGCATCCTGGGCTGTCTCTGGCTTTGTTAGTCCCCACAAGCGCGAGTGCGGGTAAGCTCCAGGCGCTTTACGGACCCGATTGGAAGGAGTTGCTCCTCGGGGGGGCCTACGCATCCGGCATGGACCTTGCGTCCTTCGGTTACAGTTACCCCGGCTCCGATGCCGACAAGCAGGCGTTCCAGGCCAAGATCGAGGGGTACGTAGCCGCGCTGAAGAAGAAGGAGGCCGCGGCCTCCACGGGGAGCTCTTCCGGTGGGCCTGCGGGGAGTGGCGCTTCCCCCTCCAAGTCTGACACGGGCTCCGCCGTAGAGATGTGGAGTTCGGCAGGGCCTCTGGCGGGCAAGGATCAAGCGGCGTTGGCGGCGATGTGGACGGCGTATAACGCCGCGCCCGTGGACACTCATCCTGCGCTTACGAGTGTCCAGGAGCCCAGCGCTGTTGCTCTCCTGAAGAAGGCGTACGGCGAGCAGTGGGCGCCTCTTCTTCTCGCCGCGCACGCCGCAGACAGTTCGGGGGCCGGGTTTGTAGCCACGAAGCTCTCGGATTTGCTGAGTCAGCCCAGCGTGCAGGATATGTGGAAGGGTGTGGCGGCGGCGGCGGGCACCACACTGCCTCTTCTCGCGGCGCAGACTCACGGGTTTTTGATGGCGGGTCCGGCGGAGCAGGAGCCCAAGATGACGGGGCCCCTCAAGGGCTGGACCAAGGGAGGGCTTGAGGAGCTTTTCCTCCAGTACAACACAAGCTCCGCGGTGGATCTGGAGAAGGATTACGGCCCGGACTACGCCACGTTCCTCACCGCCGGGTTCATCATTGCGAAGGAGGCGGGGGCTGTAGGCGGTCCGAGTGCGGACCCTGACGGCCCGGCATGGGCGGGTGCGATGGGTATTCCCTATCCTTCGGGGGAGTACGTCGAGAAGATCAAGGGGTACATGGCGGGTGCGGGGGGCGTGGCGGATGTGCAGCCTTCAGTCGCAATGTGGGACGCTGCGGGGCCTTTCGCGGGGAAGTCCATCGCCAGCTTGGCGAGCGATTTCCAGGCGTGGTCGAATTCTCCCAGTACGCCGGGGTTTTTGTCTGGCGAGGAGAAGAAGCTCAAGGATCTCTACGGGGACTTCTGGGCGGAGAAGATTCTAGGGGGCGCGGCGTCCGTCAAGGTTCACGCCTCCGGTCAGACCGTGGCGTCCGCGCTCGCTACTCTTCCTAGTAATTTCGGTATTCCCGAGGCGGACATTGAGGCCATGACCGGCACGCCATGGCCGGTTCTCAAGGCGAAGCTCCACGGGTACCTTCAGGCGGTTATCACACCAACCGGCTCAGGGCCGGTGATGACGGGTCCTCTCAAGGGGTTTACGAAGGCGGGGCTCGCGGCCCTTGCTCAGGATCTCGCGGGTAAGAGTGTCGCGGGGGTAAAAGCGGCTCTCGGACCGGACGCGGCGACGTTGTGGGCGGCGACGTTTTTGGCGCAGTTCCCTCCACTTACACCCGCCACTAGTACCCTTGTGGCGCTAGGCTATGGGGGGTCCGATCCCGCGGACTTCCTCGCTCAGGTCAAGAAGCACATGGGCATCGGGGGTGCTCCTGCGAAGTTAGAGCCGAAGTCAGAGCCGAAGCCCGAACCGAAGTCCGAGCCCTCGAAGGGGGAAGCGCAGGTATCGGCGTTCAGTGCCGAGGGAGGGCTTACATGGCCTGGGTGGTCATGGCTTTCCAAGGCGGGCTGGCCCTGGACCATGCCGTTGACACCGGGGTTGGTGGGGGAGAGTGGCCCTGGCTGGCTGCACATGGCCTCGTTGAGGGTGGCGAGGCGTATTGTGGGGGCCTATGGTCTGGGCGCGTTGCACACCCCCGAGTGGTGGGAGAAGAAGATCACCGCGCTGGCCAAAAACAAGGTCAGCGGAAAGTATGTCCTGCAAATCGGGACGTACCTCGGGGATCAAGACGCGGCGAAGAAGTACATCGCGCAGCTCTGCGCCGCCGGGCAGGCAGCCAAGGGCACGAGTGCTCCGTCTGTGGACACCGCAATTTCCAAGGGGGATGCGTGGGTTGCCGAGGGTAAGACCGTCATGGATCTCTTAGGGGAGGATCTCGTGACTGGCGTGGTGGGCCATGCTCACAAGTCTTTTCCTGCGGCGCTCACGAAGAAGCCTCCAACTCCCAGCAGTCTGAAGAAGCTCGCGGACAAGTTCCAGAGCAGCATCAAAAACCCCGAACACGTCGCGCATCTTGAGGCGGTGTTCGGGGTCGCGTGGCCTGCCACGATGGCGCAGGAGACGTTGGCCGCCAATGCGGTGTCCGTGCTCCAGCAGCCCCCACCTCCAAAGGTGTCTGGAGGCGCTGGAGCGAGCGGGGGTGGTGCCGGTGCGGGTGCGGGAGCGGGAGCGGGAGCCGGAGCGGGAGCCGGAGCGGGTGCCGGAGCGGGTGCCGGTGCGGGTGCCGGTGCCGGTGCCGGTGCCGGTGCCGGTGCCGGTGTCGGAGCGGGGGGCGTGGGGTCACCTTCACCGGCTCCCCCGGCTCCCCCGGCTCCTCCGGCAATTCCAGCACCTCCGCCGCCTACCAAGAACAAGCCACCCGGGGATGCGGCGGGGTTCTCACTCCAGCACACGTCTCCGAAGGCCGCGCCGTTGGTGGGGCCTGTGGCGGCCAGTCTGACGGACAAGGGGGGCGGGCTCTACGCGGACGCCTCCGGAAACGAGTGGAAGTATCACCCGGCGGGGGACATTCCAGCCCCGCGAGTCGCCGCGGGGGTGACGGGCGCGAAGCTGGCGTCGTTGGTGCTCGGGGACGCTTTCGTCTCGGTAACTCCCTTCAAGGACGGGGTGATCCAAGCGGTGCCGAAGGGGCACACGGAGCTGTCGGCCAGTTCCGACACAGACCCGGCGAAGTTCGCGCCCGAAGCCAAGGCGCAGCTCCTCAAGGAGCGCGTCCTCGACTGGTTGATCGGCAACCACGACGCGCAGGCCTCTCGGTTCCTCGTGGGCGAGACGGGGGTTCCTGTCAGCAAGGGCAAGAGCCGAGCTTTCCGGCATTTCGCTGGCACGACGGCATCGGACGCCAACGCTCTCCTCGACCTCTCCTACAAGGGGGCCGAGGGGGGAAGTTCTCTCTACAGCGACCTGTTCGCGGCGTACAAGGAGGGCAAGGCCGAGCTCAACCCCGCGGACATGCTTCCGGCGATTGAGGCCGCCGAGGCCATCTCCGACGCGGACTACAAGGCCATCCTCCAGCCGTATCTCCTAACGCTCCCGAAGGAGAACCGCGAGGCGGTAACGAAGAACGCTCTCGCGCGCAAGAAGTCGCTGCGCAGCGACTTCGAGGCGATGTGGACGGCGTTCAAGCAGGCGCGCGGGGAGCTGGGGGCGGGGGAGACCTTCCAGTACCCGAAGAGCGCTGTGGGCGCAGGGAACCTCCCCGTCTACACGCCACCACCACCTCCCCCGCTTACGGTGCTCCCCACCGGGGAGGCTGCGGAGCCGGGGATGATGTTCGTGCCCCACACGGGGCAGGCCATCATTCAGAAGATGCCCGAGTTCTACGCCTTGAAGCCCGGGGAGGGAGTGGGTCAGGTTTCGGACGCGAGCAAGATCACGCTCAAGCTCCAGGCGTTCTACGCGCAGCCGGACGGGCCCGCAAAGGCGCAGGCAGTCGTAGACAAGCTCAAGAAGCTCGGGATCACGGCGGAGGCCAAGCCCCACGGGTCGCAGAAGTACGGGATCACGCTGACCCAGGACCAATGGGCGTCTCTGACCGCGCAGCATGGGTGGCAGCAAGTCCCGATTCCTCCGCCCCCGGCGCCCACCGCGACATCTACCTCGCAGGTGGCGGCGCTCACGCCCTCTCTCTCTCCGAAGGGCTACACCCAGGTGATGCACGAGGTGGGGCTGGGCGGCTCTCTCGGGAGCAACACGATGGTGCAGCACGACGGGCTGTCGGTCATGGGGCAGGCCATGACCATCCAGAAGCACAATGATCCCCAGGGGAAGGAATACTACCGGGTCTTCTTCCGTCTGCGACCCCAGGTGGCGCTCCCCTCCATGGCGGGGGGTACGAACGTGAGTCCGACAGTGCCGAAACCTCCGCCCTCGGGGGGCACGATGCCTAACCCCGACGCGCAGCTGTTCTCAGACGGATTCTACAACGCAGACAAGGATCTGTACGTAGACAAGGACAAGACGTGGCAGCGTGTTGGGGTCAAGGGGAAGCGGTGGGCGGACGGGGACACGTCGGTGCTCCTGGGGGTGGATTCGGAGCAGTACGGATACAATCACCAAGTGGCTGCGAAGGTCTACCTGAAGCCAGGGGAGTCTCTCGACGCGGGGGTCTATCGGGCGTTGTCTCTGTGCGGGACGGATTTTGCCGCGGATATGCTGCGGGATCCGACACCCCAGGAGAAGGAAGTAGGACGCCTCGCAGATCTCCTGTTCGACGTTGCGCCCCAGACGTTCGATGCGCAGGTGAAGTCTCTCAAGAACGAGACACCTGCGTCTATGCGTCAAAAACTGAAGGATGCGGGCGTGTCCGAGGCGGACATGGACAAGCTGGAGTCTCGGGAGGTCAGTCCGGGGTACTTCGCTACGGTTCTCCCAGGGAGATACAAGAAGATCCAGCAAGCCACGGGCCTCAAGTTCTTTTTCGCGGGTAGTAGTCAGCCGGAGCTCGCTACCAGCATTCTTACGAAGGGGTTGCTTGGTATCGTGGCGCGCAACCAGACGGGGATTCCTCCGGGGCTACCGGGCACACAGGAAAACGGCAAGTCCTACGAGTTGGATGTCAACAGCGGTAGCGGGGACGGGTTCCTGACGCGGGTTGCGACCGAGGGGACCATGAACGCGGGGCAGACGTGCCAGTACGCGGGTTCCATTACAGGGCCTATCAACTACATTGTTCATCCGTCCGTGGCGGATAGGTTGGACTCGTACGCCTATAACGGGGATTCGTTTGGCGTCAACAAACCAAACCATCCGACCTATAAAAACCGTCAATCCTTGAGCGATACGCTGGGGGATATTGTGGGTACGGGTACGGCTTCCGGGGGGAACGAGCAGAACTGGCGACGCGGGATTGATCCCAAGTACATCGTGAAGATCGCGTGCGGGAGTGCATACGTCAGGACTCAAGTGATCGACAACCTCAAGAGCAACGGCATTACGGAGTTCAACGGGCAGAAGATCGAGGACTTCGTGGTGGTGGGGGACAGCACCAAGGACATCTACGAGAAGCACCTGAAGGCGAGCGGGTTCTGAGATGCTGACGCCCGAGACACCCTATTACGCGCGGCTTCCTGGGGGAGCGACGGCCTTCTGTATGCTCCGGGACGTGTTCGTGCCCCCCATGGGGGGTGGGGAGGATGACGAGGTGCAGCTTCGTCTCTACGCCAACACGTTCTACGACGGGTTCGGGGCCATCGGACGCTACGAGGACCTCGGGCATGACCGCCATGTGGTGCATCCCAGGGGCGGGGGAGAGGACTTCCTGTTCGTTCCGGCGACGCACGCGCTCATGGAGCGCGAGGTGGAGGATCATCCGTGGCTCCTCTTCTGGCAGGAAATGGCCGAAGATGATGAGGAGCTGGTGACCGTACTCAGGGATGCCCTTCGGCCCGCACTGGACCGTACGGTCCAGTCTCTTCTCTGACGGCTTGCGGGGGGCGGCGGGGGCTGTAGGATTCGAGCGTGGCGGAGAAGCTCACACACGCCGGGTACACCTACCAGTACGTCACGGACGCGGGGGAGCTTCCGTTCATCGCCCAGGAGGTCCGAGGGGCGCAGCTCCTCGCGCTGGACACGGAGACGACGGGGTTTGACCCCCACACCTGCCGCGTTCGGCTCCTGTCCCTGAACACGGGGCGGAATGTCTACGTGGTGGACGCCTTCAAGACGGGCACGTTGGCGCCGATCATGGAGGTGCTCAACAACCCTGGGATGTGTGTGGGGGAGGGGCGCCCTATCGTGGTGGGGCAGAACCTCAAGTTCGATGCCCTGTTCCTCCTGCACCACTACGGGGTGGAGCTCTGGCCGATCTTCGATACCTTCCGCGCCTCCGCGATGCTCTACAACGGGCTCGGGGGCGAGCGGGGTATGAGCCACGACCTGTTCTCGATCTATCTGCGGGAGCTCAAGATGGCGCCGCAGGTGGAGGAGCTAGGCGGCTCCGATTGGTCCCGGTCTGACCTCACCAGGGAGCAGCTAGACTACGCCGCGGACGACGTGATCTGGCTTCCGAAAGTGTACGAGAAGCTCAGGCCGAAGATCCGGGAGGAGGGGCTCCACAAGACCGCACTCCTTGAGTTCGAGTCCATCACCCCGGAGGCGAGCGTGGAGCGCAACGGCTTCCGTCTGGACGCCGAGGCGTGGCTGACGCTCTACGAGACGAACAAGCAGAAGGCCACGCAGCTGCGGGAGAAGCTGGAGCGTGTCCTTCCAAGCCCCTCCAATCAGCTAGGGCTGTTCGGCTACGATCCGAAGTTCTCGATTGACTCGCGTACGCAGCTCTTGCAGAGCCTCCGGAAGTACGGGCTCAAGACCCGCGTAGGCCGTGATGCGTGGATCCCTATTGAGGACACCAAGGAGGCTACACTCGCGGTGTTCGCGCAGAAGGATCCTATCATCAAGGACGTCATCGAGTACAACGGGTATGCCAAGGCCACCACGGCCTTCGGGCCGGACTACCTGAAGTTCCTGAATCCCGCTACGCTCCGCATTCACGCATCCTACTATCCGATGCTGGCGACCGGGCGTTTCGCACACTCCAAGCCCAACCTGGGACAGATCCCGAGGGGCAAGAACTACCGGGCGTGTTTCCGTCCTGAGGCTGGGAGGAAACTCGTCATCGCGGACTACTCTGCGATTGAGATGGTGGTGCTCGCGGAGGTCACGCAGGACCGAAATCTTCTGCAAATCATCCGCAGCGACGGGGACATTCACCGCTTCACCGCATCGAAGATCTCCGGGGTGCCCGAGAGCGAGGTCACGAAGGAGCAGCGCCAGCAGGCCAAACCAGCAAATTTCGGGTTTGCTTTCGCTTTGGGTGCGGAGAAGTTCGTGTCCTACGCGCTGGTAGGGTACGGTGTTGTGTTCTCGCTGAAGGACGCCGAGAGGATCCGCGATACCTACTTCGAGTCCTTCCCTGGGGTGCGGACGTGGCACAGGAAGGTGATCGCCAAGGCGGAGCGAGACGGCGCGCTGCGTACCCTGTCGGGGCGGCGGCGGTTCATTGACCCCGAGAAGGAGTACGCGGCGTGCTTCAACCTGGAGGTGCAGGGGACCGCTGCCGATGGGCTGAAGCGAGCGCTCCGGCGTGTCTACGAGGCCGCCAGGAAGTTCCCTGGGGTGCGGATGGTTCACCACGTCCATGACGAGATCGCTACGGAGTGCCCGGAGGAGCCTGAGCTTCTGCGAGAGTGGTCCAAGGCGCTGTCACAGGCCATGGTGGAGGGGATGCAGCCGCTCTTGCCTTCGGTGCCTGTGCGGGCCCCCGCTGCTGTTGGAGACTCCTGGGCGGAGAAGTAGGCTTCCTTCGGACTGGACCGTACGGTCCGGTTGTGGTTCTCTCTGGGGGTGAGCGCACTCGTTCTGAGCGGGCAGGTTGTAGAGTTTGGGGGCGAGGTGGGGGATCTGGAGGGCGTGGGCTGGCTTCCCGCGGGGAAGACCAATCCTCGACCGCGCAAGGTGGGGGCCGTCATCCTTCACACCGTGTACGGGAAGCGGGGCCCGACGCTTCCTGGAGCCGGGCCGCTCGGAGCGAGGGGGTGGACCCGCGCGAATCTTCGTACGGTGGGGCACGCAGCCATCGCCTCCTGGGATTTCACGGTGGACAGGGCGGGGGTGGTCTACCAGCAGAACGACCCCACCCAGCGGTATACGTGGCACGCGGGCGGGGTGAACGCCTACACCGTCGGGATCGAGATGGTGCAGACGGAGAAGGGGGAGATCTACGAGGCCACGCTCAACGCCACCGGCCTCTTGGTGGAGGTGCTCTGCCAGCACTACCAGATTCAGCCGTGGATTCCGTGGGTGGGGAGCGAGCCTGTGGTGGGGGTCCTGGACCGTCTGACGGGGGCTGTGCGGCCTCCGGGGGTCTTCGGGCACAGGAACCAGACCGTGCAGCGGGGGCCCGGGGATCCCGGGGACGCCATCTTCCACACCCTGAAGGCGCGGGGCTTTCGGGGCGTGGACTATGCGCGGTCCGAGGATGAGTGCATCGTGAAGGCCGCGCAGGCTCGGCTTGGAGTGGCGCGGGACGGGGACTTCGGCGGCCTATCCAAGGCGGCGGCAGTGGCCGCGGGTTGGGCGCACGGGTGGATCCCCGCGGAGGTTGCGCCCATTCCGTAATGTCTGCTATGGTTTCGGTGTGTCCCGCGATCCCCAGACACCGACCGGACGGGTGAAGGCCGCGCAGAGCAAGCAGGCGCCGCAGCCTGTAGCCGCGCGCCCCCAGGCGCACCTTCGGTTCCGGTCTACTCTCCTGGCTTCGGTGCAGGTGGAGGAGGTTCGGCGGCTGTTCGTCGAGGGGCGCTCCCTGGATGACGTGTGCACCTTCGTGCAGACCAATGTCCGCGGGGCGGAGGACGTCAACAAATACGTCGTCCGGGAGGTACTCAAGGAGTACAAGCAGGGCATCCCGCGGTGGGAGTTCGCCGCCGCCAGGGGGCGGCTCCCCCAGATGGCGGTCAAGGCCGAGGTGATTCAGCGCCTCGATGAGCTCCAGGAGCTCGAAGCGCTCTACCGCAAGCAGCAGGACCGCCTCCGTATCGGGCTGGCCTACGAGCAGAAGCTCCAGATTCTCTCGCCCCAGATGAACCGGGAGATCGTGACCACCGCGGAGATCCTCGCCCGGTCGGTGGAGCTCAAGCTGTCCATGGGGATCTACCAGCGCCAGGGCGTCCATGATCCGGCGCAGGATGCGGAGTCGGACAGCGGGCAGACCTTCGGCTCTCCGGAAGTGCAGCAGGTGATGGACGCCCCGGAGGCGCGGCGGAAAGTCATTCAGATCGCGGAGCGCCTCTTGACCCTCCAGCGCACCCGCGCGGACTTCGCGGCGAAGCTCCAGACCCAGCTCCCCACGGGAGACTCCCCCACGGAGTCTCCTACAAAGGCTGTGGGGGGCTCGGGTGATCGTTGAGAACTCCGGGAAGGCGCGCTCTGTTCGTACCTACGATGAGGAGCTGAGTCTTCTTCTCCAGGACATGAAGGGCATGACCCCCGCAGAGCAGGAGGCTCTGCGGCAGATGCTCGCAGAGATGGCTGCCAACGAGGAGGGGGATCCTACAGAGGATCTTCTCTTCGCGCGGGCATCGCGGATGGAGTACGCCCGTACCCCTGTAGACATGGAGACGTTCGTCCGCGATCCCTACTACCTCGGGGAGACGTGCGACGCTCTCTATGACGTTTGGCTGGCGGATCTCAAGGAGCTATTTGAGGGAGATTACACAGAGTGTCTCTTCACAGGCTCCATCGGGAGCGGCAAGAGCTTTGCCGCGAGCGTAGGCGTTTGCCGTGTTCTCTACGAGATCTCGTGCCTGAAAGACCCGCACAAGTCCTACGGGCTGGCGCCGGGGACCAACATCTCCGTGGTGTGTCTTTCCGTGTCTGAGGCCCTGGCCGTGAAGGTGGTCTTCGAGAACATCGTCACGAAGATCCAGGCCAGCCCGTACTTCAAGGAGCACTTTCCGTTCACGGCGACGAAGAAGGAGCTTCGCTTTCCGCGCTCCGTGTGGGTGGCGGCGCGTGCTTCTACGGACACATCGGCGCTCGGCCTGAACTGCATCTCGGCCTTCATGGACGAAGGCAACTTCATGCCCGATGCATCCAAGGACCAAAAGCGTCACGGCGTTGTGGGGCGCGCGGAGTCCATCTACTACACGCTCAAGCGCCGGTTGAAGTCGCGCTTCGCGCGGCAGGGGAAGCTCCCTGGCATCTTGTTCATCGTCTCCTCCAAGCGCACCCGTGCGGATTTCACGGAGAAGCTGGTTCGCACCTCCAGGGAGGATCCTCACCTGTTCGTGCGAGACTACGCGATTTGGGAGACGGTTCCGAAGTCCAGGTACTCCTCGGACGAGACCTTCCAGGTTCTCGTGGGCAACGAGCAGATCCCCTCCAGGATTCTCAAGCCTGGGGAGCGGGATGCCATCCGGGCGGAGCTCCCCGCCGACGTGGTGATGATTGACGTACCGGAGGACTATCGCCGGGATTTCGAGCAAGACCTGGAGCAGGCCATCCGGGACATCGCGGGGATCTCCACGGTGGCCATGAGCCCGTACATTCAGCGCCGGAGCGCCATCGAGCAGGCCATCCACCCGAAGCTGAAGCATCCGTTCTCTGTGGAGTCCTACGATCCGACACAGCGCGGGGACTTCCTCTGGGAGCTTCTCGTGCGCGACGTGGAGCGCCGGGATACCTACGGGACCGAGACCGTCTCCGTCCCGCGCATCAATCCCCAGCGTCCTCGCCACGCTCACATTGATCCCTCGCTTACGGGGGACGCCACGGGGCTTGTGGTTGCACACGTTGCTGGGTACCGCAACGTCCTTCGGTCCTCGAAGGTGGAGCAGGCGCGTGTTCTGGAGCGGGCCCCCGTCATCATCGTGGACTTCCTCCTCCAGATCGTCCCTCCCCTCGGGGACGAGATCGTCATGGGGGACGTGCGTCGTCTTCTATATCTCATGTCGAGCAAGGGCTTCAGAATTACGAAGGTTACGTCAGATACCTACCAGAGTCGGGATGGTTTGCAGCAACTCCGCGCGAAGGGCTACGACGCGGAGATTCTCTCCGTGGATCGCACGGCGGACCCGTACGACACGCTCAAGACGGCGCTCTACGAGAACCGCATCTTCTTCTACAACTACGCGCCTCTCATCGAGGAGCTCCGGCGGCTGGAGCGAGATGGGCGCACGGGGAAGGTGGACCACCCCAAGGGGTTCCGGAAGGACGTTGCGGACGCCCTGGCGGGGGTGGTACACACCCTCACCGAGGCTTTCGGGCTCCAGCAGGAGCCGCTCCCGATCATCACACCCGGAGGAGACATTCCGTTGGACATCGATGCGCAGGGGTATCTTTCCCGCGGGGGCGCGGCGCTTCCTCCGATCATGGTCGGCGGCGTGGATGAGCTTGACTCCGCCTGGGTGACGGACGGATCGTATCCGCGAGGCCGCTAGATGGGCGTTTTGGACGATCTCGTACGGACGGTGACCGATGCGCTGGACGGGGGCGCAGGGGAGGACACCACCCGCGGGGTTCCGGTGGGGGTTGTGGGGCCCGACGCCTCCTACTCCGTCATGCCGGACGCTGTGGCGTCCTACCTGCGCATGGAGCGGGACTTCCTCTCCATCTTCGGGGACGCCGAGTGCATGGATGAGTACCCCCTCGCGGCGGCGGTCCTCGACATCGTGGCGGACGACACCACACAGACCGACTGGCAGACAGGGCGCGTCCTCACGGTGACGGCCAAGACGCGCAAATACCAGAAGATCGTGGAGGATCTCTACAAGGATCTCGCCGTCGAGGACCGCCTCTGGGGGGACGTTCGTTCCCTAATCAAGTACGGCAACGGCTATGCGGAACCCATCCTCGCGGACAAGGTGGGGGTGGTTCGTGTGAACCAGCTTCCTCCGGCGTCCATGCGTCGGGTAGAGGACTCAAGGGGGGATCTTCTGGGCTTCGTGCAGGACCTCTCCGGGGGGAGGGGATTTTCCGAAAACGAGTTCAAGGAGATCGTACAGAAGTACGAGCGTGACGCGGCGCGTCGGAAGCAGGCTGTTGCCCGCGGACGGGAGCTGTTGGGATCCGAGGGACCCATCCCCTTCGAGCCGTGGCAGGTGATCCATGCGCGCCTCATGGGGCGCAACCCGTACTCTCTGTATGGCTCTCCGTTCCTGGAGCCCGCCCGGTGGGTCTGGCGCAGGATGCTCCTCATGGACGATGCGGTTCTACGTTTCCGTCTGGACAGGGCGCCGGAGCGGTACGCCTACTACCTGAACGTCGGGAACAAGACCGACCAGGAGGCATGGGCCTACGTCAACCGTTTCCGGCAGCAGGTTCGTAAACGGCGCTATGTGGATTCCTCCGGGCGTCTGGGGTTGAAGTTCGATCCGGTCGCACAGGACGAGGACGTGTTCATCCCGATCCGTAACGGGGATGAAACGAGAGTGGAGACCCTCGCCTCCCCGGTATGGCAGTCGGTGGACGACGCCGACTACTTCCGTACACTTTTCTATGCTGCCGCGAAGGTTCCGCGGGCGTACATGGGAGATGAGACGGGGGTTGTGCGCGCAACGCTTTCCTCGCAGGACGTGCGTTTCGCCCGTGTCATTCTTCGTGTGCAACGGGAGGAGGCGCGTGTGCTGAAGCAGCTCGCGCAGGTGCACTTCGCCGCCCTGGGGATTGATCCCTACTCGGTGGATTTTAGTGTCTCGTTGACGGCGCCCAGCGCGATCTTCGAGCTCGCGCAGCTAGAGGTCCGCAACGCCAGAGCGGATCTCGCAACCAGGATGCGAGAGCACGTCTCGATGCGGTGGGTCCTCTCGCACATCTTCAACCTCACGGATCAAGAGATCAAGACGATCTTCACCGAGAGGGGGGATGACCTCCAGCGGGAGGGGGGTGCGGGGCCCCCGGGGGGTGGAGGTGGGGACGAGGATGAGGGGCCTCCGCAGGAGGCGCCGACGGACTTCGTGCCGGGCCCCGAGGGGATTGATGAGCCTCCGAAGGGGGGTGCGTCCCAGGAGAGTGCTCCCAGGCGTTCTTTTGCCGGGCGTCTGCGGCCTGTCCCTCGCCGCATCACGGAGCGGGAGCTCCTCCAGGGCAGCCGAGACGCGGAGCGCCGGGCGGAGGCCAAGCTGGAGAAGCTCCTTCGGGGGGATGCCGCGCTCCTGGCGCGGATGGAGCATCTTCGCAGCCTCCTCCATGATCTGCGGGCGAGGCCCCCCGCGTGAGAGTCCATCGGAACCGCTGTACGGGTTTCGAGACACTGGACCGTACGGTCCGGTGTTTCCTGTGTGTTCGGCGCTTGACACACCCCGCGTGGGCGGCGTAGCGTTTCTGCGATGGGCAAGGGCACCACCACCAAGGAGCTTCGTTCTCTCTGCGAGGGGAGTCTGGAGCACCGGCTTGTGCGGGTGTCCGAGGCTGTGCAGGCGCTCGGGGCGCTCAAGCTGTTCGGGGAGAGCGTGAGCTTCTCGGTGCTGGCGACGTGGCCGGACCGTGTGCGCGTGCTTTCCTCCGCGGGTGTGTGTGTGGAGCTCCCTGTGGTGTTGAGCCCGACGGGCATTCATCTTGGGGCGCCCGTGCATGTTCCGTTGCCGCTTTCGGAGGGGGCGCCCCCCTCCAGGCACCGATCTGTGGTAGAGGATTTCGTCGCGCGGCTGGTGAGCCGGAGCCGAGGAGTGGAGACATGAACGAGTTCGGACTGACGACGCTGGCGGAGGATGCCAAGGCCCTCGGCCTCCCGGAGCTTCTGGAGAGGAAGTTCACGAAGGTGAAGGGGACGGTGGACGCCCACGGGAAGGTCCACCGGACCAAGCAGCATCGGGAGTCCAGCGCCGACAAGGCGGAGGACAGGCGCCGCAACAAGAAGCGCAAGAGCTACCTCCGGAAGCGGTCGCGCAGCGCCAAGGTGCAGCGGCGGCTGGCGAAGCACTCTCAGAAGATCGCCAGGGCCCTGCACCGCACCAAGGGCGCTTTCCGGGGCGCCATGTCGAGGGCGGCGGGGCACGCTGCGCACGCCGAGGGGCAGACGCAGGTGGGAGCCTCCGTGCTGGAGATGCGCGCCCTCGCGGGGGCGGGTGCGGTGGACCTCAACTCCAAGGACACGGTGGTGGCCTTCGCCAACATCGCCTTGGTCGAGGGGCTGCTCGCCAACCACCTCGGGGCGCTCGGGGCAGCCTGGGACACCAACATCTTCGAGGAGATGGAGGAGACGCTCCTGGGCGCCAACGATGACGCCGCGATCATCGCCAAGGGGATGACCGAGGCGCTCAAGCGTCCGAACGAGAAGGTGGATCCTTCGGAGATCCACGAGGAGCTCCTCAAGCACGTCGCGCTCATCAACGCCTGCGTGGAGGCCATGGGCGAGCTGGACACGATCCTCGCGGAGGAGTGCTCCGAGTGCTCCGAGGATGAGGATGCCGACGCCGCGGACCCGCTGGCCGAGGGCGAGGGCGAGGGCGAGGGCGAGGGCGAGGACGACGAGGGCGAGGACGACGAGGACGACGAGGACGACGAGGAGGGTGACGAGGACGAGCCGGGGGAATGACGGCGCCGGTCGCCGCGGAAGCGTGGCGGTACCGGCGCACGGCCTACGCTTCCGGGCGTAAGGAGATGATCGGGTGGGACAAGCGGGATTTTCGATTCGGCAAGCCCACCCGAAAGGTCAAGAAGAAGTCGGTATCCGTGCTGGGCACGGCGAGCCCGTTCAAGGGGAAATCATGGCGACGGTACTGAAGCTACTCACGGAGCGGATCAACACGAAGCTGACCATTGACGAGAAGCAGTCTCGCAACGGGCGGCTGGTCGTCCGTGGGGAGTTTGCCGCGGCGGACCGTCCAACGGGGAACAAGCGCGTCTACGAGCGTGCGCTCCTCAAGCGGGAGGTGTCCAAGATCCAGGAGGACGTGAAGCGTCGCCGGGTCCTGGGTGAGGCCGACCATCCCAAGGACGGGGAGGGCTCCCTGAAGCACGTCTCCCACGTCGTCACGGGGCTCCGGCTCCGGGAGGACGGGGTGGTGGAGGGGGAGGCAGAGATCCTCAACACCGACTGCGGGCGCAACCTCGCGGAGATCCTCAAGGCTGGCTGCGAGGTCGGGGTGTCCTCCCGGGGGTACGGGACCACCATGGCCATCGAGGGGGACGTGAACGAGAAGGTGTCGGACGACTACCGACTCGTGACATTCGACTTCGTGATCGATCCGGCGGACAAGAACGCCTACCCCCAGATGGTTCAGGAGAGCGTGCAGCGGGCGGGCACCCCGAACGAGGGGCCGCTGGAGGCTTCTCTCCTGGAGGAAGCGGAGCGTCGGGGCGCGGCGAGGGGTGCGGCGGAGACGGAGGCGGTTCTCCGCGCGAAGCTCACCGAAGAGCTCACCGAGTTGGTGGAGCGGGTGGACCATGAGGTCACGGAGCGGGTCCGTGGGGAGGCGAAGCTCGCCTTCGAGGCGTTGGCGACGCTCACGTCCTTCCGGCAGCTTCTCGCCCCAACCTTCCTCCCGACGGACTATCAGCGGGTGGTGGATACCAAGCAGGCCGAGGCGCTTCAGGTCACGGAGAAGCTCCAGACCACGGAGCGGGAGCTTCGGGCGGTGTCGGACAGCTACCGGACGTTGGTCTACGAGCACTTCGTGGTGACTTCGGTGCCCGAGGCGGAGCGTGCTGCGGTCTTCGAGGCGCTGGGGGATCTTGCGCAGTTCCCCACGGCGGACGACTTCCGGGCGCGCTTCGATGAGCTTCGGCACGAGATCGTGGAGGCCGCCAGGGTGGAGCGGGAGCGGACGCTGGAGGAGGAGAACAAGACCCTCCGTGCGAAGCTCTCCTCTACTCGGACGGAGCGGTCGCGGTCCCAGGTGGAGATCCACATGGAGCGGGTTCTCGGGCGGCATCCGAGGGAGGAGCGTCTGCGGAGGGTGCTTCAGGCCGCCGATCCACAGACGGTGGAGGCGGTGGACGCCATCGTGGAGGAGTTCGACGCAGGCCAGCCCGCGCTCTCCTCGGACCTCACGGAGCGTATGCGCCAGACCATCGGGCGCGGCGTGGTCCGCGGGGACAGTTCCAGCGCCAACGGGAGCCGCGGGGACTACAACGGGCTGGGGATTTCGCTCACGGATGTTCGCCGCATGGCGGGTATGAAGTAGCAGGGACACAGCGCACGGGCGCGGGTACACAGGCACAAGCCGGACGAGGACAAGGACATGGAAGCACGACAGATGATCGAGGGCCTCTCGGGGATCGGGAACGCGACCCTGGTAGAGCGGGTGGTGGAGAAGTGGAGCGAGCTCCTGAGCGGGCTCCCGATGCGCACCGAGGCGGATCGGTACCGGGTGGCCGTCACGGCCATGCTCGTTGAGAATCAGGCCCGCTACCTGCGGAGCCTCTCGGAGGAGGTCCGGGCGATCAACGTCGGCCCGTACACCAAGAGCCTCTTCCCGCTGCTCCTGCGCATGGTGCCGAACCTCATCGCCCCGGAGGTCGTGAGCGTGCAGCCGCTCACCGGGCCCGTGGGCGCGGTGTTCTACTACGACTGGCAGTACGGCTCCACCAAGGGCCCGACCACCCGCGGGAACATCTTCCCCAAGGACTTCGACCCGGACTACACGTCTGAGTACATCAACGGCGAGATCCTCAACGTCGGGGATGGGGCCGCCTTCGGTGGTGGCGGCACGGCGCTGGCCGGAATGCTTGCCTGGGCGCCGGTCCGTCCGCTCAACGCCGGGGAGGGCTACAAGGTCCTCATCCGGGAGATCAACGCCACCACGGGCGCCGTGGTGCAGGAGGCCACGGACGACGGCGTGGGCGGCTTCACCTTCGTGCCCACGGGCGGTTCCGTGGCGGGCACGATCAACTACTCCAACGGCGGGCTCACGGGCTTCAAGTTCCAGAACATCCCCGCCAACGGGAACCCCATCCGGGCGTTCTACTACTACGACTCCGAGCTCAACACCGCGATCCCGGAGATGAACTTCGACATCAAGAGCGCCCCGGTGACGCCGAAGGCGCGGCGCGCGAAGGCCCTCACCTCCCAGGACGCGGTGGAGGACCTCAAGGCGCTCCACGGCCTCGACGCCGACGCCACCGTGGTGTCCAACCTCGCCCTCCAGTTCGGGCTGGAGATCGACCGCGGCATCATCAACGAGATCTTCAAGGCCAGCGTGGAGACGGCGGACGTGTGGGACCGCGCGCCTCCGGGCGGCGTCCCCGAGATCGACCACCTGCGCTCCATCTTCACCGTGATGAGCTCCCTCTCCGGGCAGGTGCACAAGAAGACCCTGCGCGCCCCGGCGAACTTCGCCATCACCTCCGTGGAGGTCGGTGCCCTCGTCGACCAGTTCGCCAGCCACGCGGACTACCGCGGCGTCTTCGTCCCCGACGGGCAGCCCCTCCTCTCGACCCCGATGGACATGGGGCGCCCCATCACCCAGCACGGCCAGTTCGGCATCGCCCGCCTCGGCCTCCTCAAGAACAAGTGGTCCCTCTACGAGGACCCCTTCTTCTCCAGGGACTTCATGGTCCTCGGCCTCAAGGGCCCCGACTTCCTCGACGCGGGCTTCGTCTACGCCCCGTACATCCCCATCCAGTTCACCCCCACCTTCTACGACCCGAGCGACCAGTCGCTCCGCAAGGGCGTCCGCACTCGGTACGCGCAGAAGTTGGTGCGCAGCTCGTACTACGCCCAGCTGCGTTTGCTCAACTTGTGAAAATTAGTGCGAGAATTCGCACTAATTAGTCGCACCTGCTATGCTGTGTGGCATGGCAAACATCAACTGGAAGCTCCTACAAACGTGGTCTCCCGAGCGGGCGTGGTGGCACGGCATCTTCTTGGGCGACGGGTGTGCTCCCTCTTCGGGGTATCTTCTCCAGTGCACGGGTGCTATCTCCACCATCACGCGGTGGCGGGCACTCATCACGGACGACACTCGCCCGTTCTACGAGCACAAACACGCGCCGGGGGCCTTCGTGGCGGTTGTGCGGTCCCGGGCGCTGTCTGACTGGATGCTCCAGGTCCACGGGTACAGGGGGAAGAAGTCAGACAAGCTCCGGTGGCCGGAGGATCTTCCGAAGGCGTGTCTACCGCACTTCATTCGGGGGCTCTGGGACTCAGACGGGTGCATTTACGTCCAGAAGACCAGGACGCGGGGGAACAAGCAGCGGTCCTTGGTCTACACCTCCATTGCCGTGCCCTTCGTGGAGCGCCTGGGGTTGGAGATCGAGAAGGCGCTTGGGATCCCAGTTCCGAAGCTCAACCGGACGGTGGTTCCCCAGTCGGGGAACGTTCGGGTTCAGCTTTCCTACACGGGGGCGCTCGCACAGAAGTTCGCGGACTGGCTCTACAAGGACGCGCCCGAGCACATCCGGAATGAAGATCGGATGGGGGGCTATCACGAGATGTGCGCGCTCCAGGAGGCCGTGGAAACACCCTGCGCCTGCGGGAACCCGAGGTACACCGCGTCGGGGCTCTGTCGGGCGTGCTGGGAGGCGACGCAGACACACACGACGGGGCCTGGGACGGTGTGCGGGACGGAGGGCTGCACACGGGAGGTGTGGGCGAAGGGGCTGTGTGGGTCCTGCCTCTCCGCCGAGCGCATTCACCAGCCGGGGTATCGGCGGCCTGTGCAGGGGGCGTGTCAGTGCGGGGCCACAGCCTACCGCAAGGGCCTCTGTGATGCGTGCTACGAGCGCCAGCGGCGCGGGAGGCCTCTGCGGGGGCAGGAGCCTGTAGCGCCTGTTGTGCTCGCGCCCTCTGTCGCTCCTGCGCGTTGTCCGTGCGGGGCGGAGGCGAAGAAGAAGGGATTCTGCGTGGCGTGCTTCTACGCTTCCAGGCCGCGGAGGACCGGGGAAGGTACGGTCTGTCCCTGCGGGCGGGGGAATCCCGTGCAGGCGCGGGGGAAGTGCGGCACATGTCTCTCCGCGGAGCGGCGGGCGGACCCCAAGTATCAGCGGCACTCTTCGGGGGTCTGCGCTTGCGGCAGGCCCGCGTTCCGGAAGGGACAGTGTGACGCCTGCTACGCGCGGACTAGGCGTTCGTCGGGTGGGGTTGCGTGCGTGTTGGAACTCTGACTGTGCCGGGGCGTGTTCCGGGCGTCATCTGTGGGAGGAAGCGGCCCCCGGCTCTGCGGACGAGTTCAACGGCGCACTGGCCAAACTCCTTCCGCGCCTCAAGAAGGAGCTGAACCCGAAGCCCACGGCGGTGAAGATGACCTCCAGGGGGACCGGGAAGCAGTCCTTCCGGCGGCAGTTTTACATCCGGTGGGGGGAGCGGCCTGCGGACTACTCGGGCTCGAAGCCGGACCCGGAGGGTTTCGGGTACGCGGAGCTGTGGCTCATCGATGGCCGCGTGGACGGAAGCACCATGGAGCGCAGCCCCACTGGGGTCACCAATGCGACGCAGCTCCGGGACTTCAAGGTGGGCACCGAGGGGAAGACGCCCGAGGAAGCCTACAAGGCTGTCCGGGACGGGCTCCAGGCGTGGCTCAAGGGCACCCTGTAGCGGTCACTGGACCGTACGGTCCAGTCACGCCTTGAGGCACCCGAGGGCGCTGGAGATCACGGGGGTTCCTGGGCGAGGGTGAACAGGAGCGCGAGGGGCGGGAGGGCAGCTCGGAGCTCTCGGTGTCGCGCCTCCATGGACATATCCTCGGGGAGGTGCGGGGGGAGGAAGCCCGCCAGGGCAAGGTGTGCGGTCGTGCGACTGAGGGCGGCGTGGAAGGGGAAGTCTTCCAGGCCCAGCGCCGCGGCTTCCTCGACGGAGGACTTCAGGGTTTCCTGGAGCGCCGCGGCTTCTCCGGAAACGGCCTCCCAGGTAGCGTCTTCGTCGGGGAGTTCGAGGAGGAAGGCCGCGGCGCCGAAGAGGTTGGCGACCGTGGCGCGGGTGACGACGGCGCGCGGCGTTCCGGGGGTCAGGAGGGTTCGGGCGTGGTGCTGGAGATGGAGGGAGGCCGCGGCGAGCTGGTGAGCCCGGGAGTTCGCCATGGCCGTGAAGACGCGCGCCAGCACATCGACGGTTTGCTTGAGCTTCTCCAGGTCTTCGGGATTCATGGAGGGAGTGTTGGGTTTCTGGGGTCCTCGGGTAGCTGGGAGGGACGGACCGTATGGTCCGGTTTTCTCATCGGGGGCGCTGCGCTCCCCTCAGACGCCCCGGAGGGTACTTCGATCATACATAGGCGCCTCCATCGAGGGGAACTCGCTCATGGCGTTCATGTAGTCGAGGGCGCGCACCTGGGGCATGGGGGTGAACTTCTGCGTGCCATCCCCCTCCTTGCGTAGGAGACCGTACTCTCCTCCTGCGAACACGGGCTTGATTTCGTAGGCTCCTGAGATTCCCGTTGCCCGGCTGTATAGCTCCTCCAGCGAGACGGCGAAACACAGGCTCCACGCATCGGGCGCCCACCTGCGGTTGTCGCGGCGTTTGATTCTGGGGATGTAGCGCAGGCGTCGCACCATGTAGGGCATGGGGGCCGAGTCTGGGAAAAGCTCGCTCGGTGCGTCGGGCAGTATCCTGTGCGTGCCCCGCGACACACAGAGCGCGGGGGTCGCGGGGGCGTTCGGGTACTCACGCACATGCCCTAGCCACGGGATGCTGCGGTCGTGCAGCCCCATCCCCTTGATGATCTCCTGGGGGTATCTGTCGTCCGTGGGGTTGATGTCCCACGGTGTGCGCCCGTAGGGGTTTGTCTCCCCGCTCAACACGGGGCGGTAGAGGCTCACCAGAAACCGCGCGAAGAAGAGGTCGGCGGGTACTTCATCGGGCTGGTCTGCGAGCCAGTATGGGCGGGTGGTGGGGGCACGGGTGTCGATGCTCATTGCTCGAAGTTCTCGTGGGCGAGGATGCCCGTGAGGACTTCCACGTCCGTGAAGCCCGCGGTGTTCCCGGACTGCGCAGCCTGATAGGCCGCCTTGACCCTGGCTGTGCGGAGGGCCGCGGCATCGGCGCGCGTCTGCGCCGCAATCTCCCGCGCGGCCTTCGCGGAGAGCGCTGTCACGACGTGCACGCGCTTTTCCCACCGCGCGGGGGCCACGCTCATCCGGTACACGAACCGGGTCTTCCCCTTCGCCGTCAGGCCCACGGCGACCTTGTGCACGCAGTACGGATCGTACTGGCGCATCGAAACCTCCACGCCCTCGTCCGTATCCTGGGGAACCGTATGGGTGGTGCTCATGGTGAGGATCCTTCCGCGGAGGCTTCGTTGCCCCCGTGAGCAACAACATAGCAACGCTTTAGGCATTGGCAACCCCCTCCCGTACGATTTCACCCATTCCCCGGATTCCAAGCACAATCCTCGAATTCGTACAGA
>Ga0080064_1000250_pt1 | contig 155608 bp, 128 predicted proteins | sample Subgrocontami54m_FD_69260 | JGI IMG/M metagenome (GOLD analysis project Ga0080064, IMG submission 69260) | Subsurface groundwater microbial communities from S. Glens Falls, New York, USA - GMW46 contaminated, 5.4 m (SPADES assembly) (version 2) ...
GGGGGCGTCCGGTCACCGCGCCGACACCACCGCCCGTGGTTGCGACGCCCACACCGCCGGTCGAGGATCCGACGGTCGTCCAGGCCCGGCAGGCGTACAACGAGGGTCGCCGCCTGTTCGACGCGCACGACTGGGAGCCAGCGCTGGAGCAGTTCCGCCGCGCGTTCGAACTTCGTGCCAACCCGATCGTGCTTCTCCCGATTGCCGACTGTCAGGTCAACCTGGGCCGCATCCCGGGGGCGATCGAGTCGCTCGAACGCTACGTGCGTGAGCGGCCCACTGCGGCCGATCGCGCCGCGATCGAAACGCGATTGACCGCGCTGCGTGCGCGACCCGCGACGCTCCACATCGTCTCCACCCCCGCGGGCGCGCGAATCTTCGTCGACGGAACGGCCGTCGCGCAGACCACACCGGCGGATCTCCCGGCGCCGGCGGGTCACCACGCCATCCGACTCGAACTCGAGGGTCGAACCGCGTTCTCGAGCGAGGTCGACGCGGGCCCGGGCGCGCGGATCGAAGTCACCGGCGATCTACCGGTTGCCAGTTCGGCCGTCGCCGTCGCGCCGCCGACGCCGCCGGTCGATCGCCCGCCGACCGTGCGCCGCACGAATCCCGCGGTGTGGGTTGCGACCGTGCTCGCGGGTGCGGGCTTGATCACCGGCAGCGTGTTTGGCCTGCTCGCGCTGAGCGACCGCGCCGAATACGACGCGCGTCCGACCGTGGCCATTCGCGATACGGGCGAGCGCAACGCTCTCATCGCGGACATCGGATTCGGCGTCGCGGTGCTGTCTGCGGGTGTCGCCGTGGTCGTGCATTTGTCATCGGGCGGTGCGGCCCCCGCGGCGAGCAGCCCCGGACGAAGCGATCGCCGAACACCGTCGCCGCGGTTCGGCATGGCGCCAAACGGATTTGCACTGAGCTTCTAGACGCGCCCTCGCGCAGACCGACCTCAAGGGACCCACGATGCGTAACCGACTCTTCTTCCTGCTTTTTGCTGCAAACGTCTTGGGCGGTTGCGAACTGATCGTCCGTTTCGACCCCAGCCGGCTCGACGCGCGCGCCGACGGCATGACGCCCGACGTTCCGCGTCCCGACGTCCCGGCGGGCGACGTGGCCGACGCGCAGGATGTCGGCGACGTCCCGGCAATGGACGTCGTGGACGTGCCGATCGTTGACTCTGCGGACGTCCCGATCGTGGACGTCGTCGACGCCGTGACGGCGGATGCGGTCGACGCGGTAACCCCGGACGCGCCTGACGTCGTGATGCCCGCTGACGCCGATGACGTCGTCGTCACCGACGTGCCGGTCGATGTCGTGGCCCCCGACGTGGTGGACGTCGTCGTCGCCGACGTGCCGGCGGACACCGGCCCGATGACGTACGTTGTCATGGTCGGCGCGGCGGGACTGTCGTTTTCGCCGAGCATGCTGACGATCAACCCGGGGGACACCGTGCGCTGGGTGTGGAGCGCGTCGTTCCACAATGTCGTCAGCGGCACGATCGCGACATGCACACCGGACGACCGATTTTGCTCACCGACCGGCACGAGCTGCTCGACGGCGCCAACGTCGATGGCGGGCGAGATGTACGAGTTCCGGTTCACGACGTCCGGGAGTTTTCCGTACTTCTGCGCACCGCACTGCGGCGCCGGGATGAGCGGAACGATCGTCGTTCGCTGACGGCACCGACCCGCAGCGAAACCACCCGCCACACAAAGGAACGCGAGATCCCCGATGACCGAGATCGAAAACGTCCTCGCCCGCGAGATCTTGGATTCTCGCGGGAATCCCACCGTCGAATGTGAAGTGACGTTGTCGGGCGGCGCCACCGGCCGCGGTGCCGTGCCGTCGGGCGCGAGCACCGGCGAACACGAGGCGATCGAACTTCGCGACGGCGATGCGCGTTTTCTCGGCAAAGGCGTGCGCAAGGCGGTCGACAACGTCAACGATCGACTCGCGCGCGTCGTGGTCGGGATGGACGCGCTCGATCAGTACGCCGTCGACCACGCGATGATCGACAGCGACGGCACGCCCAACAAGGGAACGGTCGGCGCGAACGCGATTCTCGCCGTGTCGATGGCGGTCGCGCGCGCGGCGTCTGAAGCGATGGCGCTGCCGCTGTGGCGCTACCTGGGCGGCGCAAACGCGCGGGTGCTGCCCGTGCCGATGATGAACGTGATCAACGGCGGTGCGCACGCGGACAACGGGCTCGACGTGCAGGAGTTCATGATCTGCCCGATCGGCGCGCCGACGTTCAGCGAGTCCCTGCGGGCGGGCGTCGAGGTGTTTCACCACTTGAAGGCCGCGTTGAAGAAAGACGGCCTAGCGACGTCCGTTGGCGACGAGGGTGGGTTTGCGCCGCGCGTCGGGTCGAACGAAGAAGCGCTGGCGCGGGTGCACGCGTCCATCGAGAAGGCCGGGTACAAGCCCGGCAAGGACGTTGCGCTGGCCCTCGACGTCGCCGCGAGCGAATTGTTCGACAAGAAGAACGGCACGTACCGTTGGAACCAAAAACAAATCTCGGCAAGTCAGCTCGTCGACGTCTACGCGGGGCTCTGCGAACAGTATCCGCTGATCTCGATCGAGGACGGCGCCGCGGAAGACGACTGGGACACCTGGGCGGCGCTGACCAAGCGCGTCGGCTCGAAGGTACAACTGGTCGGTGACGATCTGTTCGTGACCAATCCCACTCGGCTTCGAATGGGAATCGACAGAGGCATCGCCAATTCGATCTTGATCAAGTTGAACCAGATCGGGACGGTGACCGAAACGCTCGATGCGATCGCGCTCGCGGGACGCAACGGGTACCGCAGCATCATCTCGCACCGGTCGGGCGAGACCGAAGACAGTTTCATCGCGGACCTCGCCGTCGCGACGAACGCCGGAATGATCAAGACCGGCAGCGCGTCGCGAAGCGACCGGATGGCGAAGTACAATCAACTGCTGCGAATCGAATGGGAGCTGGGCGAAGGCGCCGTATTTCTGGGCCGATCGGCGTTCGCGCGAAGCTGACCGCCATGGAAGCGGCCACCCGCCGGTGCTTGCGTCGCGCAACAATTGACGCCGGGCCGTCCGGAACGACACACTTGCAATAATGCTTCGCTCGCTCGCGTGGCTCGCCGCTGCATGCACAGCCGCAGGCTGCCAGGTCTACAACCCGGATCTCGTCGACGGTCAGGTTCGTATCGACGCCCGGGATGCACCGACGATCGACGTCACCGGCGAGCGCCCGCCGCCAACGGACGCGCCTGACGCTTTCGTCGACAACCCGAATCCGGTCGACAGCCCGGACGTTGCGTCGGGCCGATGTGGCGATCGAACGCTGGATCGGCTCGAAGAGTGCGACGATGGCAACACCGCGGACGGCGACGGCTGCAGTTCGGCGTGCCTCCTCGAGATGAATCCGGCGAGCGACTCGTGTCCCGGCGCGCGCATCTCGCTCGGGCCAGGCACCGCGACGTTCACCGGGTCGACCGTCGGGCGAGGACTGGCGATCCGCGGGGCATGTGTGTCGGGGACCGAAGGTGTTGGGCAGATCTACTCGATCACGATCACGGCGGGCTCGCGACTCACGGTTCGTGTGGTTCCGGTAGCTCCGTTCAATCCGATCATCGCGTTCACGCGGGCAATGTGCCCCGACGCAGGCATGTACGCGTGCAGCGCGCCCGGTGGTGTCGGCGGCCCGGCGACGGTCGCAATCACGTCACTCACGCCCATGAGTACCGTGTTCATCGTCGTGAAGGGGGCGATGGCAACGACCGGGGACTACCGACTCGAACTGACGGCGATGTAACCTGTCCGTCAGCTCGGTGGCGGAGGCCACGGCAGCCCGAACAGCCGCGCGGCGTTTCCGCCGTAGATCCGGCGAAGGACGTCGGGTGGCAAACCGACCCCGTCGATGGTCCAACGGCCCTGGATCGGCGTGGGATTCTCGAATCGCCGGTCGTTGGACTCGAAATACCGAAACGTCGATCGGAAGAAACGATCGACATCGGCGGGCGTCGTCAGCGTATCGCCGCCCGATCCCAGCACCCACGTGGTCGGGTCCGCGGATAGACCTGCGTCCGTACCGAACAAGACGTGCTCATGCCAGCGCATGAAGAACGCGCGCATCGTCGCGGCCGGATGACGCCCGAACTCGGGCACGCGCGCGGCCGTGTCGATGAAATAATTCGGGGCGCGCTCGAGCAGCCGTGCGACGCGCGCCGGATCCTCCGCGCAGTTCCCGAAATGCGCACCGATGAACGTCGTGCGCGGGTGGCGAAGCACACGCCGCTCGAACTCTCCGAGCACTTGGTCGAACGATGGATATTGCGGTCCGTGAAAACTCCACCGCGGATGCGACTGCAGTTCCTCCCAGCGCTCGTTGGCCGGCGTCGCGGGCTCGAAGAACGCTCGGGGGTCGCCGGAGTGAATCAGCACGATCAGCCCGAGCCGCCCGGCGGCTTCGAAGATCGGGTCGAGCCGGGGCGAGTCGACGGCCAGGCGCGTGCCGTCGACGTCCCGAGCGACGAGCCCGAGCACTTTGGGGATCTTGAGCCCACGGGCGCCCATCTGGCGGCATCGTTCGAGGATCTGGATCGAACCCTCCACGAAGTCCGGCAGGGACGTCGCCTGCCAGGGCAGCGTGCAGAACGGGAGAATCCGTCCGTGGGAGGCCCGCTGCTGCGCGAGGGCGTCCTCGAGGCCAGAGCCCTCGAAGCCCGCCGACATGTTCAATGCATACCGTATGTTACGAGAATTGAAGAGCTGCAGGATGACGTCGGTTGCTTCGGGATCGAGGTGGGTGTGAACGTCGATGATCGGAAACGCCGAGCGATCGTACGTCGGCGGTGGTCCTGGCCGGGATCCGGCACCCGGGCCCCGTTGCGGACAAGCACCCACGGCAAGGATCGCCACGCCCAGAGCCGCGAGGGCCGCCGGAAACGCTCGGGCTTTCGCCATGTTTTCGTTGACACTCACGACCCCGAAAGTAGACTCGACCGCGTTCGGCAAGGCAAGCGGGAGGACGACCGACCATGACGAAGTCGGAACTCATCGAAGTGATCGCGCAGCGGACCAACACGACGAAGACCCGCGCCGAACACGCTGTAAACTGCATCTTCGAGGCGATGGGCGAAGCGCTCCGCCGCGGCGAAGGCATCGAAATTCGCGGGTTTGGCTCGTTCACGATCCGGGAATATCCCGGGTACACGGGCCGCAACCCGCGCACGAACGAGCCGGTGCCAGTCGGCCCGAAGAAACTGCCGTATTTCAAAGTCGGCAAAGAACTCAAAGACCTGGTGAACTCCAAGGCTGGCACGCCGCTGCCGGATCAAGCCGGGGACGACGACGACAAGGATGACGAGTCCGGCAACGACGAAGACGAGTAGACGTCGCGGCAGCGTGGCCCGTACGAGCCGCGAGGAACGTCGCCCGAGGAACTCGTGAGCGCGAACTCGACCGGCGCCGATCTCGCGGAACTCCAGCGCGGTGTCGTCGACCTCGTTTCCGTGGAAGAACTTCGGACGCGACTCGCCGAGGGTCGCCCGCTGCGAGTGAAAGCCGGCTTCGATCCGACGAGACCCGACCTGCACCTGGGCCACGTCGTGCTGATGAACAAGCTTCGTCAGTTCCAGGAGTTCGGGCACACGGTCGTGTTCATCGTCGGGGACTTCACGGCGCAGGTGGGCGATCCGACGGGGCGGAACAAGTCTCGGCCTCCCGTGAGCCGCGACGAAGTGATGGCGGGCGCGAGGACGTACGCCGAGCAGGCCTTCAAGGTTCTCGATCCGGCGCGTACGGAAGTGCGGCACAATTCCGAATGGCTCGACAAATTGTCGTCTCAAGAGTTCGTGAAACTCGCGGCGAAGCGAACCGTCGACCGAACGATGGAGCGGCGCGATTTTCGCGAGCGGTGGGACCAGAACAAGCCGATCTACCTTCACGAATTCCTCTATCCCTTGCTACAGGGGTACGACTCCGTCGCCATCGACGCCGACATCGAGTTGGGCGGGACCGACCAGCTGTTCAATCTCGTCGTGGGGCGGGACTTGATGTCGCACTACGCGAAGCGGCCACAGATGGTGATGACTACGCCGCTGCTCGAGGGCATCGACGCGCGCTGGATCGACGGGCAGATCGTCGGCGAAAAGATGTCGAAGAGTGCCGACAACTACGTTGGCGTCACCGAAGCGCCTGCAGAGATGTTTCGCAAGTTGCTGGGCGTCAACGACGGGGTCGTGTGGCGGTTCTTCGACCTGCTGAGCGCCGAGCGCGGCGACGCGATCGCGGAACTGAAGCGCGCGACCGAACAGAACGAACTGCCGGCTCGCGAGGCGCAGCGGCGATTTGCGCGCGAGATGCTGGTTCGATTTCACGGCGTGGACGCTGCGAAGGACGCCGAGTCGGCGTACGAGCTCAAGCGTAGCGGTGGATTTCCCGACGATGCGCCGGCGTTCGAGTTGGCGGCGGACCCTGCGCGCGGTTCACTCTGGATCGCGAAGGCGCTCTCCTCCGCGGGCCTGGCGCCGAGCACGAATGCCGCGAAGAACTTCGTGAAAAATGGCGCGGTTCAAGTCGACGGCGAGCGCGTGCGCGACGAGCAACATCAGTTGCTGCCGGGCGAACATCGGATCGTCGTGGGTGGCAAGGACAAGCACTACGCGTGCGTGCGGGTGGTTGCGGGGTCAGTGCCGAACCGATGACACGCGGGCTAGGGCGCTGCGCGATCGCGCCGGCCCATCGAGCGCACGAGGCGCACGAGCAGGTCGATGGCCTCGGCGCGCAGCGTTTCCCGAAACGCCGGCATCATGCCGCGACCGCGCAGGATCGAGGTTCGAAGTTGATCGTCGGTTCGCGCGCTGTGGAAACCGGGACTCGCAAAGTCCGGCGGCCGCATCATGGACGCTTGTGCTCCATCGCCGCGCCCGCTCGAGCCGTGACACGCCGCGCACTGCGCCATCCACAGCGCCCGCACGGCAATTTCGGGATCGTTGTCCTCGGGCGATGCAGCGGCCGACGTGCCAGGACTCTCGCCGTCCACGCGCGCGTGGTCCGTGGCTCGCCACTCCCGCAGGTCCGCGGGATCCTGCCGGCACCCGCCGCAGAGCGAGCCCACGACGAGCAGGCCGAATGTCGCTCGGATGGCCGTGCGTCTGGCTCGCGGATTCATCAACGTTACTTGCGCGGCGTCGGCGCTGCGCTCGCGCTGGCAGAGCCCGACGATGCCACAGGCAGCGACCGCTTCTTCGACTGCTCCGTGTTGTAGTCCGCCACGACGCGATTGATGTGCATCGAGCAGAACTTCGGTCCGCACATCGAGCAGAATTCCGCGCTCTTGAAGTAGTCGTCGTCGAGCGTCTCGTCGTGCATCGACCGCGCCGTTTCCGGATCGAGCGACAAGTCGAATTGCCGATTCCAGTCGAAAGCGTAGCGAGCTCGCGAAAGTTCGTCGTCCCGGTCGCGCGCGGCCGGGCGCTTGCGCGCGACGTCCGCGGCATGCGCTGCGATCTTGTAGGCGATGAGTCCCTGCCGAACGTCGTCCTTGTCCGGAAGCCCGAGATGCTCCTTCGGCGTGACGTAGCACAGCATCGCAGCACCCGCGAAGCCGGCCATCGTCGCGCCGATGGCACTCGTGATGTGGTCGTACCCGGGCGCAATGTCGGTCACGAGCGGACCGAGCACGTAGAACGGCGCCTCGTGGCACAGTTCCATTTCTTTCTTCACGTTCATCTCGATCTGGTCGAACGGGACGTGTCCCGGGCCCTCGATCATGACCTGAACGTTCTTCTCCCACGCGCGTTTGGTCAGTTCGCCGAGCACTCGCAACTCCGCGAACTGCGCCTCGTCCGACGCGTCCGCGAGGCAGCCCGGCCGAAGCCCGTCGCCTGCGCTGATCGTCACGTCGTACCGGGCGCAGATGTCGAGGACATCGTCCCAGCGGTCGTAGAACGGATTCTCGCGTTCGTGCGCAATCATCCACTGCGCCATCAACGAACCACCGCGCGACACAATGCCGGTGATCCGGTGCTGCACGAGCGGAAGGAAGGCCCGCAAGACGCCCGCGTGGATCGTGAAGTAGTCCACGCCCTGCTGCGCCTGGTGTTCCAGCATCTGCAACAAGTCGTCGGCCGTGAGTTTCTCGACCTTCTTGACGTTCTGGACCGTCTGGTAAATCGGAACGGTCCCGATGGGCACGGGGGAGTGCGCAATGATCGTGCGCCGAATCTCGTCGATGTCGCCGCCGGTGGACAGATCCATCACCGTGTCCGCGCCGTACTTCAGACACACGCGAAGCTTCTCGACTTCACCCTCCGCGTTGCCCGTTACGGCGCTGTTGCCGATGTTTGCGTTGACCTTGCAACTGAGCGCGATTCCGATCCCCATCGGTTCGAGGTTCATGTGCCGCACGTTCGCCGGGATGACCATCCGCCCCCGCGCCACTTCGTCGCGAACCAGCTCGGCGGTCACCTTCTCGCGCTTCGCGACGAAGGCCATTTCCTCGGTGATCGTGCCTTGCCGCGCGTAGAGCATCTGCGTCTTGACGCGGTCCCCGTTCCGTTGCGCGATCCATTCGCTTCGCATCGTCGTTTCCTCGATCTTCCACGGTGGCGCGCACATTGCTGCGCCGAAACACATTCGCGTGATAGGGCAACCCGCGCCGCGTGGCAACCGCCGGGTGCGCAGCGGCGCGATTGACGCACGCGACGTTGCCGACCGCGCATCGTCGAAGTAGGGTCCCTGCGCTCGTCGTCGGCCGTCGCGATTGCCGGCGGCTCCCTCAAGGAGTTCCGAAATGTTCCGCTGCTCGCCAGCCGCAATGTTGCTCGCGTTCGCCGCGCTGCCGTTCGCGTGCGGCCCCAACAGTGGTCCGCCCGATGGCGCAGGGGACGCGGCGCTCGATGCGGCGGCGGACGCGGCCGACGCGGCCGACGTCATGACGCGCCCAAGTTCACCCGATCCGTGGGCGGGCAGGCTCGCGATCCCGAGGTTTACGGATCGGAACCCCGACCCGCGGATCATCGAGGTCGACCTCGAGGCGCGCGTCGCGGAATGGGAGATTTCCGCGGGGCGAACAGTCCGTGCGTACACCTACAACGGCACGGTTCCGGGGCCGATGCTCGAGGGCAACGTTGGAGACACCGTGATCGTGCACTTCACCAACCGCCTGCCCGATCCGACGACGATCCATTGGCACGGAATGCGTGTTCCGCACGCCGCCGACGGCACGCACCACACACAGATGCCGGTCATGCCGGGGGCGACGTACGACTACCGTTTCGCGCTCGCTGACGCTGGATTGTTCTGGTACCATCCGCACTTGATGACGGATTCGCAGGTCGAAAGGGGCCTGTACGCGCCGATCGTCGTGCGCGGGGCCGGCGAGCCCGTCGTCGATCGCGAAGGCGTGTTGATGCTCGACGATGTGCGACTCGGCATGGACGGCCAGATCGCGCCCATTGTCATGACCGACGATCTCCCCGGCCGCGAGGGGAGCATCTTGTTGACCAACGGCCACTCCGACGGCGCGATTCCGATTCGCGCGGGAGCGACACAGCGCTGGCGAATCGTGAACGCGTCGAACGCGCGGTATTTCAATCTCAGTCTGGCCGGGCACCGGTTCCTCGTGCTCGGCGCGGACATGGGCTTCTATCCGCAGCCGCGGGAGGTGGACAACTACCTGCTCGTCCCGGGAGAACGGGTCGACATCCTCGTCCGCGGAACCGGAATGCCCGGAAACGACGTCGCGCTCCAATCGCTGCCGTACAACCGTGGCTACGGCGGCGGATCGACGACACCCCTCGATGTCATCCACGTACAGTACACGATGGATGCAGCCATTCCCGCGCTCGCTCCGCCCACGAGCTTCCCCGCGATCATGCCGCTCGCGGTGGCCGGCGTGATGCAGCGCGATGTGCGTTTCGGGATGATGCTGACGGGCACCGTCACGCTGTTCACGATCAACGGGCAGGCCGCGCCGAACGTCCCGGTGATCACGGCACGCGTCAATCAGACCGAAGTGTGGGACATCATCAACGCGACGCCGGGCGACCATCCGTTTCATCTCCACGGATTCTCGTACCAAGTCATCAGTCGGGCCGGGATGCCCGAGAGCGCCGCCGACTTGATCTGGCGCGACACGATCAACATCCCGCGCGGGCAGACGATTCGCATCGCGTGGCGCCCGGACAATCGTCCCGGGATGTGGATGTATCATTGTCACATTCTCGAGCACGCGGAACACGGAATGCTCGGCGAAGTCGACGTCCAGCCGTAGCGTTGCCAACCCGTCGACAGCGGAGAGACGGATGCCGACCGCATGACCGCCCCAGACGATTCGCTGCGTCTCGCCGCCAAGCGCGAACTTCGCAAACGCATGCGCGCACTGCGAGCGGCGATCCCCGCATCTGCGATCCAGGCGCGCTCGGCCGCGCTCACGGATCGTGTGCTCGCGCTTGCCCAGTGGAAACGGGCCACAGTCGTGGCGCTGTTCCACTCGTTGCCCGATGAAGTTCAGACCGACGCGCTCGTCGCCGCAGCCCGCGCGACGAACAAACGAGTCGCATTTCCCGTCGTGACCGAATCGCGTCGACTCACGTTTCGCGCGCCATACGATGGCCTGGAGCCCGCGGAGTTCGTCGTGAGCACGTTCGGCGTCTCCGAGCCGAGCGCCCGACACGCCGAAGTTCCGCCTGCGGAAATCGATCTGGTGGTCGTGCCCGCACTCGCCGCCGACGAAACGGGCCATCGGATTGGCTACGGCGGCGGCTACTACGATCACACGCTCCCCGAAATGACCCGCGCCGTTCGTCTTGCCGTTCTGTTCGACTTCCAGCTGATCGCAGAAGTCCCGGCGCGCGATGGCGACGAACGCGTGGACATCGTCGTGACTGACGCGCGCGCAGTCGAATGCGAACGAACGCCGGCAGCCGGGGGTTGAACCGTACTCGATGGGTTCCGCAGACCTCGAATTGCCTCGAACGAGGTCCACCGTTGGCTTCGATCGTGGACGCGTGCGACCATCGAAGCCGTCAGGAGCAACAGCGATGTGGAAGAAGACAGACGAAATCCCGGCCATTCCAGAAGGCGGGGCCTCGGGCGGCTACGATCCGTTCGAACCGCTCGAGAGTGTCGATACCGTTGCCGAGGGACTCCTGCGCGAGGGTGAGAACGTTCGGTTGATCGCCGGCGAGGAGTCGGCGCTCGTGGCCGCGAAGGACGTCATCGGCTGGCGGCAACACGAGGACGAGCGAGTCTTCGTCGTGCGACTTCGAAAGGGCGCGAAAGTGCTCTTGCAGCGGGGCATCATCGCAGAACGCGGGCGGGCGATCTTTGGTCCGTTCGGCAGCGGCGAGGGCCGCGGAGACGAAGGCGCCGGCCACGAGAACCACGGCGATGCCGGCCAAGGGGAAGCCCGCCACCGGGGCGAGTGCTGCGACGACGATCAACCGCACCCGGGGCACGATCACGGGGGCGGCTCGCACGGGGCGCCGTACCGCGGTCCACACGGTGGAAGCGCCGGACCTGATGACGGTGGCTAACGACCCGAGTTACTCGCCCTGCATCAGCCCCGTGATCCGGCCATCCTCGTGCACGACGACACGGCGCGCCGCAGGTTCGCGCCCGAGGCCGGGCATCGTGAGAATTTCACCGGTCAACGGAACGATGTAGCCGGCGCCCGCGGACAGTCGCACCTCGCGGACCGTGATGTCGAAGCCGCGCGGCCGACCCACGCGCGCGGGATCGTCGGTGAGCGACAGGTGGGTCTTCGCGATGCAGACGGGCAACTCGCGGCCGCCGAGGTCCGCGATGGATTTCAGGTCTTTCATCGCGCCGGGCGTGAACGCGACATCGTTGGCGCCATACACCTGCCGGGCCACGGCGCGAATCTTGTCTTCGGGCGCCGCAGACAGTTCGTATGTGTATTTCGGCTTCGGAGGATTCGCGTCGGTCCGATCCAACATTGCGAGCACTTGATCCGCAAGCTCGAGCGAGCCCTCTCCGCCGCGCGCGAATCCCTCGCACACGGCGACCGTCACGCCCTGCTCTTTGCCGAACGCCCGCAGTTCGTTCAGCTCATCGTCCGAGTCCGTCGGGAAGCGGTTGAGACTCACGACGCACGGCAGCCCGAATCCCGCGATCGACTCGAGGTGTTTGCCGAGATGATCGAAGCCCTTCCTCAGCGCTTCGCGGTTGGGCTCGCCGACTTGCTTGATCGGCGCGCCGCCATGGAGCTTCAACGCCCGCAACGTCGCGACGAGCACGACGCCGCGCGGCCAGATGCCCGCTGCGCGACACTTGATGTCGAGGAACTTCTCTGCGCCGAGATCAAATCCGAAGCCAGCTTCCGTCACGACCTCGTCGCCGTACGCCATCGCAAGCCGCGTCGCGAGAATCGAGTTGCACCCGTGCGCGATGTTGCCGAACGGCCCGCCGTGAACGACGGCAGGGCCGCCCTCGCGGGTCTGCACGATGTTCGGCATCAGCGCATCCTTGAGCAACGCAACCATCGACGGCGCGGCGAAGATGTCCCCGGCCCGCACGGGCTTCCCGTCCGGCGTGCTCCCAACGACGATTCTCGCGCAGCGCGCTTCGAGGTCCTTGAGACCCGACGCAAGGCAGAGAATCGCCATCACCTCGCTCGCGGCGGTAATGTCGAACGACGTCTCTCGAGGCACGCCGTGTGCTTTTCCGCCGAGGCCGACCATGACGTTCCGCAGGAAGCGGTCGTTCATGTCCATCGTTCGGCGCCAACGCACCGTGCGTGAATCGATCTCGACGGGATCGCGGAAATAGACGGTATTGTCGACGAGCGCCGAGAGCAGATTGTGCGCCGAACTGACCGCGTGGATGTCCCCCGTGAAGTGCAGATTGATCTCCGCCGCTGGCTCGAGCGTGGCGATCCCCCCCCCCGTTCCGCCGCCCTTGATCCCGAACACGGGACCCAGCGACGGCTCGCGCAGCGCAGCGACAGCGCGACGCCCACGCTTGCGTAGTCCCATCGCGAGGGACACCGACGTCGTCGTCTTGCCCTCGCCCGCCGGGGTCGGCGTGATGGCCGACACGAGCACGAGCCTCCCCTTCGCGGTTCCGGCGGCTTGCGCCTCGAGGGCCACTTTCGCGCGGTGCCGCCCCCACGGGTACACGTGCGCACGTGCGACGCCGAGTTCGTCCGCCACTTCTTCGATGGGTCGCAACGTCGTGCTCATGGACTCACTGCCTTCCAGTGTTCGCGATGATCCTACGTTCCGTGCGCGACCGCACGCGCTTCGTGTGGGCGCTACTGGGCCGTGACGCCGCGCGTCGCAAGTCGCGCGATGCATTCGAGCACTGCACGTTCGACGCGGGCCCGGGCCGGTCCGCCCAACAGATCCCGCCGCTCGATGGCGCGTTCGGGATCGAGCGCTTCGAAGATGTCCGCATCGAACGCGGGATGCTCGTCACGATACGCTGCGAGCGGCAGGGACACGAGGTCCGTCTGCGCGCCGATCGCTCGTGCCACCAGACGTCCCGCCACGGCATGCGCATCACGGAACGGCACGCCCTTGGTCGCAAGGTAGTCGGCCACTTCGGTCGCGGTCACAAAGCCCGCGCCCAACGCCGCGCGCATGCGCGGTCGGTTGAACGTCGCGGCACTGATGGCCCCCGCGAGCACTTCGAGGCACGCTTCGACCGAATCCGCAGCATCGAACAGCGGCGGTTTGTCCTCCTGGAGGTCGCGGTTGTACCCCAAGGGCAGGCCTTTGAGCGTCACCAGCATCGAGACCAGACTGCCGACCACGCGTCCCGTCTTTCCGCGCACGACCTCGGCGACGTCGGGGTTCTTCTTCTGCGGCATCATCGAACTGCCCGTTGTGTGTGCGTCGGCGAGTTCGATGAACGAAAATTCCTGCGTGCTCCAAAGCACCAATTCCTCGGCGATGCGGGACAAGTGCGTCGCGCAGATCGACAGCGCAGCAAGTACTTCCACGATGAAGTCCCGATCCGCCGTCGCGTCGAGGCTGTTCCGCATCGGTCGGTCGAATCCCAGCGCTTTCGAAACGCCGTCCCGATCCAACGGGAACGTCGTGCCTGCCACGGCGCCGGCTCCCAGCGGGCACTCGTTGAGCCTCCGCCGCGCGTCGTCGACGCGTGCGCGATCGCGCTCGAGCATTTCCACGTACGCAAGCAGATGGTGCGCGAGCCGGTTCGGCTGCGCGCGCTGCATGTGTGTGTACGCGGGCAACAGCGTGTCGATTTCACTCTCCGCGCGCTTCACGAGCGCGAGCTGCAGACGGTCGATTCTGTCCGCGATCCGGGTGCAGGCTGCGCGGGTCCACAGGCGCAGGTCGGTCGCCACTTGATCGTTGCGCGACCGGCCGGTGTGCAGCTTGCCGCCCGCAGCGCCGATGCGCTCGGTGAGTGCGGACTCGACGTTCATGTGGACGTCTTCATGCTTCGGGTCGAATGCAAACGTGCCTGCAGCGATCTCGGCGCGAATCTCGCCGAGTCCGCGGACGATGTCGGCACACTCCGCGGCGTTCAGTACGCCGATGCGTTCGAGCATCTGTGCGTGCGCAATGGATCCCTCGATGTCGACGTCCGCGAGGCGCCGGTCGACGTCGACGCTGGCCAGGAATCGCCCGGCAACGCCGTCGAGGTCCTGGGTAAATCGTCCGCCCCACATCTTGTGCGTCGACATCGACGCTGCTTATACAGCCCCTACGGCGATTCGCTCAACCGCACTCGCAATCGGAAGTTGCTGCGGTTGCCTTGCGTCCCGACTCGCATGGCCATCGACGACGCGTCGGCATCCCGCACGATCAGGATGTACGTCCCTGCCTCGACGACGCGGTGGATCCGCTCGACCGGATCTTGCGTGGTCGCTCGGGCGACGGTTTCGAGATTTCGGGACGTGAGCCACAAATCGAGATCCGATCCCGCCTGCTGCGTTCCGCCGCCTTCGATTCCAAGCTCGACGTTGAGCCAGCCGCGTCGTGGAATTCGCAAACGATACGTTCGCATCGAATCGAAGCCGTTCGACGGGACGTTGCGGCCGCCCGACGGCGCCGGCTGTGTCCGCCCGTCGATCAAGCCGGTCGTCTCGGCCGGCAACGTGAGGTCCACCGGCCACTGCTGCGCGGCCGGCAACGGATACGCGAATCCGTGGTCCGTGGGCGTTCGCGTGAGGCGTGTCGCTTGGGCCGCGGTGATCAGCCGCAAGTCCACCGCGCGTTCGATGATCGTGTGAATCCCAGGGAACGCAACGGGGTCGTCGTGGAAGCTGGCGTAGATACGCAGTGCGCCGCTCAGTCCAATGGCGACGCCATCGTGATCTTCGTCGGGAAGGTTTTCGGCGCCGTCCATGAGATCCCAGAGGAGAACCTGCGCGGAATTCTGGCTCCCGATTCCGCGATCGGGCAGCGTCATGTTCTCGACGTTTTCGTCGACGAGGATCTGGCCCGCCGGTGCAAGCCCCGCCGTGTCCCAGTAGCGCGGCTGTCCCAACACCGCGTTGCCGAGGGCCGTCGCGGCGCCCTCGTCGAGCGCTTGACCCGGAAAGTGTAGCTCTCCGTTCTGATGGATGCCGCCGATGGAGAAGTGCCCCGCGAGCGTGTGAACCACGAAGTGGGAGAACTCGTGCAGGATCACGGGATCGTCGAACTGGTCGCTGTCGGACGCGTCTTCCCGTCCCGCCGGATCGCCGCCCTGAATCTGCAGCGCGAACGTGTTCGCGTGTCGGTGGTACTCGCCAAGAAACGCCGTGATGTTCCCCTGCGGAAGCGTCCGGTTGTTTCCGCGACGCCAGAACGCAAACAGCGGCGGCAACGGGCGGTGAAACGCCTGGTCGATGTGCGTGAGATACCGCACGAACTGCGCGAGAATGTTGAACGCGCCCGCAGTCTCGACGCCGCCCACGTCCGCTTGAAATGAGAAGCGCTCACCGCCGGCGACCCGAAAGCGCTGCGTCGACAGCTCGTAGGGACGCTCGGTGCCTGCGTCACTCACGACCCGGATGTCGTTGCGAAGGTGCGTCGTGCGGCTCACCACGCGGATGCGAGCGTCTTGACCGCTCGCGATCGGCAACCGAAACGCACCGGCATCGTCGGTCTCGGTCGTCGCGATTACGGTGTCGTGCGCATCGAGCGCTTCGACGACGAACGCGGGCGCAGGACGCTGTTGAGTCGCGCGCGTGAGCCCATTCGGCGTGAATTCTCGCTTGGCAAACGTGACGGTACCGCTCACGCCCGGGGATCCATCGCGCGGCAGAGACGTCACGCCCTCGCCGAGTCGCGCGCGCTCGATCGAACGCGCCGGACGTCCCCCGGGCATCGCGACGGCCACGTACGTCAGCGAATAGAACCCGGCGTGACCCGACTCGTACCCGTCGATGAAAACGAAGTAGTCACCCGCGGGGAGGGCCGTGGACACACCCGCGTGCCGTTCGTCCGCGAGATCGTCATTGCACGCAATTTCGGTGTCGTCGTTCAGACACGACGATCGGATGTACACGGCCGAGTCGTAGCTGGACGACACGCGCACTTCGACCCGCGACGGCGCGTCCAGATGGAACGAATACACGGCATCCGCCGAGGCCGCGCCGTACGCGCACGTCGCGTGGAACAGATCGGGGCGTCCCGTGGTCGTTCCGCGTACGGTCTGGCCCGATTCGATCCGCTCGGCGAGGGCACACGCCCGAGCGTCTGGCGCGGTCGGCAGCGGCAACTCACTGGGCGCGCGAACGTTCGATGCAACGATCGCAGTCGTGCGCAGCGTGGCCGGGCGCGCCGCTGCGCAGCCGAGCGCACCGAATGCACACAGCGGCACGAGAATCGCGATCGTGCGCAAGATCAGTGCGGCGGGTGCGCGGCCGCCGCGATGGCAACCGGATCGAGCGGCGAGGGTGTCTCGGTCACGTGGCTGATGTAGTTGAGCAACCCGTTGGAGTCCCCCATTCCATTGGGCGCGTGACGCACGAGGGTTCCAGTCACGACGACACGAGCACCGTCGTAAAAATCGATCGGCATTGGCGGCGGAAGGGGGCCACCGGGAGGGGCGGCAGGGACGGCAGGCGCGGCACCGGGCCGGCGGGCCGCAAGCCGGGCGGTGTCGATGTCGGCCTGGAACTGCGCGTAGCCGGTCACCATCATGAGGCGCTCGGGATCTTGTTCGTTGGCGGTGTCGGCGATGAAGATGTGGGGCTTATCTTCGAGGCAGCGATCCAACTCGCGACACGGCCGCATCTGATGCGTGCGCGCATCGCGGATCATGGGAACGTACGCGCGAGTGATGTATCCGCGGACCCGGACCGACTTGTTCCAATTCCGCGCAGCGACGTGCCGAATGCCCCAGATCGTGTGCGCGCCGTCGGGGTGCGTCACGGGCTGCGGCGGCGGCGGAAGCGTCGGAACGGCCGGGAGATTCACCCGCAGCGCGTTTGCGCCCTCCTCGACGACGACCGTCAACGTCGAACTGGGTTCGCACCCCGCGGGACCGACGGCGACCAACGCGGCGATCAACACCAGCGCGGCGGCGAGAACCACGTGCTTCATGGCGCGCGACGCTACCACGCCACTTTCGAGCGGGACAAGACGAATGGTGGAACCGCGCCGGAGCGCTAGTTCGTAGCCTTTTTCAACAGCCAACCCATGTGGCGAACCACCGGGACGACGCTGGCGTAGTCCATCCGTTGCGGGCCGACGACGGCGATCGTCCCGAGGCCGAACGGCGCGATGACAAACGACAACCCACCCTGATCGTCGTTCGCGTCGTCCGCGCCCATCAGCACCTGGATCCCCGGCGCGTCGATCGTGCGATCCAGCAATTGCACGAGGCGTTCGTGGTCTTCCAGCGCGAGCAGCGCTTGTCGTGCGCGCACGATGTCACGAAAGTCCGGATTGCCGATGAGCCTCGCCGCGCCTTCGACGATCAACTCGGGCTCAGCTGCGGCCGCGACGGTCGCCCGATCGCCCAGGTGCAACGCCAACCGAAGTTCGTGATCGAGGCGGCCGCGCTCGGTTGCGAGTTGCTCTGCGAGAATCGTGCGGATCTCAGCGAGGGTGTGACCGTTCAGCAGGGTCTTGAGCTGGTTGTTCGCCCGGTCGAGATCTGCCGGCGAGATCGCGTGCTCCGTTCGCAGCACTCGGTGTTGCACCGCGCCGTTGTCGGTGACGATCACCGCGAGCACTTCGTCCGAGCGAACCGAAATGAATCGAAGGTCTTGCAGAATCCACGACTGTCTGGGCGCCGAGAGCACGACCGACGCCGCGCCCGTCACGTCCGCGAGAACGCGGCCCGTGTGCCGCAACGCTGCGTCGAGCCCCGGCTCGCGGGTGGCAAAACGACGCTCGAGATCCGCGAGAACTTCGGGCGCCAACGACGAATCCGCGAGCAGGGCGTCGATGAACAATCGCAGACCGAGCGCGGTCGGGATGCGCCCCGCCGACGCGTGGGCCTTGTGGACAAGCAGTTCGTTGTCCAACTCCGAGAACACCGCGCGGATGGACGCCGACGACAGCTCCATCGCCGCCCGGGCTGCCAGTGTGCTCGAAGAGACGGCTTCGCCGGTCGCGAGGTACTCGCGAATCAATTCGAACAAGATGCGCCGGCCGCGATGACTCAGCATGGCAATGACGAACGAGACAGCACCAAACCGTAGGAACTCCGCGGCGCGCTGTCAAACCGGATCGATTGATCTCCCCTCTGCCGGCTTGCGGCCGCCGTCGCGAGGGCTGCCGAACGCGCGCCGCTCCGCCATCAACGCGAAACGCGGCTTCCGATCACGCGCGCGAAGTCGTTGACTGCTCTCGTGTAGTCCACTGCGCAAATTGAGCGGACGACGCCATTGCGGCACGGCCGACCCGCGCAGATCGCGGACTCGTCCATTCGCCGCGCGATCTCGACGACGCGCCGCGCAGGCCAGGCAAAGTACTGTTCGGTCGGGTTGCAGGGCGGCCTCGCGGGGTCGAACGAACTACCCTGACGCCGACACGACGGGACCGTGCGCTCGGCGCAGTCCGGGTCTTGGTTTGCCTGGCGCATCGAGATCGGCCCGCTCATTTCGCCGGGTTCGTTGGAAAGCGAAATCGCAGTCGAACTGTTGCGACCCGAAAAATTGTCGCGGTTGGACGGATCGGGCGCGCCGAGCAGACGATCCCAATCGGTGGTTCCGTCCGTGCGTGCGGCAAGCGTCAGCGGAACGCCGGTGAGGGCGGCGAATACCACGCGCTCGGGATGACCCGGCTTCAGCCCCAGGAAACCCCGCAACGGGTTTCGTGGATCGACGTAACGCTCGAGTGGCCACGTCGGGTCCTGGCTCGACGCGGGCTGGTACATATAGAAGCGCATGTTCAAATTCGGAGACGCCCACCGCGTTGATCCGGTCGCGAACGCATCCGTGGCCTCGGTGCATGGGATCCCCGGCTCAGCGAATCGGCAGTCACGGGCCGAGCCGTCCTCCTCGTCGGTCAATACGACAATCGCCAGCACGGCGGCGTCGCGGAGGAATCCAGCGTTCGGATCCATGTTGCCTGGGCGATCCGACGCGTTGTGCCATACGAGCGCGCGGTATGCGCTTTCGAGGGACTGCTCGAGTCCGCAGCCGTTGACATACAGCGCAACGTTGCACTGAAAATCATGCGCGAACAGCGCCGCGTCGGTGACGCCCGAATTGAACGTGATGAACGACGGGAATTGATCGGGTCGATTGCAATCCGCCGGGCGGAACCCGATCGGCGCCGAGATCCACGGCTCGTGCCGAGCCATCGCCTGGCCATTGCGAATCGGGTTCAGAAGACCATCGTCCCCGAGGTCCGAATTTGCGCAGCCCGGTACCGCGGAACCGGGTGTCCCGAGATCGGTCGACACGACTCCCACGTGCAAGTCGGTCGTCGCAGGATAGTCCGGCACGCCGTTGCCGTCGGCGTCGGGGGGACGGACCAGCATTTCCGTGAGCTGGCGAAGCTTGCTGAGTAGTTGCTGCTGGTTCTCTCGCATCGAGTTGGAATTGTCGACGACGACGAGCAGATCGACGAGCCCGGGGCCGCCGGGAACGATCGGCACGTCGGGCGGCGCTGGACGATCTACACCGGGCGGACCATCCGTGGTGCTCGGGCCGTCTCGGAACGCATCGATGGGCACGACAATCTCGTCCGGGATCTGTGCCACGTCGCCCGCCTCGCCGTCGCGCGGTGAAACCGATTGCCCGCAACCCGCCAGGACCGTGAGAAGCGCAAGAGCTGACAGAGTCGGAAGCGTGAAACCGATTCGACGTGCGTCCATGCGGTCCTCCGTGCTGCTCCAAGATCCTCGCCCCCTGCCGAACGAATCGCCAGCGGCATGCCGACGCCTCCGCCGGAGGGCGCGCCCGTAAAACGCCTTCATCCAACGTCCTCCTGGGATACTTCGGTCAACGTCGTGCGATTCCGCCCGGCGTTCTTACTCTCGTAGAGCGCGGCGTCGGCGGCGCGAAGAAGCGCTTCGGGCGACGGCGAGCTGCCCGGCTCGGCGCACACGACGCCCGCGGACAGCGTCATGTGGATCTTGGCCCCGCGCGCGACGATCGGCGTCTGTTCGACGCGCACTCGCAGGCGCTCCGCGACATGCTGCGCCTGCGCGCGATCGCAGCCGTCCAGTACGAGAACAAACTCCTCCCCGCCGTAGCGGCCGCACAGATCCGTGCCGCGAATGACGGCCCGCGCGATGCCGGCAACGGTACGAAGCACGACGTCACCGGCCGCGTGCCCGTGCTTGTCATTGACGTCCTTGAAGCGGTCGAGGTCGATCATGACGACGGAGAATGGCGCAGGGTCGCGGCGCCGGCGCGCGGCGATTTCGACGAGCCGGTCGAAGATGTATGCGCGACTCATGACGCCGGTGAGACTGTCGGTCGTCGAGGCAATCGCGAGCCGTCGACGCCAGGTTTCCACCACCTCCGCGCACACGAGACCGGCGACCGTACCGACGAGCTGGAAAATGCTCACGGCCACGACGGGCGCAACGGCAAGGTTCCCCCGCAGTCCGACGAGGAGCGTCCCGGTGTACAGCAAGAAACCGCCGAAGACGGGCACGAGCGCCCAGCGGATTCCACCCGGCATGAGCAGCGACCACGTGAGCAGCGTCGGGACCACACCGAATGCGTAGGGACTGAAAAAACCGCCGGTCGGAAGGGCCGCGCGGGCGCAAAAGAACGCGACCGTCAACATGAGAACCGTCCCGAGAAGGAACGGCCGCCGCGATTCCGCACCGCGAACCGTCACGTAGGCAAAGCCAGCGGTGACGATCGCCGTGAGCCCGAAAACGCGGATCGCCGCCGACCCGATGCTGTCCGTCGCGAGCCCCCCGCGCCGAAGGACGACGTCGGCGATGATCACCGAGGGAAACGCCAGCATGCCACCCGTGCAGGCCCTGCGAACCCCGAGAACTGCGAGCTTGTGAAGCTCCCAGCGTGAGTACACGTCCGCAGGTCTCGCCGGGGGCGGAGCCGATGTCGGTGGCAGCGATGGCACGGTGTTCAGTGTACCAGGGAGTCGCCCGGCGCACGCGATCTCCGCTTGCCGACAGAGTGCGTCCACGAGATATGCTCGATTGCTCCATGTCCCACGGCGACATCGTCATCGTCGGAGGAGGACCCGCGGGCCTGACGACGGCCATTGCTCTTTCTCGGCTCGAACCCCGGCTGTTGTCGCGCATCGTCGTGCTCGAAAGGGCCCGTTATCCCCGCGACAAATACTGCGCGGGCGCGTTCGGCCGACGCGGCGAGGTCATTCTCGAACAGCTCGACGCGTCCCCCCGCGTGCCGTCCGCACCGATCGAGGGCCTGTCGATGCGCGTGCAGAGCGGCGAGCGAGCCGTCCGCGTCGGGCCCATCGGTCGCGTCGTGCGGCGCATCGAGTTCGACCATGCGCTCGCGGAGATCGCAAAGTCGCGCGGCATTCGCATCGAAGAAGGCACCCGCGTCGACGGCGCAACATTTCACGCACGCGGCGCGGACCTCGCGACGTCGCAGGGAACGCTGCACGCATCGGTGGTCGTTGGCTGCGACGGAGTTGGAAGCGTCGTGCGACGAACGGTGGGGTTGGGCACGGGCGCGCTGCGTGCCCAGGTCCTCGAGATGGACACGGAGATCGTGCCCGGCGATCGCGACCGCGCGCTTCTCCACTTCGACGCGACGGATCGCAGCTTCGCGGGCTATTTTTGGGACTTCCCCACGGTCGTCGGTGGCCGCGAAATGGTCTGCCGCGGGATCTACCATCTGCGAACGGAAGGGCACGACGATGTCGACATCCAAGCGCTCATGCATGAGCGATTGGCGTCGTTGGGTCTCGACGCCTCCAAGTGCAAGAACAAACGGTTCGCGGAGCGCGGGTTCGAGCCGACGTCGCGCATCGCGGGCGCGTCGTGGATGCTGGTCGGCGAGGCCGCGGGAATCGACCCCGTGACCGGCGAGGGCATCGCGCAGGCGGCGGAGTACGGCGCACTCGCCGCGCGGTTTCTCGCGGAGACGCTGCGTGGCACGTCGCAGCTCGAAGGTTGGAACGACTTCGTTGCGTCGTCGCGGCTGGCGCGGGATCTGTCGGTTCGAACGTGGCTCGTGCAGGCGTTCTACGGTGCCATGCGCCCGCGAACCGAGCGGCTCGTCGTCGAGCACGAGGACACGCTGCGAGTCGGCTGCCAACACTTCGGCGCCCTCCCCATCGATCGTTGGCGTCTCGCCCGCGTGATGCTACGCAGCGCCCGCACGCTGGCGACGCAGGCGTGGCGCGACGGCATCGGCGGGCAGTGAACCCCGATGGCACGAATCGAGCGTTGAACTTCGACGAGGACCGACCCGCAATGACCGAAGCACTCAAGGGCAAGGATCGACGGCACCTGCGCGGGCTCGGGCACGCACTCGAACCCGTCGTGCGAATCGGCAAGGGCGGCGTCGATGCGGGCGTCGTGCGCGCGGTCGACGATGCGCTGACGAGTCACGAACTGATCAAGGTCAAGCTCACCGCGGAAGCGCCCGACGACCGGCACGACGTGGCGGAAAGGCTGGCAACCGAGCTCAGGGCTCACGTCGCACAGGTGATCGGCGGGACGATCCTATTGTACCGAAGGAATCCCGAGAAACCGAAGATCAAGGTGGGGGGGGTGGGGAAGTCGACAGTTGAGAGTTGAGAGTTGCAGAGAGTCGACAGTCGACAGTCGAGAGTTGAGAGTTACGGAGGGGGAAGAAGAGACGGAGGAAGAGAGTTCGAGCGCGAGCACGAGGGAGAGCGGGCGGGTGCAGGGTCAAAGGAGCAGGGGGTGCCACGACGGTCGCGAGGGCGATCGCGTATTCCTCATTCCTCGAACGCTCAACTGTCAACCTTGACCGTCGACCCTCTCTGCAACTCTCAACTCTCGACTCTCTCTGCAACTCTCGACTCTCAACTGTCGACTGTCGACTCTCTGCAACTCTCAACTCTCGACTGTCGACTGTCGACTTCTCAATAGCTGTGCTTCTCTTCGATCGCGCGGTAGACGCCGGCGCCCACGAAGATCTTCATGAGGTCCGGATCGATGCCGCCGTCTTTGACTTCCATTTCGAGGATGTCGAGCGCCTTTTCCATCGGGACGGCCTTCTTGTAGGGACGATCGCTCGCGGTCAGCGCGTCGAAGATGTCGGCGATGGCCATGATCCGCGCGCCGTGCGGGATCGCCTCGCCCGAAAGACCGCGCGGGTAGCCTTTGCCATTGAGCCGCTCGTGGTGGCTCCCGGCGATCATCGGGACGTGGGTGAACGTCTTGCCCCACGGGATGCGCGAGAGAAACTCGAACGTGTGGGTCACGTGCGAACGGATCTCGTCGAACTCTTCGCTCGTCAGTGACCCGCGGCGAATGCGCAGGCACACCATCTCGTCCGGACGAACCCAGGGTTGTTTGACGCCACGCGGGTCGAGGTACGTGAGCTTCTCGAGTTGCTCCAATCGCTCCGACGCGCTTTGCGGGAGAACGGTGGGCTCGTTGGCTTGCGAGATCAGCGACCAGAAGCCCTCAATCTCGCCCACGCGACGCTGGTAGTCCACTTCGAGTTCTTGCAGATCCAGCGACGGACCGTTGCGCGCGAATAGATCGGCCCGCTTCGAAGCGTACTCGGCTTCGAAGCTCTTCGTGAGAAAGTCGAACCGCGCGCGCAACAAGTGAAGCTGCGAATCGTACAGTTTCTTGGCCTTCACGAGCACCTGTTCGCGAACACCGATCTTTCCAAAGTCGTGCAGCAGCGACGCGTATTCGATCTCGCGCAGGTCCTGCTTGGTGAAGTTGATCGGGCCGTACGCCCCGCCTTCGGTTCGATTGACCGCCTCGGCGAGTCGAATCGACAGGACGCTGACCCGCAGCGAGTGACCCGAGGTCGTCGGATCCCGCTGTTCGATCGCCTGCACGCTGGCGCGGACGAAGCCTTCGAGGATCTTTCGAATTTCCTCGTAAAGCATTGCGTTCTCGAGCGCGATGCCGGCCTGACCCGCGAGCGATGTGACCAACTCGATGCTGCGATCGTCGAACGGCACGACCTCACGGTCGGCGTCTTCGGGAGCGCGCAACCGCGATCGCGGATCGCGCTTCTTGTTGATCAACTGCACGACGCCGATCACTTCGTCTTCCGCGGACACCAACGGAACGGTCAACACGCTCTTGGTGCGATACCCGACGCGTTCATCGAAACTGCGGTCGAACGAAAACGGCGTGTCTTTCGGGAGCGCGTACACGTCGTCGAGCGACGTCACCTTCCGCGCGATGGCCACCGAGCCCGCAATCGACCGCCGCGAGATCGGCATCACGAATTCGCCGGTTGGAAAGCTCACACTCTCGTTTTGCGAAAGTTTGAACCGCAGCGCCCGCTTCTCGAAGTCCGGATCGCTTCCTTCGACGACGTAGATGCTCCCGGCGTCTGCGCCCGCGATGAAGCGGCACTTCTCCAAGATCATCTCGAGCAACTTCGTCGTGTCACGCTCCTGCGTGAGGGCGCGCGCCGTGTCGATCAACGTGCCGGCTTCGTACCGGTATCGCCGCAACCACCGAGCGCGATTTTCCGCGCGCTCCTTGAGTTCCAACATCTCCAATGCGTTGCGAATCGAGAGCGCCAACCGTGCGATCGGGGCGCCGGCGTCGACGACGTCGTACACGCCCTTCGTGAGCAGGCTCTGGATCGACTCGGGCATGGCTCCGACAACGATCATCGCGTTGTCGCCGCGAACTGCGCTCGCGATCGTCTCCGTGACCCAAGCCGATCCGTCGCCGAAGACGTCTCCGTCGATGACCGCCACGCGCCGATGCTCGTGAACGACGAGGACCTCCCCCGGCGTTTCGACAGGGGCGTCGACCAGCAACGTTTCGCGCAGAACGAGTTGGTCGACAGCTTCGCGCACACGCGAGGCGAGAGACCTTGCGCCCGATGGCACGTCGACGAGATTGCCGAGCGGTGAGTTCATTGCGTCCCTGGGGTCGCGGGAGTGTACTCCAAAGCGCGACGTGGGAGCGCCGGTGGTGTAGGTTCTGCCTCCGTCTGGGGGCGAACGGAGACTGCACGTGAAGATCGTTTGCATCGGCGGCGGACCGGCGGGGCTCTACACGGCCCTCCTGATGAAGAAAGCGGATTCTCGCAACGACGTCACTGTGTTCGAGCGAAACGCCCCGCACGAGACGTTCGGGTGGGGCGTCGTGTTCTCGGACGAAACGCTCGGCAACCTGCTCGAGGAAGACCGCCCCACGCACGAGGCAATCGCGGCCGGATTCGCACATTGGGACGCAATCGACAGCCACTATCTCGGCACGACGACCCGCTCCGTCGGGCACGGGTTCTCTGGGATCGCAAGGCGCGAGCTGCTTCGAATCCTCGAGGAGCGATGCATTTCGCTCGGCGTGGATGTCCGTTTTCACACGGAGGCCGAGGACGTCGACGTGTACATGCGGTCGGCGGACCTGGTCGTCGCGGCAGATGGACTGAACAGTCGGGCGCGGACGCGTTTTGCGGACGTGTTCACACCGACGCTCGATCCGCGCAAGTGCAAGTACATGTGGCTCGGCACCACGCGAGTGTTCGACGCGTTCACGTTCATCTTCGAGAAGAACGAACATGGCGTGTTCCAAGTGCACGCGTATCGTTTCGACGCGAAGACCAGCACGTTCATCGTGGAGTGCGACGAGGCGTCGTGGCGGGCCGCCGGGCTCGACCGTGCGACGACCGAAGAGAGCGTCGCGTACCTGGAGAAGTTGTTCGCGAAGAATCTCGCAGGCCACAAGCTGCTCACGAACAAGTCGACCTGGATCAATTTCAACACCGTGCGCAACGAGCGCTGGTGCCACGAAAACCTCGTGCTTCTCGGCGACGCCGCGCACACGGCGCACTTCTCGATCGGTTCGGGCACCAAGCTGGCGATCGAGGACGCGATCGATCTCGCGCGCGAATTGCGCGGACCCGGGACGGTGAAAGAGGCGCTCGCCCGGTACGAACAGGGCCGTCGCGGAATGGTCGAGCGGATCCAACGCGCAGCGCAAGACAGTCTGAGCTGGTTCGAGCACGTGCGGCGTCACTTCGGACAGCCGCCGTGGCAGTTCAATTTCAGCATGCTCACGCGCAGCAAGAAGATCGGATACGAGAATCTTCGCGTTCGGGATCCCGCGTTCATCGACGCGGTCACCCGCGGGTTCGCGAAAGACGCGGGCGTCGACGATGCGCGCGACGGCCGGGTTCCGCCGCCGATGTTCACTCCGTTCACGCTGCGCGGCATGCGGCTGGACAACCGGGTGGTCGTCTCGCCCATGTGCATGTACTCGGCCGACGACGGCACCGTGAACGAATTTCACCTCGCGCATCTCGGGCAGATGGCACTCGGTGGCGCGGGGCTCGTGATGGCCGAAATGACCGACGTCTCCGCGGCCGGCAGGATCTCGCCGGGGTGCGCGGGGATGTATCGCCCCGAGCACATCGTCGCGTGGCGCCGCATCGTCGACTTTGTCCACGCGCGGACGCGCGCCAAGATCGGCCTGCAGCTCGGCCACGCGGGACGCAAGGGCTCGACGAAATTGCTGTGGGAGGGCTCCGACCAGCCGCTCGAGACCGGCAACTGGCCGCTGCTCGCGCCATCGGCGTTGCCGTACTTCCCGCACAGCCAGGTGCCCAAGGCGATGACCCGCGGGGACATGGACAGCGTCCGAAGCGAGTACGTGCGCGCGGCGAACATGGCGCACGATGCGGGCTTCGACTTGCTTGAACTGCACATGGCGCACGGCTATCTGCTCGCCACGTTTCTCTCGCCGCTGACCAACATTCGCACCGACGAGTACGGCGGTTCGATGGAAAACCGGATGCGCTTCCCGCTCGAAGTCTTCGATGCGATCCGCGCAACATGGCCCGAGGACATGCCGATGTCCGTGCGCATCCCGGCGTGCGATTGGGCCGACGGCGGAATCACCGACGGCGACGTCGTGGCGCTCGCGCGCGCGCTGAAGTCGCATGGCGTGGACATCATCGACGTCTCGAGTGGGAACACGGTGCCGAACGCAAAGCCAGACTACGGTCGGATGTGGCAGGCGAAGTTCAGCGACATGGTTCGGCATGAGGCAGCGATCCCGACGATCACCGTCGGCGGCATCAGCACGGCCGACCAGGTCAATACGCTCGTGGCCTCCGGACGCGCGGACCTCGTCGCCATCGCGCGCGGCCACCTCGCCGATCCGCACTTCACGATGCGCGCGGCCGCGGATGCTCGTTGGTCCGGGCACACATGGCCGCCGCAGTACGTGCTGGCGCGGCCTGTTGGGATGTGACGCCGATCAGTCTTCGTTCGCGATGTCTCGTCCGCGCGCGATCGCGGCGTCACGGAGGTCGTACGCCCGTACGATCTTCGCGACGAGTGCGTGACGCACGACGTCGACGTCCGTGAACTGGCAGAAACGAATTCCCTCGACGCTGCCAAGCAGGTGAACCGCATCCGACAGACCCGACTTGCGCCCCTCGGGCAGATCGACTTGCGTGACGTCGCCCGTGATCACGGCCTTGGAGTTGAACCCGAGCCGCGTGAGAAACATCTTCATCTGTTCGGTCGTGGTGTTCTGCGCTTCGTCCAGAATCACGAACGAGTCGTTGAGCGTGCGACCCCGCATGAACGCCAGCGGAGCGACCTCGATCGAACCGCGCTGGATCAGCGCCTGCGCTTTGTCGATGTCCATCATGTCGTGCAGCGCGTCGTACAGGGGCCGAAGGTACGGATTGACCTTCTCTGCGAGATCGCCTGGCAAAAAGCCGAGTTTCTCGCCCGCTTCGACCGCGGGGCGCGCGAGAATGATTCGCTTGATCTGCCGCGCGGTCAGGGCCGAGACCGCCATGGCCATTGCGAGGTAGGTCTTGCCGGTTCCTGCAGGGCCAATTCCGAACACGACGTCGTGGTCTCGAATCGCTTCGATGTATTTCTTCTGCGCGAGTCCCTTCGGAGCGATCACCCGGTGGCGAGCGGACACGAGCACGACGTCGTTGAACACGTCGCGCAGTCGCACCTCGGGATGATCGCGCAGCATCTTGACTGCGCGACCGACATCCGGCGTGGCGATCTCGCGTCCGTCACGAATCGCGGTACCCAACTCCGCGAGCACGCGCTGGACGAACGCGACTTCGCTGGCCTCGCCTTGCAAATGAATCTGATTGCCGCGCATCCCGATCGTGACTTGGCACTCGGCCTCGAGCAGTTTCAGGTGTTCGTTGCGCGGGCCGACGAGCGACATCAAGAGCGCAGCGTCGTCGATCTCGACGAGGGCCGACGTGTTGGGACGACTCGGGGGGGTCGGGGCCGCTCGCCGTCCTTCGTCACGCGGTGGCATTCAGTACCCGGAACGTATCAGCACGATCCCGCGGTGTCACGGTGCGAGCGGCGTGCACCCGCCGGAGGATGGAACAGGGAGGCGGGGAGGGAGGGAGATTTTTTGTAGTTCGGAGCGGATCGGAGACCTCCTTGCCCCCCCAGTCTCCCTGTTGATTTCTCTCCGAGGATCGCGCGCGTTCATGGCGCTGTGGACGGCAGCAGATCGAATTCCGCGACGACCGGTGCGTGGTCGGACGCGCCCTTGCCCTTGCGCTCGTTGCGGTCGATCGATGCGCCGGTGCAGCACTTTGCGAGCGCTTGCGAAGCGAGAACGAAGTCGATGCGAAGCCCGCGGTTCTTCTGAAACCCGAGCTGCCGGTAGTCCCACCACGAGTACGCGCCCTCTTCGTCGTGATGAATGCGAAACGTGTCCACGAGCCCGCCGGCCGTGACGTTCGCGAGCGCCGCGCGTGCGTCGGGATGAAACAGCACCGTGTCCTCCCACTCGGAGGGCGAGTGCACGTCGCGCGGCTCGGGCGCGACGTTGTAGTCGCCGCACACCGCGAGCATGGCGTCGGCACCCGAGTGCGCGTCGACATACGTACGCAGACGCCGCAGCCATTCGAGTTTGAACGGCCATTTGTCGCTCGTGAGTTCGCTACCGTTCGGGACGTAGACGCACACGACCCGCACGCCGCGCACGGTCGCAGCGATCAATCGCGATTGCGAGTCGTCGCCGCCGTCGCCAAACCCGCGCGAGACGTCCATCGCCGGCTCGCGCGTGAGAATCGCCACGCCGTTGTACGTCTTCTGGCCGTGGGTGACGGCCTGGTAGCCCGTCGCGGCGATCGCATCGTGCGGAAAGTCCGCGTCGACCACCTTGATCTCTTGCAGACAGAGAACGTCGGGTTGGTGCGCCGCGAGCCACGCGGCGAGCCGCTCTTGCCTCACGCGAATCGAGTTCACGTTCCAGGATGCGATCTTCACGCGGGGATTAGATGGACGGAGCGGGCGCGGGTCAAGTGCTGGCGGCCGTGTCGGGTGAAGCATCGTGTGCTATGGCATTCGGGCCATGCAGCCGGCAGCAACGCTCGTTCCCTGCGGGCACTGCGGCGATCCGCACGCGGTCGGCGTTTCGACGTGCCCGAACACCGGACAGCGCGTCGGCACCGACGGACCGTGCGGCAAGCGTGTCGATCGGTACGATGTCATTCGGTTGCTCGGGATGGGCGGCATGGGCGCTGTGTACCTCGCGCGCCACACGATGCTCGGTCACATGGTGGCGCTGAAACTTCTGCGCTCACATCTCGCGACCGACGCCGACGTCGTGACACGATTTCTTCGCGAGGCGCAGGCCGCCGCGGCGATTGGCCACCCGCACATCGTGCGCGTGACGGACTTCGGAGTCTCGACGCAGGGGCAGGCCTTCCTCGCGATGGAACTGCTGGAGGGCGTGGATCTCGCCGCGCTTGCGAAGACCGCCGGCGCATTGCCGCTTGGGCGCGTGGCGGACATCGTGCTGCAAGTGCTCGACGCACTCGGGGCCGCGCACGCTGCGGGCATCGTTCACCGCGACGTGAAGCCCGCGAACGTATTTCTCGACATGAAAGCCCGCGGCGGCGCGGACTTCGTGAAGCTCGTGGATTTCGGCGTCAGCAAGATCCGCAAGTCGGCCGTCGTCGAATCGTTCACACGGACCGGTGTCGTGGTGGGCACGCCCTGCTACATGGCGCCCGAACAATTCCGCGGCTCTCGCGATGCAGACGAGCGCGCCGACGTCTATTCGTGCGCGGTGATGTTGTACGAGCTGTGCACCGGCGCGATGCCGTTCCAAGGCGATACGTACGAAGAACTGGTCATCCGCGTATCGACCGAACCGCCCACGCCGATTCGCTCGATCGCGCCCGATCTGCCGGACTCGATCGCCGAGATCATCGAGATCGGCATGGCGCGCGATCCCAACGCGCGGTTCCGCAACGCCGGCGCGTTTGCGAATGCACTTCGCGGCGCGTTCGCGGCGCTCTCGCCCGAGCGTCTCGCGCTGCCGGGCACGATGGCGACGGCCCATACCGTGTCCAGTGCGCAGATCGCACACGCGATGTCCCTCGCGTCGCAGACTCCGCCGCCGTCCGGGGTGAGCCTCGCGATGCCGCCGAGTGTGAGCGAATGGACGCCGGGACTCCCGTCTGCACGGCACGACGCGCCGTGGAGTGCCGAGCCGACGCCCGGCCCACAGCACGCTACGCCGCAGCTTTCGCACCCGCCCGCAAGCGCGATGGGCACATCGGTTCGGCCGAACGCGCCAATGCACGCCCCGGCCGTTGCGGCGCCGACCGTTGCGTCTCCCGCTCCTGGCCGCGGGCGCGGTCGTACGTTCGCCATCGTCGGCGGCGTCGCGATCCTCGTGGCGGTCGCGGCAACGACCGGAGTCTTCGTCACGCGTCGCGAACCCGGTGAGGCGTCGGATTCCGCGCAAGCCACGGCCTCCCAACCGCCCACGGTCGCGTCGCGAGCACAGACCCAAGCGCAGCCGCAGACTCCGTCGCCTCCGACCGCGGCACCGCCGACGATGCCTCCGGGGTTCGCGGGGATGCCCGGGATGCAGCCCGGAACCGATCCAACCGAGTGGAACCCGGTGCAATGGGCGCAATTCCTCCGCGCGGTCGTTCAGCCGAACGGAGGTGCAGGCAACACGCCGCCGCCGGTGCCGGGCGCGCCCGGCATGCCTGCAATGCCCGCCGCACCCGCGACGCCCGGCGTGCCGCCGGGGCAGATGCCCGTTCCTGTCATCTTCCCGCGACCGGCGCCGCCGCGGGAGGAGGGCACGGGCGTGACGTTGGAGACTGTGAGCGAGGCGACCGGGCGGGACATGCCGGCGCTGCGCGACGCCGTCGAACGCGCGTCGGGTCGGCTCGGCGAGTGTCGCGTGCCGGGACGTGCGGAGCGCGCAACGATTCAATTGCTGGTCAACCACGACGGCTCGGTGGGGATCGCGCAACCCTGGTTGATGACGCCCGGGGATCGCGCGGTCGCGCAGTGCGTGGCGAATCGATTGGCGCCGATCTCGTTCGGGAGCGCGACGGGCGCGACGATCCTGCGCGCGACGTTCGCGCTCGCGGCGCGGTGACGCGGGCGCGGAGAGGAATCCACAGGACTACGCGAAGTCGGGAAGTATTTTGGGGGTGGATGGTCGGACGGGGCCGCGGGTGCGTCGTGGGGGGTGCGGGACGGAGGGCGCGTTTGCGGCGGGGGGTGGTGGTTGATAGGGTCGAGCGATGTTGGTTGGAGCAAGGGGCGAGCGGGCGTGCTGGCTCGCGTGGGTGTGCGCCGCCGTCGCGATGACGAACGTTGCGTGCAGCGGCGCGGTGATCGTCATGGACGTTCCGAGTGCGATCGACGCGATCGACGCCCAAGGGGTCGAAGACGCCGGGGATGATCTCGCAGACGAAGTGCAAGGGACGGACGTCGTCGATGTTCCGCGGGCCGAGAGTGGCGGCCTCGTCAGCGTTCGCCCGTACCGCTCGCAGGTCCCGACCCGGTACAACCCCGCAACTCCGACACCGTTGATCATCCTGCTGCACGGGTACGGTGCGTCGGGCGCACTGCAGGACATCTATTTCGGCCTCGGTCGCGTAGCGCGTGACCGCGGGTTTCTCTTCGCGAACCCCGACGGCACGACCAACGCGGCGGGACAACGCTTCTGGAACGCGACCAACGCGTGCTGCGACTTCGCGCTCACCGGCGTCGACGACGTCGCCTACATCAACGCGATCATCGACGACATGTCCGCGCGGTACAACGTCGACCCGCGGCGCATCTACCTCGTCGGTCATTCGAACGGAGGGTTCATGTCGCACCGCATGGCGTGCGACGCGTCCAACCGCATCGCCGCGATCGTGAGCGTCGCGGGCGCGATGTGGTCGGACATGTCGCGGTGCCAACCGACGAGCCCCGTCTCCGTGCTGCAAGTGCACGGGACCCTCGACGCGGTGATTGCCTACAACGGCGGAATGCAGATCCTCGCGATGCCGGGGATGCGGACCTACCCCAGCGCGCGCGCTTCGGTCGACACGTGGGCGCGACTGAACCGTTGCGGACCGCTGACGGCGACGACCGAGCGCATCGACCTGGACATCGGGCTTTTCGGGAGCGAGACGCGGGTGGATCGCGCGACGGGGTGCGCGGGCGGCGCGGCGGAGCTGTGGTCGATCGAGGGCGGGTCGCACATCCCGGGGTTCGGTCCCGAGTGGCCGGGGCTGATCTGCGACTGGCTGAGCGCGCACCCGCGCGCGATGTAGGCGCAGTGGAGGGCGCGTTCCACGACGAACGCCCGCGTTGACATGCGCAACACATGTTTGCATGCTTCGCACATGTCCGTGATGCTGCAGATTCGAAACGTCCCCGACCCGCTCCATCGCGAACTGAAAGCGCGCGCCGCGTTGGCGGGCATGACCCTCTCGCAGTACGCCCTCACCGAGCTGCGCAAGAGTCTATCGAAGCCGCCTCGGGGCGACGTGCTCGCTCGCATCGCAACCCGGCGATCGGTTCGCCCGCGGACGGACTCTGCGACCCTGTTGCGTCGCGAGCGCGGACGCCGTTGATCGTCCTCGATGCGTCGGCCGCGGTGGAGTTGCTGCTTGGCACGGCGTCCGGGCGGGCCATCGCCGCGCGAATTGCGCCGCGTTCGCAGACACTGAACGCACCGCACTTGATCGACATCGAAGTCGCTCACGCGCTCCGTCGATACGTCCAGCTCGGACAATTGACGACGGCGCGCGCAAGGCAGGCGCTCGACGACTTCTGCGGCCTCGACGTGGAGCGCTTTGCACACGAACCGCTTCTGCCGCGGATCTGGGCGCTGCGGTCGAATGCGAGTGCGTACGACGCTGCCTATCTCGCGCTCGCCGAGGCATTGTCGGCATCGGTCGTCACGCACGATGCGAAGTTGTCGACGATCCCTGGCGTGCGCGCAGCGGTCGAGGTCTACTGACGGCTTCCGCGCGCGCGACGGCGTTCGAGCAGCGGCGGGATGCTCAAGAACCCGATCGCCGAGATGATCAGCGCGGCGCCGAAGAGTTCCTGATGGCTCGGCGCGCGAACGTGAAAGAACCACGTCAGGCCGTACGACGCGAGCACGCCGGCCAGCACGCTGGAGCAACGATTGACCGGAACGCAGAACGTGTTCTCCCGCTTGTCGAGCAGGATCAGCCCGCCGAACACGCCCGTGCCTTGCGAGAGAATCCCCATGACGATCACGTACGCGAGCACCGGCGACGACCAGAACGAGGTGAATCCGGACTGCAGCTGCGCGGCCGTCGTGCCGCGGCCCACGAGCGCCATCGCCGCGAGCGCGAGCACGGCCACAGGTGTCGCGACCATTTGTTCCTCGACGAAGAACCGGACGTTGGCGTTCGGGTCATCGCCCTTGGCAAGACGACTCATGAAGCGCAGGCGGATGAAGTAGCTCACGAGGTAGATCGCGACGTCGACGCCGCACGCCACGGTAAGGGCAAATGCGGCGCGGCCGAAGAACGGAACGAGCAGCGCGGAGAGGCTCAGCAGGAGCGCCGCCCAGGAGAACCAACGCGTGCGCCGACCCGACACCAGGTCGACGACCGGCGCGAGGACGAGGACGCCGCCGCGCATCAGCAGCATCACGAACACGATGCTTACGCCGTGAAACGTGTACGCCAGCGTCGTGGTGAGGAGAATCGCCGATGTGCAGACTCCCGAGAGAAACGTCCACCGCGATGGAAACGGAATCGTCCATTTCCCAACGCGCGCCCGGCCTGCGTATTTCCACCATCCCACAGTGGTCAGGAAGACGAACATACCCACGAGCGACGACAGCGTGCTGACCGGAAGCAGCTCGAAACTCGGAACGCCGCGCCGCATCCCCGGGATTCGTCCGTCGGATAGGGCTTTCGCGAGCGCCGAATAGGGCGCGTAGCAGGCGAAGTAGCCGAACGCGAACCACCAGATGGAAATGGCGCGCGGGGATCCGGTCGCGTCCCTCATTCGCCGCTCATCGAATCGCCTCGGCCATGACCGCCAGCGTTCGTTCGTGGGTGTGCGTCTCGTCGCGAGCTTGCTTCAAGAACATCTCCAGCCGGTCGATTCGCGCGACGGCTTCGTCGGTCGCGCGGTCGGAGCCCTTCTGGTACGCACCGAGTGCGATCAAGTCTCGTTTGGCTTCGTACGCCGCAAGCAACTCGCGAAATCGACGCGCGCGCTGAACGTGTTCTGACGGAACGACCTGCTCCATCACCCGCGAGAGCGAGTGCAGCACGTCGATCGCGGGCCATCGACCGCGTGCGCCGAGGGCACGGTCCAGAACGATGTGTCCATCGAGTATTCCGCGCACTTCGTCCGCGATCGGCTCGTCCATGTCCCCGCCTTCGACCAGCACCGTATAGAACGCCGTGATCGATCCTGTCACGCCGTTGCCGCTGCGCTCGAGCAGTCGCGGCAACATCGCGAACACGCTCGGCGGATAGCCGCGCCGCGCGGGAGGCTCGCCGGCCGCGAGTCCGACCTCGCGCTGCGCACGCGCAACGCGCGTGACGGAGTCCATCATGAGCAGGACCCGCGCGCCTCGATCGCGAAAGAACTCCGCAACCGACGTCGCAACGAACGCCGACCGAAGGCGCACGAGTGCGGGCGCATCGCTCGTCGCCACGACGATGCACGCGCGCGCTCGCCCGCGTTCGCCGAGCGAGTCCTCGAGAAACTCGCGCACTTCGCGGCCACGTTCGCCTACGAGCGCAATCACGACCACATCGGCGTCGCAGCCGCGCGCGATCTGACCGAGCAGGGTGCTCTTGCCCACGCCAGAGCCGGCGAAGAGACCCACGCGCTGACCCTCCCCCGCGGTCATGAGACCGTCGATCGCACGGATGCCGAGCGTCAACGGACGATCGACGCGACGGCGGGTCATCGGATCGGGAGGCGAACGCTCCACGTCCCATTGCACGGTCGCGCCGGCGATGGGACCTCCGCCGTCCGCCGGACGTCCGAGGCCGTCGATCACGCGACCCAAAACGCCGTCACCGCAACGGATGGTCATCGCTCGACCCGTGGGTCGCACCGGATCGTCGAGCCCGATTCCCGCGGGGTCGCCGAGCGGCATCAAGATCGCCGTGGAGTCGTCGAATCCCACGACTTCGGCATCGAGCGGCCCATACGGCGCGGGTCGCTCGATGACCACAGCCTCGCCGGCGCGGACGACCGGCGCCACCGCCCGCACCGTGAGTCCCGTCAGTGCGACGACACGGCCCGTCACGCCGTGAACGTCGGCGGCAGCAAGTCGCGAGCGCATCGAGTCGACGGACACGCACCGATCGTACGCCGCAAACCGCGCGGGCCGAAAGGATCGAACGAGCCCAGTGCCCGTTGACTTCTGATACCCTCCGGGACCCATGCAATCCCCCGTGCGCCACGATTGGACGCTCTCCGAGATTCTCTCGATCCACGATCTGCCACTGCCAGAGCTGATCTTCCGAGCGCAAACGGTCCATCGCGCGCACTGGAATGCGACCGAAGTCCAACTCGCGACGTTGCTGTCGGTGAAGACCGGCGGTTGCGCCGAGGATTGCGCGTACTGTCCGCAGAGTTCGCACTACGATACCGCCGTCGGACCCGAGCGCATGCTCGATCTCGAAGACGTCGTCGCGAAGGCTCGAGCGGCGAAGACCGTTGGCGCGAGCCGTTTCTGCATGGGCGCGGCGTGGCGTGAAGTGAAAGACGGTCCGGCGTTCGACCGCGTCGTGGCAATGGTCCGCGACGTCAAGGCGCTCGGAATGGAGACATGCTGCACACTCGGCATGCTGACTCCCGAACAGGCAAAGCGACTGCGTGACGCGGGCCTGGACATGTACAACCACAACATCGACACGTCGAAAGAGTTCTACGGCTCGATCATCAAGACACGGCAGTTCGAAGAACGCATCGAGACCTTGCAGAATGTGCGCGACGCCGGGATCGGCGTGTGTTGCGGCGGGATCATCGGCATGGGCGAGTCGCTCCGCGACCGCTGCGGGATGCTGATGACCCTTGCGCGCATGACGCCGCACCCGGAAAGTGTGCCGATCAACGCCCTCGTCGCGGTGGAAGGCACTCCCCTCGCCGACCGTCCACCCGTCGATCCGCTGGAACTGGTTCGGATGATCGCGACCGCGCGAATTCTCATGCCGGCGTCCCGCGTGCGCTTGTCCGCAGGCCGCTCAGAACTCTCGCGCGAGGCGCAGGTGCTCTGTTTCCTCGCCGGCGGCAACTCGATTTTCTACGGCGAGAAGCTCCTGACGACGCCCAATCCCGACGTCGACGCCGATGCGCAATTGCTGCGCGACGCTGGCCTTCACGCGGCGCCGGCCGGAGCCGCGGTCTGACGGTGTTGTCCGTGCCGCGAGCGCGCGCGCTCTGTTAGTCTCCACGCCGTGGTGGACGTGCACGAGCCCAAGGGGGAGGACATGCTCATCCGTGGCGTGCGGGTGCATTACTACGAGACGGGAGCCGGCCCGCCGTTGCTCTTGATCCACGGGTTCCTCGTCAGCGGCCGCGAGTGGCTGCCGGTGGTTCCCGCGCTCGCAGCGAAGTTTCGCGTGATTGTTCCGGATCTGCCGGGACTCGGAGAAAGCGAGAAACCGACCGCGTTTCGATACGATCGCGAGGGCTTCGCCGACACGCTCTGCGACCTGATGGCCGGACTCGACGTCCCACGCGCCCACGTCGCGGGCCACTCGTTCGGCGCGGCGGTCGCGTCCACGCTCGCGGCCGATCATCCCGAGCGCGTCGACCGTCTCGTACTGATCGACGCGAACAGCCATCGCTTCGAGGCGCCGTGGAAGGCTCGATTGCCGCTCGTACCGGTGCTCGGACCGATTCTGTTCAAACAAATCTACAATCGAGCCCTGTTTCACGACTATTTCAAGACGAGCGTCTATGCGCCGGGATTTCAATACAACCGCAGCGAAGTCGACCGTGCGTACGAGATGTTCGACCCGGCCGAGGCGCGCGAAGCGGCGTACCGAATCCTGCCGCTCACGTTGCGAGACTTCGGAGCGCTCGGCGCGAAGCTCGGAAAGATCCGCGCGAGGACTCTGGTCTTGTGGGGCGAACTCGATCCAATGTTTCCCGTCGCGCAGGCGCGTCAACTCGCCCGCGAGATCGACGGGGCGCGGCTCGAGGTGCTGCCGGGGTGCGGCCACGCGCCCAACGAAGAAATGCCCGAGCGAACGTCACAACTGATGATCCAACATCTCTCCGGTAGCGCGGCATAGATGGCGTGGAGTGACACGCGCGGATGGCGGCGATTCAAGCGCAACCGGGGTGCGCTCGTCGGTGCCGGAATCGTCACGCTGGTCGTCGTCGCAGCGATACTCGCTCCGTGGATCGCGCCACATCCGCCGAACGAGACGTACCGCTCGCTCACACTGACTCGGCTCGGAGTGCCCATCGGACCCACGCGCCAGTTTCCGCTCGGCGCTGACACGGTCGGTCGGTGCGAGATGTCTCGACTGATCTACGGCGCACGCGTGTCGCTCGAAGTCGCCTTCGCCGCGACGGCGTTGCTGGCGCTGGTCGGAACCCTCGTCGGCCTTCTCGCGGGGTACTTCGGGCGATGGCTCGACGCGGCGTTGATGCGATTCGTCGATCTGCTGACGTCGTTTCCGTTCCTGTTGATCGTGATGGCCATCAACAAAGCCGTTCGACGCCCGGGCGTCTGGGTGATCTTTCTCGTGCTCGGGTTGCTCTCGTGGCCGGGATTGAGTCGGCAAGTGCGGGCGAAGGTGTTGCAGGTTCGCGAGCTGGAATACGTCACCGCGGCTCGCGCACTCGGCGCGTCGCACGCACGGATCCTGTTCCGACACATCCTACCCAACGTCTTTTCCGTCGTCGTCGTGATCTCGACGATGTTGGTCGCGGAAATGATCATCGCGGAAGCCGTGTTGAGCTATCTCGGCGTGGGCGTCGTTCCGCCAACCGCGTCGTGGGGCTCGATGATGTCCGAGGGGGAAGCGCTGCTGCGCGCGGTTCCGCGGCTCTTGTTCGTACCGGGCGCGGCGGTCGTCGTGACGGTGGTTGGATTCAACCTGCTCGGCGAAGGACTTCGGGATGCACTGGACCCGAAGGGCTAGTCCGTACGGCGCGATGGCCTGCGCGCTCGTCGCGCTCCTCGGGGGCTGCCGCGAGCCGTACCCCACACCGCGATTTCGCGGAGCCGGCGCGCAGACACCGACGCGTGGCGGAACGTTTCGGTTTGCATTCGACACCGACGTGCGATCGCTCGACCCGCACATCGCGTACGACGCGGTTTCCGGTGCGGGACTGCATCTCGTGTACGAGACGCTCGTCGACTACGCGCCGGGCACGACCGAACTCGTTCCGTCGCTCGCGACGCGCTGGGACGTCTCCGCCGACGGGCGCGAGTACACGTTTCACTTGCGCGACGGGGTGCGCTTTCACAATGGTCGACGATTCACGGCCGACGACGTTCGACGCAGCTTCGAGCGCATGCTCGATCCGCGCCGAGTGCCGTGCCCCGGCACGAGTTTTTACCGCCTGATCGATGGCTTCGACGAGTTCCAAGCCCACACGGCGCCGCACGTCCGCGGAATCGCCGTGCTCGATCCCTTCACCGTACGGTTTCGACTGACGCAAGCGGACCAGACGTTCTTGAACATCATGGCGATGCCGTTCGCCGCAGCGATCGCCGTCGAGGCCACCGAGCCCGCGTCGTGCGCCAACGCCCACGATGAAGCAGCGCGATTCGCATGCGCCGCGCGACGCGACCAGTTCTCCCGTGCGCCCGTCGGAACCGGGCCATATCGACTCGAGCGCTGGGAGCAAGGCGCGCGGTTGGTGTTCGCGCGAAACGAGTCGTACTGGCGGCCCGGGCGTCCGTACCTCGACCGCATCGTGCTCGAAATGAGCCTCGCGCGGCACCTGCAATTCATGCGCTTTCAGCACGGCGACCTCGAATACGCGCACAACTTATCGATCTCGACGGCGGACCACGTATGGGTGCATCAGCAGCCGTCGTGGCGGCCGTACATTCAGGATGGCCCCGACATCGCGATGTACGGCATCTCGATGAACGCCGAGATCCCGCCGTGGAACAACGTTCACCTGCGCCGGGCGGTCGCACTCGCGATCGACCGGGAGACGATGTGCCGCTCGCGCAACTATCGCATTCGGCCGTTGGGCGGCGTGTTCCCCCCCGGTCTGCCCGGATACGACGAGCATCTTCCCAACGCGCAGCACTACGACATTCCCGCGGCGCGCCGCGAGATGGCGCTCGCCGGCTATCCGCATGGACTGCCGGGCGAACACGAGTTCTGGATGAGCGAGGGACCGCCCGCGATGATCTACGGCGGGTTGATTCAGGCCGACCTCGCACGCATCGGCGTAAACATCCGGCTGCGCATCGCGAGCTTCGCGGTGTTCCTCGAGAACACCGAGCGACGCCACGCCGTGCCGATGTCCTTCTCGGCATGGAGCCAGGACTTCCCGGATCCATCGAACTTCACGGAGATTCTCTTTCACACGCGCAGCATCCAGGACGAGAACTCGCAGAACCCGTCATTCTATTCGAATCGCGTGCTCGACGATCTGTTGGACCGCGCCCGCGTCGAGCCCTCGCGATCGACGCGAACCGCGATGTACCAGCAGGCGGAGCGAATGATCGTCGACGACGCGCCGTGGGCGTTTGTGTACTACCCGGTCAACACCGAGATCACGCAGCCGTACGTCCACAACTACGTCACGCATCCCGTGTGGGCATACAGCGTCGGCGACGCGTGGCTGGACCTGCCGCGCCGGCGGTGGGCAGAACGCGCACGACGAACGCGGGCGAACTGGAGTGGCCTCGCCGCCCTCGCACTTCCATGGCGGTGGGCGCCATGATCGGCCTGCTCTCGCGCCGAGCGGGGTGGTCGCTCCTCGTGCTCTGTGCCGTCGCGACCACGACCTTCATCGGTACGCTGAAAGTCGGCGATCCCGTGCGAACGCTCGCCGGTCCGCATGCGAGCGCTCGCGACCGCGCCCACGTACGACAGTTCTACGGTCTCGACCGACCCGTCTACGTTCAGTACGGGCGGTACATGTCGCATCTCGTCCGCGGCGATCTCGGACGAAGCTACCGATATCGCGAACCGGTGGCGCTGCTCATCGGTCAGCGCCTACCCCGCACGGCGATGCTGGCGCTCATGGCGATTCTCATCGAAGTCACGCTCGGGGTTACGTTCGGCACGATCGCGGCGGCACGAAAGGGCTCGAGCATCGACACGCTGGTCATGTCCAACTCGTTCCTGCTGATGAGTCTGCCGACGTTCGTCAGCGGACAGCTGATCTTGATGGTGTTCGCCTATTACACGGGCTGGTTTCCCATCGGCGGATACGGCGTCGGGTTCTGGGACCACCTGTATCACGCGATTCTGCCTGCGACGACGCTCGCGCTGCTGTCTGCCGCGTTCTACGCGCGGATGACCCGCAACGAGATGATCGAGATTCTCCAGGCAGACTACATCCGCACCGCGCGCGCGAAGGGGGCACGCGGCGCCGCGGTCGTGCTCCGGCACGGGCTGCGCAACGCGCTGCTGCCGATCGTCACGTCCCTGGGCTCGTCGTTCGGCGCGCTGTTCAGTGGGGCGATCGTGACCGAGGCCATCTTCGCGTGGCCGGGCATGGGCCGCCTCGTGTTCGAGTCGATCACGGGGTGGGACGTTCCGGTGATCGTGGGCTGCGCACTCGTCGGTTCGTTCGGAATCCTGCTCGGAAACTTTCTGAGCGACATGACCTACGCGTTGCTCGACCCGCGGATTCGCCGCGAGTAGCTCGCACATCGTCCACTCGAACTACATGCACGCGCCGGAACGGCAGCTCGTCCCACCGGTACAGCGCTGGCCGCACATTCCGCAGTTGGAGTCGTCGGTCTGCAGATCGACGCACCGCGAGAAGCACGCCGTGCGGCCCGAACTGCACGCTGCGCACGTCCCCGACGAGCACGCGACGCCCGTCTGACACCGAGGGATGGTAACGCAACACGGCTGCGACGCTGCACCGCAGGCTCCAGGCGTGTCGGCGCCGACGACGTCCGCACGAGACTCGTCGACCGTCGGCATGTCGGCGAGCGGCGCGTCTGCGACGACAGCGTCCGGCGTCGACCCATCGACTGACGTTGCATCCGACGAGGGCTCGACGGCGCTCCAGTTGATGCACCCGCCGACGGCCCCAACGCACATCACGATGAGCCAGAGCACGACGCGTGGTCGCGCCGACGTCCCGCACCGTGGCATCAAAACGTTCCCCGAGCGCCGAGTCCGCCCGCGAGCACTTCGATTTCCAATTGCCGTGTCGCAGAGCGCGGACGAGTTTCCGCGACGATGAGTACCGTCCCTAAGACCGCCGTCGCCGCTGCGATGCCCAGGGACACGTACCCCAACGTCTCGAACGTTCGACCCTCGTCGATCGCGCCCCGCTCGTTGGCAGGACACGGCATCATGCCGCAGCGCTGCGAGATGTCGTTGAACCGGGCGGTCGCCGCGGCGAGGAAACCGATGGTCCCCGCGACGCCGACACCGGTGAGAACGAAGCTCGCGATGCCCGCACCGCCGACCGCGGTCAACCCGCGCGGTGTGAGTCTTCCGAGTCGAATGCGCCGTTCGGCGCCGGCGCTCACATTGACGTCGCGCTGCGCGGTCGTGAACCCCGTCGCCGCGAGCGAGACGCCGACCGGACCCGGCAGCACGTCGATTCGGTCGTTCCAACGTGTTCGATCGATCGGCGCGCCCGCGATCTGCAGCGTCGACTCGCCCGGCGCGTCACGCACTTCGATGCGAACGCCGCCGATTCGCGCGCGCACCGCGACGACTTCGTCCGCCGCGGCCAGTCGCGTCGGCGCGTAGCGCGCCTCGATCTGCGCGCGCTCCTGTGCGACGCGCAGCGTGCCTTCGTATTCGTGAATCGCCTCGATCAGCCGGTGCAGTTCCCGCAGGCAGCGCGCGATGTACAGTCGCGAATTCGGCGACGGGAACGCCGCGTTCGACGCCTGGAAGACCGCGAGCGCTTCCTCGAAATGGTCTTGATCGTACAAGTGAAGTCCGCGCTCGTACGCCTGCTGTGCGTTTTGTTCCGGCCTCGGCTGCGACGCCGGGCGAAACTCGCGATGTCGCGACTGCGCAAATGCTGTGAGTGGCAAGGCAAGGGCGAGCGCTGCGCAAAGGATCGAAGACAACGTGCGCGCCATGCTCAAATCCGATCGGGACGGTATTCGCGGCGCCGCCGCACCGGAGGCGGGGGGGGGGACGCGATCACGGGCGCCGGTGCGACCTCGGGCGTGACGGGAACCGGACCCTCGGCGCCGGGGCCCAGTCGATGCCGCCACGGTCCGGCGCCCGGAGTCTCGGGACTCGCCGGCAGCGCCGTCGACGGATCGGGCGCGATCTCGGGGACGGCCGGCGGCGCAACCGGTGGATCTTGCGGCGGCACGACGGCCGCAACGGGCGGCGCCGTGGGAGGGCTTGGGGGTCGAGCGGTGTTCGACGCCGCGGCGCGATGTGCGGGCCCAGCGTCGCGGGGCGACGGCGATCGCCGCAAACCTACGAACGCGCCGACGACGCCGAGCACGACAATCACGGCACCGGCGGCGATCCAGACGCCAATCGGGCGTCGCGTCGGAACGACGAGCACGTCCGCATCGTCGTCGTCGCGCAGCCCTTCCGCAGCAGCGGGCATCGCGGACACGACGGGCTCCGGGGATCGATCGTCACCCTCGTCGAGGGACGCCAGTGCGTGGGTCGGCGGCGGGGCGGATTGCGTCGGTGCTTCCATCGGAAGCGTGACGGCGGGCAACGGCTTCGTGGGTGGCTGAACGACCGCGACGGGTGGTGGCGTCGGTGCGAACAGCGGAGCAGCGACCGGTGGTGGTGTTGGTGCGAACAGCGGCGCAGCAACGGGTGGTGGTGTTGGTGCGGACAGCGGTGCAGCGACCGGAGGCGGCATCGGCGCGAACAGCGGCGCAGCGACCGGTGGTGGTGTCGGTGCGAACAGCGGCGTCGGGGCCGCCGGTTCCGTTTGCTCGACGACGACAGGAGCAACAACGGGAGCTGCGGACGGCGGCGTCACGATGTCGCGCGAAGTCGGCGGAGTGAGCACCGGCGATGGCGCGGCGGGGCGAGCCGGCGCGGGCGTCGGAAATCGAACGGCCGGTGCGGGCACGCCGTGAAGTGTTCGACTGACGGGAGCCGGCCGGGTCGACGCGGGCATCGGAACGGTGCGCTTCGCGGGTGCGGGGGCTGCGGCGGGGACGGCTGCCGGAGTTGCCGCTGGCGGGGAAACGGGGGCCGATGCCGGCGCGGAAACGCCCGCGGCTTCGACCGAGGCTACCGGTGACGCACCGTGCGCGAGAAGGTCGCGGTGGCGCGTCAGTACGTCGCGCAATGCGACACCCAGGTAGAACGCGACTTCGGATCGCGACGCGATCTTCACGCCAGCGGAACTCAACGCTCGCGCGAAATCGCCCGCGGTCTGGAACCGCGCCGCAGGATCGGACTGAAGCGCGCGCAACACGACCGCATCGATTTTTGCAGGAATCCCCGGCGCCACCGACGACGGCGGCGCGACGGTCGCTTGCGATTTCAGGGAGGCCGACACCCCCCCCCCGTCGAAACGACTTCGTGCCGCGAGCATCTCCCACAGCATTTCTCCGACGGCGTACACGTCCGACGCGGGTCCCGTGCGCCCCGATTCAATCTGCTCGGGAGCCATGTATTCGACGCGTGGCTCGATCGGCAACTCGGTGGCCGCGACCGCGAACGCACGCACGCCGGCCACGCCAAAACCCATCACCCGCGTGGCGCCGTCGCCGGACAGGAACACGCACTCGGGGGCGAGCGCCCGATGCGACGCGTTGAGCATGACGATCACGCCCTCGACCCCCGCAAGGGCATCGAGTGCGATTCGCAGCGAGACGCCCATCGGGATGCGGTACTTGTGCTGGCGGGTGTACGCGAGAAGCTGTGCAAGCGTTCCGCCCTCGCGATAGTCGCCGACGGCGTAGACCTCCGCGTCGCCGCGCAGAGCGTCGGCGAGCAACAGATTCTCGTGGGGTGCCGACGACGCGAGCAGCCAGTCGGAAGCGAGAATGCCTCGGAACTCTTCCTCGGCCTGCAGCGCCGAATGAAATCGCATGATCCACGCTGCGCCGGAACTTCCCTCGACGCCGCGACGCCGCGCGAGATGTACGACTCCGATCGCGTCGGTCACGAGCGGACAGAGCAGTTCGTACTCGCCGAGCACGAAGGGAGCGCTGCCGGACGCACCCATCGCGTTCGACCCAGAGTCCGCGGACATCCCGGTGAGTATGCGCCGGGACTGGCCAGTTCGCCATTTCTCCGCGTCCGGTCGCGGCGGTTGCGTTCGAACGTGCTACCGTGCCACACGAAATCCGTGCGGCGTCGCTTCCAGATCCTACCGGCTCTCCTGATCGTCGCCGCCTCGACGTTGGCGTGCAACGCCGGACCCGTCGATCAAACTGACGCGGGAATCGACGCGCCGGGAATGCCAGACACCGCCGCGGTTCGCGACACCCGGACGAGCGAGGCGCCAGCGACCGACGGATCACGCAACGATGGCGCGCGGTTCGACGCGGCGACCGAGGCTGGATGCCCCCCCCCCCCGGACGGCGGCGTCGGGCTGGTTTGCGTCCGTCGCGTCGAAGGCCGTGTCGTCGATCTCGCCGGGCAACCCGTAGCCGGCCGACCCGTGACGACCTGCGGTCCGGTCTGCGTTTTCTCGCGAAGCGACGCGATGGGGCGATTCACCGCAACGATCGACGATTGGATGGACCCGCGGATCTACAACGTGATCGCGCATGGCCGGCCGGCGTATGCGACGCTGTACTTCCCGCTCCCGACGCCAGGGACCGACGGCGTCGTCACGCTGCGTACCGATCTGGTCCTTGCGCAGTATCGGGACATCGGCCCCGTGCTTCCCAGCATGACGACAGGTGGCACCGCCACGGCCGGCGACATCACGGTGACGATCCCCGCGGGCGCGAACATCGAGCTGGACGTGGAAGACGCAACACTCGGAATGTTGGGGCAGCAATTGCGAGTGGTCGAAGTGCCCCTCGACCGCGCGCCGCCGTTCGTCGCTGGCCAGGGCTTGACGACCGTGTACGCGCTGGCGCCATTTGCAATGCTGTCGTCGGTTCCAATGCCGCTGCGAATCGCGAACCGCGGGAGGCTCGCAGCGGGAACAGCCGTGGAGTTCGTCGTGATGGGAGAGGAGCTTCTCGTTCCCCCGGTGACCGGCGGGCAGCCCATCGTCGCGGCGACGGGAACCGTGAGTGCCGACGGCGCCAGCATCGATACGGACCCCGGACAGGGCCTGCGCTTCTTGACGTGGGTCGGATTCCGGCCGAGAAGGTAGGGCACGATGCGTCTCGTTCGAAGTCGAATTGCGGCGGGTGCGATTCTCCTGATCGCCGCGGCCTTGGTGGCATGTGGCACCGCGACGGTTCCGCCGTCGGACAGCGCGGGAGCGGATCGCGAAGATGTGACCGCTGCGGAGACAACACCCGGCGACGACGTTCCGCTCGACGAGTCTCCCGGCGACGACGTCGTGTCGAGCGATGTCCCGGGCGACCGAGTCGTGGCGATGGACACGGTGATCGTCGACGCCGTCGACGTGCGAAGCATGGACGCGCCGCCGGCCGACACGACCGCGGGCGCATATCCGCCCGGGCCGTACGGCATCATGGAAGGACAGGTTCTGGCGAACCTCGACTGGGTCGGCTACGTGAACACGGCGGGGACCGCGATCTCCACGACGCTGCCGTTCGGACCCACGTCGCTTCAAGCGTTGCGCGGGAGCGGCCGAGGTTTCGGAATCGTCCACGTCTCCGAGTTCATTTGACCCGGCTGTCGCAACGCGGCCCGTGATCTGGCCGCGCAAGGACCCGCCCTTCTTCGCTCGGGCGTCGTGGTGGTCGAGATTCTCGAGACCAATGCATTCGGCCCGGTCAGTCGAACGGATCTCGATGCGTGGATCAACACGTTCCGGCTCCCCATCACGACCGTGATGGACCCGCCCGGTGTGGGGCTGCGGACGTTCATGACCTACGGCATTCGCGAGACCGTCTTCATCGTGGACCTTGCGACGATGCGAATCGTTCGTCGCTTCAACGGCTCGGTGGCTGGAATTGGACCGTCCGCGATCGCTCAGGCGGTCACGGAAGTCATGCGACTGATGGGCGGCTGACAGGGGCGCTGAATGTGAGCCGCGATCGCGCGCGGACTCGTGACGTGCGGAATTACCCGCAGCGCCCCGCCGCGCACGCGAGACCCGTGTTGCAGTTGTTCGTCGGGCAGCACGGCTGACCCGCGGCTCCGCACGGCTCGCACGAGCGCGCGGCGTTGCAAAGGCTCCCGACAAAGCACGCATCGGGCGCACAGCACGCCGTCATCGGGAAACCGCAGACGCCACGCATCGTGCAGATTCCATCGAAGTCGCACATCGTGCTCGCTGTGAAACACGCGGCGCCGCAGCACATCTGTCCGAATCCGCCACACCGCCCGCACGTGTTCGCGCCCGGATTGCAGGTGAGTTCGGCGTTGCAGCGCCCCATCGCGCAGCACGGTTGACCCGTCGCGCCACAGGCGCCCGCGTCCGTACGCACGTCGGCAAGAACGTCCATCCCTGCTTCGACGACGTCCGCGGGAACGACGTCGGCACGCGGGACATCCGCGCCGGGCACATCGACACTCGAGGAGTCCACCACGTCGACGCTCACGAGATCGCCCGCCATCATCGTATCGAACACAGCGTCGCTCGTCGGCGCATCGACCGCCGTCTCGGTGGCGAGTCGATCGGCCACCGTGTCCTGCAGCGCGGGCGTTTCGGACGGTGCATCGGCGAACCCGGCCGGAACGCCGCACGCGCCGAGCGCCAGCGCGCACAACACCACTGCCGCTCCCCCGCTCCGATCGCACCGCATCCGATCCACCGCCTCCCGATCCCGTCGCCTATTCTCAATGCGCTGGCAGCCAGTGCAATACGTCTCGCATCACGATCACGAATATTCCCATGAGTCCCTCCCCCGCCACCATCCCGCTCGCGACACTCACACGATACCGGTCCGCGAGGTCTTTTCGGGCGGTCTGAAACATCCACGCTCCGAGCGCGCCGATGAACATCGCGAAGCTGTCGTTGAAGTCGACCACCATCGCGATTCCCAGCCCCGTCGCGCTCGGAAGAAACACTTTCCATCGCGCCGGCAACCACTCGTCCAGCATCGCAAGCACCGCGCCAATTCCCGCGCCGATCGCGATCGCGACCAGCGCGAATTGCGGGAGGTTCTGCGGACCGTCTTTCAACAGCTTCGCGACGCTGGCCCATTGAGCCGCTGCGGGCGCCGCCAGCTCCCGTCCGATTCGCTCCGGCTTCGCGATGAGGAAGTAGATCGGTACACACGCCAGCGACCCGGCGAGCACTCCAAGAAGTTGCGCCCAAAACTGTTTGCGCGGCGCGCCGCCAAGGAGATATCCGGTCTTGACCTCCGTGAGCAGGTCGGCCGAATGCGCAGCGGCCCCCGCAGTCACCGTGGCCGTCTGAAGATTCGCGGCGGCGTTCCCGGGGACGAGCACCCCGAACATCAACTGCGTGATCTTGCCCATCGCGCCGATCGGCGTGATGTTGGTCTCGCCCGTCACGCGCGCCGCGACGATCGAAAGGACGAATGCCATCGCGACCGAGATCAACCCCTCGAACACCGGCACGCGAAACCACGCTCGTTGCATCGTCACGCACGCGACCGTGCAGATCGCGAGGCCGATCAGGAACCACTTCATCGGCACTTCGACCTCGGCGAGCGGGTCTTCCACGGCCTTCGAGCGTCGGAACATTCGGCCGATGCCACCAAGCGCGCGACCGATGCTGCGCCACCGAAACGCGAACGCCATCAAACTGGCGCTGACGATGAGGGACGTGCCGGGCCAGACGCTCCACTTCGAGCGGATCTCGACGAAGATCCGCGCCGGGTTGCGAACCGGCAGCGCGTGGGCCGCTTCCGTCGCTCGCCGGAACGCAAGAAACAGCGTGTCGCTGTGGGCGACGCTGGCGGGCGCGATGCGGACGACGCCGTGATCCACGAGCCACGGGGCGACAAATGCGTAGTTGATCAGCGCACCGACGAACAAACTCGAGGCAACCTTGATGCCAACGATGGAACCCGCCGCATAGAGCAACAGGCTCGTGTTCGCACGAATCGACCAGGCGCCGAGGGGATGGCCATGGATGGAGCCCGGAAGCGGAATGTAATCTGGGATGCGACGGAGGACCCACAGCTTGCAGTCGACGAGAAACTTCAATCCTGCCGAAAACAGACCCGCGTAGATCAGCGATCGCGCCTTGATCATTGCTTCCGCGCCGGCCGAGTGCATCGTGCGGATCGTTTCCGCGCACACGACGCCACTCGGGAAGCGCAGTTGCTCGGCGTTGATCATGTTGCGCTTGACGGGGATCGCCACCATCACACCGAGCGATGCGATTGCGAGCATCCACAGAACCAGCTGGGGTCCTGTGAGATCCGGCACGTCGATGATTCCCTCACGTCGGAGCAAGGTCATCGCCGGGATGGAACTCACGAGCCCGGCCGACGCCATGTATGCCGCCGCCGACGCCGCGGTCTGCGACGTATTGTTCTCCAGCATGCTGAACTCGCGCATGCCGGGATTGATCTTCCGAAGTCCGGAGAAGATCGCGAACGCCAGGATGCTCGACGTGATGCTCATGCCGAAGATCCAGCCGATCTTCAGACCGATGTAGAGATCACTCACACTGAGCACGGCGCCCAACATCATTCCCGTGACGGCCGCGCGCCACGTGAGCTGAACGTCGTCACGGTTGTACACACGCTCGAGCCACAGCCGATCGCGGGCTGCGACCGCCACCGGGTCGCGCAGTGGCGACGTGTCGATGCCGTACGCTTCCAGCCCGCCGGGCGTCGCGGGGGCCGTGTGCGACCGCTCGGTCGAGGGTGCCGAGGGCGACGGCTCGTCGGTGGGTCCACTCATGGGTGCGCGATGATTCCACGGACGGGGGTCGCGATGGAACCGCGACCGACGCGGCGGCCGCTATTCCTCGCGCGGCACCGGAAGTCGCAGCGTCTCGCCGGCCCGCACGTCGGCGCTCGCCGAACTCACCAACACCCTCGTGCCCGTCTCGACGCGAACGGTCACACGGTAGGCGCCCGGCGCGAGCGAAAGCGTGTGCCGCCATTCGCGCGGCGGGCCGGGCGGCGGAAACGCGACACGAATCGACTGCATCCGTTCGTCGCCCCGCTCGAACGTCACTTCGAGCGCCCGCGCGGCGTCCGCTCCGTCACGGAACGGGCGCATCGAAAGCTCGCACGTGAACTCCCGCGGCACGTGTGGCATCACGATCCACGCCCCGACGAGCACGGCCGCGCCGAGCGCCCCGAGCGCGATCCACCGTCGGTGCTTCGGCAACATCGGAGGGTGCTTGACCACGCTCGATGTGCGCCGTCAACCGCGCGACGCCCCCATCGTTGACGCGTCGCGCTGCACTGGTAGATTGACCGGCACGTTGCGTTCCTGTCGCTTCGTCCACTCCACTTGACCACCGCCGCGATTTCGCTGACGTCCGATCCCACGCACAAGCTCGCCGAGCTGGTGCAGCGGGTGACGGCCTATCATCCGGGGGCCGACGTTGCGTTGTTGGAGCGCGCGTTTGTCTACGCTTCTCGCGCGCACGATGGTCAGAAGCGCAAGTCGGGCGATCCGTACTTCGTCCATCCAGTCTCCGTCGCGTCGTTGATCGCGGACCTCAAGCTGGACACCGCGAGCCTATGCGCCGCGCTTCTGCACGACGTCGTCGAGGACACGAAGGCCACCGTCGACGACATCCAGCGCGACTTCGGCGACGAAGTGGCGTTCCTCGTCGATGGCGTGACGAAGCTCTCGAAATTCAATTTCACGAGCAACGAAGACCGTCAGGCCGAGAGCTTTCGCAAGATGCTCGTGCACATGGCGCGCGACATCCGCGTTCTCCTCGTGAAGCTGGCCGACCGTCTGGACAACATGCGCACGCTCGAGCACATGAAACCCGAAGCGCAGGAGCGCATCGCGCGGGAGACGACCGACATCTACGCGCCGCTCGCCAATCGCCTCGGGATCTCGTGGATGAAGTCCGAACTCGAGGACCTCGCATTCCGCTACCTCGAACCCGAGTCGTATCGACTGCTCGCCGAGCGCGTCGCAGGGAGCAAGCCGGACACCGACAAGTACATCGAACGGACATGCAAACTGCTCTCGTCGCGGCTGAACGAAGCGGGATTCGGCGCCGAAGTGTCGGGCCGCGCGAAGCACTGCTTCAGTATCTGGCGAAAGATGCGCACGCAGGAGTGCGATTTCGAGCAGGTGTACGACGTCATCGCGTTCCGGGCGATCGTCGAGAACGTGGCCGATTGCTACGCAACGTTGGGAGTCATTCACGGCACGTGGACTCCCATTCCCGGACGTTTCAAGGACTACATCGCGCTGCCGAAGCCGAACATGTACCAGTCGCTGCACACGACCGTGCTCGGGCCTGAGAAGGAACGCATCGAGATCCAAATCCGCACGCGAGAGATGCACCGCGTCGCCGAACTCGGAATCGCGGCGCATTGGAAATACAAAGAGCGCGGCCGCGCCGGCGGCGGTGAACACGGCGGGATTCTCGATTCGAAAGACGCGCGGCGGTTCCACTGGCTGCGCCAACTCATGGATTGGCAGCGCGAGCTGAAAGATCCGCAGGAGTTCCTCGAGAGCGTCAAAGTCGATCTGTTCCAGGACGAGGTGTACGTGTTCACGCCCAAGGGCGACGTTCGTGTCTTCCCGCGGGGGGCGACGCCGCTCGACTTTGCGTACGCGATTCACTCGGACCTCGGGGATCATTGCTCGGGGGCGCGGGTCAACGGCGCGATCGTCCAGTTGCGATCGCAACTGCGGTCCGGTGACGTCGTGGAGATCATCACCGATCCAAACCGCAACCCGACGAAGGACTGGCTGGACTACGTCGTTTCGTCCAAAGCCAAGGGCAAGATCCGGACGTTCTTGCGGAGCGAGGAGCGCGAGCGAAGTTTGCGACTCGGCCGCGAACTCGTGGATCGCGAACTGCACAAGCACCAACTCTCGTACAACAAGGCCGTCAAGACCGGCGCGATTCAGAAGGCCGTCGACGACGCGAAAGTGCAGACCGTCGAAGAGATGCTCGTGCTCGTCGGGTACGGCCGCTACGACGCCGTGAAAGTCGTCGATTCGCTCGTGCCGCCGGAGGCTCGACAGTCGGCTCCGCCGCCGACGGACTTGCGCGAGTCGTTCGTCGAACGTGTTACTCGCCGCGTCACGGGACGCGACACGAACGGCATTCTCGTGTCGGGCGAGACCGATGTGCTCGTGCGGTTCGCGAAGTGTTGCTCGCCTCTGCCGGGCGACGAGATCTGCGGTTTCATCACGCGCGGCCGCGGGGTCACGGTCCATCGGCGCGGATGTCAGAAGGCTCTCGATCTCGATCCGGAGCGTCGCGTGGACGTCGGCTGGGAGTCCGGCGCCAAGGTTGCTCGCCCGGTCGTGCTTCGCGTGATCACGGCGAATCGGCCAGGGATTCTCGCCGAGGTCGGCAATACGTTCTCGAAGAACGGTGTGAACATCGACGAGGCCAACTGCCGGGCCGGCGACGACCGCGCCGTCAACCTGTTCTCGTTCTCGATCACGGATCTCGGCGGATTGAAGAGCCTCATCCGCGCACTGCTGAAGCTCAAAGGCGTCCTGAGCGTGGAGCGAGTGTAACCGTGGGCGTCGAGTACGCGATGGGCTACGCCGACGCGCAGGTGCGCGCAATGCGAGTGCGACGCGAAGTCGCTGCGATGGCGCCAGACGGCACGGCGTTCATGGTGGCAAGCCCGAACACGTCGGCCCGGATGTGGCGAATCGTGACGGATGCCGTGGTCAAAGAGTTCGAGCGGCTCGCAGCCGGGCAGGTCCCGGGCACTGCGACGGTCCTCGCGCTCGCGAGCGGCATGGAGCGAGCGATCCTGTGGCTGCGCGAGACGCTCATCGAACAACGGATGCCGCTGGACGTCAGTGTCGGGATTGCAATGCCGGCGGGCGACTCGATTCACATCGCGATGTGCGCCGGCGTGCGAATGTACCGCGCGCGCGGCAACGCACCGGAGCGCGTCCCGTCGCCCACGTCGAGTCCCGAGGGCCTGCTGAACGGCCCACTGGTCGTAACGACGGAGGCCCTTCATGCCGGGGAAGTCTTCGTGCTCGGCACGCGCGAAGCGTTTTCGATACGCGCGGTCGGAAACCTCGCGCAGACGCTGAACCGTCCCGGACCCCGCAGCGTCGTCGAACTGTGCGACGGCGTGCTCGACCCGTGCCGGTCGACCGGCCAGGGCGCGGCCGCCGTCGTGATCCGTCGGACGTAGCGCTCGCCGACGTGCCGGCGCCCCCGACGCGCGTTGCCCGCTTGCGCTCGGCGCACGCTGCGTCCCACACTCGGGGACGCAACTCCATCCCCTGCGACGAGAGCGCCATGCCATTGCCTGCACCCCTGCTCCACGCGAACGCCTCGGCGTCGGACGCCGACCTCGCGCGCGAAGTCCGCGGACACCATGACGCACACGCTGCCGTGCGCTTCGTCGCCGACGTGCTGCGTGCGATCCACGCACCGCCAACACCGTTGCGGTCGGCAAACGACTTCTACGAGCGCTTCCCAGCGCGGCTCGTTCTCGATGCGTTCGAGCGACGCGCCGATTTGCGCGCGCGCTTGCTGCACGCGATCACGGGAGGGCCACACGCGCTGCTCCGGCGCATGCCTCCGGGCGACCTCGCGACGCAAATCGAACTCCTGGTCGAGGACGACATCCCGATCGAGGAACGGTCTGTTCGCGCGGAGGAATACCGCCTGCTGAGCGTGCCGGAAATCTATCAGAAGATGATCGACCCGGTGGACCTGTGCACGTACGTCGCATTGCGCGACCTCTGGGCCTACGAGCATCACGACGCGTGGTGGACCACGGTCTCGGACGTGGCGCGGCGAATGCTCGTCGCCGAGATCAAGAGCATCCGCCGGCACAGGATTCTCTCCGACACCGAGATCCTCGATCGCATCGGAAACGAAACACTCGAAGACCGCCTGCCACTCGCGGTGCGCACGCAAATCCGCGCGGCGTCGCGCAAGGCCGCGGCCGATGGCCGGCCGTTCAGTGACACCGACATGTTCGAGTGCACGCGTGCCGGCAACGTCGAGCGCGACCTCGTCGACGAGTTTGCCGATTGCGTTCCCGCACTCGTACTTCGCGCCGTGATCGAGCGCGCCGCGGAGGTGTTGCAGCTCGCGACGTCCGACGGCGGCACAACGGTCGTCGCTTCGGTGCCGTCGTTGGTTGCGGCGACGGCATCAGCGACGCCGTCCGCACGCACGTCGCCGGCGGTCTCTCCGAGCGTCCGTCCCGCGCCGATGGCCCCGGGCGCGCAGCCATCGTTCTCACCCACACCATCGGTCCGACCGCCCGCACTCCCGGGCGCGTCGAGTGCGTTGCGCGGGGCAACCCTCACGGGCGCCGCCGGAACTCCCGCCGCCGCGCGACCCGCACCGGCCTCGCTTCCGGCCGCGCGAGAGCCACCGGCACCGGCGTTTGCAGCGGCGCCGCTCGTGCCGCTGGCGGAAGATGAATCCTTCGGCGCGGAGTCGACCAACAACCCCGGCGGCGGAGCCCCGCGCGACTTCGACGACAGTGCAACCACGCAGGTGACCAAGGGACCGGGCGGGCGCCGACGGTGATTGGCACGGCCGGCGGCGGCGATGGTGATTGGTGCTTCACGGAGCTAGTACGTAGCTGCTGACCCGTGCGATCGCGCGAAAGTGTTCGTCGTACGTGACGACCTGCGCACCCTCCCGAGCGGACACCGCGGCGATCCAGATGTCGTTGGTCGGCAAGGGTGTGCCCGCGAGACGAAGTGCGATCAGGATCTCTGCGTAGATGCGCGCGGCTTCGTCATCGACCTCGAGCACGTGAACCACGGGGTTCGCCAGAAGCGCGGCGAGTTCCCGCTCGTTCTGTCTGCTCCGTTTGCCGAGGCCGAAACCGGTGCGCAGTTCTCCGAGCGTGACGACGCTAATTCCGATCCAATCCGCGGCATCCAGCAGATCGACGGCCAGCGCGTCGCCACGCATGAAATGGCTGTACGCCGACGTATCCAGTGACAGCCGGGTCACGACCAAAGCTCGGGATCGACATCGCCGAACATCTTCGTGCGGGCCTCGAAGTCCGCGAGATCGCGTGCACTCCACGACCCAGCAAGTTTGCGCATGCCATTCGACCGACGGGATCCCGATTCGACGCCGAGAGCCTGCCGCAGCAGCTCGATGACCGTCTGATTCAGCGAAGTCGCGCGGCGATTCGTCTCGCGTTCGAGTGCACGGGCGAGCCGAGGATCGACGTTTCGGATCGTAAGTGCTTTCATAGATGAAGTCTGTGACTGCATTGTAGCGCTGTCAAACTGTGAGGACCGCAAGCGGGGTGTCAGGGCCGCACTCTCGCAACCACCGTAAACAGCGACGCGGAATGCAGCGTCCACCATCGGTGCAACCGCGGCAGCGATCGCGCACGCACGTCGTTGGGTTCCACCACGACGTCGCATCCTCGCGCGACGAGTTGCTGCACGACCCGCGCACCCACCGGAAACACCCCAACGTCGTACCGCGGCCGGCCGCGAACGCGCGTCACGTAGAAGCGCCCCAGGCTCGGGGGCAGCACACTGATCCCCAGCATCTCGTAGTGCGGGTCGCGGAGAAACCAACGTGGCGACCAGCGATTCGGGCCTTGGAGATACAGCGCGCCGCCGGGTCGAAGTACACGGACGCACTCGTCGAGCGTCGCCACGATGTCGCGCACGTGTTCGAGGACGTCGATGAGTGTGACGAGGTCGAACGTCTCCTCGTCGAATGGCAGGGCCTCGGCCACACCGGCGACGAATTCTCCGTCGATCCCGTAACACCGAGCGCGGATCGCGGCACCGTGAACGAGCGGCGCATCCACGTCGATTCCGGTGACGTGCGCGCCACGTTCGGACATCGCGACCGACAACGCCCCAGTCTGGCACCCGACGTCGAGCACGCGCGCGCCGGCCATCGGAACGTGCGCACCGATCTCGCCCGCGATCCGCCGATTGCGCGCGACTTGTCCGAGTTCCAACTCGAGCCAGCGCGGGTTCTGCGGATCGCGCGGATCGAGAAGCGTCGACGACCAATACTCGAGGAACGGCAGTTCGATCGATTCGTGCGGCAAATTCAGGCCTGCGGAGGACATCGAGCGAAACCCTAGGCGCTCTCGGACATCGTCCGGTCAGCGCTCGACCCGCGTTTGCGCGCGACGATCTCGAACAACGGAACGGCCGCGAGGCGAACGTGGCCCCACGCTCGCGCGATCGGCGCGAGGGCGTGAAGCGCAGGCGGCGTGTGAGACCGGAACCAGCGGTCGGCGGCGTGCACCGGCGAATCCAGCAATGCCATGTGGGCTCGCGCAAGAACGCGCGCAACGTGCGTGCCGATTGGAAAGACACCGACGTCGTAGCCCGGGCGACCTCGCCGCCATTCGACGTAGCGCCGACCGAGGCCGCGTGGGAGGACGCTCGCGCCGGCGAGTTGGTAATGCGGGTCGCGAAGAAACCACTCCGGCGCGAAACGATTGGGTCCCAGGACGAATGCGATGCCCCCCGGACGCAAGACTCGCGCGACCTCTCGCAGACACGCGTCGGCGTCGTCGCAGTGTTCGATCACGTCGGTAAACGTCACGACGTCGAACGTCGCGTCGTCGAACGGAAGCGCCTCACCGCGAGCGACGAGGAACTCGGCACCGATCTTCCATCCGGCCGTCCGCCGGCGCGCGGCTTCGAGCAGGAACTCCGCGATGTCGACGCCCGTCACGTCCGCACCGCGCTCGCCGAGCGCAATCGCCATCGCACCCGTCTGACACCCGACGTCCAACGCGCGCAGGCCCGCGAGAGGGCGGAATCGCGCGATCTTGTCGACGAGCGCACGACACTCTTCGACCCGTCGCACGTGGTGATCCATCCAGTGCGGCGCCGCCGGATCGGTCATGTCGATCACAGTCGTCCAGTACGCGAAGAACGCAGCGTCGCGTGGGTCTTTGGCAGCGATCGTGACCATCGCGGAAGTCTCAGTCGTAATACTCGAGCCCGAGATGCGTGATGAGTTCCTCGCCACGCATCCAGCGCAGCGTGTTTTTCATCTTGATGAGCTGAATGAACAGATCGTGCTCGGGATACAGGCCCGGCGCCGTCATGGGGCTCTTGAAATAGAAACTCAGCCACTCTTGGATTCCACTCATGCCCGCGCGCGCGGCGAGGTCCATGAACAGCGCGAGATCCAGAACGATGGGCGCCGCGAGAATCGAATCGCGGCAGAGGAAATCGATCTTGATCTGCATCGGGTAGTCCAGCCACCCTCGGATGTCGATGTTGTCCCAGCCTTCTTTGTTGTCCCCGCGCGGCGGGTAGTAATTGATCCGCACGACGTGGTGAAAGCCCTCGTACAGGTCCGGATACAAGTGCGGCTGCAGGATGTGTTCGAGCACGCCGAGCTTCGAGACTTCCTTCGACTTGAAACTCTCGGGATCGTCGAGCACTTCGCCGTCACGGTTGCCAAGGATGTTCGTGCTGTACCAACCGTCGAGACCCAACATGCGTGCTTTCAGCCCCGGCGCGATGATCGTTTTCATCCACGTCTGTCCGGTCTTGAAGTCCTTGCCCGCGATCGGCATGTGTTCGCGCCGCGCGAGTTCCTGCATCGCAGGAAAGTCCACGCACAGATTCGGAGCGCCATTCGCAAACGGAACGCCGCTGCGGAGGCATGCGTACGCGTAGATCGCGCTCGGTGCGATGGTGTCGGAACTCTCGCGCAGGCCCTTTTCGAACGCCGCGAGCGTCGTGTGAACCTCGCTGGCCATCGCGTACACCTCGGTCGAGCCACACCACACCGCGACGCAGCGATCGAGTTGGTTGTCGCGCTTGAACTGGGCGATGTCCGCCATCAGTTGCTCCGCGAGGTCCATCTTGCTCGCGCCTCGCTTGACGTGCGTGCCCGTGAGCTTCTTCACGTATGCCGGGTCGAACACCGCGGGCATGGGCCGGAGCGCCGAGAGGAAGTCTTTCACCTCCGAGAGATGCTCGTTCGAAAGCACTCCCGCTTTGCGAGCGGCTGTGTACGCATCGTCGGGATAGATGTCCCAACCGCCGAAGACCAGTTGATCGAGTCCTGCCAGCGGAACGAAGTCGCGAATGCGTGGCGAGCGATTGTCCGTGCGACGACCGAGCCGGATCGTGCCCATCTCCGCGAGCGAACCGACGGGCTTGGCCTTCGCGCGACGCACCATCTCGACGCCCGCCACAAACGTCGTCGCGACCGCGCCCATGCCAGGCAGAAGCACGCCCAGGCGCCCCTTGGACTCGCGAATCTCGACCGGCCCTTTGCGCATCGGGGGCGGAACCTAGCAGGGAGCGCCCGGCCGCACCATCCCGCCGCCACCGTTTCCGTGCTAGACGACGCTCGCAAGCGCCGATGTCTCCGATCTCGTACCGCGCAAGCTTGAAGAACCCCGAGGTGGAAGAGCCGGTCGACCTGCTCGTCCATCGCCCGCTCGGTTATCTCGTCGCGCGCGCGGCGTATCCCACGCCGATCACCGCCGATGCGTTGACCATTCTTTCGATGCTCATCGGCGTCTCGGCCGGCGCTCTGTTTTATTTGTCCGTGATCACCGGCACGGACTACGCCGCCGTCGCGTGCGCGCTTTTCACTCTGTCCGCGATCGTCGATTGCAGCGACGGTCAGCTCGCGCGAATGCGCAAGAGCAGCTCGCGTCACGGGCGCATGCTCGATGGTGCCGTCGACGGTGTCGTGCAGATCGCGGTCTTGCCGGCGATGGTGGTTCACATGATCTGGCGCCGCGGCGGAATCCACGCGCCCGGTTCGTGGTGGTGGCTCGCGGGAACGATCGTCGCGATCGTGACGGGTCTACGGCACACGACGCTGTACGACACGTTCAAGAACATCTACGCCCGCAACACCGACTCCGATCCGAAAGACTGCGACGACCTCGACGACTTCATGGCGCAATACCGCGAGGCGGCCGCCGCGGGACCACTCGGATTCCGCCGGCGTTTCCTCTTCGAGTTCTACCGATTTCACCTGCAGACGACCGCGCAAACGATTCGTTGGATCGATCCGTTCATCCCATCGCGCTTTCGCGACATGCCCCCATACTCGCCGCAGCGCGCGGCCGAGTTCCGCCGAGCGAACCGCGGCCTGATGCGCGCCTGGTCGTTTTTCGGCATCGGAACGCACATTTTCATCGTGGCTGCATGCGTGACGTTCGCGCGTCTCGAATACTACGTGTTGATCCGCGCGATCGGATTCAACGTGGTGCTGCTGTTTCTCGTGCCACTGCAGCGACGCGCGTCGCGGGTTTTCTTCGGCGCGAACGATGCGAAATTGTCGGCGCCGTAGCGTGATACCTCGCATCGCAATTCTCCTCGTCGCAGGCGTGGGCTCGAGGCTGCGGCCGTGGACGGACGACCGCCCAAAGTGTCTGATCGACGTTGCAGGCGAGTCCATCCTCGCGCGTGCCGTACGCCTGCTAGACGCCGCGGGCGTCGAGCGCTACGTCGTGTCGACCGGCTACCGCGAACGTCAAGTACGAGACGCGCTCGTGCACCTCCGTGACCGCGTGACGTTTGTGCACAATCCGGACTTTGCCGAGACGCAAAACGTCGTCTCACTCGCCCGCGCGCTCGCGACGCTTCGGGACGGCGAATCGTTCTCGAAACTCGACGGCGATCTGGTCTTCAGTTCGTCGATCCTGGATGCGCTCGGCGCGACCGCGTCCGAAGGCGCAGTCGCCGTGGACACGCGTGGGTCGCTCGGCGTCGAGGAAATGAAGGTCGTCGTCGTCGACGGTCGTATCGCTGCGTTCGGCAAGCAGTTGGTGCCCTCGGAATGCGCCGGCGAATCGATCGGGATCGAATGCTTCCGTTCCCGCGGTGCGCTGCGCATCCGGGAGGTCGTTGCGTCGGCCATCGCATCGGGACGCACGAACGTTTACTACGAGGATGTCTACAACGACGCGCTCGAGCAGGTCGATGTTCGGCCCGTAACGGTGGCGCCCGACGCGTGGACAGAAATCGACGACGGAGCCGACCTCGAACGCGCGCGGGGAATGTTCAGTTCGGCGCGGCGTAGCATCTGAACGCATGTCGAGTACGCCCGTGTGTTGCGATATCGCCACACTGCGTGAAACCACGGCTCGGTCAACGTGCCGCCCGGTGACAGACCTGCGAAAGGATTGAAACGTCTTTGCGCGGTGTGTTAGACGCCCCCGTCGTTGCGTCCGTAGTCGGCGTGGCGACCCCTGCGTCGCGCGGTTCGCACCCAAGGCGATCGATCGGCCAAATGAGAGACAGCGAGTGGACAAACACACCGTGAGGAAGCGGCCCGTCGAACGGGCGATCGTGTTGGCGGCCGGCCGAGGCTCTCGGCTCGTCGCGGACGCGTCGTTCCCGAAGCCGCTGAAACCCGTGGGCGGAGTGTCGCTACTCGTGCGGATCCTGCGCTCGCTGGCCTGTGAGGGCGTCCGCGAGGCGGTGATCGTCGTCGGGTATCAAGGCGACCAGATCCGCGCCGCGCTCGAAGGGGACCGAAGCCTCGGGCTCGACGTCACGTTCGTCGACAACCCCCTGTGGGAGAAGTCCAACGGCGTGTCACTGCTGCAGGCAGCCGAGTTCGTCGATCGCGACTGCCTGCTCACGATGGCCGATCATTTGTTCTCGCCGGACATCGCTCGCCGACTCGTGCGTGCCGATTTGCCCGTGGGTTCGTGCGCCCTCGGCGTCGATTACGACGTCGCGGAGTGTTTCGACATCGACGACGCGACGAAAGTCGTGGTCGAGGCGGGCCGGATCGCGCGAATCGGCAAAGATCTGGAGACGTACAACGCGATCGATACCGGCGTGTTCCGCATTGGACCGTCGCTGATCCGTGCGTTGGAGTCCGTCGAGCGCGAACGCGGCGATGCGTCGCTGTCGGACGGCGTACGTCTGCTCGCACAGAAGGGTCAGTTCTACGCAACGGACATCGGCGACGCGCGGTGGATCGACGTGGACACCCCCGAAGCGCACGCGCGGGCCGAAGCGATGGTGCGTCTGTTCGGTGATGGGCTCGGCGAAGAGCCCTCGGGCTCGCCGATCATCGACGCCGAAGCGATGGAACTGTTCGCTCCGTCCTGGGTGCGCGGCGCGCCGCCGTATCGGGACACGCATTTCGCAGTCGCAGACGGCAATGTGCGTCCGCGGCGGACAGGACCGCGCAGGCCGATGGCGCGGCTCATGTCCAACGAGAGCCCGTTTGCGCCCTCGTCGCGCGTAGTCGACGCCGTGATGAACGCGCTCTCGCGCGGACATTTGTATCCCGATGCCGCGCTGGCTTCCGAGCTGCGTCGCCGGATCGCTTCGCAAGTGGATCTGCCCGAAGAGGCCTGTGTTCTCGGCGCAGGCTCGAGCGAGATCATCGACCTGGTCGTGCGCACGTTCGTCTCGCCCGGCGAGGAAGTCGTCATCGCCGTTCCGACGTTCTCGATGTACGAGTCGCGCGCGCGCGTGGCCGGCGGCGTGCCGATGCTCGTCGCGATGAACGACGATCTTTCGCTCGACGTCGGCGCGGTTCTCGGGGCGGTCACGGAGCGGACGAAGTTGATCTTTCTGTGTACGCCGAACAACCCGACCGGCATTCGACCCGAAGAAAACGACCTTCGACGCATCCTGCGGCTCGGCCTGCCGACGGTTCTCGACGAAGCGTACATGGACTTCGAAGACGACCAGTCGAACGCGTCGACACTGCTTCACGAGTATCCGAACGCGATCGTGGTGCGCACGTTTTCGAAAGCGCACGGCCTTGCCGGTCTGCGAATCGGCTACGCGCTCGCGCACGTTCCGGTCGCGCGGCTTCTCTCGCGCGTGAAGCTCCCGTGGAACGTATCGGGGATCGCCCTCGCGGCGGCGCTCGCATCGCTCGACGACACCGACGAGTTCGCGCGTCGACGTGACGTCGTGCGCGCCGAGCGTGCGTGGATGATCCGTCAGTTCGCGTCGATTCCGAGCGTCGAAGTGTTCGGTGGCGAGGGCAACTTCGTCCTGTTGGACATCCACGAGACTGGACTGACGGCCGACGGTGTCGTGCAAGCCATGCTCACGGAAGGCGTGCTCATTCGCTCCCTCGCGAGCCACCATCTCCGACGCGGCTACGTCCGCGTGTCCGTCGGCGGCCCGGAGGAAAATCGACGCTGCGTCGAAACTCTCCGCCGCACCCTCCAGCGTGCGCGTCCGAGTGTCCGTCCCACGGCCGCGGAGTGAAGCACGCGCTGCTCGTGTCGTGGCTGTTCCCGCCGCACACTTCGATCGGGGCGCGTCGGGCGTACAAGTTCGCTCGACACCTCCCCGCCCACGGCTGGAACGCAACCGTGTTGTGCGGCCGCGCACCTCCCGCGCGATCCATCGACCCAAGTCCATGGAGTGTGCCGCCGGACATCGAGGTCGTCGCCGACTACGACGCCGCGTGGCTGACGGCGCTGGCGAATCGTGCCGACGCGCGCGCGACCGCAGATCGCCGCACGCCGGAAGCGGACGAGACCGATGACCGCTCGAAGTTGACCCGGTCGATCGCGGAACGCGTTCTCGCCGGTACGGGTGATTGGCTCAAACGTGCCCTGCCCACCGAGACCATCGCCGTGCACCTGCCGCACGCGTTGCGTCGAGCATTTTCCCTCGCCCGCGACCGAGTCGTAGACGTCGTATGGACCACGAGCTACCCGTTTTCCGCGCACGCGATCGGTGTCGCGCTCAAACGCCGACTCGGCATTCCCTTCGTCGCAGATCTGCGCGACCCGTGGACGCTGAATTTCACCCACGACGAGCGCCCCGCGCCGACGCGCGCGGTCGAGCGCGCACTCGAGCGCACGGTCTTCGCCGCGGCCGACCGCATCACCGTCACGACGGAGTCGCTCGCCGACGCCTACCGGGAAATGTACCCGCGCCTCGCGACAAAGTTCACGACCGTGCGAAACGGCTTCGAGCCCGTCGCGCTCCCGGATTCTTCGCCGACCCCCAGCCCTGTACGACTCGTTCACTTCGGTCACATCTACGGCGCTCGCTCGCTCGGTCCGATCTTCCGTGCCCTCTCGCGACTGCGCGCGAGGCACGGCTGGACGTCGGCGGACGTGGTGCTGGACAACTATGGTCGTCTGTCCGACGCGGATCGGGCGGAGGCAACCCGGCTCGGGCTGTCGGACTGTGTTCGCTTGAAGGCCGAACTCCCCTACGTCGAAGGCCTGACGATGCTCCGCGACGCGCAGTTGTTGCTCTTGCCCGCTTGGGGCAGCGCACGGGGGCGCTACTTCCTTCCGGGCAAGCTCTACGACTACCTGCTCGTGGGACGCCCAATCCTCGCGATCGGTGACAACGCCGAGCTCGCCGCGATTTTGCGCGCGACACGGGCCGGCGTACTTTGCGCCGCGAGCGACAGCGATGCGATCGAGAGACACATCGAATCGGCCGTCCGCGGCAGATGGCGCCACGCGCCGGACGCGGCGGCGGTCGCAGACTTCTCCGTCGATCGAACGACGACACAACTTGCCGCAATCTTCGATGCCGTGAGCACGCCGCAGACGTCATGAACTCGTCGCCATGAAGCCGTCGCACCCGGACCCGCCGTTCGTCTCCGTCGTCATCCGGTCGTTCAACCGCCTCGACGAGTTGCGAGCGCTCGTCCACCACGTGCTCCGCCAGCGCTACGAGCCGTTCGAAGTCGTCATCCTCGACTCGACACACGATGTCGACGCCGACGGCGTCCGCGCGCACCTCCGCACGGACGATCCGCGCGTTCGTGTCGTGCACACGCCTCCCCGCGGCTGCCCAGCGGCTGCGAACGATGGCGTGCGGGCCGCGCGCGGCGACGTCGTGCTCTTCGTGGACGACGACGATCTTCCGATCGGAACCGACTGGATCGCAGCGCACGCGCGGAACTACGCGGACCCCCACTGCCTCGGCGTCAATGGCTTCATGGTGTACGACCCGGAGCATCGCGCCGGCCCACCGTTGATTCCCGCGGTGCGGCGCTGGCGAATGTTGTCGCACGGGTTCTTCAAGCAGCCGCGGTGCTACGCGTACGACGAGCAGCGGAAAGTGGGCATCGACTACCTCATGGGCGGCAACGCGTCGATCCGTCGCTCCGCTGTCGAGCGTGGCGGCGGATGGGACGAGTATTTGAAGTACCACAACGAGCACTCGCTGTTCTTGCGCCTCCGCAAGCGGATGTTACCGGGCGAGTACTTCGTGTACGACCCGACGCCGCGAATGGAGATTCGCAAGGACGTTCCTGGCGGCCTGGACTACCGGTTCTCGGGCGAAGTCCAGGACCGCGTGGACACACTCGCCAAGTATTTCCTCTGGGCGGTTGGGCGTGAGTACCCGATGCGGGTGTACGGCATGTTTCCGCTTTTCATGCTGTCGTTCGCGAGTTTCGCAGCCGTCGCCGGATACGAGCTGTCGGCCGGGCGCCCCGTGGACAAGTGGCGCGAAATGGCGCGCGGCTTCGCGTACGCGCCCGTGAGCGTCTGGAAGCACCTCCGGCAGCAACCCCCTCCGCGCCGCGACCGGTTGTGACGCGTCGCGTGCGCAGATCCCCGCGAAATCGCAGTGCATCCGTGGGGATTGGTTGACCGTCTCGCGACCGGCACCGTACGCTCGCTCGGGCCGCCGGTTTTCGCATGGACCCTGTCCGTACCCGCACTGCCGCACGGATCCTGCGCATGCTTCCGCGCGAGCGGATCACCCGCGCGCTCGGCCACCTGACCGAGGCGCGAGTGCCGTCCCAAGTTCTCGACCCCGTCTTGCGTCTGTACACCCGGGCGTACGGTGTCGACATGAGCGAAGCCGTGACACCCGACGCCGGTTTCGCGACGTTCAACGAGTTCTTCACGCGGCGACTGCGCGAGGGCGTCCGCCCGATCGACGCCGACCCGCACGCGTTGATTTCGCCTTCGGACGGGCGCCTCGACGATGGCGGCCCGATCGACGGGCGTTGCACGTTTGCGGTCAAGCGTCAGACGTACGACGTCGCGACGCTGCTCGCGAGCGAGACGGAGGCCGCGTGGTTTGCCGGCGGCAGCTTCGCCGTCGTGTACCTCTCGCCGCGGGACTATCACCGCGTGCATTCGCCGGCGACCGGCGTGATCACGCGGGTGCGGCACATCCCGGGGACGCTGTTTCCCGTGAACGAACTCGGCGTGCGCAGCGTGCCGCAGTTGTTCGCGCGCAACGAACGAGTCGTGATTCACGTCCGCAGCGATGAATTCGGACGCGTCGCGGTCGTCATGGTGGGAGCGATGATCGTCGGCCGGATCGTTCTCGCGTTCGACGGGCCCGCGCGGCCGGCGATCGGCGGCGCGATTGCCGAGCGCTCGTGGCTCAACGGCGATTCACCGCGCGTCGCGCGGGGCGACGAGTTGGGCGCATTCGAACTCGGCTCGACGGTGGTCATGCTGCTCGAGCGCGGTCCGGCCGGCGCAACGGAGTTGGACGCACGTCGCGTGGGGCAACACGTACATTTTGGCGAAGCGATCGCGAGGCGACCGACGCCATGATCGACGACCGCCGGAAGCCCTCGGTCCCTCCGCCGCCCCCGGACGCGAACGTGCAGACGCTCGCGGGCGACGGTGCCCCCAACACGGGACGACGCAAAGCGACGCGCAAATTGCGTGTGCCGAATGATCCCGTGCCGCGCCAGGCTCGCGCTTCGGTTGAATCGTCGACCGCCGGGGACGCGGCTCCGCCCGTGGAGGAACTTCCCCCGGCCGAGCGGTACGCATCGGAGGAGCCTGACTTCGACGACAGCGCGAGAACGGCGCCCGTCGTGCCGATCGCGGCCGCCGTCGGCTCCGATGCCGCACAAAGCACGCTGACAACCGATCCAGACATCCCGGCGTTCATCGCCGACGACCGCGCAGCGCGCCCGGGGCGTTTCTCGTCTCGCCCCCCCCCGCCGGCTCCCGGCGGCGCACCGCCGTCCGAGCCGTTCCCGATGCCGCAGCGACTGTCGTCACTCCTGCCGCGGCCGCGGACCGTACCGCCGACGCGTCTCTCGTCTCGACCGCCCCCGCCCGCACCGGGGAGCATCCCGCCTCCCGCACCGCCGGGGGCGCTCGCGCCGCCGAGGGTTCCGTCCATCGCGCCGGGTGCGCCAAAAGTCCCATCGATCGCACCAGAGGCTCTCGCGAAGACTCCGTCGATCCTCCCGGACCCGCCGAAGAAGGTCCCGTCGATCATCCCCGAGGCCGCTCCGCCCGACGGCGCGCACATCCCGCGCCGCGCGCCATCGTTCCCGCCCCCGGAAGCCGCGCGGATCTCCGTGCGTCCGTCGGTCCCCCCCCCCGCGGGGGACGGGGAAGGCGTGGTTCGACAAGTTCGACGAAAGGTTCGGAGTGTGGGAACCGGCGTTGCGCCGACGCCGTCACGAATCCCGCCGCCCGATCCTGCCGCCAACGTAATGGCCGCGATGGCGTCGCTGTCGCAGCCACCGATCCCGATGGCGGCGGGCGCGCGCGACGGGAGCCATCTGCCGGACGACGATTTCGCGATTCCGGCCGACGACTCCCGTGGTGGTTCGATGGCGCTGCGGGCACCGTCGCTGCCGTCGGACTTCGGCGCCGGCACGCCCGAGAGCATCATCGTCTCGATGGACGACGATTCGCCGGCCGACGAGGCCGCGGACCTGAGCGCCGTCGCCGACGAAGTTGTCGGTGGCGATGACGAACCACCCGCACGCGCGCAAGGGCCGACGGACGCGTCCGGGCCGCCGCAGCGATTGTCGAGCCCGAAGATGGCAGCGGTCCCGCCGCCGCCTCCGTCCAAACAGTCGGCCAAAGAGCCGGCGCCGTCCGCGGAAGCGAAGCCCGAGGCGCCCCCGTCGCCGCCCGCTGCGAAGCCCGCGAAGAAGAAGCGACCCTGGTGGGAAGAACTCTTCAACGACGACTATTTCCGCGCCGTGCCCAAGTGGACACGGGAACAAGCGAAGACCGAGGGCGACTTCATCGAGGCGTCGCTGGGCGCCGAGAAGGGTGCCGCGATTCTCGACGTCGCGTGCGGCGCGGGACGGCAAGCGATCGAGCTGGCGCTGCGCGGATACGAAGTGATCGCGCTCGACCTGTCGCTCGCGATGCTCTCGCGCGCCGCGGACGAGGCGCAAGACCGTGAAGCCAAGCTGAACTTCCTGCACTCCGACATGCGGGAGATGGAGTTCAACGGGATCTTCGACGCCGCGTACTCCGTCAACTCGTCGTTTGGTTTCTTCGACGACGAGAAGAACGCCGACGTCGTGCGGCGGATTCACAAAGCGCTGAAAGTGGGCGGAACACTGCTGCTCGACGTGCTCAACCGCGACTACGTCATCCAGTACCAGCCGGACATGATCTGGTTCGAGGGCGACGGATGCGTGTGCATGGAAGAGACGTATTTCAACTTCTTCACGTCGCGACTCAACGTGAAACGAACGATGATCATGGACGACGGGCGGCAGAAGGAAATCGAGTACTCGCTGCGGTTGTATTCGCTGCACGAGCTCGGCCAGGTCTTGCACAAGGCCGGGTTCAGCGTCGTGGAAGTGTCGGGACATCCGGGGCTGCCGGGAGCGTTCTTCGGCGACACGAGCGAGCGGTTGATCATCCTCGCGCAGAAGCGCGCGCCCGAACCTGCCGCAGCGTCCACCACGCCACCGACCGAAGCGCTGCCGCCGACGTCGAACGGGTGAGCGGTATCTATGGTTCCGTCATTCGCTCGCCGTGCATCTCGACGCGCTGCGTACACGGCAACTGCGCATACTGTCCCTGACCGTTCCCGATGGCAGTCGCGCAGTCCGCTCCCTCGACCGGAGCGTACACGATCGTCTCCGTCGCCACGAAACTCGCCGGCGCGTTGCCCCCGTCCGCGAGAGCGTCCGGTCCGTCATCCCGCACCGGCAACGCGATCGCGCCGTCCGCCGCACGCGTCGCCCCATCGAATGCCGACGCATCCACCGCTGCCATCGAACTGTCGAACAGCGCGAGTTGCGCGTCCGGCGGCGCGGCCGGGCCGTTGGCGCTCGCGGTCCCGTCGATCACGTCCAGCCGGCGAAGCACACACCCTGGGTACCCCGTGCGTCGATCCGCCGGGCGTAGCGACTGGTAGCTCTCCGCCGCGAATCGGAAGTTGCGCGTCGTGTCGTTGAACACTCCCGAGACCGACGCGTTGTTCGCCGTCACTCGCCACGTGGCGCGTCCGTACGACAACTCGATGTCCGCGCGAAACACCACGGTGCGCTCGATCGGCGCGGATTGCGGCCCGCACGAGTTGTCCGTGAGCGTTCCGGTCACGCGATACGGAACCGTCGCGATCTGCTGACGCGCGGCGAAAAAGTCGCACCCGACGGTTGCACTGAGGGCGGCGACGACGATCCAACCCGCCCAAACCCCGCCCCGCGGTCGAACGATCGCGTCCCTGGAAATGAGCGGCGCGGGCACGGGTGTGCGTTAGCCGTTTCGCGACGATCCCCGCAACAAAACGACAAGTGCGTGCCGTGAAAGGAATCCTGGCCGCGAAGGGAGTCCTGGCCGCTGAAGCGGCTGGCTGACATTGACCGCCTCGCCTTCGCGAGGCTTCCCGTGCGCACACTGGGGTAGCCAGTGATCCACACACCGCGAACCTGGGAAGGGTCGCGCAGGCGGCCCGGTCAAACGCAGCCGGCCGATTTATCGGCCCGGGGGGTTGGTTTACAGCGGCTGGCCTGCAACCAACCGCGTCAGTCCCGCTTCGATGACGCCGCGCTCGCTGATGGCAAACCCCTCTCGCTCGCGCACGATCGTTCCGTTGCGATCGATCCACACCGAGAACGGCGCGGCGCGGCGCGGATTGTACGACGAGGTCACCTGCGTATCGAGGTCGGTGACGATCGGGAAATTCAACCCGAGTTGCCGCGCGGTGGGACCGACTTCCGAGATCGAGTCGGGATTGTCCATCGAGATCCCGACCACCATCAGGCGCCCGGCGAAGCGCTGGTACATCTGCTGATAGAACGCCAGTTCGACCGTGCACGGCTGACACCATGTCGCCCAGAACAGCACGGCCACCGGACGTTGCCCGATGTGCTCCGCGAGGCGGAATCGCCCGCGGGATGGGCCGCCCGGGGCCGCCGGAAGCGTGAACTCGTTGGCACGCGTGCCGACCGCGGCGAGCGCGAGCGGCGCGAGTGCGACACAAACGGCGATGGCGAGGACGGCGACGGTGACGGTTCGGCGCATGACGACTTCGACGTAACAGAGCCGGGGTTTATTGCAAGGGTCGGGAATGACGCAGAGCGCGGGAGCGAGGGTTGCGCGGGGTGCGAATATCCGTTAGTCCCACTGCATAGGTGGAGGACGAATGCGTTCTGTGAGCTTTTGGCGGCTTTCTTGTGTCTTGGCACTCTCGGCCGCATGTGGCCAAACCATGGTGAGACCGGATGGCGGAGACTCCGGGACGACGCAGGACGTTACAGGAGGGGACACGAGTCCAGCCGACGTCGTGGGTCCCGATGCGCCCGTCGCGAGCCACACGCTTTACGGCCCATGCACCCAGGATTCCGATTGCCAGGACGGAGGCATGTGCTTGCGCGATCAGGACGGGTACCCGCGTGGCTATTGTACACGCACGTGTACGGCCTCCGGTGCCTGCATCGACGACACGATGGAGGGCGTGACCGGCGAGTGCCGATCGTGGCCCGTCCGCGGCACGATGCAGCGGATCTGCTTGCGGGCGTGTGAGAACGGTTTCGGCTGCGAGCGCAGGAACTACACCTGCTTGCCGACGACCGCGAGGACCGGAGTCTGCGTCGCATCGTGCGACACGATGAGCTGCGGGACGGGCACCCGGTGCAACCTCTGGACGAGCCTCTGCGAGCCGACGGCCTCGCCCGATCCGCCGCCGGGCGTGGACAACGGGCGGCAGTGTTCGCGCACGGGGGCGATGTCGGAATGTCGTTCGCGGCAGTGTCTGCTCGCAGTGGGCACGGGCGGGCCAACGCCGTGGAACGGCGGCTACTGCGTGAGCAACTGCTCGCTGCCCGCCGGCTTCAACGTCGGGTCGTTCTGGGATCCAGACCTGTTTCCGCAATCGAATTGTCCCGCGGGCTCGATCTGCTTCCCGAATGGCGAGGGCATCGCCGAGCGCGACTACTCGATCTGCCTCGACGAGTGTCGCTCGAACACCGACTGCCGCGTGAGCGAGGGCTACTTTTGCCGTCGGACGTTCACGATCAGTCGAACGCGGATGCGCACGTACATGAACGGCTACTGCGCGCCCGTCGATTGCCTCCAAGCCGCGACGCCGTGTCCGACCGGGTACACCTGCCAGACGCGCACAACGACCAGCGGCGGTCGCATCGGAGTGTGCATCCCTGGTGTGGTCATGCCGGATGCGGGTCCAGACGCGGGCGCAGATGCCGTCGCGCCAGACGTGGTAGCGACCGACGTCGTCGCGACGGACGTGGTCGTGGCAGACACGTCGCCCGTCGACGTCGTTCCGGTCGACGTCGCCCCCGTCGACGCCGGCGGAGGGGACGCGTCATCGATGGACGCGGGACCGACCGACTGAGGCGGGCTTGACCCGGCAGGACATCCGGGGTCTCATTTGCTCACCCGGGAGGCCATTCAGTTTACTGAACGCGCGGAAGCGCGCGGCGCCAAGCGCAGGAGCGTTGTTCATGGTTCGCATCGGACTGTTCATTACTTTTCTAACCGCACTCGCAGGTTGTTCGCCCGCGGGGATGGTTCCAACCGACACCGGCGGATCCAGCGACGCAGTTTCCAGCGATGCTGCAGCGCCGAACGACACACCGTCGCAGGGGGACACCGGATCGCAGGTTTGCACGTACCCGTTCCCGGCGACGTTCGAGAACTTCGGCAACGCGGAGGGACGGCCGTTCCGTCCATTCGCGCTGCCGAACTGCGACGGCAGCGGGGATTTCAACTTCGCTGGCGATGGCTTCTGTGAGTCGCGGCTGACGCTCATCGTGTTCTCCGCCGGCTGGTGCGGCCCGTGCCGCGCAGAGGCGCCGATGATCGAGTCGCTGATCACGCAGCGCTATCCGAGATCGGACATCCGCGTCGTCGTGATCTACGGCCAGAACACCGACTACTCGCCGCCGACGTTCTCGGAGTGCAACGCGTGGCGCACTTCGTACCGTCTCACCAACACGATGGTCATCGATCCGACGGGAATGACGCAGGTCTACTTCCCGAACATGGCGTACCCGGCAAACCTCATCGTCGACAGGAACGGGATCATTCAGTATCGCGTGTACGGTGCGTCGAGCGGTTTGACCACGCTGCGCAACGAGATCGACCGTTTGCTCGCCCTGTAGGCAGCGGATCCCTCTTCCCTTTCGCTCCGTCCCCCGCTAATTCAATCCAGTCATGATCGCATCGCGGCGACGAGTTCGCGCCGTGCTCGCGGCACTCACGTTCTCCACGGCGATCGTCGCGGGCGCGGGCGACGCGACGGCGCAGGGAATCGTGTTTCGCCTCCCGGGCCTCGGTCCCACTTCGTTCTCGTTCACCAACACGACAATCGCCTCGTTCCGCACGAACAACTTCAACGCGAATCCGAACGACGACAACTTCTTCGGTTTCGTCGAGCGGTTCGACAGCGCGTTCAACGTCGCGCCGTGGCGGCTGCAGGTACGACTCGACGCGTTTCTTCCGCTGTTTCTTCCGATCGCTTCGAGCGATCTCCCGCGCGGCGTCGTACCGGGATCCATGGCCGCGATGCAATGGAACCGAGCGAACTGGAGCGCGTTCGAAGGTCCACCCTTCGGCCCGCCGAACGCGATGGGGATTGCGCCGGACTTGATCGCATGCACGAGCGGAACCCCCTGCTACTTGCGCTGGGACCTGCGACCGGAGCGAATCGCGCTGCGCTACCAACGCGGCATCGCGACGCTCGAAGCGGGCGACGTGTACACGGTGCTCGGTCGGGGTCTCGTGTTGTCGTTCCGCAAGGTCGATCCCCTGGGGCTGGACACGGTCGTGCGCGGTGGGCGCGCTGAGATCGAAATCGGTCGCGTCACGGTTCGCGGCGTCGGAGGCATCGTCAACCCGCAGAACTACGATCCGCTCTCCATGGCCATCTACGAAGACACGCAGACACCCGGGCAGTACGGCCGTCCGCGGCTGCGGAACATGTTCACGTTCCCTCAGGACTACGATCTGCGTCCCGGCTACGACTGGGTTGCCGGTGGCGATGTCACGGCACGGTTCGGCCCCGACGAGGACTTCGAGTTCGCGGGGCAGTACGTGCACGTGCAAGCGCCGGCGAGCTTCGCGCGGGAGTACGGCGTCGACGTGCTCGGGTGGCGCGCGGCGGCTCCCTCGCTGTTCGACGGCGCCCTCGCATTTCACGTCGAAGTCAATGCGCTCCGGCGCAACGAGTGGCAGTACGCCACGCAAACGAACCCCACGACGATGATGCTCGAGCGGGGCGCGTTTCGCAGCGTGCGAGACACGTTCGGCCGCGCAGTTTACGCCGGTGCGCAAGTCACCGCCGGCAACTGGAACATGAACTTCGAGTGGAAGGACTATCGGAACTACCTGGTGTCGCCGGACGGAACGTCGGGCGACCTGCGGCGAATCTACAGCGCGTCGCCGTCGCTCGAGCGGTTCGACGTGCAGTTCCGGAGCAACTCCAACACCCGAGGCGGGCGCGTGACGATCGACCATGCGTTTCGACCGAGCCCATGGTCTGCGTCGATCACCGTGGCCGCGAGCGGATTCGCCGAGGACAACACCGTCGACCCGTGGAGCGACGCGGGTGTCGGGGTGGTTCACACGTTCGTGACGCTGCGACGGCGGGGCCGGCCCGCGCCGCGCATGCCGGGGACCACGCCGGGAGGCGCGACGGCGGGCGCCCCCGCAACGGGCACCGGCGGTCGAACCGGTGCGGACGCGAGCGCCACGAGCGGCGCGCCGGCTGGAGGCATGGGCGGAGCCATTACGGGCGGAATTGGCGGCAGTGCCGCGCGGGTCGCCGTCGGCGAGTGGCAGTTGTCCACGAGCCTCGGTTTTCGGCACGAAGCATTGCTCGGCCGACCGGCGGGCAGCACGCGCGCGCAGCCAGCCTTCGCGAACGTGGCACTCGATGACTGGCAGGTCATCCATTCGGACATCGACGTGGTGTTCGCCGTGAGTCGTAACGTTTCCGTCGAGGTCGCATGGGACGGGCGGTTCGAGCGCCGCTGGACCGATGCATTCATCCCGATCCCCGAACTGGGACAGCAGAACGGAAGCTTCGACCTCTGCCCGAACCAACCGGTGGCAAGCGAGCCTCTCGCGCGCTTTTACTGCTACCTCCGGACGGGGGTAACAACAACGGTCTCGATCACCGATCGCGTGCAGATCAGCGGCGTGTTCCGATTCGACAACTCGCAACGCGTACTGCGCGGAGGCTTCGATTACCCCGTGATCTATCCCGCCGGCGAGGTCCGTTGGATGTTCACGCCCGGCAGCACGATTCGCGTCTTCGGCGGAATGACGCCCGGCGGACGATTGTGCTCCGGAGGCGTGTGCCGCGATGTACCGCCGTTTCAAGGTGCGCTGGCGGAACTCGTGTTGCGAATCTGAGACTCGGCGCCGCAGGCCACGGCGGGCGCACCGCGACACAGAGCCGCGCATGTTTTCCCAGGCGCACACGACGCTCGGCATCTGCGCCCGCCGAGAATTTCGAGCCTTCGTCGCCGACGTGCCAGAATTCCGGTCCGGCGTGTTCTCCGATGCAACACCTTGGTGGTCGCCGCTGGCGCAAGCGATGCCGCTGCGCCAGGGCATTGCGGCTCGGTGGGAGCTGCTGGTCCTGGCAGCCGCCCTGCTGTTGCTCGCCCTTCTCTACAATCGCTTCGCCCGCGAGCGTCGCCATCGCCTTCGCAGAGTGTTGTACGTCTTCGGGCTGTACGCCGTTGCCGCCGTAGCGGGACCGCTGACGCGATGGGTCGGCCTTGCGCACTGGCCCGAGCGGCTCACGATCGCCACCGACTTGCTCGAAGCCTTCACGCTCATCGGCATTCTCGGGCTGGCGCTGTTCGATCTCGTGCTCGTGCGTGCGCGCATGGCGCCACCGCAGATCGTGCCGGACATCACCATCGGCATCGCGTACGTCGTAGCGACGATCGGCGTCGCACGGGGGGCGGGAGTCAATCTCGCGTCGATCATCGCAACGTCGGCCGCGCTCAGCGCCGTGATCGCGCTCTCGCTGCAACAGACGTTGGGGAACGTCATCGGCGGCGTGGCGCTACAACTCGACGGATCGATCAAGGTCGGCGACTGGATTCAGTTGGAGAACGGACGTCAGGGTCGCGTCAAGCACATCCGTTGGCGGCACACGACGCTCGAAACCCGCGACTGGGGAACGCTGGTCGTGCCCAATGCGCTGCTGCTCGGAAGCCAGTTCATGATCATGGGACGGCGGGAGGGATTTGCCGAAAAGCACCGGTTTCACGTCCAGTTGAACGTCGATCATCGGCATTCGCCCGAGCGGGTCGTGAACGTCATCGACGACGCCCTTCGTGGCGCGCCGATACCGCATGTCGCCAGCGAGCCACCGCCGCACGCGGTCTGCCTCGATCTGACCGATCTCGGCCGTTCGAGCGCGCTCCTGTACGAGGCTCGGTACTGGCTCACCGACCTCGGCGTCGACGAGACCACGAACTCCGCGGTCCGTACCCGCGTCGTTGCCGCCCTCGCACGGGCCGGCATTCCGTTGGCGCTTCCTGAACACCGCGTCACGCTCGATCCAGACGCCGCTCGACACGCCATGCGCTCGCGCGAGCTGTACGCCGACGGGCGGCGCCGCGCGCTCCGGTCGGTTGCGCTCTTCGCACAGTTGACTGACGCGGAGATCGATTCGCTTGTCGATCACTTGCGCGAAGCGCCCTTCGCCCGCAGCGAGTTCGTGCTTCAGCAGGGGGCGGTCGCGCACTCGCTCTACATCCTCACCGCCGGCAGCGTGCAAGTGCGCGTGGGAAGCCGCGGCACGGACTCCAAGACGGTGACCATCATTTCCGCCCCGGACTACTTCGGCGAAATGGGCATGATGACCGGCGAGCCGCGCGCAGCCGACGTCGTGGCCCTCTCCGCGGTCGAGTGTTTCAAGCTCGAAAAGGACGCCCTCGAGCGGATCCTGCGCGCGCGCCCCGAGATCGCCGCCGAGATATCGCGCACGCTGGCCGAGCGCCGCGCGGGTCTCTTGGCCGCGCAGCAGGCGTTCGACGAGCGGCAGCAGATCGAGGCGCAGCGAAGCGAGCAGCAGCGAATTCTTGGAAACATCCGCTCGTTCTTCGGACTCGCGGGCACGTAGCGTCGCGCGCAGTTCGTCGCGCAGAAGGCCAAGCGGACGTCACACCATCGACTCTCGAACGCGTTCCGGCCAGCGGCGCATCCACCACGCGAACGCCGCCGGCAGCACAAGCAGGGTCAGAATCGTCGAGGAGATCAGCCCCCCGATGACTACGGTCGCAAGGGGGCGCTGCACCTCGGATCCCGCTCCCGTTGCGACCGCCATCGGCACGAAGCCCAGGGACGCAACCAACGCAGTGGTCAGCACCGGGCGCAGCCTTCGAAGTGCGCCGTCGCGCGCCGCGTCGGCGACGGGCGTGCCCGCCGTTACGAGAGATCGCATCTGCGTGATCAGGACCAGTCCATTGAGTACGGCCACGCCGAATAGGGCGATGAAGCCCACTGCGGCCGTGATGCTGAAGGGCATGCGGCGCAGCAGCAATGCGACCACTCCGCCCGTCACGGCGAACGGAACGCTCGCGAAGATCAACACGGCTGGCCGCCAACGCCGAAAGGACGCGTAGAGAAGAACGAGAATCAGGCCGAGGGTCAACGGTACGACGATGAGCAGCCGCTGCCTTGCTCTTCGGAGGTTTTCGAACTGGCCGCCCCACTCGAAACGATAGCCTGGGGGAAGATCGACCCCGGCCGTCACCGCGCGCTGCGCATCGTCCGCGAACCCTCCGAGGTCGCGGCCGCGCACGTTTGCGTGCACGATGAGCCGGCGTTGCCCGGACTCGCGATTGATGATGTCCGGCTCCTCGACGATGTCGACGCCGGCGAGAGACTCCAGCGTGGCGAGCGATCCGTCGACCAAACGCAGGGGAATCTGTCGGATGCGGTCGACGTCCGTCCGCGCCGTTTCGTCGAGACGGATGCGCAGTGGAAACCGTCGCCGGCCTTCGAGGACGTCGCCGATCGTGACGCCGCCGATGATGTCCACGGCGCGCAGGACGTCGTCACTCGATGCTCCGCGTCGGGCAATGGCGTCTCGGTCGACGTCGACGCGAAGAACCGGCAGTCCCTCCACGCGATCCGCGCGGACGTCGGCCGCACCCGGCACGTGCGATAGAACTCTCGCGACGCGCGCGCCGAGGCGTGACAGCGTCCCGAAGTCATCGCCGTAGATCTTCACGGCGAAGTCGGCGCGAACGCCGCTGAGCAATTCGTTGGTCCGCATCTGGATCGGCTGAGAGAATCCGAACGCAACACCCGGCACGGCGTCCCTCAGAGCGCTCGCCATCCGGGATACGAGCTGCTCGCGGTCCCGCGGCGGAGGCCATTCGTTGCGCGGGCGGAGCATGATGAACACGTCGCTCTGGTTGGCGCCCATGGGATCGTTCGCGATCTCGGGGCGGCCCGTCTTCGTGACGACCGTGACCACTTCGGGGAATCGCCGCAGGGTCCGCTCGATCAGACCTCCATGGCGGACGGACTCGGGCAGCGACGTGGCCGGCAGCCGCACCACTTCGATCACGAGCGAGCCTTCGTCGAGTTGCGGCACGAACTCCGAACCGAGCCGCGAGGCCAGTGCTGCCGTCAGCGCGAGGGTCGTGACCGCGAGCGTCGCGGGAATCCACGGCCGATCGATCGTCCATCGAAGTGCCGGTGCGTAGATCTTTCGAGTCGCTTCGACGAACGGCGACGGGCGATCCATCGTCCGTGTTGAAAGCAAGAGCGACGCCATGGCCGGAACGAAAGTGATCGAGAGAACGAACGCAGTCCCCAGCGCAAACAGCACCGTGATGGCCATCGGGTGGAACATCTTGCCCTCCACGCCCTCGAGCGCGAGGACTGGCAAGTACACGACCGCGACGATGATCTCTCCGAACGCCGTGGCTCCGCGCACTTCGAGCGCCGCGTCGCGGACAACCCGATCGCGCTCCGGCGGCGTGAGCGCGCGACCGAGCTTTGCGCGCTGGGCGGACACGTGGTGAACGGCGTTCTCGAGCAGGATGATTGCGCCGTCGACGAGCAGGCCGAAGTCCAACGCGCCGAGGGACATCAGATTGCCGCTCACCCCGATGGCGCGCATGCCGACGAATGCGCCCAGCATGCACAGCGGAATCATCGCGGCAGCCACCAGGCCCGCGCGGAGATTTCGGAGCATCAAGAACAGCACGACGATGACCAGCACGCCGCCCTCCGCAAGGCTCAGCGCGACGGTATGAATCGTTCGATCGACAAGCGCTGTGCGATCGTAGAACGGCTCGATCCGGACACCACGCGGCAGCGTGCGATTGATCTGCACGACGCGCGCATGCACCGCGCGTGCGACCGTGCGGGAGTTCTCGCCGAGTCGCATCATCGCCATCCCGACGACGATCTCCCCACGCCCGTCCCGCGTGGAGGCACCGTGCCGCAGCATCGGCGCGAGGCGCGCCGTCGCGACTTGTCCGATCGTCACGGGAACGCTGTGGTGCGTTGCAACCACGATGCGACGAAGGTCATCGACGGAATGCACGAGGCCCTCGCCACGGATCAAGAGCCGCTGCGGCCCGCGCTCGATCGCCCCGCCGCCCGCGACGCGATTGCTGCGTGCCAGAGCGTCGAAGACGTCGCCGAGGGACACGCCGAGTGCCAGCATTCGGTCGGGGTCCACGGCAACCTCGTACGTCCGCAGCTCGCCGCCGAACACGTTGACTTCGACAATGCCCGGTACCCCTCGCAGCAGCGGCGCAATGTCCCAGTCGAGGATCGTCCGGAGGTCCATCGGCGAGTGGCCCGCACCTCGGACTTCGAACTGGTAAATTTCACCGAGTCCTGTGGACATCGGGCCGAGTTCCGGGACGCCGTATTGCGGCGGGACGGCATCCCGCGCCGCTGGCATCCGTTCCTGTACGAGCTGTCGCGCAAAGAACGGATCGACATCGTCTTCGAAGACCGCCGTCACCGCTGACACACCGGCACGCGACAGCGATCGAATCTCGATCAACCGGGGGAGGCCACTGGTTGCGCGCTCGACCGGGAGCGTGACGAGGCGCTCGACGTCGACCGGTCCGAGCGACGGAGCGTTGGTGAGAACCTGCACTTGGATGTTGGTGAGGTCTGGAACCGCGTCGATCGGCAATCGGGAGAACGCGCGAAGTCCGAAGACCACCAGCGCCGCCGTTGCGACGATGACCATCGCACGGTAGCGAATGCTCCCGGCGATGAGCTGCGCGAACACGGCGGCTACCCGTCCTCTTCGAGTTCGCTGCGCTCTACTTCGCCGAGCAGCGAAAACGCGCCGCGCACGACCACTTCATCAGGGCCGCCGATGCCCGCGAGGATTTCCACTCGCCCGGCGCGTTCATCTCCGACGCGCACGGCCCGCACTTCGAACTCGCGGTCGCCGACCCGAACGAACACGACGCTTTGCCCGTCGTGAACTTGGACGCTTTCGCGCGGAAGCCACACGCGAGCACTCTCGGACGGCAGTTCCAGGATCCCAACTGCACTCATGCCCGGGCGAAGATCTCCGTGGGCATTCTCGATCGGAACGCGCGCAGCGATCGTTCGCGTCTCCCGGTCGACGACGCTGCTCACGAACGAGACCGTGCCTGTCAGCGCGACTGCGTCGTGCCGGCCCGCCGTTTCCAGCGTTGCACGCACCCCGGGTCGGACGTGCTCGACATCTCGCTCGAACACCCGCAGCGTGGCCCACACGCGATCGAGTCGTGCCACGACGGCGACAACCTCTTCGCCCGTTACGACCTGACCGAGTGCCACATCGATCCGCGTCACGATGCCCGCCACCGGGGAGCGCACGACGCTGCGGGCGCGACCATGCGTTGTACGCGCGCGAAGACCGGCGATGTCGGCCTCTCTGAGTCCGAGAAAGTGCAAGTGCTCGTCGGCTTCGTGAAGCGTCGCTCGGGCGGCGGCGTCGTCTGCCTCCGCGCGTCGAAGATCCTGCAGAGCGCCTGTTCGCTCGCGCACCAGTTCGCGCGCACGCTGCAACGCATCCCGTGCCTGCCGGGCGCGCGCGACCGCGACGAGGTACTCGGTCGTCACTTGGTGCAGCTCGACGGCGTCGATCTCGACGAGTGGCGCACCGATCGCCACGCGATCCCCGAGCGCGACCCGCAGTGCGACGACGCGGCCCGGAACCCGCGCGCCGACGTGCGCCACGAGCTGGGGATCTGCCTCGATCTCGGCGGGCACTCGCAGTCGAGGTCCGAACGTCTCGGGCGACACCCGCGAGGTGACGATGCCGGCGTTGGTTTCGCCCTCCGCCGTGAGACGCACGCGTGGTGGGGCGTGAGCCCTGGAATCCTCTCGTCGTTGCTCCGCGCCGTCGCCGCTCGCGCGGTAACCGCAGCACGTGAGTCCGACGAGCAGCGTTGCCTGCCAGCGATTCACAGGACACCCGCCGCGCGCTCGATCGCAACCAGCGCCCGAGCGACCGCGAGCTGCGCCTCGAGCCGCGCGAGCCTCACGGCAGCCGCCTCGCGGAACGCCACCAGTGTCGCCGCGAGATCGCGCTGCCCAAGCTCGTACGCTCGCAGCACAAGATGCTCGGCATCCACCGCGGCTTCGACGCCCTCGTCAAGCGGCGCGAGCGATGCCCGGGCTCCCACGTAACGGGCGTACGCGGTGCGAAGCTCCGTCTCCGCGATGGCCCACGCTGCGTCGCGTTGCGCGCGGCCGAAACCGATCTGCGCGTGCCCAACGGCGACCGCCGTTTGATTCCGCTGGAACACCGGCAGCGGCAACTCGACTCCCGCGCGCCCCCACCATTCGTTCTCCCGGCCGACGGCGAGTGTCACCCGTGGCACTGGCAACCCGAGGCGCTCTTGGAGCCGCAGGTCTCGCGTGGCCCACTCGATCTCGGCACCGAGTCGCCGGAGGACTGGACGCCGGCCGAGGTTCGCGATGAGCAAATCGAGCGACGCGGGGGAGTCGAGCGGCAGTCGGGCCGGGAGTGCGTGTGGCGTGGTACCGACAAGACGCAGCATCCCGAGAAGTTCCTGCTCGAGCGCCGCAGCGTCTCCGGCCGCCACGGCCAGACGAGCACGTGCAGCGGCGTGCGCCAACCGCGCGAGTGCCACGTCGTCGTCGGCACCTGCGCCTGCCGTGCGGCGTGTTGTCGCGATGCGCAGCGCCGTAGCGTCGAGTGCCAACTGGGCCGCTGCAAGATCCACGCGCGCGCGCGCCGCGATCGCGCGAAGCCAGACGTCGAGCGCGTCTGCCACGGCGTTCGCACGCACTTCGTCGGCTCGCGCCCGCGCGACGCGTACGCTCGCGTCGGCGACGAGCGAACGCGCGGATCCCTGTCCGCCAAGGTCGAACGGCCACGCGATTCCGACAATGAAGTCCGGCACCCAGACGCCGTTCGCGAGAAGCCGTGGTCCGCCGGAGACCGAGAGCGCCGGATTGTCTCGCACGAAGACGCTCGCACCGATGCGCTGCGCGCGTGCGACGTCGATGTGCTCGAGGGCCGGGCCGATCGTGGGACTCTGCGTGGCTGCACGGCGGATCACTTCTGTGCGGTCGAGCAGCAGCACGGGTTGGGCGCCGACCGTCCGCGTGCACAGACTGATCAGCGCCGCCGCGGCGCAGGGCGCCAGCCAACACCGAGCCGCGCTCGGTATTGGGTGCGCGCGCCGACACCGGTGGGAGGTGCGATTCACCGTCGACCTACGTCACGAAGCGGACGAGCGCTTCCGCTGCCCGATGAAGTTGGTGGCCGCCAGCGAGTCCCGCCGCCACCCCGAACGCGAACAGAGCGCCGACCATGGCAAGCCGCGGCCGCGCGATGGCGGGCGCCGCGTCGCTGCAGAGCGCGTCGATCCGAGCTGCGAGTGTGGCGGGGACGCACTGGCAGTCGCGACCGTCGGGTTGCGTGTCTTGGATTCGTGCAACGTCGATGAGCGCCTGCGCGACGACGAGCCGATCCTGTACGGTGGCGCTCGCAAGCTCGTCGCACGCCTGCTCGAGTGCGAGGTCGAGCGACGCCACGAGCTGGAGCGCCGCCCGCGGCAGATGAACCGCGGAGAGCAAGCGACCCAACATCCGCGCGAACGTGTCCCGATGCTTCCGATGTCCGTCCTCGTGTGCCGTGATCGCGGCCATCGACGCCGGCGCCAACGTGCGTCGCAATTCCTCTCCGATGAACACGCTCGGGCTCAGCCAGCCGATCACGAACGCCGCGCGTCCCGGGATCAAATGCATGTTGTCGCCCAAACGCTCCGAGATTCCTCGAAGCGCGACACTCGCGCGCCGTGCGCGCAGCATGCCGCCAGCGAGCCGCGTGACGGCGAATCCGACCGGCGAGAGCGCTGCCAGTGCGATCAGCCATCCCCAACGACTTCCGCCCGCGGACTGAAACAAACAGAACCCGCAGCGGACACAATCGTCCTGAAGTCCGCGCACGCGATCGATCCAGCAGTGCCCGAGCGCAACGGCCGTAAGCACCATGCCCACGATCCACGGAGCGCCGAGGACCAGGAGCACGCCGCCGGCTCGCGCGCGTGGCGGCATCCGCGCGAGTGTGCGCAGGACGGGTCGGAGAACTCCGGCGATGCCGAGTGTGGCCGCGAACACTGTCACGGCGAGCACGAGAACAACGCTGGGGAAGAGACTCACCGGCGCGCCTGTCGCTTGTCGCGCGCGCGACCGATGATCTTCTCCAAGTCGTCGAGCTTCGTGCGGTCCGTGCGAGCGACCAGGTCCACAAATGCTGCCATCACGCCGGCGGCGTCCGCCCCTCGCAAGTCACTCAATGCGTTGGCCATCGCGTGCGCTCGGAACTCCGCGCGACCGAGCACGGGCGCGTAGTGGTACGCGTGACCGACGCGCTCACGCATGAGCAAACGCTTGCGGTTCAGGCGTTCGAGCGTGCTCTGAATCGTGCTCAACGTGATCGAACGCGAGACACCGATCGCGGAGTGAACTTCCTTTGCGTCGGCCGTGCCGCGCTGCCACAGAAGCTCGAGCGCGGACATTTCCAGCTCGCCCAGCAGGGGGATCTTCATGCCGCCCGATCGTACGACCCGATACACCGATCGTCAATCGGTGTTCGCCGAGCGACGAACCACTCGCTCTACGCCCACGACACTGGACGCGACGGGCGACTCGGGCGGGACCGTCACGTGCGTGATCCCGTGGACGCCGGCGAGAAAATGGATGGCGAACCCCAGCTCGCTGCCGAACGATGGTATGATTGACTACGTCATGCACCGCGAACGTTTGCGAATCCCTCGTTCGAAGAACTCCTGGTTCGGCCGTACCGGGCCCGACCGACCCGCGAGAGCGGGGACGCGATCCATGAGACCGAAATCCAAACTCGCTCTCTCCGCCTGGCGCGACGTGGGACGCCCGTTGACGCTTGCGTCGCTGACATTCTTTGCGTGCGCGCTCGGTTGCGCGGGCGGCGCTCGACCGGGCGACGCTGCCGCCGACGCCGCACCGGACGTGCAGACGGGACCCATCGTCGAGCTGATCGTCGATTCGGACCGAAACGGCGCCGCCGAACCCGGGCCGGGCGATCGCGCCCATCGCGATGAATTCACGACGACGCATGGCGCGATGTTTCTCGCCAACGTCGATGACGACGACGCCGACCACGTCATCGACGACGAGGACGAAATCGTGAACGGCGGCGACGACGAACTCGATCTCGCGCGGATCCTCGTGCGCGCATGGCCCGCCGCTCCCATGACGGTCGTCGGCCGACTCACTGTGACGGGTGCGACCACGGCGAACGTGCGCCTCTTCCGGCACACTGCGACTGCGTGGGAGCTGTTCGATCCGGCGACCGCAACGCTGACCGGCGCGGACATTCGCAGCGGGGTCGAGCTTGGGATCGAGGGACAGGATTTTCCCTCGGATGCGTGGGACGGGAGCGTGCACGTTGCGCTCGAGGTGACGGACGCCGCCGGCGCGCCGCTCGGGAGCGATCGTGTGATGCTACACGTTGCGCCGTGGGTCATGGCCGGGCCGCTCGATGACACAGATCGTGTCTACATCTCTGCCATCGGCGGTCTGACCGCGAGCATGCGGTTCGTCAACGACATGGAGCGACTGACGACGAACGATGGCATGCCGCTGAACATCATCGATGCGTACGACCCTGCGTACGTCAGCGAGGCGCGAGGCGGCGACGTCTGGACACAGGACTTCATGGAGTTCGGTACGAGCGCAATCCCCGCGCCCAACGCCGGAACACACGGGATGTACGTCGTCCTGCGTTCGCCGACGAGAAACCGGCCTGCGACGCTGGTCACGCTGCGGGAAATTCTCGGACCCAACTTCGGCTACGTGTGGGTGCATTCGGATCCTTGGCCGAGCGGCAGCACGTACGACATCAGTCTGGACTCCACGGGCAACCTGGAGGAGACGCCGTCGTTCCGCCAGGGCGCCTCGGACTTTCCGCTCGGACGGATTCTGCTGGGCCGTACCGAGCGGCGCCATGGCGACAATGCGCTGCGCGCGTTCCTGAATGCGCAGCGAGTGCAAGGTCCGGTGCTCGAACTGGACACGTCGTGGTTGCTGGTGGGTCACGTCGACGAGTTCGTCGACTTCGCCCCATCGACGACGAGCGCCCGCCGCTGGATCTTGGTACTGCCATCGGCGCGGCTGGCGCGACAAGTGCTGCAGCGGTTCGTGAGCGAGAGCCCCACGAACGGCAGCGTACTGATGTTTCGGGGAATGAACTGGATCGACCGGCTGCCGGACGGAACGGGGCGCGCGCGATCGGCTGAACGCACCGTCGACAACCTGCTCGGCGACGAGCCGCTGATGGCGTACAACCAGCGGATTCAAGCTCGGATCGACGCCGGACGCATGTTGCTGCAAGAGGAAATGGGTTTCGCGGACACCGATGTCGTCGAGATGCCGGTGATCTTCCACCCCGAGGACTTCGAGCGCGCGGGAGCGGAGATGCCCGACACTCCGAATTTCCTCCGGTACGGCACGACGGTCATCATGCCGAGACCGCACGGCCCGGTCGTCGGCGGCCGCGATTACATCGAGACGGACGCGGTCGGGCGCTTGATGCCGCACGGGCTCTCGCCTCGCTTCGCGGAGCAGTGGGACATTCTGCACGCGGCGCTCGGCGAAGTGCACTGCGGGTCAAACCCAGTGCGGAACATCCGCACCGACGTTCGCTGGTGGGAGGTGGCGCGATGAAATCGTTGCGACGAATCACGACGCTCTCGCGCGGCACGACCGCAGCGCTGCTCGCTGCGATCGCGACGGTCACTCCGACATTCGCGTGGGCACAGGCACCGGCGCCAATCGGTCCGCTCCTGAGCCGAGCGCTGCCTGCAGCGGAACGCCGCGCACTCGAAGACGAAGTCCGTGTTGCGCGTGTGCGTTCGCCGAGTGTGTTCGCTCGTGTCGTCGACCTGCAGGGCCTGCAGCGCGCGAATTACCTCTCGACTCGCCTTCGCCGTCCGACGGTGACTCGCGAGCTGATGTCGCTCGGTGTGGACGCCCTCGTGCCGATGCTGCAGACGTACGCACTCACGGGCTACCCCCGCGCGCTCGACGTGGACGAGCGCGCCGCACTCGAAGTCGGGTTGCTCGAGGCGATCGGTGCCCTGGCGGATCGACGTGCCGAGACGACGCTGCGTGCGGCATTCGAGCAGCACCGCGGCGACGAGTTGTCCGTCGTTGCGGCGCGCGGTCTGGGACGGTTGTGCGGCGACGGCGACGTCGCGTACCTGGCTGGCCTCGCGCAATCACGCGGAGCGTTGCAGAACGCGGCGCTCGAGGGTCTCGGCGCGTGCCACCGACTGCCCGCCGTGCGGGCGATCATCCAGGCCCTCGAAGCGACCACCGATGCCCCCGCAGTGATCGCAGCGGCGCACGGACTCGCGAACGCAGGCTCGACGTGGGGTCAACAGGCGGGGCGGCGCGTGGACGATCTGCCCGCACTCGCCTCCGACGCACTGTTGCGCGCGTACCTCCGGGCGAGTGCCGACGCACAGTACGAGCTGCGAATCGCGATGGCGTCCGTCGGTCATCGGCCCACGCTCGCGCGGGTCGAAGAACTCCTGCGGAGCGCCCCGGCGGCGCAACACGCGGCTCTCCAATCGCTGCATCGCGCGCTGCAACTCGCAACGCGGTAGACCGCCAAAGTTACAGGCGAATCCAGGACGTGACCCCCGCGGTCACAGCTGACAGCGCGATTGGGCGGATTCCTCTGCGCTTCTCTCGGCGCGACGCGTTGGTGCATCGCTTGCAGCACCGCCGTTCCCGCGCCGAGGAACGCATGGACACTGAACGATGACGTCCCTAGTGCGAATTGCCGTGTCCTTCGCAGCACTTCTCGCGGCGCCCGCGGCGTGGACGCAGACGCTGACGTGGGAGGATGCGCTTCGTCGCGCGCGGCAGCTCGCGCCAGGCGCGGTCGCTGCGACCCAGACCGTTCGCACCGCGCGGGCGGACGCCGCCGGGGCCGGACGTTGGCCGCGGACCAATCCCGTGGTCCGACTCGGTGGTGACCACGAGATCAGCACCGATCCAAGTCGGACATTCGGCGGCCGGCTCGAGCAAACCTTCGACATCGCCGGCGTTGCGATTGCACGGGCCCGGCAGGCCGTAGCGAACGTGAGTGCGGCCCGGTACCGTGCCGCGGTCCAGTCGCTCGACGCGCTGCGCGCCGCAGCCGATGCGTTCGTCGCTCTCGACCAATCGCAGCGCGCGCTGGCGATCTGGACTGCGCTCGCGGAGATGTACGACCAGCTCTCCCAGACGTCCGCACGCACCGAGGAGGCGGGTGTGAGCCCGCGACAGCAGACGCTCCTCGCGATGATCGAGCAGAGCACGGTCGTCGGTGACCTGAACCAGGCGACGGCCGATCGCGCGCGAGCGCGTGCCGAACTGGGCATCCTCGTTGGCCTGGACGACGCACGCGAACTCGCCGTGACCTCGGCGGACGAACTTGCGCCGCCGGACGGGCGCGACGCCAACGGGCTCGTCGCGCTGGCGCTGGCCCGCCGTCCCGAGATCCCGGCGCTGCGCGCGCAACTCGATGAGTCCCAGCGCCGCGGCATCGCAGCAGCGCTCGAACTTGTGCCCGCTCCGACTCTCTTCTTCGGCGTCGGTGCCGAGCGGTTCGTGGTCGATCCGGGTGAAGTGCGGCCGAACGCCACGGGGCTCGTCGGCATCGGCGGCGTGGACCACCGATCCGTCGTCATTGCCGCGGGACTCACGTTCCCACTGCCGATCTTCGAGCGAAACCAGGCCGAACGCGCCCGCGCAACCTCCGACGCAATGGCAGCGCGCGAGAACCTCGTGATCGCCGAGAGGCGAATCCGCGCGGAGGTCAACGCCGCCTTCGCAGCGCGTAGCGCGTTGTGGGGAACGTATCGTCGATGGTTGACGATGAGCACCGTCATCGACGAGGCGACCGCGCTCGCCCGACGCGGATACGAAGCCGGTCAGGTCGGGATCACGGCCACGCTGGTCGCGCTCGAACGCGTCGCGCGCGGTCGCCTCGCCGTCGTGCGCAGCCGCGGGGACTACTGGCGCGCGCGTGTTGCACTCGCCCGGGCGCTGGGAGAGATTTCGTGAAGCGCTGGCGTGCGTGGTCACTGGCACTGGTGGTCTGCCTGGCGAGCGGTGCCGCATCGGCCCACGGCGACGAGGACCACGGCGCGCCACCCGCCGCGGGAAATGCCGTTCGCCGCGGTGAACATGTCGCCGCAGCGGAGACGGACCTCTACAGCGTCGTCGTGAAGTACCCGTACCGCGGTGCGGGCGGACGTCTGCGGCTGAGGGTCTACGTCGCCGACTCCGCATCGAGTGCGCCTGTCGTCGGGGCGCGCGTGCGGATGGAGATCGCTGGCGTGGCCGACGTCCGACCGGCCGCCGTGGAGCCTGGCGTATACGCGGTGACGATCCCCGAGCCGCGCGCCGGCACACACGCCAACGCCATCGTGACGGTCGAGGGCGAAGCGGTCGACATCGTCACGCTCGATGGCCTGCATTTCGGCCCGCCCGCCGGTGCGCCAGCGACGCCTGTCGGCACAGCGCCCGCTGTCGCCGGACGCCGAAGGATGGCACTGATCATCGGCGGTTCCATCGCCGCTCTCGCCATCGTGGCGCTCGCGCTTGGCGCCGTCGGTCGGCGCCGACGTCCGGCCGGCGTCGCGACTTCGGCGTCCGACGAGGCGAGCGGATGACGAGGCGAGGACAATTCGGTGGGCTCGCGGTGCTGCTGGCAGCACTGGGTCTCGGCACGTTGGCGCGTGCGCACGGCGACGAGGATCACGGAGCCCCCGCGACGAACAGCGCGCGGCGCGGAACCAGCGACGAGACCACGGTGACGATCGAGACGCAGTTCCTCATCGGCCTTCGCACGGTCCGCGTGCGCCGAGGAGCGGTGGCCGAGTCAACGGGTGTTTCGGGACAGGTCAATGCACGACCGGACGGCGATGCGCGAATTGCTGCGCCGCTCACGGGTCGCTTCTCACCCCCCGCGGGCGGTTTTGCCGTGCTGGGCGCTCGCGTGCGTCGCGGACAAGTGCTCGGCCGACTTGAGCAGACCCTCGGCGCGTCGGAAGCCGCGTCGATCGCCGCTGCGAGCCAGCAGGCGAGCTTTGCGCGCAACGATGCGCGTCAGCGACAACAGGCCGCGATGTCTCGCCTCGCGCTCGCGCGGCAGAACGCAGCGCGGCTGAACAGCCTGCGTGGTGTCGTCGCCGCTCGTGATATCGCCGCGGCGCAGACCGACATCGACGTCGCACAAGCTGCGGTCGAGCAGGCGCGTCGCGACCTCGGCGTCGGCGGCGTTGGCGGTGCGCGAACGGTCGACCTGCGCGCACCGATCGACGGCACGGTCATCGTCGCGAACGCCACGGCCGGCTCGCAAGTCGAGCAGGGTACCGAGGTGTTCCGAATCGCGGATCTCAGCCGCTTGTGGATCGACCTTCAACTCTCGGAGTCGCAGGCCGCTGCGCTCAGCCCCGCATCGACGGCCGTCGTCACCAGCACGCAGGACCCATCGTTGCGACTGGAAGGTCGGCGTGTTGCAGTCGGAGCGCTGGTCAACCGAGAGACGCGGACGGTGCAAGCGATCTTCGAAGTGCCCAACCCCGACGAACGCCTGCGCATCGGTTCGCTCGTCGATGTCGCGCTTCGGGCGTCGACGACGATCGACGCCATCGTCGTCCCGCAGGACGCACTGCTCGAGCGCGAAGGCGTACCCGTCGTGATCGTCAAGACGGGTCCGGAGACGTTCGTTGTACGCGCCGTCCGTGTCGGACCGCGCAACGCAGGGGTCGTCGGGGTCCTGTCCGGACTCGAGCCTGGCGAGCGCGTCGTCACCGAGGGGGCCTCGAGTGTGATGTTGGCAACGCAGTAACAGAACGGACGCGATGTTCGACCGGATGATCGCATTCTCGCTGCGCAACCGCCTCTTCGTCGTGGCGGTCGCGGCGCTCGTGCTCGTGTACGGTTCGTGGGCGCTGATTCACCTGCCGGTCGACGTATTCCCGGACCTCAACCGGCCGACCGTGACGATCATGTCCGAGGCCGCAGGGCTCGCGCCCGAGGAGGTCGAAACGCTCGTGACGCTCCCGATCGAGCGCGTCATGAACGGCGCGCCCGGCGTGCAGCGAGTCCGGAGCACGTCGGGAATCGGGCTGTCCGTCGTGTACGTGGAGTTCGACTGGGGCACGGACATCTACCGCGACCGCCAACTGGTCGCCGAGCGTCTGCAGACGCTGGAAGGCCAGCTGCCCCGGCGCGTACGGCCGCAGATGGGCCCGATCGCGTCGATCATGGGCGAGATCATGCTGATCGGCGTGCAGGCCGACCCTCGCGTCCCCGAGTCCGAGCGCCCCACACCGATGGACCTTCGCACGCTCGCCGACTGGGTCATCCGTCCGCGACTTCTGACCATCGCGGGGGTCGCGCAGGTCATCCCGATCGGCGGCGAGGTTCGCCAGATCCACGTCCTCGCAGACCCTGCGCGTCTGCGGCAGTTCAACCTTTCGCTCGCGGACGTCGAACGTGCGGTCGAGGGTGCCAACGAGAACACGACGGGCGGCTACATCGACCGTCGCGGCACGGAGCTGCTTGTGCGCGCGCTCGGTCGTGCGCGCGAACCCGCGGACTTCGCACGCACCGTCGTCGCGTATCGCGGCGGCGTCGGCGTGCAGCTTGGGCAGGTCGCCGACGTACGCGCCGCGCCGAGGATTCGCCGAGGGGACGCGAGCATCGACGGACGGCCGGGTGTGATCCTGTCGGTCCAGAAGCAACCGGGGGCGGACACGGTCGCGCTCACGGCTCAGATCGAAGCCGCGCTGCGCGACCTGCAACGCACGCTCCCGCGCGGAGTGCGAATCAACTCGGAGCTGTTCCGACAGGCGAATTTCATCCGGGCCGCCGTTCACAACGTCGTCGAGGCGCTGCGAGACGGCGCGATTCTCGTCGTGATCGTGCTGTTCCTGTTCCTGCTGAACTTCCGTACGACGTTCATCACGCTCACCGCGATCCCGCTGTCGTTCGTCGTTGCCGGCCTCGTGTTCAAGGCGTTTGACCTGTCCGTGAACACGATGACCCTCGGCGGCCTCGCCGTCGCGATTGGCGAACTGGTCGATGACGCCATCGTCGACGTCGAGAACGTCTTCCGACGGTTGCGAGAGAACCGAGCGTCGCCGCGCCCGCGATCGGCTTTCGCCGTGATCCGAGACGCGTCGAGCGAGGTTCGCAATTCGATTGTCTTCGCGACGATCGTCGTCGTGCTGGTCTTCGTGCCGCTCTTCTCACTCTCGGGCATCGAAGGACGGCTCTTCCGTCCACTGGGCGTCGCGTACATCGTCGCAATTCTCGCGTCGCTCGTCGTGTCACTCACCGTCACACCGGCGCTCTGCTCTTACCTGCTGCCGAAGCTGAAACTGCACGCGGAGAGAGAGGGCTTCCTCGTCCGCGCCGTCAAGGCCGTCGACCGACGCTTGCTGGGCTGGACGCTTTCGCATCCCATCAAAGTCGTGTTCTGCGCCGGCGCGCTGGTGGTCGTTTCGGCCGCGACGGTGCCATTCATGGGCGGTGAGTTCCTCCCGCCGTTCAACGAGGGCACGCTCACGATCAACGTCCTCGCGCGGCCGGGCACGTCGCTGTCCGAGTCAAACCGACTCGGAACCCTCGCGGAGAATCTCATCCGCCGTATCCCGGAGGTGCTCTCGACCGGTCGCCGCACGGGGCGCGCCGAACTCGACGAGCACGCCGAAGGCGTGCACTACTCGGAGATCGACGTGGATCTCCGTCGTTCGGGCCGCACGCGGGCGCAGATCCTCGCCAGCATCCGCGAGGAACTCGCGCGCGTGCCCGGGGTGGTCGTCAACGTCGGCCAGCCGATCTCGCACCGCCTCGATCACTTGCTGTCGGGCGTTCGCGCGCAGATCGCAATCAAGGTTTTCGGTGAAAACCTCGGAGAGCTGCGCGCAGCCGCGGGACGCGTCCGTGATGCACTCGGGGGCGTGCCCGGCGTGACCGATCTCCAAGTCGAGCAGCAGGTGCTGATTCCCCAGATCGCGATCCGAATTGACCGCGAGCGGGCCGCGAGGCTGGGCGTCAACACGGGGACACTGGCGCGCACGCTCGAGACGGCACTGCTCGGCAGTGTGGTCACCCAGTTCGTCGAGGGCCAGCGTACCGTCGACGTCATCGTGCGATACCCGTACGAGAACGTCGTCAGCATCGACTCCGTGCGCCAAAGTCTGATTGACCTTCCGTCGGGCGCAAAGGTTCCGGTTTCCGAGCTGGCCAATGTCACCGAGGCGCTCGGACCGAACGCGATCCACCGCGAAAACGCGCAGCGTCGGATCGTCATTTCGTGCAACGTCGCGGGCCGCGACCTCTCGGCCGTCGTCGGCAGCATCCGCCGCGCGGTCGATGGCGTGCGGTTGCCGCAGGGCTACTACGCAACGATTGGCGGGCAGTTCGAGAGCCAGCAGAGCGCTACGCGGTTGATCGCCCTGCTCTCGCTCGCGTCGTTGCTCGGCATGTTCGTCGTGCTCTACGCGCACTTTCGCTCGACGTTCGTCGTATTCCAGGTGCTACTCAACATTCCTCTCGCGCTCGTCGGTAGCGTCGCGGCCGTGTTCCTTACGGGCGGCGTATTGAGCGTCGCGACGCTCGTCGGGTTCATCACACTCTGCGGCATTGCGTCGCGCAATGGCATCATGATGATCTCGCACTACCTGCACTTGATGACCGCAGAGGGCGAGGCGTTTTCCCGGAACATGGTGGTCCGCGGGTCGCTGGAGCGCCTCGTGCCGGTCCTGATGACCGCGCTGACCGCGGCGCTTGGATTGATCCCGTTGGCCGTATCCACCGGCGCTCCCGGCAAGGAGATCCTCCAACCGTTGGCCGTCGTGATCTTGGGGGGCCTGATCAGCTCGACGCTGCTCGACATCGTCGTAACGCCGGCCGTCTTCTACCGCTTTGGCCGGGCGTCGGCGCTCAAGCTCGCAATCGCACACCGGAACCCAACGGGTGCAGAATTCGGCGAACCGCCCGCGGACGCCGTGCCGATCGCCGCGAGGCCGAGCGATCCGTCACCGACAGGGTAGACAGGCCCCGCGGCCGACGCGCGACGGGATTGACACGAGATCGGCTGCGGCGTCTCCTCGCAGCGCGCTCGGGGCCGGGGCGCGATGTCGTGCGTTGCGACGCGCGCCGGCTGCGACGACGCAGACACAGAGGGAACGAACGATGAACAAGATCCGCTCGGCGGGGTTTGCAGTTGTGCTCGTGGTCGCGATGGTCGGCTGTCGACGAACGTCCGGCGGACCGCGAGAGACACTCACCGGAAGCGCGATGGCGCCGATGAGCGCGGACTTGTGCGCAACCGCGCCGCTGATCATCGCGCCGATCGTGGTCACGGGCGACCTTCGCGGCGCGCGTGCGGACTCGAACGACATGATCGTGGCCACGGGATATGCATGGCGTGGGCGGGACCATTTCTTCGCGATCGACGTCATGGCCGGCCAATCGCTGACAATCCGCCTGCAGGACACCGGATTCGACGGCGGCATCTACGTCTTCACGAACTGCGGGGCGATCGCGGCATCTACGGTCTCCGGTCGCGACACTTCGGCGATGTTCCCCTTCGTGTTCACCGCACCCGCAACGAGCCGCTACTACATCGCCGTCGACTCGTGGATCATGAACACGGGCGGCCCGTACGTACTCACCGTCACGCCGGGCGGGGCGCCTGTCGCAATGCCGATGGCGCCCGGGATGCCCGCAATGCCCGGCATGCCAACGATGCCGATGATGCCCTCGGTCCCGGCAATGCCCACGATGCCGTCGCCCGGAGCGATGATGCCCCCCGGCATGCCGATGGTTCCGCCGATGGGCGGCGGGGCCATGGCGCTCCCGTTCGCCGACAGCTGCATGACCGCGCAACCGCTCACGGTCCCCTCGATGATCTCGGGTGACTTGAGCACGGCATCCGACGACTCCCACGAGAACATCACGCAATCGGGCTACGCGTGGAACGGCCGCGACCATTTCTTCTCGCTCATGCTCATGGCCGGACAGAGCATCACGGTGACCCTGAACGACATGGGCCACTTCGACGGCGGCGCGTACATCTTCACGAACTGTGGCGCAATTGCCGCGACGACGCTTGCGGGCGTCGACACGTCGCCATCGACTCCGCTGCGGTTCACAGCGCCCGCGGCAGGACGCTACATCCTCGCCGTCGACGCATGGATTGCCAACACGGGCGGCGCGTACACGCTCTCGATCACGATACCGTAGCGAAACCCGCTCGGCGCTCCGCGCGGACTACCGACAGACGCCCAACACACAGCGCGGGCCCGGGCCCGGGCGGCACATGTTGCCGCACATGCCGCAGTTTGCGGGGTCGAACTGCAGCAGCGTGCAGACGGCCCCGCAACGCGTTGCTCCCATCGGGCAGACGCAACTCCCCGCCACGCAACTCGAGCCGCCGGTGCAGATGTTGCCGCACCGGCCGCAGTTGTTCGGATTGGCGATCGTGTCGACGCACACGCCGCCGCAGTTGGCCTGACCCGTGTCACAAACGCACGCTCCCGACGAGCAGAACGAGCCACCGAAACAAATGCGCGAGCACGTACCGCAATTGCGATTGTCGACGTTGAGGTTTGTACAAGTCCCATTGCACATCGTCGTGCCGGTCGGACAGGCGGACTGACAGAACCCGAGCACGCACGTCTGCCCGGATCCACAGCGCACGCCGCACGCACCGCAGTTGGCTGGATCGGTGAGTGGATCGGCGCAACCAGTCGGGCACGGCGTCAGCCCCGCTGCGCACCGGCATACCGTGTCGATGCAGAGCTGTCCGACGTTGCACACTCGGCCGCACGCGCCGCAGTTGTTTCGGTCCGTTCGAAGGTTCGTGCACACAGTGCCGCAGTCGGTGTTTCCCGCGAGCGTGTTGCACACGCAGCGACCCATGAAGCACGTGTCGCCGGTGCCGCACACGTTTCCGCACGCACCGCAGTTCGCAGGGTCGCCGTTGAGGTTTGCGCATCGACCGCCGCAGTTCGTCGTCATCGGCGGACAGTTCAGGAAGCAGCGACTCATGATGCACACCTGGCCCGTCGGGCACGCCAACCCGCACGCGCCGCAGTTGGCCGCGTTGTTGTTCAGCGAAACGCACACGCCGCCGCATGGGACTTGCCCCATCGGACAACGACAGATGCCGCCGCCGCAGAGCTGACCGCCGGTGCACGCGACGCCGCACGCGCCGCAGTTGCGACTGTCGTTGGCAAGGTTCACGCACGTGCCGCCACACCGCACCGTGCCGAGCGGGCATGTAAGCGAGCACACGCCTGAGCTGCAGACTTCGCCGGCGCCGCAGACGTTGCCGCACGCGCCGCAGTTGTCCGTTCGGCTCGACGTATCGATGCACGATCCACCGCACAGCATCTGGCCCGCCGGGCACGCGCAACGGCCCACGGCGCACGCCGTCCCGGCCGCGCACCGCGTCCCGCACGCGCCGCAGTTGTTCGAGTCCGACTGCAAGTTGACGCACGTCCCGCTGCACGCCGTGAACCCAATCGTGCATACGATGCCGCACGTCCCCGCGTTGCAAACTTGTCCCGCCGGGCACGCGTTGCCACACGCCCCACAGTTGGTGCCGCTCGTAGCCAGGTCGACACAGACGCCGCCGCAATTCGTCGTGCCGGCCGCGCACACGCACAAACCGCCCGAGCACATCGTGCCGCCGCCGCAGCGCGTGCCGCATGAACCACAATTGGCCGAGTCGCTGCGGATGTCCACGCAACTGGCGCCGCACTGGGTCAAGCCGCTGGTGCACATCGCAGCGCACGCACCGGACGAACAGACCATCCCGGTCGTGCACGCGCGACCGCATGCACCACAGTTGCTGCCGTCCGTCTGCAGGTCGACGCACATCATGCCGCACGGCGCGAGCGTTCCCGTGCACGCGAGTGTGCAGGTGCTCGCGATGCAGATCGACCCGAGGCTGCAGGCTCGACCGCACACGCCGCAGTTGGAGTCGTTGGTCGTGAGGTTGACGCACACGCCGCCGCAGCGCGTGGTGCCCACAGCGCACGGGACATCCACGGGAACGTCTACACCTGGAACGTCGAACGCCGGAACATCGAAGCCGGGAACGTCGAAGCCCGGGACATCGAACCCTGGAACGTCAAAGCCCGGAACATCGAAGCCGGGGACGTCCGGCCGCTGAACGTCGGCGCCGTCGGCACCGTTCGAGTCCGGCTGAAATGGACTGTCCGGGAGGCTGACGTCCGAGGGCACACCGAGTTCGGCGCGACCGCACGCGGTAAGAAGCGACACAGCGGCGAGCAAGCAAGCGATTCGGGCGGGGTTCATTCGGATCGGCTCCTGGGGACGTGACGAGACGATGAGGTCGGACGCGAAGCAAGTTGGAAACACTGCACTTTTTCGCGCTGATTGGACAGAACAGCCTGCGCGCAGTACATGAGTGCGCGCGCAAGGCTGACGCAATCGACAAATCGTGATCTCCCGAGGGCGGTCGAGTCAATTCGCCGGCATTCCGAGACGACCGACGAGCTTCGCCGGCACTTCGAGACAACGGAGCTATCGAACCCGCGCCGCGTTCGATTGGTATATCGAAAACAATCGGTCGTAATCGCCGGCGTGGCTGACGCGATCCATCCCGAACGCGCCGTCCCCGTTGCCATTGTCCATCCGCCCCGGCATGAAGCCCCACTGCATGTACCCGCGCGCGCCGCGTGTGTCGACGTGCGCGCGGACGTCCGCGTCGGTGCGCGTCGGCCGGTCGCCAGAATCGAACCCGGCCTCTTCGACGATGATCGGGCGTCCGAGAATCATGGGACAGGAAGTTGGGAAGACGGGAAGTGTGGGGGATGGGTTCGGAGGACGGAGCGGCAGGCGACGGAACGGGGGTGAAAGTTCGTCGGGAGCGGACTAGCCTTGCGGGCTCGCGACGCGCGATGTCCTGCGCGCAACCCGGAGGGGAACCGATGAGCACTGTGAGCAAGTTCGTATGGCACGACCTGATGAGTCTCGATGTCGAGAAGTCCAAGCGCTTCTACGGCGAGATGTTCAATTGGCGGATCTGGGCGGGGAAAGACGGTGGGCCCTACTTGCATCTGTCCGCCGGCGAGAAGGACATCGGCGGCATGATGCCACTCGACGCCAAGCACGGCGCACCGTCGCATTGGGTCGGGTACATCAGCACGGACAACGTCGATGAGGTCGTGACGAAAACCACGCAGGCGGGAGGCAAGCTGCTCGTCGGGGCGATGGACATGCCGCGCGTGGGACGATTCGCGCTCGTGCAAGATCCGCAGGGGGGAGTGTTCTCGCCGTTCAAGAGCAGCACGGACATGACGTCGCCTGGCGATCCGAAGCGGGCCGCGGGGGAATTCTGTTGGGACGAGCTGGTCGTCGCGGATCCGGCGGCGGCGGTTGCGTTCTACGGCGGTATCTTCGGATGGACGCACGAGACCATGGCGATGCCCGAGGGCGGCACGTACTACGTGCTGAAGGCCGGCGCTGACAACGTCGCCGGCGTGATGAAAACGCCGAAGGGTGCGCCGGCGCACGGACACTGGATCACGTACGTGGCGGTGGACGACACGGATGCCGCACGAGAACGCGTGAGCAAGCTCGGTGGGCGGCCGCTGTCCGAGGCGATGACGGTGCCGAACGTGGGACGATTCGCGTACCTGATGGACGACGGGAAGACGGCGTTCGCGGTGATGGGGCCGGGGAAGTAGCGGGAGCGGAGAGAGAGAGCGCGTCGCGATCGAGCACGAGCACGAGCACGAGCACGAGCAGACCTCATCCGCCGCCCGGTGGACCGTTCGCGATGGAGGTGCTACGTAACATTGCGATGAAATCTACGTACAGCGTCAGCGAGGCGCAGAGCCGGCTCCCCGAATTGCTGAAGGAAGCGGAGAAGGGCGAGCCTGTCTGCATTCGCAGGCACAACGAGCCGATCGCGTACGTGGTTTCTCGCGCCAGGATGGAGGCCATCGTCGAGACGCTCGAGATTCTCGGCAATCCGGAAGCGATGCGGGCCATTCGAGATCACCGGGCGCGGAAGACGAAATTCGTGCCCGTCGGAGTCCTCGACAAAGACGGCGAATGAAGGTCGAGCTGTCGGAGCAGGTCGTCGAGTTCGTGCGACGCCTCGCACCGCCACCGCGACGACTCGTGCGCGCTGCACTCCGGGGACTTGGCAAAGGCCATGGAGACATCAAGTCACTCGAGGGACCGCTCGACGGCTACTGCCGGCTCCGGGTTCACGGATACCGCGTGATCTTCGCGTACGCTGAGCGACGGACGATTCAGTGCATTTACGCCGAGCGCCGCGGCATCGTGTACGAAGTATTCGCGCAGATGGTCAACGAGCGACTCGCCGGACGCGGCGAGTGAGGTGGAGGCGGGCCGCGCCGCGCACCAACCTGCTACCCTCCCCCACGAAGATCGGCTGTTCGGGCAGGCGCGGGGGAAACCCACTCATGTCGGCGTCGTACATGAGCCGCAACTCATTCATGCCGACGGGGCGATAGAGCAGCATCTGGACACGAGCATGCCGAACGACGGGGACTCACGCCAGTTCCCTCGTGGTGGCCGAACACACTCGCTCCGTACACAACGTGGCGTCCTCGCGAAGCGAGGCCGCACTCCAGGCTAGAGCCCGGCCCGGAGACGCGCTTCGCGTCGAACGCGCCGGGCGTGGGCGCGCCGGGCGTGGGCGCGCCGGGCGTGGGCGCGCCGGGCGCGGGCACACCGTGCTAGCCTCGCCACCGTGAACACTTCCCGTTGCGTCGTTCGCCTTACGATCTCTCTCGCACTCGCGTCGTGTGCGACGCTCGCGAGCGCGACCGCCTCCGCCCAGAGTTCCCACTGCGGGTCCGTCTCCGACAGCGACCAGCGCAATCTCTGCCGCGCGCGTGCGGAGCATCAACCGTCGCACTGCGGGTCGATCTCCGACGGTGATCTTCGCAACTACTGCCGTGCAGTCGCCGGCGGTGGCGAATCGAATTGTGGCTCGATCTCGAACAGCGACCTGCGCAATCGCTGTCGCGCCGAGGCCGGGGGCGGTTCATCGAACTGCGGTTCGGTGTCCAACAGCGACCAACGCAATCTCTGCCGCGCGCGCGCAGAACATCAACCCTCGCACTGCGGATCGATCTCCGACAGCGACCTTCGAAACTATTGCCGTGCGGTCTCCGGTGGCGGCGCGTCAAACTGCGGTTCGATCTCGAACAGCGACCTCCGCAATCGTTGCCGCGGGGAAGCGAACTGATCGCTACACGTTCGGGCCAGAGCCCTCGCGATACGAATCCGTCGCTACCGCCCACACACACCGTACGGACCGCCGGTGCCCGTCATCGTGCGACACGTGTAGCCCGCGGGGCACGCCATGCCCGCCATGTTGCAGTCGACCGGAATGCACCCGCCGGTCGTGAACGCGGGCAATCCCGTCATGGGATTCCGACCGCGGAAACATCGATATCCCTCGAACGTGCGACACTCCGAGTCCATTCGACACTCGCGCACGCACAGCGCCGGGTCACCCTCGGCAGGCGCGACCCCTGCGGGCAATGCGACGGAGCCGACAGGACAGTTGGAGCGCGGCCACGCTCCGCCGATCATGAAGTCGGCATTCGCAGGCGTTCGACCGACCGAGAAACAGTATCCGTTGTTCCAGCCGTTCGGGAGGCCCGTCATCGCATCCATCGTCGGATAGCAACGTCCGCCGGCGCAGTCTGCAGCGGTGAGACATGCCGAGCCATTCGCGGCGCCGGTCGTCGGCGCGGGCGGGATGACGCAGTTCCCCGAGTGAGGATCGCAGACGCGACCTGGAACACAGGCCGGGAAGCCCGTCGGAGGCGTGCCATAGCAGGACGGAAAACAACCCCGCCGCGTCGGATCGGTCGCGTCGAAGATGAAACAGATTCCGCTCCAGGGCTGACAGTTGTCCAGAGTCGGTTGGCACACCGGAAGGCAACCGTACGCTCCTGCGCAGATTCCCGCGGCACCGCACGTACGGTCGGTCGTGCAGCGAACCGTGCACAGACCGCCCGGGTACGTCAGGTTGCACGTGAAGCCGACCGCACAATCGGCGTTCGATCGGCAGCGAGAGTACAGCGGTGCACCTCCGGCGTCCCCACTCGAGTCCCCGCCGGCGTCCGCGCCCGAGTCGGCAACCATGAAACACGTGAGCGGGTCGGTGACGCAGCGTCCGTCGGGACACAGGATCTCGGTCGGCGCGCAGAGACCAGAGTCCACGGGCGGCGGCATGCAGCACGACAAGCAACGAGGGTCGTAGCAGAGCCCGGTCGACGCGCAGCACAGGAACCCCGACGGACAAGCGCCGCACGCGGTTCCGCTGTCGACGACGACCGTGTCGATCGGAGGCACGACATCGAGCGGTGGTGCCGCGTCCCGTGTGTCGAGATCGGGCACGTCGCTCTGTACGTCGGCGACGAGGACGTCGCGCGCATCGGTCGCGCCTGCATCGACAGCGTCCGCGCGGCCGACGTCTCCGGCGTCGCCCTGCACCGCATCGCCGACCGTCGCGTCACGCGTGTCGGGCCGCGTGTCACCGTAAAACGTCGTCGGCTCTGAACACGCCACCGCCAACAGTGCGAACACGCATGTTGCGCTGCCAAGAATCGATCGCGATCGCATTCACACCCTCCCAGCCACCAACCGCGACACCGTATCGTAGTCGCCGCGCGTCGTCCACGCACGCTCGCTGCGCACTCTCTCCGAGAGACGGGGCGAGCGTGGGTGGGATCGGGCGAGTGAGTGCTCGCCGGGACGGAGATGGCCGGCGAGAGCGTGGAGTAGGCACTACGGCGTATAGGTCAGGCGCACCTGATTGCCGTCGAGCGTTTGGGCGGTATTGCACGTTCCGACTTGCGTGACCTGCGTCGCGCCGGTCCCGACGACGCCGATGGTCGCCGAACCGCGGAAGCAGTTGGTCAGCCACTGGAAGTCGATCGATGAATCCGTCTCGTGCATGACCGCGGAGAACGTCGCGGGCTGCGTGACGGGAATCGCTGCGGAGAAATAGGGAACTTCTTCCCACGTTACAACCCAGTCGCGACTCGGTGCCGTGCCGGTTGCGACCGTGCAGATGCGATGCACGCCCGTCGCCCCGGCGCGATTGAGGTTCATGTCGTCCCACATCGGCGCGATGAGCAAGGAACGCGCCGAAGCGAGTGCGCACGCGTTCGAAAACGACGATGAACCCACGGCCGTCAGAACGATGTTGGCATTCGTGTCCGCGAAGAACATCGTGTAGTTCGTGCCATAGAAGCTGAACGGGAAGCCAATCGCGCCGGCCGTCACGGCATCGTCGCCAGCGTTTGTCATGATCGTCGATCCCGCCGTCATGCACGCATTCTGGAACACAGCGATCGGCGTCAGTGCACCGTAGGTGTAGCCGTGACACGTGCCACCCGCGCACGACTGGCCGGCGGGGCAGGCGGCACCACACGCGCCGCAGTTCGCCGCGCTCGTCAGGAGCGGGACTTCACAGCCGTTGGCATTGTTGCCGTCGCAGTTCCCGAAGTTCGCAGCGCACGAAATGCCGCACGACGCGCCTGAGCAGGTCGTTGCCGTCACGTTTGCGGCGGCACCGTTCGGACACACCAAGCCGCACGCGCCGCAGTTGGTGGGCGACGTCGATACGTTGGTCTCGCAACCGTCCGCGGTTCCACCCGTGCAGTCGGCAAACGACGCGTTGCACAGCTCGCGACACGCGCTCGACACGCACACCGCACTCGCATTCGCAAAGGGACCGCATACCGTTCCGCACGCACCGCAATTCCCCGGGTCGACGCTCGTGACCGTGCATGCCGCACCGCACAGCGTGCTTCCCGTTCCGCAGCTCGCAGCGCACGTTCCCGCCGTGCACACCGTTCCGCCGCCGCACACGCGCGGCATACCGGACACCGAGCAGGCGCCGCAGTTGGCGTTGTCGGTGTTCGTGTTCACTTCGCAGCCATTCGCAGGATTGCCATCGCAGTCCGCGAAACCCGCGTTGCACGCGCCGATCGCGCAGGTTCCCGCCGCACACGTCGCCCCCGCATTCGCGAACGAGCAGCGGATTCCGCATCCACCGCAGTTGTTCACGTCGGTGGCGCGTACATTCGTTTCGCAGCCCGTACTCGCCAGCCCGTCGCAGTCCGCGAACCCTGCCGCACACGCGCCCACGATGCAGGCAGACGCCGCACACGCCTGAACCGCAACGTTCGACAGCGCACACACCGTCGCGCACGACCCGCAGTGATTTGGATCCGACGTCGTGTTCACGCACGATCCCGAGCACGGCATCGTGCCGGCTGCGCAGGTGGCTCCGCACGCGCCGCCCGTGCACAACTGGCCGCTGGGGCAATCCGTGGGACTCGCGGTGGTCGAGCATGCGCCACAGTGGTTGTTGTCAGTGTTGGTATTGATCTCGCACCCGTTCGCCGCAACTCCGTCGCAGTTCGCGAAGCCCGAATTGCACGTGCCGAGCCCGCAAACGCCCGCGGTGCACGTCGCACCGGCGTTCGCGAAGGCGCAGCGAATGCCGCATCCACCGCAGTTGTTCACGTTGCTGCCCAGTACGTTCGTCTCGCAGCCATTCGCGGGCGCGCCGTCGCAGTCGCCGAATCCGGACGCGCACACGCCGACCACGCACGTCGACGCCGCGCAGGCCTGCACACTCACGTTGGCGAGCGAGCACGTCGTCGTGCACGACCCGCAATGCGCAGGATCGCTTGCGGTTCGCACACAGTCGCCGGAGCAGTTCGTCGTGCCGGTGCCGCACGTCGCGACGCACGCGCCGGACGAACACACCTGACCGGCCGCACACGCGCGCGGCATCGCTGTCGTCGAGCATGCTCCGCAGTTGGCGTTGTCCACGTTGATATTCACTTCGCAGCCGTTGACCGCCAGGCCGTCGCAATCGGCGAAGCCCGCGGCGCATGTCCCGAGTCCACACACGCCGGCCGTGCAGGTCGCGCCCGCGTTCGGAAACGCGCAACGAATGCCGCACCCGCCGCAGTTGTTGACGTCGGTGCTGCGCACGTTGGTCTCGCAGCCATTCGCGGCCATTCCGTCACAGTCGCCGAAGCCGGTCGCACACGCTGCGACCACGCACATCGACGCTGCGCAGGCCTGAACGCTCACGTTCGCGAGCGCGCAGACCGTCGTGCACGAGCCGCAGTGCGCGGGATCGCTCGTCATTCGAACGCAATCGCCCGAGCAGTTCGTCGTGCCCGTTCCGCACGTAGCGCCGCACGTTCCGGCCGAGCAAACCTGTCCACTTGCGCACGCGCGCGGGGCCGCCGTCGTCGAACACGCTCCGCAGTTGGCGTTGTCTGCGTTGGTGTTCACTTCGCATCCGTTGGCCGCCATGCCGTCGCAATCCGCGAAGCCCGTGGCGCACGTTCCGAGCGCGCAAGTGCCGGCCGTGCAGGTCGCCGTGGCATTCGCGAACACGCACCGGTTGCCGCAGCCGCCGCAGTTGTTCAGGTCAGTCCCGCGCACGTTGGTTTCGCAGCCCGTGCTCGCCATCGCGTCGCAATCGGCCGATCCTGCCGCGCACGCACCAATCGCGCACGCGCCCGCGATGCATGCCTGCGTCGCGACGCCGGCGAGCATGCACGCGTTGGGGCAGCTTCCGCAGTGGGCCGGGTCCGTCGACGTCGCTACGCAGCTTCCGCCGCAGTTGGTCAGGCCCGTGCCGCACGACGCGGCGCACATGCCCGTCGAGCAGACCTGTCCGGCGGCGCACGCGTTGCCGCACATACCGCAGTTGCCCACGTCGCTCTGCAGGTCACGGCACAGCCCAGTGCAGACCGTTTGCGACATCGGGCACGAGACAGTGCAGAGTCCCGAACGGCACACGCTTCCGCTTGGACATGCGGCACCGCAGCCGCCGCAATTCGCGTTGTCGGTCTGCAGGTCGGCGCATCGGCCGGCACAGCTCGTTTGTCCGATCACGCAAGACGGCCCGCTGTCCGTCACCGCGTCGATCGAGACGTCCGTGGACACGTCGGGTCTCGACGGCGTGCCGGTGCAGCTTGTTGCCGTGAGCAGCGCGATCGGGAGCAGAGACCTGAGCCAGTGGCGAGTCATGGTGCGTACCTCGTATAGTGGGATGCGGTCGCACTCGTCGTCGGTCTCCCCCAACGCAGGCGCGGACTGTGGACGGCCGGAGGGTGTTTCGGACCCCGGGCGATGTCAATGACCGCAGGCTCAGCGGCGCAGCACCCAGCGAATGCCCGGCACGATCTGCATTGCGACCCACGCCGCGTCGTTCCATCGCTCAACGGGATGACCCAACGTGTTGACGAACACTCGCCCGGCGCCCTCGGCGCGTACCCACGCGATCGGCAGTCGTGTCGTGCCGTCGACGGCGTCGCAGCGCAGGACGACGATGTTGTCCGGGCGGAAGTTGTTGAACGCATGGAACTCATCGGCGGTGTCGAATTGTGGCGCGAGTCCCGACGTCACCGCGTGCGCGCCTTCGGTCCGGCACGTCGCAGTTCGAACGTTGCCCGGGTGGCCGGCGAACACGCACCCGACGAGTGTGGAGAACATCCCGCAGCCGTACGCGCTGTCCACGGAGTGGACGCCGACCAAACCGCCGCCGCCGCGGACAAACTCGACGAGCGCGAAGTTCGCGGACGAATCGACGCGCCCGAAGGGCTCGCCCGATGGACTGACAACGACGACCGCGCCGAAGCGTGACAGCTGCGCCGGCGTGACGATCGAGACGTCCTCGCTCGTTTCGCTGGCGATGCCAAGCGGTGACAGCGCCGCGGCGATTGCGGCCACTGCGGTCAGCGTCGACTCGTGGCGGTACGCCGTCGCGCGAAAATAGACGAGCACGCGCGGAGCCAATGACGCGTCTCCCGCCGGTCCCGAATCAGTCTCGGCATCGGTCGCCAGCGAGGTGTCGATGTCGAGTTCGCATGGCGGCGGCAGGCGATCACACGCGACGAGCGCAGTCGCGGCGAGCGTGAGTGCGCGCGTGGTGTTCGCCAAGTCCGTCCAATATACTCGTTGCATGGGGTCGTCAAAGCGTCGCGCGTGGCGTTCGGGCTCCCAATCGGCAGCGGCGGCGATCGTCTTCGGCTTCGTCGCGCTGTCGGCACGGACGTCGTTCGCGCAAGCGCACCCCGCAATCGAAACGCCCACCGCGTGTGCGCCATGTGTTCGCTGGACGATCGTGGGTGTCGGTGGCGCTGCGGTTTTCGCCGGCGCGTACGTCGCGGGCGCGGGCGCGTTCGGTTCGCAAGTCGCGGCTGGCTACGCGCCGCGCGGCGTGTCGTTGCTGCCGTTCGTCGGACCGTTTCTGTACGCGCCGCTGCCGATCGAACCCGAGAGCATGATCGTTCAACAAGTCGTCGGAGCGCTGCAGTGGGTCGGGCTCGGCGTGTCGGCCATGGGCTTCGTGGGACTGCACGTCGCGTCGCGATCGCGGACCCCGGGCGTCGCGCGCGGCGCGTGGGTCTTGACACCGGTCGCGTCGTGGGACGGAGTAACGCTGGTGCTGTTTGCCGGAATATGACCGCTGCGGGCCGCGGGCAGAAGGCCACGGCAAGGGCCGAAAGCAGCAACGCGATCGAAGGCCGCGAGCGGCCTACCGTTCCTCTTCGCCGTCGGGCGTCCGATCACTCAACCCTGGTAGCCCGCTTCGGGCTTCGCGCGAGTCATCACACTCTCGTCACTGCCGCGGGATTCATCCCGCGGCGAGCGCGCCCCGAGCCCCTAACCGTCTGGCCCTGGCAGGACATTCGGCTAGTCCGTTGCAGCCGGCGGGGGGGTGTGGTAGTCCCGTCCGGTTCGCGATGTTTTCCGGTGTGGGACTGCCTGTTCTCTCGTTTTGCCGAGACGGCGAAGGGCTCTTGTTTCCGGTGACGTTCACGACTGGCGGCGACTCTTCGCCGCGCGTTCGTTCGAGGCTGCGGCAGGTCGGTCGAGCGAGAACGAATCTCTCCTGTAGGCTCCGCGACCTGCCGCACGCAGCAAAACGAGTACGGAAATGAACAGCAAGCTCTATGTCGGAAATCTGGCGTTCCACACCGCCGAGGACACGCTTCGTCAGGCCTTCGCCGCTTGTGGCGAGGTCACCGAAGTGCGCCTCATCATCGATCGCGAGACCGGACGGTCGCGCGGCTTCGCCTTCGTGACGATGGCGACGCCCGACGATGCCCAGAAGGCCATTGCGCAGATGAACGGCACCAATCTCGACGGCCGCGAAGTTCGCGTTCGCGAGGCGGAAGATCGTCCGCGTCCCGGCGGCGGCGGTGGTGGCGGTGGTGGATTCGGTGGCGGTGGTGGCGGTGGGCCGCGAGGCGGCGGCGGTGGTCCGCGAGGCGGTGGCGGCGGCGGTCGTGGCGGCGGCGGCGGTGTTGGTCGTGGCGGCGGCGGCGGTGACCGCGGCAACCGTTGGTAGTCGGCGCGCGGTAGAACATCGCGCGTAGGTGAACGGTGCACGGCGGACGGGAAATCGGCATCCCGCCCGCCGTGTTGCTATTTCAGCCCGGCGTGCCGCACTGCACCGCGCGGATGCGCGAGGTGTTGTTTCCCTCGAGGCACTCCATCTGCGCGTTGTCGGGATCCGCGACGATGTAGACGTCGATGCTGCGCGTCGGGAACATCGCCTCGCACGTGACCTCCGCGCACGCGCCCGGCTCGATCGTCGACGCGACGCTGGCACGACAGAGTTCCATTCCCATCGCGCTGTCCGCGCGCATGGAGACCACGGAACCCACGGGAACGGGGAGAGTTCCACGATTGCACATGCGCGCGCGCAGCGTGCCGCGATCGCCGACACACATCAGCACGAGCGGCCCGGGATCGGCCGTCGTGGTCAAGTCGGGGCTGCCGAGTGCGGCGAGACGCCCCTGCGAGTTCTGACGGAAGTTGTTCAGGCGCGCGTCGCGCCAATTGCGCGGAACGAGGCTGGAGCGCTGAATTTCGCCACGATCGCCGACGTGCGTGACGTGGTAGGCGTGCTGATTCCAGATCGGGCGCGACGCGGCCCATCGATCCATCTCGTCGCGCAGAACGACAATGCCGTGCCCGGTCGCGAATCGCGACGCGGGCAGCAGCGGATCGGTCGCCGCGCAACCGAGCGTTCCTGCGTAGTCGTTGACCGACGTCACGATCTCCGAGCGAAAGTCCCCGTCGACATCCGCGATGATCGGATTCTCGTACGCGGTGCCGGACGATCGTGCGGCGCTGTACAGCACGCGGCCCGTGCGTCCCTCGTAGATTCGCAGGTAGCACTCGTCCGCGTACACGGCCTCGGCTCGCCCGTCGGCGTCGAAGTCGAACACCGACGAGCCCGTGACGTTCGAGCTGTTGTCCTGCGATGGTTGCGACCAGAGCACGCCGTCCGTGCGTGTCATTCCATTGCAACGCATGGGATCGCCGCCGGTGCGACAATCGAAATCAAACACGGCGTATCGAGCGCCGCCCGCGGTTGCGAATTCGGCGCGTCCGTCGCCGTCGAAGTCTGCGATCGTGGGTGGCCCGCCAGCGCCGCCGCCGGGAATCGCCGTCGGACCGAAAACTACGGTGCCCTCGATGGTCTGCACGCGGACCGTTCCGCTGGACACGACGACAATCTCGGGCCGGTCTTCGCCGCCCATCGCAGCCAACGGAAACATGCCCATGTCCGCGACGGCGACGTGGCCCTGCGCGAGTGTTCCCGCTCGGAAGTAAGGCTCGGCCATCCACCGCGACATCGCTCGGTCCCATGCGTAGATTCCGTTGCCCATGACCAACTCGGGTTGTCCGTCCTCGTCGATGTCCGCGATCACGGGAAGCACTCCGAACGCGCCGCGCGTGTCGCCTGCAGGAAATCCAAGTGCCGCGTCGCGAATGCATCCGTCGGCGCCGTACACGACGCCGCCCAGAATGATCTCGGGTCGACCGTCGTCGTCGAGATCGTGAATCGACGGGCCGCCCCACGCGCCCGGTCCGTACGCGTCCGGCGTGCGCGTGCCCATCGCCGTGCACGTGCCGGAGTGCCAGGAGCGCGACCAACGCCGGGTCATGCCGTCGTAGCGAAAGGAAATCAGCCCACCGCCGCTCGCGACTGCAACGATCTCCGCGCGTCCATCGCCATCCAGATCCGCCACGGCCGGCGACGCCGTCGCCACGACGCGTTCGTCCATCGCGTCGAAACTCCACTGCTGCGCGCACGTACCGCCGTCGATGACTCGCAGGATTCCCGGGTTGCCGTAGCTGCCCGCGGTGGGAAACGTCGCGAACACGATCGAGGGTGCGAGCGTCATCGGGTTGCCATCGAGATCGAAGTCGACGACCGCGGGCGTGCTCATGACTTGAAAGTAAAGCGGGAAGGCATCGCCGGCCGGCGGCCCGCTCCAGCGACACTGCACTGCGGGTGCGAGCGAGTCGATCGTGATGCGCCGCATGCACATCGGGTTGGTCGTGTGGGCGGGCGGGACGCCGTACGGCACGCAGTGACCGTCGAGGCAGTACGCATCGGACTGGCACTCGTCGTCACCGGTGCACGGGCCGAGATCGCGAACGCATGTGTCCGCGACACATCGCTGCGCGGTCGGGCAGCAAACCGAACCACACAGGGGCAATGCGCAGCCAGCTTCGACCCCGGCGTCGGTCGGATCCGCATCCGTTGGGCCGACGGCATCGCGATCGCGGTCGATCGATGCGTCCGCGACGGTACGACAAACGCCGGCCACGCAGGTTCGGCCGGCGGGGCAGTCGGCCGGGACGCGGCACGTGCCCTGTTGCGGTTCGGCGGCGCAGCCCACGACCACATTCGACATCGAGAGCGCGAACGCCGCCAGCCAACCGAAACCGATCGAGCCGCCGCCCCGTTGGATATCGACCATGCGTCGATAGTCTCATCTCAGCGGGCGTAGATCACACCCCCCCGGGCGAATTCGAGGTTTGACGTCTTTGGGACGATGATCGCGACGGATTCGACGACGTGGCGGTCGGCCCAAGTCTTTCGGGCCGTTTTCGTGATACTTGTCCGGAGATCGAGGCGTCGTGTCGGATGGAAAGTTCAAAAGTTAAAAAGTTAAGTCCCGGGTGCGTTGCGATCTTCGTGTTCGCGTGTCATTGCGCACCGGGACCTTCGCCCGCAGACGTTGTGGACGCGGCGGTCGCGGACGCGGGCACGGACATCGTCACCGCCGACGTGCCGACGGACGACCCCTGCAACGGGATGAATTTCACCGATGTGTTGCACGGCGACGTTGCGGACGCCGCGTTGCCCAACGTGATTCCGGTCATCTCGAACGTGCAGATCCAATCGCGGACGTTCAGTCCCGGCTCGTGCGAGGTCGTCGAAGGCTGCACCCTACCCGGGCAGCGCCGCCTCCTGCGCTTCGATCTCGTGACACCGAACATTGGCGCCGGAGATCTGTACGTCGGTCCGCCAACCGTCGACAGTCGCCCCGACTCGTCGTTCGAGTTCGGCGTGTGCCACAACCACTGGCACTTCCGCGGATACGCGGACTACCGATTGCTCGACACGGCGGGCGCCGAGATCGCGAGGGGACACAAGCAGTCGTTCTGCCTGCTCGATTCGTCACAATACATGGGCATGGGTCAGGAGCTGTGCACGGGCCAGCGCTACACGTGCACGAATCAGGGCATCCACGCGGGCTACTACGACTTGTACTCGCGGTCGTTGGATTGCCAGTACATCGACATCACGGGTGTGCCGCCGGGCGACTACCGCATTCGCGCGCGGATCAACACCGAACGCGGCTTCGCAGAGTCCAACTACAACGACAACGAAGCGCTGATGAACGTCACCATCCCCGCGACGGATCCCGTTCCGACGACGGTCAACCCAACCGACGCGTGCGCCACGGACGAAACCGGCGCGCAGCGCAACTGCGGCTGGGTCGTCGACCGTTCGTTCGCGTGCACGCCGGGGCAGATGGTCACCGTCGCGTGCAACGCAGCGTGCACGCCCGGACTCGGGAGTTGCACGGGCAATCCGGTGATGCGCGTGTGTCCGCTCGACGGCCCATGCGTGCACAGCAGCATGACGCCCGAGAGCGACGACGCGTGCGGCACGCAGTGCCCGTCGGTCACGTTTCCATGCACGTGGATCCGGTACACCGTCATGACCGGAGGCCAGCGGTCGGGCGGCGCGTACGAGTGCCTCGTCGACATTTCGGCACGCTGAGAGCGCGGCGCGTTGGCGCGGAGCGATCGGTGCTGCCGATACGGCGCGGTTCGACTAGAATCCGCGGCGATGGACCCGGAGATTACCGTCTTCGTCAACGATGCGTGCGTGTGCAACGCGGGTTTCCGGGACATCTACATCGAGATCTGGCGCAAGCCAGGCAGTGTCACGCAACTTCGCACGACGACCAAACACCAACTGGCGTTCGCGAAGTCTCGCCCCGGCGGCAAGATCGCTTCGCTCAGCATTGTTCTTCATGGATCCGTCGGCGGAATCGACAACGAGATGCGCAAGGCGATCTTCGAAGGGCAACAGCAAGTGCGACCGTTTCTGCGGGCCGGTGCACTCGTGATGCCCACCAGCGGATTCACGGCGTCGATCGTTCGTGGGGTCGTCGCGGGGCTCGCGTTGATCAGCCGCGCGACTCATCCGACGCGGGTGTGCCAGTCGATGAACGACGCGACTGATTGGATTGCGCCTCACGGTGGCCCCGGGCTCTCGGGTGCGCAGATTCGCCATGCGGTCGAAGAGTTGGAGCGCGCCGCTCGACCGCTCGGAGCGAAAACGGGCTGAGACGATCGAGCGCCGACGATCCCCATGCCCGACGAAATCGACATTCTCCATGACCTCGCTCCGGGCCTGCTGCGCTGGCTCGTGTTCGAACTCGCGGACACGTCGACGGCGGCCGAACTGATGCACGGCTTCGGCACGCGGCTGAACGATGCCGGGCTCGAACTGCTGCGGATGAACCTGCAACTGCGGCCGTTGAGCCCGCAGGTGTCGGTGATGATGTTTGTTTGGCGGCCGATCGAACGCGAGATGGAGTTCGGCAATCCCGAGCGCGTCGTGGGCCGCGAGCGCCACGTGTTCGACGGAGGCATCGTACAGACTACTGCGCTTGCCCACGGCGGCGGATTGCGCGCGCCGGAATTCATCCGCAGCCCGTGGTACCGCCTGATGGTCGAGGGGGAACCCGTGCTTCGGCGACCCATTGCGCCCGATCAGACCGATTTCGACTTCCCAATTCTCGTGGACGCCAAGGCGCAGGGCGCGACGGAGTATCTCGCAATCCGCGCGCTGTTCTACGGGTCGGACGTCAGTGGCTTCTCGTTTCTCACTCGGCGCCCGGGCGGATTCACGGATGAGCAGGTCGCCGGCCTGCGCGTCGCGATCGCTGCACTCTCGAAGGCCATCGCGCCCCGCGCGTGGGAGTACGCGACACGAACGCTGCTCGGCGCCTACCTCGGGAAGGGAACGTCTGAACGAGTGCTCGCGGGCAAAGTCGAGCGCGGCGACGTCGAAGAGATCGACGCAGCGATCTGGTTTTCCGACTTGCGGGGATTCACGCCGATGTCGGCGGGTACGCCGTCGCGAGAGTTGATCGGTTGGCTGAACGAATACTTCTCAGCCGTCGCGGGGCCGATCTCGAAACACGGCGGCGAGATCTTGAAGTTTATCGGCGACGCGATCCTCGCCGTCTGGCCGGTCACGCCCGAGCGATCGCGCGAGAGTGCGTGCACCGCTGCACTGAGCGCGGCGCACGGTGCGAACCTCGCGCTCGACGCGCTGAACGAGGCACGGAAGGGGCGCGGTCTTCCGCCCATGCATCACGGGATCGGGCTGCACGTAGGCTCCGCGCAGTACGGCAACATCGGCGCCGAGGGACGGCTCGACTTCACGGTGATCGGTCCCGCGGTCAACACGGCGTCGCGGCTCGAGGGCGTGACGGCGAAGCTGGGGCTACGAGTCGTGGCGTCGGCGGACTTCGCGCACAGCGTGGGCGACGCCGTCGAGTGCATCGGTGAAGTCGAGTTGAAAGGCATCGAAGGGCCGCAACGAATCTTCGCGTTGCGTGCGTAGTTCGGGATCGTTCGACTCGGCGACGGACTACGGACCAGGCGATTGAATCCTCGAGCGGTGGCGCGCAACGAAGTCTGTTCGTGCAGCACCGATCGCCGCTCGGGAGTTGCCGGTTCGCGATCGCGGCCGTGGCGATGGCTCTTGCCGGGTGCGCATCGGTCCCCGGTGGCGCAACGCGCACTGGGACTTACAGCATCCGACTTGGCGCACCACGCGACCGCATCGTCGAGGCCGCGCGCGCCATCGCGAGCGCGAACCACTGGCGGCGCATCCATGCTGCCGTCGACGGCGCTCGCATCACCGGCGTGCTGGACCAGTCCGAGGACATGCGAGTCCGCGCCCGATTGAGGATGGTGGAAGATCGTCTCGAGATCGCGATCGACACGGAACTGCGCAGCGGCGATGGTCGCTGGGAACGATGTGTCGAACGCTGCGCGGACTACACGTTCTATCGTGAGCGACGACTCGGCGCGGCGCTGCGTCGCATGCTCGGGACGCCGCGTTCGCCCGTCGACATGCTCGTTCCGCCCGGATACTGGCAAGTGGCCCGGGCCACCGCGAGTCGCTAGCCCGCGCGCTTCGGGGGGTAGAGGAACTCCCACGGGCGTCGGAAGAACAGCGAGAGCGTCATCCGAACGAGGAAGCGCACTTCCCCGCGCGGCACGCCGCGTGCGCTCAGCGCCACACTGAGGGCGAGCACGAAACTCACGCCGAAGTTCAGCAAGCCAATGACGGCGACGCCAGCGATCGCCCATGCGAACGCCGCGTGAAGCACCGCGTGGGTGCCGAGCGACGCTCCGGCAAGCGTCAGCGCTCCGGTGGAGAGCGTGACGTGGCGCACGTCGATGGGCAGGCCGAAGAACGTACCGAACACCGGCGCGAGCCCGAGGAGGAGTCCCAGGGTCAGGTTGCCACCGAAACCCGAGATTCCGTGTGCGAACCAGCGCGACAGCCGCGCGGCACCGCGACGGCCCACCGTGCGCACGAGACGATGATTGAACTCGATCGCTTGCGGGAGCTTGTTGTACACGGCCCAGTTCTCGAGCCACCCGGCCGCGATGCTCGCGGACCAAAGAAAGACGCCGCCAAGTGCCCCGTAGGCAATGGTCCCGCTTTGGTACAGATGCAGGGACTCGACGACTTGCTGGGCCTGCTGGTGGTCGACAACATGGTGACCCGTTCTCATCTGCCACACCCGATCGACGCCGAGGGTGGCCGGAATCACCATGCTGATGTTACCGATCGCGGCGGCGAACTGCGATCGTGTGATCCTGGCAATCATCTCGACGAGGCACTCGATCCGGCGAACCCTGCTCCCGCCAACGGTCCGCGGCGCCGAATTGTCTTCGAGCGAACGCGCCAGCGCGGCCGCGGTCACGGAGGGCTGTTTGGTCGCCAGCGTGAACCCGCAAAGCTGCATCGCCAGGAAGCTCCCTGCGTAGTTGAGTGACGAAAGCAAGCCGCCAACGAACGGCGAGGAGCGAACGCTGAGTGCGAGAAACTTCATCGTGGCCGTCCCTGCCATCAGGACACCTCCGCCGCCCGCCGACGCGAGCATGGCGTACCACTCGCGTCGCGTCGCGGTGATGTAGTGGTCGCCGCTGTGACCCGCGCGTTCGATGATCTTTCGCGCGAGGCGGCCCGAGTTCTGGCGGAAGAGCGAGCGGATGCTGCGACGCTCGCGCTCGCCCTCGGTGATCGCCGAAAAGAACTGCGGCAGGTCGACCGTCGTGCTGGTCGAGAATTCCGGCACGAGAATCGCCACGAGCTCCTCGAGCCGCTGGAGCTGAGCCGTGATCAGCTCCAACCGGAACACGAGGTCGACGCTGACACCGGACTGCTCGAGATGATCGAGAACCGTCGCGACGGCCTGCCGGCACTCGTCGAGAACCGATCTGGCACTGCACAGCGCGAGGTCTGAAGCGGTGCTTCTGTCGCCGCCGGGGTCGAGTGCGAGCGCGTCGCACGCCCGCGGCAACCGCACGAACGGCAACGCGAACACCGGTCCATCCGCAAGCCGCTCGCCGATCTCGGGGGCAAGACCGAGCCCGGAGACACGAGCCGCGAGCATCGCGACGGCCTCGATCATCGCGACGCGCAGGTGTCGAATTGCCGTCGCGCGTTGGGCGTCGGACTCGAACATCAGTCCGATCACGTCGTAGAGAACGTCACGTCGTGCCGTCGCGAGCCACGTCGCATCGTCCTCGGTGCGAAACCAGCGCAACAAAAGCGCCGAGAGCTTTCGCGGATCACCGCGAGACGGGAGCACGCGTTGCGCGATTCGGTTGAACAGCTCGCGCACGAAGCCCGGTTCGGCGGGCAGGCCAGCGTCGGCGAACAGCCGCGCGCTCTGCGATCCCGCGAGAAGCGGCCCGAGCAATCCCGCAAATCGTCCGCGCCACTCGGGCACGCCGTCCATCACGACGACGAAGAACTTCAACCGAGCCGTGCGTGGATCCACCGCTGCGCTCGCAGCGGGTAGCGTCGGCACGATTGGGCCACTGTGGACCCACTGTCCGAACGCGTCGCACCAATACGCGCGCTCCCACTCGTCACCGACCATGTCCTTGGACGACATGAGCTGGAAGAGGCTTCGAACGATCGCCGCGCGGGGATGCGAAGGCAGGAACCGCTCTCCGAGTTCCTTGGCGTGGATCGGACGCGTCGACGGCGTGTCGGTCGTCGTGCTCACGTCGGTGGTCATTCCGCGTTTTTCTCCCGCGCCATCGACGCGGGAGACTACGCGAAACCGCGCGGTCCGACGACGCGGTTCGTGCGCGTTCCGATGGCAGACGCTCTTTGGCGCGCCGCGCGCGCCGTCACGGCGGCAAAGCGGCGATCCACTGCCGAATCGTCTCGCGAGCCGCCGTGTCGGCCATGCTCGAGCCGATGGGCGGCATGGCTTCGAGATCACGCAGACCCATACGCACCCAGAGTTGACTCTGCTCGGGCGCACCAGGGACGACGTTCAGCGATGTTCCGCCCACCGTGTGAAACGAACTGGAGCCGATGGCGGTCGCATACGCCGATGTGTCCGTCGGGACCCGGTCGCTCACGAACAATCGCAGCGTGATTCGCGTGGTGGATTCCGTTCCGGGCTCGCCACTGTGGCAGTTGCCGCAGTTGGTGTGAAGGTAGCCGAGCGAGTCGCGCACGACGCCGGCGCCCGGGACGATTGGTTCGCGCAACGGCGGATCACTGAGCAAATTGCGCGCCGCGAAATCGGAGAGCTGCGACGGCGCCCCATCGCTCGTGAGTTGAACTGCACTCAGTCCGATGACGCCACCTCGCACGGGGCCGTGGCAGGCGCCACACTCACCCTCGGGCGCGATTCTGTACCCAGTGCCGAGAACGTCGTTGACACCGTCGGGCATCGCAACGGCGTCGGTTCCGCCAGTGTTCCACGCGTATCCGACGCGAAGCCAATCGGCACGCTGCGGACCGTAGTGCTCGAGATACCGGGTCTCGACGAGTGTCGTGCCCACCCGCGACTCCATCCACAGCCGCGTTCCGACAGGGAACTGCCAATGGTCCATCTCGCGCGTGTCGATGCGCGTCCCCGGCGGAAGGAAGAGGAAGCGCTGTTTTGCAGCGCCGTCGTTCCAGAGTTCGTAGCGAGGTCGATACGTGATGATTCCCGGGGCGAGCTGGCGGGTGGCGATGTCGGCGTACAGGCCGGTTGCATTGAGCGTTGGCGGAATCGGAACGCGAAGCACGTCGTCGGGCGGCGGAGTGCCGTCGGGAGTGTTTGCGTCGCGACCAACGTCGTGCGGATGCGCGGAGTCCTCGGCGAGTCGCGCGTCGGCGCCATCAGGAAGCACGACACTCGAGTCGGCTTCCGCCGCGTCGTGAAGGTCGACGGCGGGCACACAGCACACGACACCGCTGGCGCACACGAAAACCGCACGCGCGATCCCCCGCGAGGAGAGTCGAATCGCAATTTGGCGCTCGTTGGCAGCATCCACGAACAGTCCTCCACGATGGGCGCGCACAGGATCGGCTACCATGGCACCGACTCTTCGATGTTGATGGACATCACGATCCGCGCGACACAGAGGTGTGCGACTCTGCAATCGTTGATAGGCTTGGTCGGCCTCTTGCGATCGAGGACCCTTGGATCCACACGCCGGCCGAATTCACTTACTTCTTGTGGGCGGAAACACGGGCGAGGCGTCTGCAATCGAGCGCGTGCTTCACGACACGCGGCGTGCGATCGAGTTCCGCCGCGAGGAGCCCGGTGAGCCGTTGCGACGCGCGCTCGACGGATCGCGGTGCGACCTCGTGATTCTCGGCAATGACCAAACGTTGCGTGTAGCCGGGGAGACGGTTGCGCTCGTTCGGGCCTGCAATCCACACATTCGGGTGGCGGTCGTGCCTCACGACGACTCGGGCGCACGGCCGGCCGGCTCGCCGGGCGCGTCGCAGTCCGCCTCGCCGAGCGCAAGCGATCCTGCTTTTTCCCATGATGGCATCGCTGTGGTTCCGCTCTCGATGTTCGCGCGCGGGCTCGACCAGTTGCTCACGGCTCCCGATCGGCGATCGGCACCACCCGAAGCGCTGGAACAACTCCTGCTGTCCGATCGGATGACGTCGGTGGGAACGTTGGCGGCCGGCGTGTCCCACGAGATCAACAACCGCCTCGCCGCGCTGATGATGAACCTCGAGTTCGCAACCCGAGATCTCGCGAAACTCGTGGACGACGTCGCGGACGGCCAGCGCGGCGGTTCCGTGCTCGCCTCGAGCGACGAACTGCGGGCGTGGATGGCGCCGTCGCTCGAGGAGATCGTGAGCGCACTCCAGGACGCGCGCGACGCCGCGGTGGGTGTTCAGCACATCGCTCGCGATCTCAAGATGTTCTCGCACGCAGCGGACGAACGAGTCGGTGTCGTGGATGTCCGGCGCGCGATGGAGTCGGCGCTGCGCATGGCGTGGATCGAGATTCGCCACCGCGCGCGGCTGGTGAAGGACTACGGCGATGTCCCTCGCGTGATCGGCACCGAAGCGCGCGTGGGTCAGCTCTGTCTCAACCTCGTCCTGCACGCCGCTCGATCGATCCCCGAGGGCCACGCCGCGGAGAACGAGATTCGCGTCGTGACGCGCCGTGGCGATGGGCCGTCGGTCGTCGTGGAAGTGCGCGACACCGGCCCCGGAATACCCACGGATCGGCTGCCGCACGTGTTCGAGCCATTGTTTTCCGACAATGGTGGTGGGATCGGCTCGGGCTACGGCCTGGCGATCTGCCAGCGTCTCGTCGCCGCGCTCGGTGGAACGCTTCACGCCGAGAGCCGTGTCGGCGAGGGCGCGACGTTTCGCGCCGTGCTTCCGGCCGCGGGACGCATGACGACCTCCGTACCGAAAATGGCCTCGATGGTCCCGTCGCCGGTCCGCGCAAAGGTTCTCGTCGTCGACGACGACGCAGCATTCTGCGATTCCGTGCGACGCATGCTTCGCCAGGATTGCGATGTGATGGTGGTCACCAGCGGGCGAGACGTGCTCGCCCGTTTGGCTCGTGGCGAGCACGTTGACGCGTTGCTATGCGATCTCTTGATGCCCGACTGTTCAGGCATGGACCTTCACAGCGAGGTCGTTGCCCGATTTCCCGAGTTCGTTCGGCGGATCGTGTTCATGACCGGCGGCGCCTTCACGAAACGTTCCCTTGAGTTCCTCGCAGCGGTCGAAAACCCGTGCCTCCAGAAACCTTTCGACGCCGCGACCGTGGCAGCCGCTCTTCGGCCCCTCCGCCCGACCGCTGTCGGTTGACACCATCGCGCGGCCGCGAGCGACTACGGGACCCGGCTCGGAACGAGCCTTTGGGCAACGTCGCCGAGGCCCAGTTCTCCGTATGCGTTGTCGCCCCAGCACCACAGTGCGCCAGTGGAGTCGACGCCGCACGAGTGGTCGGTCCCAGTTCCGATCGAGTTCCACGTCCCGGGTCGCGGTACCGACGTCGGGATCACGCGGTCGGTGGAGTCTCCCACACCGAGCTGGCCCCGCGCGTTCTGACCCCAGCACGAGATCGTCCGAGCGGCACCGTCGGCGCATGTGTGACGTAACCCCATCGAGAGGTGGCGCCAGTCGCTCAACGTGCCGACGCGGGTGGGCGCCGACCGGTCGACAAGATCGCCCAGCCCGAGTTCGCCCCGCGAGTTGTCGCCCCAACACCAGAGGTGCCCCGTGTCGGTCGTGGCGCACGCGGCGGTGTTTGCGGTCGAAATCGACAGCCATCCCGATCCGCTCACGAGTGCCGTCGGTCGCGTAACCGGCGCGCCGGCGCCTGCGCCGGTCGCTGTGCCGGTCCCCCAACAGAAAACGCCCGCACTGCCCGAACCGGACGAGCCGCGGATGCCGCACGTGATCGCCGCACGAGTCGCGACCGCTGTCCAGCTTCGGGCGCTTCCGACCATCGCGGGCGCGCGTCGCTCGACCACGTCTCCAAGGCCGAGTTGGCCCTGCCCGTTCTGTCCCCAGCACCACAGCGATTGATCGAGTGCGATGGCACACGTCTGTCGTGTGCCCGCCGCGATGAACACCCAGTCGCTCGCGGTGCCAACGCGCGTGGGTACCAGTCGTTGTGCGATGTCGCCGTGCCCGAGTTGTCCGGCGTCGTTGGCGCCCCAACACCACAGCGACCCGGGCGCGCGAATGCCGCACGCAAACTCGTTCCCGACGGAAACACGCGTCCAATCGATCGCCGCACCGACTTGCGTTGGACGTGATCGGTCGGAGGTGTCGCCCAGGCCAAGCGACCCGGCGGTATTCCGGCCCCAGCAAAACAGGCGCCCGCCTCCGATCGAGCAGGTCGTGCCGCCGCCGGCCGACACGAGAGTCATCGCCGGCGTGCCGGCGTCCGCTGGAGAGTCTGACCCAGCATCGCCCAGCCCGTCCGCCGTGCCATCGGTCTGGGCGTCGATGGGCGCATCGACGATTCCGTCGACGAACGCATCGGCGCCGACGTCCAGGGTGGCGTCGGCAGCTGCGTCCAGCGTCGCATCGCGCGCCGCGTCCACGGCGGCGTCCAGCCCGCGGTCGACCGGCACATCGACGCCTCCGTCGGCCAGGCTCTCGCCGAATACTTCGAGCGCGTCGACTGCAGTGTACTCCGTCCCGTGCGCGACGACGGCGAGCGTGTGGAACCCAAGGGGCAACGACCGGTTGATACGAATCGTCATGCCTCGATCGTCGATTGCGATCACGGTCGCGTCCGACGTTCCGACTCGGACAGCAAGATCCGCAGCCGCGGCGATTCTCGCGGCCGAAAGCGCCAGCAACGCCCTCGGTGCCAGACCCGTGACGCGGAAGTCCGTGCTCGAGACCGCGCTGAGCGCCACTCGTCCGGGATTCAGAGCGATCGTTGCGGGGTTTGCGCAGCCGATCGCGAGGAACAGCGCACACCACGCAACCGGCCGCAGCGCCAGCGGCCGCGGTTCCGCGCGCATCGACGGCGTCGTCGTGACGCTCCTACGTCGCGGCATCAAGGATCTCCTGTAGTTGGCGCGGATCGAGCGGTTTGGTCAGAACCCGGGCGTCTTCGATCGTGCGATGACCCGACGAGCCGGTCACGATGACCACGCGGTCGGCCAGCGTGGCGTCGTGCGCACGGAGCGCGAGAACGAATTGTCCGCCGGTCATGTGCGGCATGTTCTGATCGCAGAGAATCACGGAGAATGGTCGCGTTTTCGCCAGTTCGAGCCCCTCGCGCGGATCGCTGCTCCCGACGACGTTCGCCCGCCCCCGCAGCCAACGAGTCATCGCGCGGACGACCGCCGGGTCGTCGTCGACCACGAGCAAGTCCGGCAGGGTCGGCTTCGTCGACGAGGCACCGTGCGGACGCGTCGCCTCGAGCTTCGGCGCGTCCTGCGGTTCTGTTCGTTGGTCCGCCGACGTTGGCGGCACCGCCGCGACCGGCGCGACGCTCGGTTGCTCGTCCGTGGGAAGCGTCGGCACGGCGGGCTCACACCGCGGCACCGTCATGCAGAATACGGTTCCGTCGACTCCGGTGCGCGCGAGCACGACGTCGCCGTGGCTTGCACGCGCAAACGTGCGCGTCAGGTAGAGCCCCAGTCCCGTGCCGTCGTGTTCCTTCGTCGTCACAAACGCTTCGAACAGCGAGCCACGGGCGGCCGCAGGAATCCCGCCGCCGTTGTCCTCAACGTCGATCGCCGCGATTTCGCCGGCGGTGCGCACTCGAATCGTGACCCTCCCGTCATCGACAGAGCGCGTCGCGTATAGAGCATTGACGAGCAAGTTCAACAGACCCTGGCCGACGCGATCGCGGTCGCACTTGGCCCACACCGCCTCGTCCCCTTCGACGGCGACGCGCCCGAGCGGGTGGCGGGCCAGCGCGACTTTCACGGTCTCGCGCGCGAGAGCCGCCAAGTCCACCGGGCCGACGGTTCGCTCCAGTCCGCCTCTCGAGTGCGCGGATAGATCCTGAACGATTCCAACCAAGCGCTCGGCGCCCTGTCTCGTGTCCGTCAGCGCGTCGCGCGTCGGCCCCGTCGCCTCGTTCTCGAGCGTCCGAAGATTCGCCAGAATGTACGCGAGCGGTGTGCGCATCTCGTGCGCGACGCCTGCGGCCAGTCGGCCGAGAACTGCAAGTTTCTCCGCACGATTCGCGGCGCGCGCGGCCTCGAATTCGCGCAGCACGAGCGCCGCCGATCGCGCGAGCAGTTCCACCTGGCGCTCCCGCTGGCTGTCGCCACGAGGTCCGACGACGAGGCCAAACCGAACGCCGGACGCCTGAATCGCGATCACCCGAAGCCCGCCGTTGACATCGACGTCGCAGACACCCGCGGAAAGTTCGTCGGATGACACGGGAGGCATCGCGTCGACGATCGCGCGGCGGATCTCGGCGTGCCGAGCCGACGGCTGCATTCCATCCGCCAGCGCGCTGGGTCTCAGATCGAAGACTTCCCAAGCGGCCGCGGCATCGATACCTCCGAGCGCCCTGCGAAGCGCGCTCAGGACGTCGTCCCCTCCGCGGACGGAGACGGTTTCGCTCAGGAATGAAATCTGTGCGTCGCGCGCGCGGTCGTCGCGAGCGATGCGCTCGGAGAGGCCACGGATGGCGTCGCCAAGGTCGCCGATCTCGTCGTTCGGGAGATCCGGAATTTGAAGGGATGCGCCCGAGCCATCCGCGACCACTCTCGCAAGGGAGCGAATGGGCGACGTGACCGCGCGTGAGAGCAGCCACGCGAGCAACGTGAGCGGGATCAGCGAGACGAGGGACAACCGCACGATCCGCAAGCTGAGCGCAGACGACGCCGCCCGGGCAGGCGCGACCGGCGCTCGGACCTGAACCGTCAGCCCCGGCACGACCCGGGCACGCGCGGCAAACCACTCTTCGCCGCGCGCGTCGCGCTCGCGGTGGGCCAGCACCCCCATCGTGTCCGTTGCGCCCGTTTCCGACGCCACCAGCCGAGCGTCCCACTGTGCGGGAGGCGCGGCGATGTCACTGACGTCGACGATCGCCCACGCGGCAAGTTCGGCAGCTCGGATCGTGATCAAGATCAATCCAGCGCGGGCGATCTCGTAGGGGCGGCGTTCCGCGCCGCGCTGAACGGACTGCAGGAGTTCGTCCGCGTCGCGGGAAGTCGCAACCGTCAGCAGCACGTCACGCCCGCGGGCGCACGCGAGCGCTCGGATCGCCCCACTGGACAGTGGCGCGGTGTCCGTCACCTCGCCCCGCGCGGCGGATTCCATCGCGCCGCGCAGCTGTTCGCGCGCGAGTTCGAGACGCGCGGCCAACCGATCACGCATGTGAAGCGTCTGGGAAACGGCGACAGCCGAGAGATCGGCCTCCCGTTCGCGCGACATCAACGTGTAGGTGATCGCGCTCGCGGTGCCGACGGCGACGATCCCCGCCACGAGCATCGACGCTGCCACGCGTGCGAAGATGCTTCGGAGTCCACGCCTCGTCGCGCGCTTCGTCATCATTCCCTCGCGACCGTCCGCGAGGTCACCCGTGCGTTTCCAAGGTCGTCGGAGACGCGAACGACGATGTTGCTCACGCCTCGGACGATCGGCGCGCTCGTGGAGAATCTTCCATCGCTCGCGACCGAGACCGCGTGGCCATTGACTTGCACCGTCGCTCCGGGATCGGTGCGGCCGGCGACCGCCGCGGACGGCCCGACGACGACGGCGCCCGCGACAGGCGATGCGAGCTCGAGCGGCGGAGGCGTTTGATCGAACTCGACGATCACGTCGCTCGCCGCGCTCGCCGGCATCGCCTCGCCATTTCGCAAACCCTGGACCCTCCACGTCCAGCGGCCGGATCCGAGCTCGAGCGCAGCGCGAGGGCTGTCGACGTCCAGGGTGACCGAGCGCGTTGCGTCGCCAACGCGCGTCGCGACGATGCGATAGTGTTCGACGCTCGCGACCGGCGCCCAGGCGAACGACACGGACGATCGAGTGCGAATCGTGGCCGATGCCGCGGGTTCGAGGGGACGCGGCGCGGCGCCTGTCGCACTGAGGGCAAGGTAGTGCTCTTCCCGAATGTCGATCGGAGTTGCCGACGGGCGCCGCATCGTCGCGCGGCCTCGAACCACGACGATGTTCGTTGGGCCGCCCGCAGAGGTGTCGACCCGGGCCTCCACTCGGCCGCCGCGATCGGCGGGGCTGGCCTGCTCGGAATCGAGTTCGAGGGTCCCGGGCGGCAGGTCGATGAGCATTCGGCGACGAGTCGCACCACGCTCCAAACGCGCGATCAGTCGTCCGCCGGTGTGCAACACGCGGGAGTCCCGGTCGCTCGGTTGGCCGATGCGCAGCGTCGTGTCCGCGTCGAGTTCGGAGACGCCGGCGCCATCGGCAAACGAGAGGCGCGCGCCTGCGCCGGACATCGTTTGCACTTCGTCGTTCGGCTCCAACAGCATCCCCGATGTCGCCAGCGTCCACACGACCGTTCCGGCCGCCCGGTAGCGAACGTCACCCCGCACCTCGACCAGCACGGCGTCACCACTTCGGCCGGCCCGCGCACGAGCGTTCGTCGACGGCCGAGGAGTGTCGTCGCGGGCGCGGCTCGGCGATTGGCGCCGACACGCCGCCACGGCGACCAGCAGTATGGTCACAGCGACGAGCGCGACCCTAGCGTTCGACGTGCTGGCCAATGCCCACCTCCAGCAACGCCGTGACCGGCGGAGTTACCCAACCCACGCTCGATTGGAGCGGTGCGACGCGCACGCCGAGATCGAAGATCAAGTCGACGGGCCCGATTCGAACGGCACTGCCAAGCGCGGCGCTCGCCACGACACGGATTGCGGAAGTTCCTGCGGGCGCGTTTCCGAAACGCACATCGTCCACCTGGATCGCGGGACCCGCTCCGAGTCTCGCGACCAGCGGCACAGGACCCACCGAGATCGAGCCCGCGACACCGACGAGAAGATCGACCGCGTGCCGGGTACCTCGCAGCGGCGCGAGGACTGGCGCGAATGGTTGTGCGTCCAACCAGCCCACGGAGTAGCGACCCTGTGCGTAGATGCTGAAGTGCCGAACGGGGCTCAGGACGACCCGCGCACCGCCACCGGTTCCAACGCCACCCCACGAGTTCACGCCGATGTTCGCCAGCACGGACCACCCGACGGATCGACGAACCGGGTTGCGCGGGGCCCGAACGAGTGTTGTCGCCTGCTCGACGCGACGCACCTGCCGGACGAACCACGGAACGAAACGGCCGTCGATCTCGTAGCCGAGTTCCACGGTTTCACCGCTCGGGGACGCGGGACGTCGCGCTGTCGGACACTGCGCGCGGCCGTTGCGATCGAGAGCGCGGACCGTCGAACCGCAACGGACTCTCAGCGCTGGAAGCAATTCGTCGAGGTGCGCGCTGGAGACGTGCAGGTCGAGCGGTTCGCCCGCGAAGACGTTCGGCGGTGCTTGGAACAAGATCGGATTCGTCCAGACGCCACGCACGGCGAGTTGGAGTCTGGCGAACTCGGATTCGCCGGAGCGGACCGTGACGTTCATTTCCCGCACGCCCGCCGGAGCTGCCAGCGCGACTGCGGCGACGCCCGCGCGGAGCCATGCAAGCCCTCGCACGGTGCCGTCGTCGCTTTGGACGGAGAGAGCGACGTGCGGCGACGGTCGGCCGGATGCGTCAAACGTCGCGAGGTATGCGCCGGTTCGAGGCGCGCCTCCGGCCATCAACGCGGGCACGGCACTCGCGAGCAAGGTCCCGTGCCGACCGGCACCCGCCACGGCGGTGGCGCCGGATGCATCCCCGAGTCTCGCCACGATCAACACGGCGGAAAGTTCGGGCAGGCTTCCGCTGAACGATCCTCTGGCTTCGCGCTCGAGGCGCACGGTGCCATCCGCAGTGGTCGCCCAAACCTCCGTCGCGTCGCCTGCGCGCGCCTCGTGCACCCGCACGCGAACACGACCGCCGTCCCGACTCGCGTCGACGGTCAGACGTTCGTTTGACGGCGGAACGAATTGCGCCCGCGCGCGGAGCCGTTGGTCGGACACGGCGCGAATTCCGATCGATGCCGGCTGTCCCGTCCATCGCACGCGGAACCACCGTGCGCAGTCGCTGGCAACTTCGCCCTGCGCGATCGTGACCGACGGGTCCTCTGGCATCAGCGTGTAGTTCCCGGGCGGCTCGCACGTGCCGTCGTCGCGTTCGAGCACCGCGAGCGCCCGCCGCTCGTCGGTCGCCGCGCGCGGCCCTGCGATGTGAAGAGTTTCAGCTCGCGCGAGCGTGGGCGCCCCGAGGAACGCCAAGACCGCGGCAAGAACCGCGAACTTGTGGCGCGTACGTGTCAGCGCTTCACACGCGGAGATAAGTTTCATGCGGCGAGGGATCCAGACGCCGCCGGGCCCGGCCCCGGACGTCGTTGACATCGGGGTTTGGGGCGACGACGCCAATGCACGAACAGTCTAACGGCCAGGCCCGGCACAAGTTGAGCAAATCGGAAATAACCGATACCGACAGTCCAAGTCGTTGATATCCTGTGGGAATACCACAGGCGTCGATGTTCGGAGTTGTGGCGGCAGAGCCATTGGAGCGAGCGGGACAACGCTACGTGGTGTGCGGCCGGGCGCGCTTCGCCCGGTCACGTCGCGCAGCGCCAGGGCGTCGCGGTTGCACTCAACACGCGCGCACAAAACAACCCGTCGTCACGGTGCCGGGCACAGCGGCACTCGAGTAGCGTCCCGTGGCGGGACACGCCGTGTAGCTGCGGCTGGCCCCTGGAGCGAGAAAATCCCTCCAGCAGATGCATCCCGTGCTCGAGTTCTCGATGCAGAGATACGAAGTGATGGGCGACGTACAAGTATTGCGAATCGTAACTTCGATGAAACGCACCGGAGGGACGCACGACGTCCGCGTGGTCGGCGTCACACTCAGGCAACTCGCCGCGGAAGTGCACGATCCGCCACCCGTGCACGTCCCCCCACTGCATGTCTGTCCCGTTGCACACGTCCCGCACGAGCCCGCGCCACAACTGTTGGGCCCGCACGTGCGCCCGGTGCAATTGCAGGTCGTCCCGCCCGTGCACACGCCTCCACTGCACGTTTGACCCGTCGCGCACGTCCCGCACGATCCGGTGCCGCAACTGTTCGTTCCGCAGTTGCGGCCGGCGCAGCTGCACGTCGTTCCACCGCACTCGGACGGCTGCCACGCCCATCCACTCGCGCACGTCGTCCCGACGGGCCCGCCCGACGATCCGGTCAAGCACCGCCCCGTGGCACCACACCAACCGCACGACGTGAGGGGCGTACACGTTCCGCACGAAGCCGCGGTCGAGCACGGATTCGTCGTCGTCGTACCACACTGTCCGCTCGCGTTGCAGACTTGGCCGATTGGGCACGATCCGCACGAGCCCGCGCCGCAGCTGTTGGTTCCGCAGACTCGTCCCGCGCAGGTACACGTCGTGCCGCCGCACTCGGTCGGAAGCCAAGCCCAGCCGCTCGCGCACGTTGTCCCTACGGGTCCACCCGTCGTGCCCGACAAGCAGCGTCCCGTCGCGCCGCACCAACCGCAACTGCCCATGGGCGTGCACGCGGCGCACGACGTCGCGCTGCCGCACGTCCCTGTCGCGGCGACGCACTGGCCACTTGCGTTGCACGCCATGCCAGTCGCACAGCTTCCACACGATCCACCGCATCCGTCGTCCCCGCACGAACGCCCCGCGCAGTTCGGCGTGCACCGTTCGCACCACCAGTCTGGATAGCTGCAATTGCCACTGCACGCGCTTCCCCCGCAGCGTCGCGCCACGAAGCCCGGGGAGCAGTTGCAGCCCGTCGAGCCCGCACACGTACTGTCGTTTGGACAAAGCGCACCCCCCGGACAGGGCACCACGAAGTTGCCGTCGCCGCACCTCGGTGGTCCGCAAGTGTTCTCGGGAGTGCACGCCGTCCCGACAGCGCACATTCCGCACGAGCCTCCACAGCCATCGTTGCCGCACATGCGACCCTCGCACGTGCGCGTACAGCGGCACGATCCGCTCGCCATATCACACGTTGCATTCGGTCCGGTCAGAGCGCGACACGCCTCGGGACCCACGCATTGGCAGCGGCCGCTCGTCGCATCGCACGCCAGGCCGGCGGGACAATCCGCGTCGCCTCGACAGCGCGGCTCGCAGCGTCCCCGCGTCGGGTCGACGGCGTCGGAAGTGCAGACACTCGCGTCTGGGCACGCGCCTTCGGCCGACGGATCGCAATCGATCCGACATCGGGCGCCGGATGCGGTCCGCACACAGCGCGTTCCCGTTGGGCATGCCGTGCCCGCGCACTGCGGATTGGTCGGGAACGGAAGACACTGGCCACGTGCGAATTCACGATCGCAGTACATCGTGGCGGGGCAGTCGTCGTTCGCAGCGCAGCGAGAGCCCATGTCCGGCGACGATGCCATGGTGCAGCGGCCGCCTTCGCACGTGCCCGCACCGCAACAGTCCAGTTCCGATTGGCATCCTCCGACACAAGCGCCCGCGAGGCAGCGCGTTCCACACTGGCAGTCGGCGTCGTCCGTGCACTCCGGCGCGCATCGTCCCGATACGCACACCGACGGGACCCCAGCCGCGACGGTACACGCCGCCGACGTGCCGCACACGCAGCGGCCGGAGGTGCCGTCGCAGAGGAAACCCGCACGACAGTCCGAATCGCCGCGGCAGGGTGCAATGCACAGTCCACGCGACGGACCGCCAAACGTCGTTTGGCACACGAGACCGCCGGGACAGGGCGTTGCGCTCGCGGGGTCGCAGGTGGCAATGCACCCAGACATCGGCGCACCGAGAGAGAAATACGTCGCGCAAGTGCTCCCCGCCGGGCACGTCGAATGCCCGGTGCTGCGGTCAATGCACGTGACGGCCGGCGCGTCCTGCCGCCCGCCGTCGGTCGAAAGAAACCGAAGGTCGTGACCACAGTGCGCGAGGCACGAAGCAAGGACACACGCGACAGCGATCCTCCCTGCGAAGGGCGTGTGGTGAATCCGAGGCGCGTCGCGGCGAGTCATGGAGTGTTCCTTCAGAAGTGCAGGAGCCAATGGCCACCGCCAAGAGCGGGAACGAACGCCGACTGCCCGGCTCGCGGGACCTCGCGGCGAGGCGTCGCGAGAAACAGCGTGAGCCCGACAGCGGTCACGGTGGCGCCGCCGATCCACAGAAAGTAGCTCGCGAGTTCGAGCGTCCGAATGGAGCTGCCGATGGCGTTTGCATCGGTGGGGCATCCCGATTGGATGCACGTCGTGCGCAGCGCCTGGAAACGCGCGTCGGACATCAACCACGTAATGCCGCCGCCACCCGCAGCGAGAATCCCCGCAGCGCCGACCGCCAGCCACGCGAACTGGTACCGCGGTGCGCCGGCGACGGATCCCGACGACACCGCGCCGGGCCGTGCAGCAGCCGCTGCGAGTACGGTCGCGGTCACGGGCGGCGGGAGTGCGCAATCTTCACCGTTCGGCGTGCGACCTTCGGGACACGCCGTCGGCGTGCCTGCACACGTGGCGCGCGCCGCGTCCCACGCCTGACCCGCCCAACAGCACCGACCCGAACTCGTCGCCGTTGCGCTCCGCCCGCCCTCGCACGTGACACGGGTGCACTGGTTGTCCACCGCGACGAGTTCGCCCGGGCACTGCGGCGTGCCACCGCACGCACTCGCCGCGTCCGACCAAGTCTGAGCCGGCCAACAACAATGGGTGCCCGCCGCGACTTGCCCCTCCGCGCACACGAGCGCCGGCGGCGCCGCGCACGTTTCGCCGTCGGCGAGCAGCCCGGTGGGACACTGCGGAGTTCCCTCGCACGCGGCTCGGAGCGCACTCCACGTCTGGCCCGGCCAGCAGCACCGCGAACCGAGCGCGACCTGTCCGTTCTGGCACGTCGGTGCCGACACACAGCTCTCACCGTCGGCGACGAGTGCCCCGCCACACTGCGGCACCCCGACGCAACGTTGATCCTGCGTCGACCACGCCTGCCCGGGCCAACAACATTGTTCGCCGGTGTCGGCCGTCCGCACCTGCCCGTCGGCGCACGGCAGCAGCACGCAGCGCTCACCGTCCGCTTGTCGGTTCGCGGGACATTGGGGCACGCCGACACACGCGTGCCGCGTACGGGACCAGACCTGGCCCGGCCAGCAACAGTGGCCGGCGGTGTCTAGGGAGCGCGTCTGTCCCGTGGCGCATGCGTCGCGCGGCGCGCGCTGGGCCACCACCCGCGAGGGAGAAAGCCAAACCACAGCGACGACGAACGCAGTTGATGCCAGCCGTAATCGATGGATGTTGGTCAATGGGAGAGTTTCAATTTGCCGCGTGCTGCGCACTGCTCACAACATGGACTTCCCCATACGCCAAATCGTCGCGCGCGTCGATGCCACGCGGCTCGCCCCCCCCCCGCGCACGTAGCGCGCGTCACGGGACAACCGCTCGCTCAAAGAACCGCTCGCTCAAAGAACCGCTCGCTCTACTGTCGCAAACGCACGACGAACGCTTGTTCGACACTGGTCGGCCCCGTCGGCGCCGCCGGAAACCGGATTCGCGCGACCAACCCGCGGACGCACGCCGTGAGTTCCGCCGGAATCATCGCGGGGCTCTGGACGATCTGGACGTTGGTGACGACTCCGGTCGCCGTGATGGTCCACGAGAGCACGAATCTCCCGCCGACGGTTGGGTTCGTTCGCAACGCGCGCGAGTAACACGCGCGGAATCCGGCGACGCGGCTCAGCATGACCCGTCGATACACCATGGGATCGAGCGCACCCTCGAGATCGGCCGCCGGAAGCAGCACGGTTCCTTGCACGATCGACTCGGCGGTGATTCCGCCGATCGGACCGCCGATCGGATCCCGCATTCCCGCCCGAGGACCGCCAGATTGTTGCGCGTGTGCTGCACTCGTGGCGCCCGCGCTGACCAGCAGCAGCGCGAACGCTCGAGCGAACTGGCCCGATCGTGCTTTCATGACCACAAGCTATCACGGAGCTTCCCGGATGAAGGCGTCTGCGTATCGGCCGCCGCCTGGGAGCAAACCCTCCCAGCTGCGGTCGACGCGACGGTTTCTACGGCGAATTTGCCGTCGCGCTCGCTGGCATCGCGCGTGCAGTTGAGTCCCGGCATGCGGTATTCGCGCGAACGATTCCTCCCAGCCTGGTCGCTCGTTGCACTCGTAACCGTCCTCGGCGCATGCGCCGCGATCGAACCGTCGCGCCCGGCCGAGCTCGCCGCTGCCGTCGTCGATCGGTACTCGGGCGCAGCGATCGAGGGCGCGGTCGTTCGCTCCATGACGGCGAACAACTGCGAGACGCGGACGGACAGCGCGGGCCGATTCGTACTCCCGTGCGCGACGGGCTCGAACGTCATGATCCGGGTCGAACGCGACGGGTACTTCTCGGTCGAACTCTCGACCGACGCACTCGCGGCCACGCACGACGCGATGGCCACCGTCGATCTCGCGCGCGTGGAGCCGGAGGAGTCCGTCGTCGACCACTGGCTCGAGCGCCGCGAGGAAGCACGAACGCAGCGTGATCGTGCCGACGACGACGGCGACTTGCGCCCTGAAGCCCGCGAGTACCTCCGCGGCAACCGCACGGCACTTCTGGCGATGGAAGCACCGATCGCGCCCGAACCCGAAGGCGTGGCTGTGCCCGTGGAGCCGGGCCTGCCGTCGCGCGTCGAGGGCGGCGCGATGCCCGCATGCTCGGGTCTACCGACGCCGCCGCGCACCATTCGCATCTGGCGTCGCGGGCTCACGGGCGGCACGTCGAGCTGCCGGGGCCGCGTCGATGTCATTCCGTTCGAGAGCTACGTGCAGGGCGTTCTTCCGCACGAATGGATTCCGTCGTGGCATGGCGAGTCGCTCCGCACCGGGGCGGTGACCATTCGCACGTACGCGTGGCGTTGGGTGCGGGCCGGCGGCAAGTACGACTGTGCCGACCTCGACGACACGACGGCGTCGCAGGTGTACCGCGACCAGCGTCTCGACGTGACCAATCGCGCGGTGGACGCAACGCGGGGTCAAGGCATCGTGCGTTCGGGTGCACTCGTCTCGGGCGAGTACAGCGCGGAACACGGCAGCCCGACGGCGGACGGGATTCGCGACGCACTCTGCGCCGGCCGCGCGAGGCTCGGTCACGGCCGCGGCGTGTGCCAGTGGGGCTCGCAGCGCTGGGCGCTCTCGGGACGCGATCACACATGGATCGCTGCGCACTACTTCCCGGGCGCGCGTGTCGACGGCGAGCGCGACACCGACGGCGACGGCGCGGTCGATTGCCGCGACAACTGCCCCCGCACGTCGAACGCTGCCCAGTCCGACCAGGATCGCGATGGTCTCGGCGACGCGTGTGACAACTGCGACCGCGCCAGCAACCGCGCGCAGACCGACACCGACCGCGACGGCGTCGGCGACGCGTGCGACAACTGCGACCGAGCGAGCAACCGTGCGCAGACCGACACGGACCGCGAAGGCGTGGGCGACGCGTGCGACAATTGCGATGCGACGGCCAATCGCGACCAGGCCGATCTCGATCGCGACGGTCGCGGCGACGCCTGCGACCCGGACGACGACGCCGACGGCCGGCCCGACGCGATGGACAACTGCCCGCGGGCGGCCAATCCCGCCCAGACGGACACCGACGGCGACGGTCGCGGCGACACGTGCGAAGACGACGACGACGGTGACGGCGTGCTCGACGCGCGGGACAACTGTCCGCGCGCGGCCAACACGGATCAGGCCGACCGTGACCGCGACATGCAGGGCGACGCGTGTGACGACGGTGACGACGACGGCGTGCTCGACGCACGGGACAACTGTGTCGCCGTAGCCAACCGTGAGCAGACCGACACCGACGCTGATCTCGCGGGCGACGCGTGCGACGACGATCTGGACGGCGACGGTCGGCCGAACGCGGGGGACAACTGCTTCGACGTTCGCAACGCCGACCAGGCGGACGCCGATCGCGACAGCCGCGGGGACGCGTGCGACGACGACCGCGACGGTGACGAGATCGCGAACGACGACGACAATTGCGCCGACCGTGCGAACATGGACCAGGCGGACTTCGACACCGATGGCATCGGCGACGCATGCGACGCGACGCCCGGACCGCGGGCCGCCGACTCAGGCGCGGGCACCGGCGATCGCCGGACCGTCGGGACTGTGGGCGACGGGTGCAGCGCCGCGCCAGGTCGCGGACGTGCACAGCGGCGCGCGCTTCCGTGGCTCGCGGCGGCGTGCGCAGCGTGCGCGGTGCGTTGCCGTCGCCGTCCGCGGCGCGCGTGACGGAGCCGGGCGACGAACGCAAGGCAAGCGGCGCTACAATCGCAACTCGGGATTCAGAAACGCGACGATGTCGTCGACGTCGCGGGGCGCGAGCACGTCGGTCGAAAACGGCGGCATCGTTCCCGCGAAGCCGAGAAAACTGCCGTGCCGAGTCTTCTGCACGATGATGGTTCGCAGATCGATCAAGTTGTACGCGGGCGCGCGGTGCGACTGCTCCGTATCGTTCGGGATGATCGAGATCGTCGCGGCCATGGCGAGCCGTCCGACGCCCGTGTGCGCTTCGCCGTGGCAGCCCTGACACGCGCGACGGTACGTGTCCGCTCCCCGCGCCGCGTCGCCGGGTCCGGGCTCGCCCACCGTGCGCGGCACGTTGAACGGAACCGCCGTCGTGACGGCGCCCGGCACACTCGCGATCGAATCGAGGTACGCGTAGATCGCGTCCCACTGGACGTCGTCGCGCCGGGTAGACCCCGCGCGCATGAACGTCTGGAAACAGATCTCGACCGCGTCACGCAGGTCCACGACGGCGCCGCCCCAGTAGTTCGGACGAAGCGTCGCACCCGCGAGCGGAGCACCGGGAAGAATCCGATCGTCGGGCACGCTCCCGGGAACCGCGTGACACGTCGTGCACGCAAACACGTTGTACGCGGACGCCGCGAGACCGGGATCCCGCACGAGGAGCGCGCCGCGATCGGACGCCGGAGGCAGCGGTGCACACGTGAGCGCGCACACGAGCACGGTCGCGACGGCGAGAAACGAGCCGCGGAATCGTGTGATTCGGGGCGTCATCGACCGGCCCCGCGCGGTACGAAAGCAATCGCATCGGGGTACACGCCGACAGTCGTACGGCCGAGGATCTCCAGTGAGTCAGGATCGACGGCGAGGACGGCACCCGGCCCAACGTGATCGCCTTCGCAAACCACGAAGTAACGACCGTCGGGACTGACGTTCACTTGGTGGGGCAACTGGCACTCGTCGCGGGAGTATCGACGAACGCGGACGAGTTCGAGCGTATCGGTCCGAAGGAGTACGAGTTGGTCGGGCGCCTGCGTCGGCACGAGCAGCGTGGCCCCGCCCGGGCCGATCGCGGAGAACATCGCGGCAGCACGCAGGCCCGCGACGTGAAGATCGTCGAAGGTGCGCGACACCACGTCGAAGCGACGGACGTCGCGACCGTCGCGGTTGGCGACGAACGCAACGGCTCCATCCGCGGACAAGGTGACACTGTACGGTCCATAGCGCGCCATGCCGCCGCCTGGGCCGATCGGAATGCGCACGACGGGCTCGTCCAAGCGATCGAGCGCAATCAGCACCAGGACATCTTCGATGTTCGCCGTGACGAGGAGCAAGCGAGAATCCGGCGTCACCGCCATGCCGTGAATCCCAACGCCGGCCACGATCGGCGCGTGAAGGCGCGCGAGAGTGCGCGCGTCGAAGACCCACACGCTCCCGCGCCGACCGTCGGCGCCCGCGTCGAACTCCATCGCCCGCGCGAGGTCGAAGTGCGACACGATGACCCGCGTTCGGTCAGGAGTGAGAACGACGTCGCCGGGGCTGTAGTCCACGTCGGCACGATGGAGCACACGAAAGTCGTCGAGGGACAGCCGCACGAGCGTTCCGGGGACCGTCGAGAATCCGTGGGTGCCATGCGGGCCTGGGGAAATCATCGGTGCGGGGAACGACAACGCGGTGAAAAGCACGCGGTCGACTAGATCGATCGCGAGATGATGGGGTCCGTCGATGCCGAGTGGATCGAAACCGATCGGGTAGCGACCGACCGTTCGCGGACCCGCGAGGTCAATCACCGACAGCGTGTCGGAGCCGTTGTCCGTCGTGACGCCCGAGAAGCTCGCATCGGGCCACGCGACGTCGGGACGTCGGTTCGGCCAGGCGGAACCGTCGTAGCGCTGGTAGGTCTCGCCGCTGCATGCGGCAACGAGCGCGAGCACCAGCACCGCGAGACATCCGACGATTCCCAATCGAGCGTCGCGGGCCGTGGCGTTCATGGCGCGAGCGAGAAACGGCGCACGACCGACGAGCCGAAGGGTCCATCGGCAACGGCGTTGGCGCGAAAACGCGTCGCGAGAACCGTCAATTCGATCGGAGGCAACGCGGCTTGGAGTGCAGTCCACGTCGTCGCGTCGGGCGTGAATTCCGACGCAGAAAGTTCCGCGCGCGCGACGATGCCTGCGGTGCTGCGAAACGTCAGCGCGTAGCCGATCCCCGTGAATGGAGCGCAGTGTGCCCACGCGGACGGCAACAGGTCGATCGAACGACGCAGTGTTTCCGTCCACGCCGGCGCCCACGACGCACGTTCCGCCACGCGCACCCACGACGCCGGAACGCGCGCTGCAAGCTGTCCGCGCCATCGAAAGGTGTACGGCGCCGCACGGGGCAACATCTCCCCCTCCATGGGCGCGACGACGATGGGCGCGCGCATCGCATCCGTCTGCACGCCCGCTCGGCGCTCGTGGTCTTCCAGCGCCTGGCACGATTCGTCCGAATATCCATCGGGCCCGGCGGTGCAATTCGGCAGCGCCGTCGTCGGACATCGGGGCGTCACGGCCGCCGGCGGCGCACACGAGAGAAGCAGCGCGCAGATTGCGAAGAACGACGGCCGCATGAGCTTGATTTGTACCACCGTTGCGACGATCGTGCCGCGATGGATTGTCTCGCTTCCCGAAGGTAGTTTCGCCGATCGCTGCGTTCGTGCGACAACGCACTCTCCCGATTGGAGCCCAAAGTGCCATGATCCTGACCCCACGACATTCGCGTTGCGCTTCGGTCGGTTTCGCGGTGTTCGGTTTCGCGGTGCTCGTCCTCGGGGGTGCGTGCGGCGGCGGCAGCGCGATGGACGCCAGCGTTGACTCCGGACCGCGTCCGACGTGCGAAGCGATCGTCGATCGTTGTCACCCGCTCGATCCGGGAAGCGGACCGATCCGCGAGTGCCACGAATTCGCGGAAAGCGCAGCGGCGACGGAGGCGATGTGCATGGCGCGACAGGCCGCATGCAACGCGGCGTGTGTTGCAACGGACGCTGGCGCGATCGACGCCGCGGTGGACGGCGCGAGCGACAGCGGGCCGCAGGGCTAGATCCGCGCTTCGCGGGGCCGCAGCGCTTGACGCCGGCCGTTTGCGCTCCACGTTGCGTCGAACCCTCGTGCGCTGGACGGACGATGCCGATTCCCAGGATCTCGCGACACGGGCGCTCGCCGGCCGGCTCACGCGCGTTCTTGTCGTCGCCGAGGAAGCCCTGGACCGAGCCGGAATTCGCGCGTCGGTCGTCGCGGGGGGCGCGGCACGCGTAGCGGCAATCACCGATTCGGCACGCGTGGGTGCGTGGTTGGACGAGTTGGCACGCGCTGCGGGTCCGCTCGATGTCGCCGTGTGGGATCTCGGGCCCGCACCGTCCCGGGTGCCGTCACCCGAGTTTCTCCGCGTAGTGGGGGCCCTCCCCACGATCGCGTTGACACGCCGGTCCGCGCCGACGGGTGAAATACTCGCGTGGGGCGCCCGCGGAGTGATTGACCGCGTGGCGGTGACCGAGACACTTCGCGCGGCGATCGCTGCGGTGCTCGCCGGACTGCTTGTCACGTCGTGGCCGAGTCCCGGCGAGTTTCCGTCCGGCATGGTTCGAACACCGGATGTCGACGGCGGGCGCGAGACGCTCACGAAGCGCGAGCACGAAATCCTGCAGCACCTTGCGACGGGGCTCACGAACCGCGCGATTGCGCGTCGGCTCGACATCAGCGACCACACCGTGAAGTTCCACGTGAACACGCTGCTGGGCAAACTGGACGCGAAAACGCGCACCCAAGCGGTCGCGAACGCGGCGCGGCGCGGACTCGTGGTGTTTTAGGAAGTCGACAGTCGAGAGTCGAGAGTTGAGAGATACGAACGCACCTACCCAAACGGGCGATGTGCGGGTGCTCGCGAGGCCTCAGGTTGATCTCACGGCGCCAACGAATCCTGCGCCCGAGGAGACCGACCCAATGTCCGACGCCATGCTCGATCTGTCCCACGCCATCACGGCGCGCGTTTCGCAACTCTCGCCATCCATCGTTCGAATCGACGCGCGTCGACGTGGCGGGGCGACTGGAACCGTGTGGTCCGCCGATGGACTCATCGTCGCAGCGCATCATTCGATTCACCGCGACGAGGGCATTCACGTGACACTTCACGACGGGCGCGAAATCGACGCAGCGCTCGTCGGAAGCGATCCCGCGACCGATCTCGCACTACTGCGCGTGAAGGTCGAAGGCGCCGCGCTGCAACCTGCGCCGTGGGACGACGGTTCGGATGTCGCGGTGGGGCAAGTCGTTCTTGCGCTGTCCCGGCCGGGGCGGACGGTTCGCGCGGCCATGGGCATCGTGAGTGTCTACGGCGACGAGTACCGAACGTGGGGCGGTGGCAGGCTCGATCGCTTCGTGCAGTCCGACGTGGAGCCGTTGATGGGCTTTTCGGGCGGACCGCTCGTTCGCGCGGGTGGCGGCGTCATCGGAATGAACACGTCGGGCATCCTGCGTCGTGCGGCGGTGGCCGTGCCGACAACGACCGTACGTCGCGTCGTGGACTCGATCGTGACACACGGGCGAGTGCGTCGCGGATATCTCGGCGTCGGGGTGCAGTTCGTGGCGCTCCCGGAGGCGCTCGCGAGGGCGACCGGGCAGACGGGCGGGTTGCTCGTCGCATCGGTGGAGCCCGGCAGCGCGGCGGCGGACGCGGGCGTGACGCTCGGAGACGTGTTGCTGGCGTTCGACGGGAACGCACTCGACGGACCGCGGAGGTTGGTTGAACTTCTCACGGAACAGGCTGTCGGCCGTGCGGTACCGCTTCGCGTTGCACGGGGTGGCGTCGTGCAAGAACTGCAGGTCACGGTCGCAACACGGGCGTAGCGCTCACGCCGCGTCGAGCGACTGCAACTCCGTGCGCAGAACGCCCACGAGGCGGGCCTCGATCTGACGCATTCGCTCGCGCGTGACGCCGTAGCGCTCGCCGAGACTCGCCAGGGTTGCTTCACCGTCGCCGGACTCCATCAGGCGTTCGCGAAGGATCGACCGCTCGCGCGTCGACAACTTCGGCTCGATCGTCTGGAGCGCGGCGTCGACCTTGGAGCGCACCTCCGACCGTGCGGCATCGACGTCGGGTCCCGCAACGCCCGTGGCGATCTTCTGGAACAACGTCGTCCCGTCCTCGCCGGGGGCGTCGAGGGAGAGCACACCGCCGGCGAGTCGCGCGCTGGCCTCGCGGATTCGCTGCTCGGTGACGCCAAACATCGCGGCGAGCCGACCATCGATGTGCGGCCCCGAACCGAACTGCGTCTCCAGCCGTTGTCGTGCTGCGCGAAGTTTGAAGAACAAATTCAGGCTGCGGTCACGCTTGCAGCGCACGAGGCGATGGTCACGAAAGACGTAGTCGTAGAGTTGTGCACGGACCCAGTAAACGCAATACGTCGAAAGCCGCAGACCGCGGTCGACGTCGAAGCGCCGGATGCCCTCGAGCACACCCACCATTCCCTCTTGAAGCAGGTCGTCCGCGGGAATCCCGTATCCGCGAAGCCCCCGGACCACACGACGAACGAGAGGCATCTGCGCGCGGACGAGGACGTCGAGCGCGCGGGCGTCGGAGGCTTCCTGCCATCGTCGGACAAGCGCGGTCTCGTCCTCGAGTGACATCCGGTCGTGCAAGACGACTTCGGGCGCGACCACGTCGCCGACGCCGTGCGACGGCGGGACCGGCGCTGGACGTCTTGGCGTACGCGTCGCAGTCATCGGGCAATCAGTACCATTATGGTACTGATTGAGCAACCGCGAATCGTGCTGCGCTTCCGCGACGCCTGCCGAGGTCAGCGCCGAAGGCTCGCGGCGTTCAACAACATCGGCGACCGCTCGGGCCGTCGCCGCTGCGTGGGCAGCGGTTGAATGAGGTCTTCGAGCGTCAGTTCGCTCAGCGCACCGAGCACCGTCTCGCTGATGCGCCGCCAATGATCTTTGACCGGACACCCGGGCTCGATGCCACAACGATCGCCGCCGTCGGTGCAGCAGGCCGTCAGCGCGATCGGGCCTTCCATCACTTCGAGAATCGCCGCTACGCCGATGCGACTTGCAACGCGAGCAAGATGGTATCCACCCCCGGAGCCACGGGTCGAATCGACGATTCCACCGCGGCCGAGCATTTTCAGCACCTTGGCGACCGTCGCCAGCGGCAATCCCGTCGTCCGCGCGAGGGCCGGCGCCGTCTGAAGTTGGCCGGGCGCCCGAGCAAACGCACTCAGAATCACGATTGCGTAGTCGGTGAGCTTGGCGAGGCGGACCACGTCCACAGGAGTAAACGAATTCCGCTGGATGTCCAGGAGCGCTGGGCTATTGCGGTCAGAGCGTCGTCGACGCGGGCGGTGGGTGGGGGCTGAGTCAGGAATGCTCGTCGGAACAACGGCGCTTTTCGGGCTGCAGTAGCGCTAGATGCGATCGTCGCCACGCGTCGCTGGCGCGGCCGGCGGCGTGGCTGCCGGTGCCGTTGTCGCGGGTGCCCTCGTCGCGGGCGCTGTTGTCGCGGGTGCCGTCGTTGCCGGTGCCGTCGTTGCCGGTGCCGGCGTGCCTTCCGGAACCTGCTGGCTCGCGGCGCCGCCGCCCGGGCCGACGATGTGGAACTCCACGCGCCGGTTGTGGGCACGTCCACCGCGCGCCGCGTTGCTCTCGATCGGGTGGTCCGGGCCGAAACCGCGCGCGGTGAGACGACCCGCCGCAACCGAGTGCGCCGTGAGGTACGTCACCACCGCGGCCGCGCGCCGTTGCGATAGATCGCGATTGTGCGCCGCGTCGCCGCGGTCATCGGTGTGGCCCTGCACTTCGACGTGCGCAAGTTCGGCGTGCGCCGCCATCACGGCCACCACGGCGTCCAGCACCTGGAAACTTCGTCGACCCACGATGCGATCGCTGTCGGTCGCGAAATTCACGGCGGTCAGGATTCGAATCAGCCCGCCCTCGAGGCGTACGAGACTCGGCCCGCGTTCGGGACAGCCGTCATCGTCGGTGATGCCGTTGTACGTTTCGGGTTGGTCCGGACATCGATCGCGATCGTCGGGAATCCCGTCGTGGTCGCGATCGGGAACCGTGTCGGGACATCCGTCGTCGTCTTGGAACCCGTTGTAGGTCTCCGGCTCTTCTCCGCACTGGTCCGCCGCGTCGAGGACTCGGTCGTTGTCGTTGTCAGGATCCGGACAACCGTCTTCGTCCTGGAATCCGTCCGTGTCTTCGGCTTCGGTCGGGCAACGGTCGCGATCATCGGGCACGCCGTCACGGTCGCGATCGTTGTCGGGACAGCCGTCTTCGTCGCGATCCCCATCACGGTCTTCGGGCTGCAGCGGGCAGGTGTCGTACCCGTCGGGAATTCCGTCGTTGTCGTTGTCGCGATCGGGGCAGCCGTCGGCGTCTTGAAAGTTGTCACGGTCCTCGGGCTCGTTGGGGCATCGGTCTCGCAGGTCCGCGATGCCGTCCCCGTCGTTGTCGAGCTCGGGACAGCCGTCCTCGTCTTCGTACCCGTCGCGATCCTCGGGTTCGGTCGGGCAACGGTCGACGTCGTCCATCACGCCGTCGCGATCGGTGTCGACGCGGAACGGGGCGTACACGGCACCGATGAATCCACGAACGAGCGGCACGCCGACGCCGCGCAACACGCCCGTGCCACCGCCGGCCGTGAGCGACAAATCGCCGAGTCGGTAGCGCACGCCAAGGTCCGCCTCGATCGCATGCTGCTGCAACGAGTCGGTGACGCGCGAACCCTGGCTCGACGTGTTGTTGATCAGCACGATCGAGTGCGAGCCGAAGAACTCCAGCAGCCCCGTCAGTCGCGGAGTGATGTCCACGCCCGCAGCCACACCCCAGATGATGCTCGAGCCGCTCGCCGAACTCAGGTACCAGTCACTTTGCACGCGCGTGAAGAAGCCCGCGTTCGCGGCCATCGAGAATCGGCCCTGACGGAAATCACCGATCAATCTCGCACCGACGCCGACGTTGCTGCCGCCCACGAAGTTCGTGGCCAAGCTCGGGTCGCAGGACGTCCCGGCGGGACACATCGCGCCCAACGTCGAGCTGTTGAGATATCGTCCGAGAGGAAATTGACCGAAGATGTTGAGCGCAAACGCCGGCCCGCGCATCCCCTCGCCCACGAGCCGAACCTTCACGTCGAGCCGCGGATCTGCGAGCGCAAACGTCGTCTGCTGAACGTCTCCAGTCAGCGGCGGATTCTGTGGGACCCGCATCGCGTCGGTGCCGCGGACCTGATCCCCGTTTGCAACCGAGAGCGGGATGTCGAGCGAGATCTGAACGCGTCGCGCCACCGTCACCGTCGGCTGCAGGTTCAGCGTCATCAGGTGCGCGACGGGTCGCGAGCGGACGTCACCAAGCGTGCAGCCGCTGTCGTTCGCTTCGCTGGGACACCGAGCGTTGTAAATCGTCAGCGCGCCGTTCGCGTAATTGAACCAGCCACCCATCGCAAACGCGAACTGGCCGTCGACCCGCGCACCGTGCACGGTGAGAAAATTGTTGGGTCCCGGCGCCGGGCGAAACGCCTGCACGTCGATCGCGGTGTGGAAGTCCTGGCTGGGGATCGGTGTCGACGTCCCCTGCGCCAGGGCCTCGGCCCCGCCGGCGAGAACGCCAAAACACACCGCCATCGCGCTCAAACTGCGTCGCATCGAGACTCTCCTGCACACCATGCTGTGGGGCAGTATCGCTCAGACTCGGCCGGATTCACAAGCCGTTTTCAGCTTCGCGATTGCTATTGAGCGTCGCGTCTTATTCCGCGACGAACGTCACGCGGTACGGGATCGTGTCGACAACGTTCGCGCCGCCCCGGTCTCGCCCGACGTTCGTCCGGCAGAACCGACGCACGACTTGCATCGCCGCGGCGGCAAAACCGTAGCCCGGGTCGTTGACCGGCGTGATGCCGGTGATGTGCCCCGAGCCATCGATCGTGACCCGCACCCGCACGACTTGCTCGAAGATCCCGGCTTCGCGCGCAGCCTCCGGAAAATTGTCGCGTGCGGCATCCTCGTCGCAATCGAGCGTCGCGTGCGTCGAGAAGTCCGTCGGCGGTGGGGTCGCGGGGCGCGGAGGCGGCGCAACGATCGCGGGTCCCGGCGCCGTTTCGGCACCGCCGCGGACGGCACCGGTCACGCCCTGGGAGCGCACGACACCGTCGGACGACACGTCGCCGGTTGCGTGAAGGTTGTCGCCGACGGGGACCTCGTCGGAGGGATCGTCGTTCGACTGCTCGCCCTGGACCACCATCACGGGTGCGGCGCGGGTCGGGGCTGGACGCTGGCGCTCGGGTTGCGTTTCGGCGGGACGGACCTGGTGCGCTGCGCGTGCGGGTTCCGGTGGCGGAGCCACCGGCGGCGGTGGCGGAGTGACCGCGCGACGACGGGGAGTGTCCTCGAGCATCACGACGCCGCGGTCGCGCGTTGGCCGGTTGCGCCTGCGCTCGAGATAGGCCGAGAGCGGCACGAGCCCCGCCGCAACGCTGAAGTGCACGAACATCGCGAGCCCCACGAGCAGCGCGACGCGGTCCGTGCGACCGCTCGTCCGAAGCATCGATTCCGCTCGTCCGCCTGTGAGCATTTGCGTCTTCGAGAGAGGGACCGGGGGCGCCGTACGGCGCGGAACGGGTTGGTACTACTTCGTTAGACCGCGCGCAATCCGTCGGGCGAACGAGCGCTGAAAGCCCTAGCGCACGCGGCGTCGCGCTGCAACCGCAGGACCGGTGTCAGCGCCCGGTTTCGACGGGGTTTGCGTACTCGGTCTGAATTCCAAATCGGGAAACACCCGAACCTCGGATGATGTCGATCGCCTGCACGACGCGCCCGTGGGAGACCGCGCGGTCCGCTGCGATGATCGCGCGGATCTCGGGATTGGCACGGTGCCGCTCGTCCATGATCTGGCGCAACTGCGCTTCGTTCACCGGCCGCGCGTCGACGAAGAACTGACCTTCCCGGTTGACGGACACCTGGACGGTCGACGCGATCAGGCTGTTCTGCGACGTCGACGCGCGCGGTAGATCCACGGGGATCTGCGGCTGCGACACGATGTACTTCGCCGTCACCATGAAGATGATCAGGAGCACCAACGCAATGTCCACGAAGGGCGTGACGTTGATCCCTGAGATCAGACCGTCGTCGCCGGGGTCTTCTGCGCCGCCGACCATGGACTACTCGCCCTTCTCGGCGTCGGACGTGTCCTTTGCGGGCTTCTCCGCCGATTTCTCCGCGGGCTTCTCCACCGTTTTCTCCGCGGGCTTCTCTGCGGACTTCGAACCGACCGTCTCGGCGGCCTTCGACGTGGACTTCGGCGCGGACTTCTCGGACGACGTCGGCCCCGCCGCGAGCGCGGGCGTGGCGCGAAGGTGCGCGAGAACGACGCGGGAAATCGTCTCGCTGGACGCGAGAATCGACCGAACGCGGCGATGGAAGAAGTTGTACGCGGCCACTGCGGGAATCGCGACGAACAGTCCGATCGCCGTCGCAACGAGGGCTTCGGCGATGGTGCCCATCACGCGACCGGTGGCGCCGAGGGACGCCTGGGCCTGGGCGAGAAGTGCGGCCGAGTCGCCGCCGCCGCGCGACGCCGCTGCGGACGTTTGATTCATCCGAAGCGCATCGAACGACTGGATGATCCCGATGACCGTTCCGAGCAGTCCGACGAACGGCGCGTTGTTTCCGACGGTTCCGAGAAACGCCAGGTTGCGCTCGAGTTGCATCCGCACGCGGGCGTTCGCGCCCGACATCGCTTCGCTGGCCGCGTCGGCGCCGCGGTGCGCCTCTTGAAGGCCGGTCAATCCCACCATCGCCGCAGGCGACGGGGAGCCCTCGAGCAACTTGCGGGCGCCGTCGAGGTCGTTCTTGTGAAGCAGGTCGCGGAGCTTGTCCGCGAGGGCGTCCAGGTCGTCTTGCAGCCGCCGGTAGAAGAACCCGCGCTCGAGCATGAACGCAACGCTGACGATCGACAGCAGCACGAGCACCCACATCACCCATTCGGCGCCGCTTCCGGTGGCGAACGACGTGAACAGGCGCGTAAGCGAAAATCTACCTTCGTGGGACATCTCAGGTTCCTTGGATGCTTCCGCAACCCGCGGGTCGGCCCGCGCCTTCCGGGAATTCGGGTATGACCGACGTCATGCCTTCGTTTGGATGCCGAATGCCGGGGTCGAGGTTCAAGCGCATTGGAGGCGGCGCGTCAACCAGTCGTGCACGCCGTACAGGTGAATTCTGCGCGGCGCTCGCGCGCCAGGGTCCGTAGATTCAGTCGTCCATCCGCCGGAATTCACGCAGTAGCGTCGTTGCGTACCCACCCGCCGGAAGCGTGAATCGGAACACGAGATCGGTGCCGGTCGAGCCCTCGGTCGCGGGCGCGCGCTCGACACGAAGGTCCGGCACGGGGATTCGCACCGAACGCCGGGTCCCGAGCGCCACACTGCCGGCGCGAGCGAAGTTCTCGAGGGTCAGTCCCGAATCGCGCAGTACGGCCGCCTCGCGTTCGGCAGCGGCCCCGGTAGCGAGTTTCATCTCGGGACCGAACATCGGGCCGGTGGGCGAGCACGCGAGGCTCGCGTAGAGGGCGTCCGCTTCGCTCGGTTCGATCGCGAACGGCCGGTCGTTCGGGTGCCGCACGGCGAGATCGCCGTCGATGTACTTGCCCAGCAGCCCGTCGCGCAATCGTTGGGCGACGTACCGGTTGAACAACTCGCTTTGCAGCGCCGACGCCCACATCTTCCGCACGAACGCGTCGCGCGGTCCGCGATCACCGCCCGTGAGCCACGCGCGCGCACGCTCGGCGTTGTCTCCGCCGCGACCGAAGCGCTGCGTTCCGTAGAAATTCGGCACGCCGTGGGACACGAGGGCGTCTCGAACCGTGTGCGCAATGGCTTCCGCGCCGTCGACGCAATCGCGAACGCGAATCTCGAATGCGTTTCCATGCGAGTGCCCCGATTTCAACTTGTTCCGGTGCCGCGCGGCGCGCAGCACACGGAGGTTGGGCAGGTCGAGCGCTTCGGCCCGCGCAGCGTCCCCGAATTGAAACGACGCGGTTTGCACGGTGACCGCATCGCGATCTTTCAGTCCCGCCCAGCCTGCGCTTCGCGGATCGACCTCGAGCGCCGCGGCGATCGCTTGGACGGCCTCCTGCGTCGTGCGATCGCGCTTCTCGAACGTGACGTACAAGTGCTCGCCATCGCCGGTCGGGAGATACGCGGGGATCTCTTCGACGCGAAAATCGTCGGGCGCCACGCGCATGCGCCCGCCGATCGAGGGCGCGTCCGTGAGAAACGGCAGGGGATCCATCGGCCCGGACCATACCGGGACATCGCGCGCGCGCAATGAGCGCCTGTGCTACGCCGGGCCGACATGATTCAGGCGAGCGTGTGCGTATTCTGCGGTTCGTCGGGCGGCGCGGATCCGCGCTACACGGCCGCTGCGGCTGACGTCGGGCGAGCGATCGCAACGCGGGGACTGCGCGTGGTCTACGGCGGCGCGAGCGTGGGGACCATGGGCGCGGTGGCCGACGCGGCGCTCGCGGCGGGTGGCGCGGTGCTCGGCGTGATCCCGGCGGCGCTCGATGCGCGCGAGATCGCGCACTCGGGGGTGACGGAGTTGCGCGTGGTCGACAGCATGCATGTGCGCAAACAGACGATGGCCGACGAGAGCGACGCGTTCGTGGCCCTGCCCGGCGGCTTCGGGACACTCGATGAGCTCTTCGAAATCGCCACCTGGCGACAGCTGGGCCTGCACGACAAGCCCGTGGCGTTGCTGAACGGGTTTGGTTTCTACGACGCGCTCATTCAGTGGATCGATCACGCGGTGGAAGCTCGCTTCGTCTCTCGCGATGTGCGTGCGCTGATCACGGTGCTGCCGTCCGTCGACGCGCTGGGAACCTGGCTCGACGCGGTCGCCCCCGGCGCGCGCGGTCCGCGACGCGGACCCGACGTTCGATGAGCGGTGAGTCGCCGCGGACGCCGCCGGATTTTCGCGACGCGCTCGAGGCGTGTCGACGTGGGATCGAGCAACGAATCACGCCGGGCTTGCAGTTGTCGGTTCGGTGGCGCGACGCCGCCGGCGTCTGGCACGTGTGGGATCACGTCGACGGTCGGCTCACGTACGATGCCGCCGCACCCCGCGTTCGCGAGGACACGCCCTACGACTTCGCAAGTGTGACCAAGGCCATCGTTGCGCTGTGCGCGGTTCGATGTGCGTCGCGCGGTGAATTCGCTCTCGACCGAATGCTGTCCGTCTACCTCGTGGAGTCCGGCGGCAGATTCACCGGTTCGCGAACGGTACGTGCGCTGGCGTCTCATCGCAGCGACCTGCCCGCATGGAAGCCCTTCTTCCAAGCGGTCTCCGCGGCCGACGCCGAGCGGGGCACGACGCGCGAACGGATTCTCGCCGACGTCGTGGCCACCGAGCGCGAAGACGCGCACGGCGAAGCGCGATACAGCGACGTGAATTACATCCTGCTCGGCGAGGCGCTCGCCCGCGCGCGTCGCGCGTCACTCGCGCAGATCGTTCTCGACGAGATCGGCGCACCGCTCGGGCTCGGCACGGTGCTGCACTTCCGCGGCGTCGGGGCCGTCGATCGCACGGCGGACATCGCGCCCACCGAGCAGTGTGCCTGGCGAGGCCGCATCGTGCAGGGAAACGTTCATGACGAAAACGCCTACGCGCTCGGCGGCACGTCGGGGCACGCGGGACTGTTCGGCACGGCGACCGCACTGGCCGATGTGGGCGTCGCGTCGTTGCGGGCGATCGACGGCGACGCGGCGTGGCTCGCGCCCGATGCGATGCGCGAGATGATCGCGCCGCTGCCGGGCGGGTCGCATCGCATGGGCTGGGACGGAAAGTCTCCCGTGGGCTCGAGCGTCGGCAGTGTCCTCGGTCCGCGAACGTTCGGACACCTCGGGTTCACGGGCACGTCGCTGTGGTGCGATCCGGACGCACACGTCGTCGTCGCGCTGGTCACCAATCGCGTGCATCCGTCGCGCGACAACCCGGCGATCAAGGATTTGCGCGTCGCCGTTCACGACGCGATCGGGAACGCCGTGCGCTAGGATCGCGGTACGACGATCGAGTGGCAACGCCCGCGTTGACCGCGCCGCACCACGCCGATAGCGTGGAGTCGTGGGACCTCTGCATCGTGCCGTCGCATGTGTCCTTGTCGCCTCGCTGGGCGCGTGTACGGCGTACGATCGAACGGAGTTCACGCGTCTGCTCGATGGACGCAGCGCATCCGATGCGATCCTCGGCGACGGCGACATCGACGCGGCGCCCGTCGACGCCGCGCAAGCCGATGTGCCGGGGTCGGACGTTGCGGTCGACAGCGTGTCCGCTGACGTCGGCGCGGACACGGTCGGTGTCGACGCCCCGGTGCTCGACAGCGCGACGGACGTGGTCGTTCCCGACGATGCCGGCGGGTGCCCGACCGTGCTCGTCCGGTGCGGCGCCGCATGCGTCAACTTGGTCACAGATTCGTCGAACTGCGGCGCGTGCAACGTCGCGTGCACGAGCGGCGCGGCGTGCGTCGGCGGGATGTGCACGATGACCTGCCCCCCGGGTCAGACACTCTGCAACTCGGCGTGCGTCGATCTTTCGAGTGACCCGACCCACTGCGGCACGTGCGGAACGCGCTGCGCGGGCGCCGGCGCGCTCTGCTGCACAGGCAGCTGCTACGTCGGCGCGACGGACCGAACCCATTGCGGCGGTTGTGCAACGAGATGTACCGATTCCATGTACTGCGCGGCGTCGCGCTGCCAGACGTGTGCCCCGGGACGGACCCTCTGCACGAACGCCTGCTACGACCTTCAGAATGATCCCGCACACTGCGGCACTTGCACGCGCGCTTGCGCCGCGGGACTCGCGTGTGTCGCAGGCGCGTGTACCTCGATGTGCCCGCTCGGACAGACGCTCTGCGCCGGGGCGTGCGTCAACCTTCTCAGCGATCCGGCGAACTGTCGCGCGTGTGGTGCGCGATGCTTGGGCATTCGGCCGCTGTGCTGCGCGGCAGGCTGCGTCGATAGCTATCGGGACGCGGCGAACTGCGGCGGGTGCGGCATCGCGTGCGCGATGGGGATGACCTGCACCGCGAGCATGTGCCGCTGACCGCAGGAACCGCGCCGTGCGTCACGGGTGACCGACAGGCGCGCCTGCTCCGCGCGGCCCGCGAAACGTCTTCCGCGCGGACACGAGCCAGTACGCACCGAGCATCGCGAGCAGTCCGTAGAACGTATACCCCGCGAGTTGGTTCGGCGGGAGCACGAACAGGACGAGCACCACGAGCGTCCAGAGAACCGAGAGCGCGTTCACGACCGCCGACCCCCGCCCGAGATCCCACGGCCCGAACGCGGTCCACGTGCCCCGCGAGCGCGCCCACCAGCCGATCGCGATGGGCAAACCGTACGACGCGTAGAGCGCCACCGTGCTCAACGCGACCATGGCGAGGTACGCCCGGGACCACAGCGCAACCGCAAACGCGGCGGCCACGGCCACCCACACGGCGACGTGCGGCGTGCCGAAGCGTGTCGAAACGCTCGCGATCGCTCGGGACGCAGGCAGTCCGCCGTCGCGCGCGAACGCGAACAGCATCCGCGAGTTCGACGTGACCGACGACAGACCGCAGAACCACATCGCACCCATCACGAGCCACACGAGTGCGTTTCCGAGTCGATGCCCGAGCCTCCCTTGCAGCACGAAGATGAACGGGTTGTCGGCGGTTGCCGTGGCGCGGAGGTCGCCGATCGCCAGCGTGATCACGAGAAGCATCGCATAGCCCACGAGGCCACTGACCAGGACCGACAGAAAGATTCCCCAGGGCGCGTTGCGTGTCGGGTCGACGGTTTCTTCCGTAACGTGCGCGGACGCGTCGTACCCGGTGAACGTCCATTGCGCTTGGAGCAGGCCGACGAGAAACGCGTATGCGTACGTGTGCGGCTGGTTGGTGAAGCGTGTGAGCAGGAACGAGGGCGATCGCAACGGCACCAGCACGGCGAGCGCAACGACGAGCGCGACGACGACGGCCACGTGATAGAGCGCGGAGAGTGAATTGAGCTTCGCGACGACGCGCACGCCGACGTGATTGAGCACGCCATGCGAAGCGAGCACTGCGGCGTAGATGGGCAGCACGTGTCGCCGGTCGCTCGGCCAGCCGACGGCGCCCGAGATGAACTCGGAGAGGCCGTAGTCGATGCCCGCGGTGATGGCGAACTGGCCGATGACGTTGAGCCACGCTGTGAGAAACCCCCAGCTGCGGCCGCCAAGAATCGACGACCAGTGGTAGAGCGCGCCCGCCGTCGGATACGACGACGCAAGCTGCGCGAGGCTGGCCGCGATCGGCAGCGTCGCGACGAGAACGATCGGCCAGCCGAGGCTCATCGTCAGCGGACCGCCAAAGCGCAGTCCGTGGCCGTACAGCGTGATCCCGCCGGTCAGGACCGAGATGATGGAAAACGACAGCGCGAAGTTGTGAAAGCCGCCCATCTCTCGCAACAGCTGCGGGAGGTACCCCATGCGACGGAGCTGCTCGGCGTCGCGCGTGCGCTGGTCGTCGCGAGCTGCGGTCATGGCCGTGGAGTTCGTGGGCTGGGGGGGACGTTCATCGACCGCATCGTTCGATCGACCGAGGCGCGCCGCTCCACGTCCGAGACCACGCCGCGAATCTCGCAGGATCGTCCGGGTCGCTCCATTCGAAACCATCCGCCGAACCCGGCCGACCCACATACGTGAAGCCCCACGGCATGACGCCCGCGATGGCGGGCTCGGCGTCGGCCCGCGCGAACCACGATTCGTACGCTGCCGCACGGGATCCATCGTTCGGGAGGCCGAACTCCTCGACGACGAGAGGACGACCCGCGGCCGCCGCGATCCGCGCGTGCTCCTCGATCCAGCGAACGCCCGCCGGGATCTCTTCGTCGCGCGCAATTCCCCACGCGCGCGGATACCAATGGATCGTCGCGACGTCGATGCCAGGCTCGCGCACGAGCTGCCCGAACAGTTCCAACCGCGGCGGGCCGATGACCCGGCCCGGTGCGACGCGCTCCCAGTACGCTCGGTCGTACGGGGCCACGTCTGCGTCGAACCCCTCGTCCCCTGCGAACACGAGTTGGCGCGGCGCCACCGCGTGAATCGCACGTGCCGCGTGACCGACGAACCGCACGACGTCCTCGCCGCGTCCGCCCGCGCCCTCCGCGCGCGGTTCGTTCATCACTTCCCACCCCACGATCGTGGGATCGTCCGCGTACCGGACTCCCGTGAGCGCGTTGCGACGCGAAACGATCGCGACGGCGTAGGCCTCGAACGCTTGCGCCAGCGCCGGCGTGGTGAAAAACGGGCTGCGATCGTCAGCCGGCTGAGCATGCCAACGAAGCCATTGCGCGACGCCGCCGTAGTCGTCCCAGTAGTTCGACAGCACGAGAACCAGCCCGATGCGACGCGATCCCGCCTCCGACACGACACGGTCGAGTCCCGCGAGCCCGGCGGGGACGTACACGCCGACTCCGCGCAGAATCGCCGCCGGATTCGACTCGCTCTCGTGAAACGCCGCGACCCGCAGCACCGTGACTCCGGCGCGCTGCGCGGCGTCGAATGCTCGCGCAACGTGCCCGCTCGCCGACGCATCCCCGAGGAGTTCGCGCGAAGCTTGTTCCTGCAGGAAGAACGCGCTCGCGCCGACGAACCTCACGACGCGACCGTCTCGCACGAGACAAACTCCGCGGGTTTGGACGAACGACCTGACGGCGCTCGGCGTTCCCGCGGCGGGTCGCCCACGCCCGCTCGCGGCACAAGCCGACGCGACGAGCGCGATCCAAACGTGCACGACCGATCGGTCGGGTCGCGACCACCGACGCGACGCGTTCATGGCGGCAGACACACGCGCGTACCGCCTACGGATTCGCACGCGGTCCCCGTGCCGCACGGGCGGTCCGCAGCGCACGACGGCAGGCACGCGTGGATCACGCCCGGGGGGGGGGCGGCCGAGACGTCGAACGGCGCGTCGTGGACGACGTCGATCGCGCTGCTTCCGTCGGGACACGGGCGGCCGAGACGCAGGTACGGATCCAGAGGCGGCACGCACACTCCGCGTCCCGCGATCCCGGGAATCGCAGCGCACACTCCGCCGCCGGTGCAGGAAGCGTCGTCGCCCGGGGAACACCGTCGCGATTGTCGCGCCTGTGCCGACGGGAGCGCTGCGTCGTCGGGAACGACGCGAAGCGAGATCGCTCGCATCGAGTGACCCCATCCCGGCAGCAACGGCGTTGCGTCCGACAGCACGAACGAACCGAGCCGTAGTCGTTGGAGCGACACGAAATGCAGAGCGAGGTTGGGCCGCGCGCACGGTCGAGACGGGTCCGGCGTCGCGGTGCCGGCGTACCGCGCGCGAAGCCGCACGCCGAGTCGGTCGGCCGGCGGCGTGACGTTCGCGTAAAGCGGACGGTAGTCGCACGGGAGTTCGGCCGCGACCAAGACGTTCGGCGCGCTACCCGTGGGCACGGGTGTTTCCGGAAGGAACGCCCACGCGAGCGGCACGTCGACTTCGCGCCCGTACGGCCCCGGAACTCCCGGCGGGGGGATCGCTTCGGGCGCCCGGAGTCGATCGCCGTTCGACGCCCGCTCGAGTGTGTCGTGCGCGCCGGACGCGCGAGGACTCGCCACGGTCGCGCGACGGCGACGACACGCACTCGGCGCAGCGCACAGCACTGCGAGCGCGGACCACGCGACCAACCTCGACGCACCGCGGAACGACGTGCGCCTGCGTCGTGATGTCGTACGATCCACGCGAGCAGTGTGGCGAATGGAATCCCGACGTCAATCGCCGATGTCGAACGTCACGCGGATCGCGATCGTGTCGCTCGTTGCAACGACGACGTTCGGCTGCGGGCGCGCGGCTGCGCAGACTCGGGACGCAACGGCAGCGTCGCGCGTCGTGCCGGGTGTCGCGGCCGCGGCGGCTCCCGACTCGGGCGTGATTCCAAGCGCTGCGCGCATCGTGACGGAAGCCGACGGCAATGACGACGAACCACGCGACGTCGTCGTGCGCGCACTGCCCGCCTCGCCTCGATGGACACGCGTCGGGGTCGGCCCGCGTGCGCTGCGCCGCATCTGCGACCTGACTCCGCTTGGAAACGCGCTCTATACCGGCCACGCAAACACGCCGCTCGGATCCGATGGCGCGACGATCCTGCGATACGACCCCGATGCGTCGCCGCACTTTCGCATGGCATTCGATTGGAATCGCCGGGGGCAACCGACCGCCGGCGGTGGCGCAGGCCAAGGCTTCCTGCGCATTCGTTCGATCGGTGGACGACTGTTCGTGCCCGACACGGATCCGCCGCACGCCGGCTTCGCGCTCGCCGACGGCGCCACCGAGGGGTACGTCTTCGTGTCGAACGCACGCGGCGAATTCGCACCGCCCCGCGGAGAACGCTTCCTGCCGCCCACCGCGCCCGACGCATCCGGGCTCGCCGGCGCCGCGGTATTGCCCCGCGCCTACCACGTTCTCGACGTGATCCAATTCCGCGAGCATCTGTACGCATCGACCGGCTCGGTCCCGCCACGACAGCGGGCCTGGTTTGGACCGTCGCCCGGCGCGCTTCACGTCGCCAACCCGCGCTGGTCGCGATGGACGTACGGGATCGATTACCCGTTTCCCTGGGCGAACGGCGTCTGGCGGCTGACGTACATGGTGAGGTTTCACGGGCGATTGTACGCCGGCATCCAAGACTACGACTGGCGCGACGCGAACGACTACGTGGTCTTCACGCCGGACGCAGGACGCAACGATCTCGAGCGGCGCGACGTGCACCCGACACGCGCGACGCGCGACGGCGGCTCGCAGACGCTGCGTTGGTACGTCGACGGCGACGCGCTCTACTGGATCACCTGGGGTCGCGATCGGCACGTGCACTTGCGGGTGACCCGCGATGGCGACGCATGGACCGAGATTGCGCTCCCGGACGACGCCGGCGCTGCGTCGGACATCGTGCGGTTTCGCGGCCACCTGCTGGTGCTCACCGAATGGGGGCTGCACGAAATCGAACCCAGCGGCGCACACGCGATCGCGCGAATCACTGCGCAACGGAGCCCGTTCGTATTCAACGACATCTTCTGCGCGGCGCCCCTCGGGATCTTCCGTGACACCCTGTACGCGGGCGGGCAGCGCGACGGCGCGCTCTACCGGCTGGACGCTTCGCCGTAGAGCAGTTGCGCGAGCGTGTCGCGGGAGGGTATGCACGGCGGACCCGTGGAACATCGAGCCTACGAGCTGACGGCCAAAGTCGAGGACGTGCACTGGTGGTGGTCCGGCCGCCGCGCGATCCTGCGGGACATCCTGCGCGCACTCTACGCGCGGGGCGACATGCCCACGGGGCCGGTGCTGGACCTCGGTTGCGGCGTCGGCGCCAATCTCGAGATGCTCTCGGAGTTCGGAACGGCCATCGGCTACGACGGCTCCCCCCAAGCGATCGAGCACGCGAAACAGCTCGGACGCACGGGCGTGCGATACGCGGACTTGTCCAAGGGCGAGCACGCGCTCGACGACGTCGAATCGGGATCCGCCGCGGTGGTGGTCTTTGCCGACGTTCTCGAGCATCTCCCCGACGAGCGGCCTGCGATGGCGCTCGCATTGCGTCTGTTGGCCCCCGGCGGCGCGCTGGTCGTCACCGTCCCGGCGTTGCCAATGCTCTGGGGAACGTCCGACGTGTTCAACCATCACCACCGGCGGTACACGCGCAGCATGCTTCGTGCAGCCATCACGTCGCGATTCGAGATCGATCGTCTGAGCTATTTCAACACGTGGCTCTTCCCGCCCATCAGCGTGATTCGCGTGCTGTCCCGCCTGGCGTCGCGCCCCGGGGAGGAAGAGATCGGCCTTCCGCCCCGACCCGTGAACGCACTGATGCGCGCGATCTTCTCGTCGGAGCGCCACGTGCTCGCGCGCACGGACCTCCCGATCGGCGTCTCGCTTCTCTGCGTCGCCCGAAAACCCCGACCCGCTTGACATGAGCCCGCGCGCGAAAGCGTGGATCCTCTCGTCCCTGACGGTCGCGGGGTGCGTCGCCATCGCCCTCGGCTTCACGGTCCCGATGATCTGGGGCTGTCCCGTCGGCGCGCCGCGGTCGGCCTGTGGGTGGCTGTTCTTTCACCCCGGCGGCACCGACGACTGGCGCTACTTCGCGAACGCGTGGGAAGCCGCGCGCGTCGCGCTGACCGACTTCCATCAATTCCCGTCGTGGAACCCGTACCACTGCGGCGGTCTCGTATTGTTCCAAGACCCGCAGAGTCCGTTCCCCGGCCCCCTCTTTCTACTGACGTATTCGTGGCTCCCCGCTCCCGCAGCGATGAAGCTGTGGGTGATCTTGCACTTGATCGCCGGCGCGCTCGGCGCGTGTGCCCTCGTTCGAGACATGCGAGGCAACGTCGCCGAGCAGCTCGTCGCCGCGGTCATCGTCACGGCCTGCGGTTTCTGCGCTGAACACTTCGGCGGCGGACACTTGTCGTTCACACCGTTCTTGCTCCTGCCGTGGGCGCTATGGGCCCATCGCCGCGCAATGCGCGACGCGCGGTGGGCGGTGCTCGTCGCGGCAATTCTCGCGCTGTGCGTGTACGAAGGCGCGACGTATCCGTTGCCGCTCATTCTGGTGACGCTCGGATTCGACACACTGTTGCGCCTCGGAAACGCCGACGACCGTCGCGGCCTGTGGATCTCGCTGCCCGTGATGGGGGTGCTGTTCCCGCTGCTCGCGGCGTTCCGACTGGTCCCGATTCTGCGCTATCTCGCGGAACACCCGCGCCTGGTTCCGCTCGACGACCACATGAGCGTCGCCGAAGTGTTTCAAACGTGGCTCACGCGGGTGCACGATCGGTACTTCCCGGGTCACGTGTTCGTGTGGCCCGAATATGGCGATTACATCGGCCTCGTGCCGGTGGCGCTCATGCTCGCCGGCCTCGCTGTCGCGTTCGCCCGTCACGACGATCAGCGCCGGATGCGAGTGATCAACGCCACGATGTTCGCGCTGCTGGTGTGGTGCGTGCTCGGCAACCTCCCGGGCTTCTCGCTGTTCGGGTTGCTGCACGAACTGCCGATCTATCGGTCGCTCCGAGTTCCCTCGCGCTTCCTGCATCCCGCGACGGTGATGGTCGCACTCGTCGCCACGTCGGCGTTGATCGCAGCGCGCGAGCATGCCGAGCAGCGTGACGTGCGCGTGGGGTGGCTCCGCGGATTCGTCGCCGCCGAGGTGCTCCTTGCGTTCGCGATCGGCGTCGACATGTCCGTGACCAACGGTCCGCGCCTGCAGCAGGGCGTCGATCCGGAATTGCCGCACGTTCGGGCGTCCGCCGACTTCTTCCAAGAGGCGTACGGCAACTATGGCCTGATCCCGTCGTCTCCAACGCGCGGGCGCGGCATTCGCCAGTGCTACGTCCCACTCGAATGGCAAGCGGCGCCCGGGTTGTGGGACGGCGCAGGCGCGCAATTTCGGATCGTCGGTGATTCCGCCGGGACGGCACGCTTGGCGCGTTGGAGCCCGAACGCCATCACGTTCGACGTTCGACTCACCCACCGCGCGACGCTCATCGTGAACCAGAACTACGAGTCGAGTTGGCGTGCGTCGGCAGGCCGCCTCACGCGGCGCGACGGTGCGCTCGCCGTGGATCTGCCCGCGGGCCGTCGACGGGTCACGCTCGAACACTCGCCGTCCGGGCTCCGGCGCGGGGCGCTGTTGTCGTTGCTCGGAGTGCTCCTGTCGGCGTTGTTCGTGTGGCGTGTGAAACCAGAACGTGTGGACGCGATGCGCGCGCGCGTCGGGCGGTGGTTCACGCGCAACGGATAGTTGCCTCCAACCACACCGAGAATTTGCACGACACGCAAAATCATCGGCAGACGTTTTTGCATCTGGGTGAAAACGTCAGTACGCTGCTGCGATGCTTCCCGAGCGCTACCTCGCCGACCAGATCCGGCACGACCTCGATCGGAAGATGGTCTTCGTTTCCGGTCCACGTCAGGTCGGCAAGACAACGCTCGCGCGGTCGATGCTCGGCTCGGACGCGTCGGGGTACCTGAACTGGGACGTCAACGAAGATCGGCGTCGCGTGTTGCGCAACGAGCTGCCGGTATCGAAACGGTGGGTCTTCGACGAAATCCACAAGTACCGTGGATGGCGGAACTGGCTGAAGGGCGTGTGGGACGGGCGTCGGCAGGGGCAGCAGATTCTCGTAACCGGTAGTGCGCGGCTGGACTTGTACCGCCGCGCCGGCGACTCGCTCCAGGGGCGCTACCATCTGCTGCGACTTCATCCTCTGTCGGTTGCCGAGTTGAGCCTGACGGGAGCCGACTCGTTTCGCCAACTGATCGAACTCGGCGGGTTTCCTGAGCCGTTTCTCTCGGGATCCGCAGACGAGGCGCGCCGGTGGTCGCGCGAGTACGGCAGTCGGCTCGCACGAGAAGAGGTTACGACGCTCGAGCGCGTCGATGATCTCGGCAAGCTCGAATTGCTCGTGTTGAGGCTTCCGGAACTCGTCGGGTCGCCACTGTCGGTCAACGCATTGCGGGAGGATCTGCAAGTAAGCCATCGCACGGCAGAGCGATGGATACAGATCCTCGAGCGGCTCTACGGCATCTTCCTGCTTTCGCCCCTCGGCGCTCCGCGAATCCGCGCAATCAAGAAGATGCGCAAGCACTACCACTTCGACTGGACCGTCGTCGACGAGCCGGGGCCGCGATTCGAAAACGTCGTGGCCAGTCATCTCCTCAAGTGGGTACACCGTGAGCAGGACGTCCGTGGACGGGACCTCGAACTCCGCTACTTTCGTGACACCGACGGACGCGAAGTGGATTTCGTGGTCGTCGAGAAACGGGCCGTACGTTTGATGGTGGAGTGCAAGCTACAGTCCGGAACCGTGGATCCGAACCTTCGCTATCTCAAGGGAAAATTCCCATCGGCCGACGCGTGGCAGGTTTCTCGGGACGGGGACAAAGACATCGTCACCGCCGAGGGAATCCGCATCGCGCCCGCGCTGCGATTTCTGAGCACGCTCGCCTGACCGCCTGACCCGAGTCGCGTCGACGACGTTGCGCGCGATCAACGCCGACGCTCGGGGCGTGTCCCTTCAGTTCCTCGGTCGCAGCGGCAGACACGGTCCTTCGCTCTCGCCATTGGGAGCGTAGGCCGACGTTCCCGTCGGGCACACGAGCGTGCTTGCGCAGATGTTGTTGAACAGCGCCCAACACGTTCCATTGAAGCACGTGCCTCGATTGCCGCAGTCGCGATTCACGCTGCACATGTGCGTGCAGAGGTTGGCGCTGTACGGGCCCATCATGTCGCGAAACATCAACGTCGTGCACATGTCCGCGGGCGTGCCGGTCGCGGTGCCGCACGCCTGACCCGGCGCGTCGCACAGCCCGTAGCGTTCGGGACCGAAGCCGCCCATCGGCGTGATCCGCGCGCACGCGACGGCACCGACGAGATCGTCGAGATTCACGCGGGCGTACTCCCGTCGACCGGACATCGCGAGCGGACAACTCCCCGACTCGCTCACGCCCGCAATTGCACGGTGGTGGTCGGTCGTCTCGACGACGACTGCATAGCCCTCCTGCTGGTCGTACGCACAGCCCGGGTTCGCCGTCACGAACGAGCAGTTCATCGGGTTCATGTCCGTGAGCGCACACATGGGCGCGCACGACGCGGCCGCGACATCGGCGCGACAACTGACGGGCCCAATGAAGAACGTCGAACCCATCGTCTGCGCGCCCAGCCGCGTGTTGCAAGCCACCGCGCCCTCGTCGCCCATCGCGCTCGTGCAATTGATGTTGATGCGATCGTTGCGCGGTCGCGCATCCGCCCCGGCACCGTCACCGGGCGCTGCGTCACCGCCGTCGCCGCCGCCTGCGGGCCCGCCACATCCAATGAGCACTGCGAGCGCGGGCGCAAGCACAACGAAGGTCTGCTTCATGGGCCGGGATGGTATCAGCAAGCGCGGGCGAGAGGACAGGGGCCGCGGGTCGGCGCAGGGGCTCCGCAAGCCGGCGGACGCGGACCGCGGCCCGATCGCGGGCGATTTGTCGCGACTGCGGCGGTCGTGGCTCCCCGCCCGCGCCCG